>Ga0126371_10004223_pt1 | contig 12646 bp, 10 predicted proteins | sample PanSoiMetaPlot_4_FD_110145 | JGI IMG/M metagenome (GOLD analysis project Ga0126371, IMG submission 110145) | Tropical forest soil microbial communities from Panama - MetaG Plot_4 | ecosystem: Environmental > Terrestrial > Soil > Tropical forest > Bulk soil | place: Panama | collected 2016-02-17
GACCTGATGTCGGGCGGCCTGCACCGCGCCTGGAAGGACGCGCTGGTCACCGCCGTCAACCCGCCGCGCGATGAGCGGCCGTTCGCGCTGATCGACGTCGCGGGCGGGACCGGCGACGTCGCCTTCCGCACCGTCGCGGCGGGCGGCAGCGCGACCCGCGTGACCGTGTGCGACATCAACCCCGAGATGCTCGCCGTCGGGCGCGAGCGCGCCATCGAGCGCGGACTCGACGCGGCGGTGACCTTCGTCGACGGCAACGCCGAGGCGCTGCCGTTCCCGGACCGAAGCTTCGACGCCTATACGATCGCGTTCGGCATCCGCAACGTGCCGCGCATCGACGCGGCGCTGGCCGAGGCCCGCCGGGTGCTGCGCATCGGCGGCCGCTTCCTCTGCCTGGAGTTCTCGACCGTCGACGTGCCGGGGCTCGACACGCTCTACGACCTCTACTCGTTCAACGTCATTCCGGCGCTCGGCCGCTCGGTCGCGGGCGATGCCGAGGCCTATCGCTACCTCGTCGAGTCGATCCGGCGGTTTCCCAAACCGGAGGCCTTTTCAGCGATGATCCGCGCCGCAGGCTTCCGCCGCGTCAGCGCGCAGCCGCTCACCGGCGGCATCGTGGCACTGCATTCGGGCTGGCGCTTGTGATCGCCTCGCCGGTGCATCTCCTGCGGCTCGCCCGCGTCGGCTTCGTGTTCGCCCGCGAGGGCGTGCTCGGCCTGATCGATCCGACGCCGCTGCCGTTGACGGCACGCCTCGCGCTGCGTTGCGCCCGTCTGATCGAGCGGCCGTCGAGCCGCAACACGGCGAACCGCCTCTCCGCGGCGCTCACCGCGCTCGGGCCGACCTACGTCAAGCTCGGCCAATTCCTGGCGACGCGGCCCGACGTGGTCGGCGTCGGGCTCGCGCGCGACCTCGAAAGCCTGCAGGACCGCATGCCGCCGTTCCCGCAGGCGCAGGCCGAGGCGACGGTGGCGGCCGCGCTCGACCGCAAGCTCGCCGACGTGTTTCCGACCTTCGGTCCGGCGGTCGCAGCCGCCTCGATCGCGCAGGTGCACCGCGCCACCCTGCGCGACGGCCGCGTGGTCGCCGTGAAGGTGCTGCGTCCGGGCATCGAGCACCGCTTCAAGGCCGATCTTGCGGCGTTCTTCGCCGTCGCCCGCATGATGGAGGACTGGTCGGCGGATGCGCGGCGGCTGCGAATGATCGAGGTCGTGCACACGCTCGCCCGCTCGGTCACCATCGAGATGGACCTGCGTCTCGAGGCGGCCGCGCTTTCCGAGATGGCGGAGAACACCAAGGACGATCCGGATTTCCGCGTGCCGGCGGTCGACTGGGATCTCACCGCACGCGACGTGCTCACGCTCGAATGGATCGACGGCACGCCGCTCAACGATCGCGCGGCGCTCGCCGCCAAGGGTTTCGACCTGCCGCATCTCGGCCGCGCCGTGATCCAGACCTTCCTGCGCCACGCCATGCGCGACGGCTTCTTCCACGCCGACATGCACCCCGGCAACCTGTTCGTCGATGCCGACGGCAAGCTGGTCGCGGTCGACTTCGGCATCATGGGACGGCTCGGCGCCAAGGAACGGCGCTTCCTCGCCGAGATCCTGCACGGCTTCATCACCCGCGACTATCGCCGCACCGCCGAGATCCATTTCGAGGCGGGCTACGTGCCGGCGCATCATTCGGTAGAGAGTTTCGCCCAGGCGATCCGCGCGATCGGCGAGCCGATCCACAACCGCTCGGCCGAGGACATCTCGATGGCGAAGCTCTTGATGCTGCTGTTCGAGGTGACCGGCCTGTTCGACATGCGCACGCGGCCGGAGCTGCTGCTGCTGCAGAAGACCATGGTGGTGGTCGAGGGCGTCGGCCGCTCGTTCGATCCGAAGCTCGACATCTGGACCGCCGCCGAGCCGGTGGTGCGCGAATGGATGGAGCGCCACCTCGGGCCGGTGGGGCGGATCGAGGACGCCGCCCAGGGCGCCGGCGAGGTCGGCCGCTTCATCGGGCAGATGCCGGCGCTGCTCGGCCGCGCCGGCCGCATTGCCGACCAGCTCGATGCCGCGACCCGCGACGGCATCGTGCTCGCCCCCGAAACCGTGGCGGCGATCGGCTTGGCCGAGGCCCGGCGCAGCCGCTGGACCGCGGCGGCGCTGTGGACGATCGCGCTGCTGCTGGGGCTGGTGCTGTGGCGGCTCCTCTAGAGTGATTGCATTGATTTCATCATCTTGATTGCAATGCAATCACAGGCTATATTGGCCACATGGCCAGCCTGACGGTCCGCCAGCTCGACGAGAAGCTCAAGACGCTGCTGCGCGTGCGCGCGGCGCGCAACAAGCGCTCGATGGAGGACGAGATTCGCGTGATCCTGCGTCAGGCCGCGCAGGAGACCGGGAACGAAGCCCTCGATCCGGTCGCCCCGCCGAACCCGCCGACGGCGCAGCCGTCACGCAAGACCGCCGTCCACGTCGGCAGCAAGCGCATCGTGCTCATCATTGGTGGCGGCATCGCGGCCTACAAATCGCTCGATCTCATTCGCCGCCTGCGCGAGCGCGGCGCGACCGTGCGCTGCGTGCTCACCACCGCGGCCCAGCACTTCATCACGCCGCTCGCGGCGAGCGCGCTCGCGGGCGAGCCCGTGTTCACCGACCTGTTCGACCCCAAGAGCGAGCTCGACGTCGGCCACATCCGTCTCGCGCGTGACTGCGACCTGATCATCGTGGCGCCCGCGACCGCCGACCTGATGGCGAAGATGGCGGGCGGCCACGCCGACGATCTCGCGAGCGCGGTGCTGCTCGCGACCGATCGGCCCGTCCTGCTGGCGCCCGCCATGAACCCGCACATGTGGGCGCACCCGGCGACGCGCCGCAACCTCGCGCGGCTGGCGGCGGACGGCATCGCCACCATCGGACCCAATGCGGGCGAGATGGCCGAGCGCGGCGAGGCCGGCACCGGCCGCATGGCCGAGCCGCTGGAGATCGCCGCGGCCGCCGAGGCCATGCTCGCGCCGGCGCCGGGGTCGCTCACCGGCAAGCGCGTGCTGATCACGTCGGGCCCGACGCACGAGCCGATCGACCCGGTGCGCTACATCGCCAACCGCTCGTCCGGCAAGCAAGGGCACGCGATCGCGCGCGCCGCCGCCGATGCCGGCGCCGCGGTGACGCTCGTGTCCGGGCCCGTCAACGTGCCGGATCCGCCAGGCGTCGAGATGGTGCATGTCGAGAGCGCGCGCGACATGCTCGCTGCGGTCGAGCGCGCGCTGCCGGCTGACATCGCAATTTTCGCCGCGGCGGTCGCCGACTGGCGCGTCGCGCAGGCGAGCGGGCAGAAGCTCAAGAAGGAGGCGGGCGGCACGCCCAAAGAAGGATTCAAGCTCGCCTTCACCGAGAACCCCGACATTCTCTCGACCATCGCGCATCTCAAGGCGAAGCGCCCGCCCCTCGTCATCGGCTTTGCGGCCGAGACCGAGCGCGTGGTCGAGCACGCCAAGGCCAAGCTCAAGCGCAAGGGCTGCGACTGGATCCTTGCGAACGACGTCTCCGCCGAGTCGGGCGTGATGGGCGGCGACATCAACCGCATCCATCTCGTCACCGCCGACGGTGTCGAGGACTGGCCGACGCAGAGCAAGGACGAGGTGGCGCGCATGCTGATCGCGCGCATCACGGCGGCGTTCGGCAAGACGGCGGGTAGGCGATGAATTCGGTCGACGTGCGCATCCTGCGCCTGCCGCACGGCGCCGACCTGCCGCTGCCCGCCTATCAGAGCGCGCAGGCCGCGGGCCTCGACCTGATGGCCGCGGTGCCGGCCGATGCGCCGGTCGTGCTGGTGCCGGGGGCACGCGCGCTGATCCCGACCGGCCTCGCGATCGCGCTGCCCTCCGGCATGGAGGCACAGGTGCGGCCGCGCTCCGGGCTCGCGGCGCGGCATGGCGTCACAGTGCTCAACAGCCCGGGCACGATCGATGCGGACTACCGCGGCGAAGTGCAGGTCATCCTGGTGAACCTCGGAAACGAGGCCTTTTCGGTGACCCGGGGCATGCGGATCGCTCAATTGTTGATTGCGCCGGTTGTGCGGGCAAATTTCCAGGAGGTCCGCGAGCTTGATCTGACGTCACGCGGGGGCGGCGGTTTCGGTTCCACCGGCGGGGGCGCCGTTAACAAGTAACCCTGGTAATACTTAACTCTGGACCGCGCCGGGCGTGTACGATATTACCTTTGCCCCTAGGGGAACATCTTCTTCGTCGCGGACTGCCGGAATGTCATTCCTGCCTCGCAAAGGCATCCTTGCGATCGCTGCCGTGGTGGACATTGCGCTGAACGATCGGGAGCAACCGGTCTCAGCCAAGACACTAGCCGTGCGCCATGGATTGCCGCCGCGCCATCTCGAGCCGGTGCTGCAGGCGCTGGTGCGCGAAGGCATTCTCAAGGGCATTCGCGGGCCTGGCGGCGGTTACGAACTCGCCGGCGATGCGCGCGACATCACGGCCGGACAGATCCTGCGTGCCGCCGAGCTGATGGACGACGATCCCGAGCCGCAGTCGAACTCGCCGCTGCTCGCCGACATCGTCCTGCCGGCGATCGCCGGCGCCGAGAAGGCGCTGTCGGATGCGCTCGCCCGCATCACCATCGAGGAGATGGTGCGGCCGGCCCAGCGGCGGCGCGCCGCGAACAGTTGAGCCGCGCGCCTGCCAGCCGGCCGCTCAGTTCATCGTGATGTGGGCTTGGCTCACCACGGCGTCCCACTGCTTCTTTTGGCCGGCGAGGAACGCGGCAAAATCCGCCGGCGTACCGGAACGGATCTCGGCGCCGAGGCGCGCGAGCGCGGTGTGCACCGGCGGCTCGGCGAGCACCTGGTTGATCGCGCCGTTGAGCTTGCCGACGATTTCCGCCGGCGTGCCGGCCGGCGCGACGACGCCGGTGAAGGTCAGCGCGACGAAATCGGGCAGGCCCGCCTCGATCAGCGTCGGCAGCTCGGGCGCGAGCGAATTGCGCGTCTCGCTTGCGACGCCGAGCGCACGCAGCCTGCCGGCGCGGACGAGCGGCAGCAGGCCCGCGACATCGCCGAACATCATCTGGATCTGACCGGCGAGCAGCGCGGTCTGCGCCTCGGGCGCGCCCTTGTAGGGAATGTGCACGATGTCGGTCGCGGTCCTGAGCTTGAACAGCTCGCCCGCGAGATGCGTCAGGTTGCCGAAGCCGGCCGAGCCGAAATTGAGCTTGCCCGGATTGGCATGCGCCGCCGCGATCAAATCCTGCACGGTTTTCGGACCGTCCGGCGCGACCACCAGCACCTCGTAGCCTTCGGTGAGCTTGGCGACAGGCGCGAAGCTCCTGAGCGTGTCGTAGTCGCGATAGCGCACGATCGCCGGCATCACGGCGAGCGAGCTCGCGTTGCCGAGCATGATCGTGTAGCCGTCCGGCTCGGTGGTCGCGAGCGCCTTGGCGGCGATCGACCCGGTCGCGCCCGGCCGGTTCTCGACGATGACGGTCTGGCCGAGGAGTGCCGCGAGACGCGGCGCGACGATGCGCGCCGTGGTGTCGATCGGTCCGCCCGGCGGATAGCCGACCACGAGCTTGATCAGCCGGCCCGGATAGTTTTGCGCCGTGGCACGACCCCCACAGCACGTCGCGAGCGCCAGCAGCGCCAGCGCCCGTCGCCGCGTAAATTCGACTCTCATGCCCGCTGCCCGCCCTACGCGCTCTTCTGCCGGCTCTTTACGCCGTCGAACCATGGACAGACGCCGGTCATCAGATCGTGGTTGCCCTCGATCACCTGCACGGGCCGACGCAGGCCGTCGCGCGCATTGGCGAGGCGCATCTCGCGCGCCTCGGCACGCCCCTCCGGCGAAAGCCAGGCGCGGTCGTGGCCCCACAGGCTCGGCCCCTCCTTGCGCTCGCTCGGCTGCCAGTTGGCGACATCGATGCTGCGCGCGCCCCAGCCGTACTCGACCATGAAGGCGGATGGCGTCCAGGTGTAGAACGATGTGACCCAGTCGCCGCAGTGGCGCCCGAGCGTGACCGCGAGCCGGCCGTCCTCGGCGCTCGCGAGGTCGTAGCCCTGCCCGACATCGTCGAGACTGTAGAGCTCCAGCATCATGTGATGCACCGCGTTCTTGCCGGTCGCCGCGAAGGCGAGGCTGTGGTGGCGCGGATTGACGTGGAAGAAATAGACCGGATAGGGGCGCAGGAAATAATCGCTGACCTTGAAGCCGAGCGTGTCGCGATAGAACGCCATCACATCCTCGAAGCGCTCGACATGCAGCACCACATGGCCGAGCCCGAGCGCCCCGGTGCGAAACCCCGAGATATTGCGCCCCGGCCGGAACGCCTCGCTCGCGACTTCGGCGCCATGAAAGATCTCGACGCGGTTGCCGACCGGATCGTTGAGCACGATCAGATCGGCGACACGCCGCTCGTCGGCGAGCGCGCGCGAGCCCCGCGCGACGCGCACGCCCTTCGACTCGAGGTGCCCCGCAAAGGCCTCGAGGGCCGCCGCATCCGCGACCTCCCAGCCGAAGAACTTGATGCCTTCGCCGCCATCGGCATCGATCACGATGCGCTGCTTGCGGTCGTCCATGCGGAACGCAAGACTCGACCGGCTCTTGTCGACGAGCTGCAGCCCGAGCAGGTCGCGGCCGTAGCCCGACCAGTCCTCGATGTCCTTGGCGCGGATGCCGACATAGCCCAGGGCCTGCGGATGCATGGGGAGCCTCTCCGGTGCGTGGCGGTGGCGAGTTTAGCCCATTCGCCATCGCTTTCCAGGCGACGAGCGAGCGGAGGGTAGGTTAGCGGCGAAGACGCGTAACCCGTCGCGACGCTTCGCGCCCAACTCACCCTTACCGCTCCCGCACTATTTACCGGTTATGCACCGTTCACGGTCTGGACTCTTTTGACTGAGTCGCGATGCGCGTAAATTGAAATGATTCGCGGGCCGCGAGGTTGCATGGGTGGCGGCCCGTGCGTGCACGCTTTCAAATGGCTGTCAGTTCTGCGACGTATGTTCGGCCCTCGACCTCGGCCGGACGGTCGCGGATTCGTGGGTCTTGGCGCCGTCTCGGCGCTGCCGGACCGATCAGGGGCTGCGGAATGCCGGAGACGATCCGGGCGGCGGGCGGAAGCCTCAACGCTCGACGGCGAGACAAACGATTCCGCATCGCGGCTGCCGCCGCTCTCTTTCCGGCGACGACCGCGGCCGCGCAGAGCGCGGCTCAACCTGCCGATGGCTGGCAGAGTACCTGGAATTGGCCCTTCAATTCGTCGCCTTATCTCGCGGCCTTCGCGCGGCTGGAGCAGCACGATATCGCGGCGCTCGCGCTGATCGTCGGCGTCGTCTTCTTCGCGGTGCTCACCGCCATCCTGCTGGTGCGCACCCGCGCGCGCGCCGCCGCCGACGCGACCACGGCGCGCGAGCACGTCGCGGCGCTCAAGACGCAGGTCGACCAGCTCACCGGTCTCCTCCTCTCCGAGCCGCAGGTGCTCGTCTCCTGGCCGGCCGCGGGCGACGACCCGCAGATCCTCGGCGAGCCGCAGCCGATCACCGGCAATGCCGACCCCGGTGGAGTGCTCGTCTTCCACGCCTGGCTCGCGGCCGACGACGCGCTGGCGATGGCACATGCGGTCGAGCGGCTGCGCGCCCACGGCGAAAGCTTCAGCCGATCGCTCACCACCGCGGCGGCACGCCAGGTCGAGGCGGAGGGCCGCGCCATCGCGGGACGCGCCGTGATGAAGCTGCGCGACGTGAGCGGCGTCGAGCGCAAGCTCACCGAGGTCAAGACCGAGCATGCGGCGCTCAGGAGCGAGGCCGACGCGCTGCGCACCCTGATCGAGGCGCTGCCGTCGCCGGCCTGGCTGCGCGACAGGTCGGGCAGGCTCGCTTACGTCAACGTCGCCTATGCGCGCGCCGTCGAGGCGCCGAACGGCGCGCGCGCGGTCGCGCAGGGCGTCGAGCTGATCGATCGCGCCGGGCGCGCCGAACTCGTCCTCGCCGCGGCCGGAAGCGGCAGCGTGCGGTTGCGCCTGCCGGCCATTATGGCGGGCAAATGCCTGGGCCTCGACGTGATCGAGGTGCCGACCTCACTCGGCCGCGCCGGCATCGGTCTCGATGTCAGCGAGGTCGACGGGCTGCAGCGCGAGGTCGGCCGGCTCGCCGAGGCGCATCGCCGCGTGCTCGACCAGCTCGCGACCGGCGTCGCGACCTTCGGCGGCGACCACCGGCTCGCCTTCTACAACACCGCCTATCTCGCGCTGTGGGACCTCGACGTCGACTTCCTCGACCAGCGGCCGGCCGACTCGGAGCTGCTCGACCGGCTGCGCGGCGAGCACAAGCTGCCCGATCAGCGCGACTTCAAGCAGTGGAAGACGGAGCTGCACGGCGCCTACAAGGCGAGCGAGGCGCAGGCCCATGTCTGGCACCTCCCCGACGGCCGCACCCTGCGCGTCATCGCGACGCCGCATGAGGAAGGCGGCGTCACCTATCTGTTCAACGACGTCACCGAGCGGCTCGATCTCGAGCGCCGTTTCGATGCGCTGATCAACGTGCAGGGCGAGACTCTCGACAACCTCGCCGAGGCGCTCGCGGTGTTCGGCAGCGACGGTCGCGTCCGCCTGTTCAACCCGGCCTTCACCCGCATGTGGCGGATTGATTCGGCGGTGCTGCGCGAGCACCCGCATATCGAGGCGGTGATCGCGCTGTGCCGTCCTCTGCACGGCGACGATGCGACTTGGCAGAAGCTGCGCACCGCCGTCACGGCGCTCGACCGGCGCGATCCGGTGGCGCTGCGCATCGAGCGCGCCGACCACACGGTCGCCGAATGCAGCACGGTGCCGCTGCCGGACGGCGGCACCCTGATCGCATTCCAGGACGTCACCGCCTCGGTCAATGTCGAGCGCGCGCTGCGCGAGGGCAACGAGGCGCTGCTCGCGGCCGACCGGCTGAAGGTCAAGTTCGTGCGCCACGTGTCGTACGAGCTGCGCTCGCCGCTCACCAACATCATCGGCTTCGCCGAGATGCTGCGCGAGGCGGGAACCGGCGCGCTCAACGAGCGCCAGAGCGAATACGTGGGCCACATCACCGGATCGACCGACGCCCTGCTCGCCCTCATCGACGACATTCTCGACCTCGCCACCATCGATGCGGGCGCCATGAACCTCGATCTCGGCGCGGTCGACATCCCCAGGACCATGGCGGCCGCCGCCGAAGGCCTGCAGGATCGCCTCGCCAAGGACGACATCAAGCTCGACATGCGGGCCGCCGGCGACATCGGCAGCTTCACGGCCGATGAGCGGCGGGTGCGCCAGGTGCTGTTCAACCTGCTCTCCAACGCGGTCGGCTTCTCGCAGCCCGGCTCCGCCGTGACGCTCGCGGCCGAGCGCACCGACGCGTCGATCGTATTCTCGGTGACCGACCGCGGCCCCGGCATCCCGCCCGACATGGTGGACAAGGTGTTCGACTGGTTCGAGACCAACACCATCGGCTCGCGCCACCGCGGCGCCGGCCTCGGACTCTCGCTGGTGCGCTCCTTCGTCGAGCTGCACGGCGGCCGGGTCGACATCGATTCGGCGGTCGGCCGCGGCACGACCGTGGTGTGCAGCTTCCCGCTGGGGCATGCGGTCCGGCGCACGGCGGCGTAAACCTCGATAAGGGTCGCCTTTTCGGCGAAAAACCGCTACGCAGGTTTTCCAACGAACCCTGTCGACCATCCCGCTCGCAAAATGCCTCCGACCACCTCCGGCGACTCCAGTCATACGGTGGTGCTGCCGAACGAGGAGGCGCTGCACCGGCTCGTGCAGGACATCGCCATCGTGCTCGAGCCGGGCGATCTGATCACGCTCTCGGGCGATCTCGGCGCCGGCAAGACCACCTTCGCGCGCGCGCTCATCCGCCATCTCGCGGGCGATCCGACCGTCGAGGTGCCGAGCCCGACCTTCACGCTCGTGCAGACATACGACCTGCCGCACTTCACGCTCGTGCACGCCGATCTCTATCGCGTGGCGGGATCGAGCGAGCTCGCCGAGCTCGGCTTCGACGATCTGCCGTCCGGCGCCGTCATCCTGCTCGAATGGCCGGACCGCGCCGCCGGCTTCCTGCCGCCGGACCGGCTCGACATCACGATCACGCTCGCGCCGCAGCTCGGGCCCGAGCACCGCAACCTGCTCGTCACCGGCTACGGCACGTTCGCGCCGCGCACCGAGCGGCTCGCCGCGGCACGCGACTTCCTCGATCGGTCGGACTTCGGCGAGGCCCGGCGCGAGCGGATCGCCGGCGATGCCTCGACGCGCTCCTACGAGCGGCTCACGCTGGGCGAGCGGCGCGTCATCCTGATGAACTCGCCGCGCCGCCCGGACGGGCCGCCGGTGCGCAACGGGCGGCCCTACAGCGCGATCGCGCATCTCGCCGAGGACGTGAAGCCGTTCGTCGCGCTGGCCAAGGGCCTGCGCGAGCGCGGCTTGTCGGCGCCGGTGATCCATGCCGCCGACCTCGAGGAAGGCTTCCTGATCCTCGAGGATCTGGGCAGCGACGGCGTCACTGAAGGCAACCCGCCCGCCCCGATCGGGCACCGCTACCAGACCGCCGTCGACGTGCTGATCGCGTTGCACAAGCTGCCGCTGCCCGACACGCTGCCGGTCGAGCCGCCGATCGAGCATCCCATCCCGGATTACGATCTCGATGCCCTGCTGATCGAGGTCGAGCTTCTGCTCGACTGGTACCTGCCCTATCACGGCGTGCCGCTCGCTGCAGGCGAGCGCGAGACGTATCTGGCGCTCTGGCGCCAAGCGCTCCAACCGGTGCTCGAGGTCGAGCCCACCTGGGTCTTGCGCGACTTCCACTCGCCGAACCTGCTGTGGCTGCCCGACCGCGCCGGCATCGCACGGCTCGGCCTCCTCGACTTCCAGGACGCCCTCATGGGACCGGCGGCTTACGACCTCGCGTCGCTCCTGCAGGACGCGCGTATCGACGTGCCCGAGGAGATCGAGATCGAGCTGCTCGGCCGCTATGCGCGGGCGCGGCGCGCGGCCGACCCGGCCTTTGACGTCGCCGGTTTCGTGCAGGTCTATTCCACCCTGGCGGCGCAGCGGGCCTCGAAAATCCTCGGCATCTTTGCCCGGCTCGACCAGCGCGACGGCAAGCCGCAATATTTGCGCCACCTGCCGCGGGTCTGGAACTATTTACAGCGCTCCCTCGCCCACGAATCGCTGGCGGCGCTGGAGGCCTGGTACCAGGTGAATGTCCCCCACACGGAATAGGTGCCGCAGCCGGTCCGGCCTCGGACAGGCGGATTTTAACGGATTGCGAACGGGTCCCCGCCTCCGACTGCCATGGCCGGTAATCGCTTGTTGACGACTACGTCATAAATTGCGGGCGACGGACCGGGCCGCACGGAGGCCGCCGCAATGACCGAACGCAGGAATTTCGACCGCGTCAAGTTCGGCCGAGGTTACTCGGCCAAAATCATGGCTATCGACGGGACCTGGCAGCGCGAATGCCGCATCGGCGACATCTCCGAGATCGGCGCCAAGCTGATCATCCAGGGCTCGATCAGCGGGATCGAAACCAACGAATTCTTCCTGGTGCTGTCGTCAACCGGCAACGCACACCGCCGCTGCGAGCGCATCTGGCTCAACGGCGACGAGATCGGCGTCCGCTTTCTGCGCGATCAGCCGATCCGCGCACCGCGACGCAAGCGCGCGCCGGCGGATTCGCGTCTTGCGTAGTCGCACACCGCCAATTGCGATTCCTTAGTTCCACCTGGGTTTGTCATCATTGCGTCGATGCGCGGCCTTATGATTCGCATCGCAAGCGTTCAGACTTGTGAATCGACTCCGAGGAACTGATGCCGAAATCGCGCCATACCGCCGTTCCCCGCTGCGCCATGATTCTTGCTGCGGGACTCGGCACGCGCATGCGCCCCCTCACCGAGACGATCCCGAAGCCGCTCGTCGCCGTGGGCGGCAAGCCGCTGATCAATCATGTGCTCGACCGCCTCGCCGCAACCGGCGTCGAGACCGCGGTCGTCAACGTCCACCATTTCGCCGACCAGATCGAGCGGCACCTCAAGCCGCGCCGCGCGCCGAAGATCGTCATCTCCGACGAGCGCGACGCCGTGCTCGGCACCGGCGGCGGCATCGTCAAGGCCCTGCCGCTCATCGGCGCGGCGCCGTTCTTCGTCGTCAATGCCGACACGCTGTGGATCGACGGCGTGAAGTCCAACCTGGAGCGGCTCGCCGTCGCCTTCCGGCCCGACGCGATGGACGCGCTCCTGTTGCTCGCGCCGACCGCGACCAGTGTCGGCTACGGCGGGCGCGGCGACTTCGTGATGGCGGCGGACGGCAAGCTGCGCCGCCGCCCCGAGCGCGAGGTGGTGCCGTTCGTCTATGCGGGCATCGCGGTGCTCTCGCCCGCCCTCTTCTGCGGCGCGCCCACCGGCGCCTTCGCGCTCACGCAGCTGTTCGACCGCGCGATCGAGCAGGAGCGTCTCTACGGCCTGCGGCTCGAAGGCGTGTGGATGCATGTCGGCACGCCCGACGCCGTCGCCGCCGCCGAGCGCGCCATCCTCGCCAGCGCGGCGTAGCAGCATAGGCTGGGCAAAGCGGGCCCGCGCCTTTGCCCACCCTACGGCGCATTGGCTATAAGCGCGCATGCACGCCGA
>Ga0126371_10004224_pt1 | contig 12646 bp, 17 predicted proteins | sample PanSoiMetaPlot_4_FD_110145 | JGI IMG/M metagenome (GOLD analysis project Ga0126371, IMG submission 110145) | Tropical forest soil microbial communities from Panama - MetaG Plot_4 | ecosystem: Environmental > Terrestrial > Soil > Tropical forest > Bulk soil | place: Panama | collected 2016-02-17
ACACGCCGCCGCCGACGAGTAGGCAGTTGAGCAGGTACATGCCTCTCATCAGGTAGAGACGCAGGAGCGAAACCTCTTCAACCATAATGCTGCAAGTCTAACCGTGCGTCAGCACGCTTTCGACAACAAACGCGAAACAAAATCGCGGGCGGCAGTTCATTTGCCACTGAGAACAGTGAACGTGGAGCGGCATTGGAAAACGTGTTAGCTGTCTACCTTCGTAAACCCGGATGGGCACGATCTTGCCCTTGGCTAGTTTCGGCCTTCCGGGTTTGCGCTTCACAAGTCCTGTTCCCCTATTGTTATTGTATTACAATAATTAGGAATTTGTCAAGTGGAGTGCGCAGGCGTTGCCAGCTCTTAGCTCACTATTCGATTATAAATATTGTAACACAATAACTGGTTTTTTTGTTTTCAAGAACTTCTTGATGCGGTGGTATGAGGCCGCCTTCCATCGCCCAAGCCGTGCTAGCCGTACCGTTCTTCGTGGTGCCCTTGCACCGCTTTCTTGTGGCTACCGATGGCTCAAGCTGTAAGGGTGACACCCCTTTCGTAGACGCGCCAAGCAAATTAAGTGGGCTTCCTGAGCAGATCGCCTATTTGACACCAGATTTATACTTGTTTCCTCCAACATAATTTGTTCGGTGTCGGTCTCGTCAACAAAGGGAGGCTCCCATGTCGTTTGCCGCAATGTCGTTTCAGGCTTCGCCATTTGATAATCCAACTCGGCCTCTATTCAGTGGTCCGATTCTTTGGATCGAGCTGTTGTGGGCGGTAGTGTTGATTGTGGGTCTTTGGAAGATGTTCGAGAAAGCAGGCCAACCGGGCTGGGCGGTTTTGATACCCCTCTACAACGCATACATTCTACTGAAAGTCGCAAGACGACCGGGCTGGTGGTTGCTGCTATATTTGATCCCGGTAGTTAATATTGTCATCGTGATAATAGTGGCAATCGACGTTGCGAGGAACTTTGGACGAAGTGCGGCATTCGGTTTCTTTCTCAATTTCTTACTGTTCGGGATTGGTTATGCTGTCTTAGGTTTCGGCAGTGCCCAATATCAGCGAGTCGTTGCTTTCGCTGCCACTCGATGATGCATCATCTTTTGGCAAATTTGACGGATTCCTCCTTTCGTGCGAAGCGCATTACACGACTCCTGAGCTTGCCCCCGCAAAACGTATCCCGCAGCTTTTGCGTGCTCTCTGTTCGGTAACAAGTTGAAATTTCTCCGTGTGGGACGACCCGGTAAAGGACAACGATCGGGCAATGCGCTCGAATGACGCAATGAAATCATCGGCTTGCGGCGACTTCCGGTTGCCGCATCCGAAGGTCAAGTCACTTCACCGAGAGCAGACGCACCGAACGGGGCCAACTTCTCGAAGGGGGCCAAGAATATTGTTTGGCCCTCTTCGTGGTCCGCACAACTTGGCAACTCTAGGGCCTAGGGCCGTTTAGGTGCAAACAATTGCACTGTGCGGCTAATTAGGTCACAACAGCCTCGCGTTTTTCGTCGTTCTCCAAATGGCGATGCGATTGCTCAGTGGCATGGCGGTGATACACGAGAGGCTTAAAAATTGGGAGTGTCAGTCGAACGAAACGTAGTTGTCAGGTCGATCATTGACACGGTTGCTCCGGCAACCGACAAATTCTGCTGAACCGAGGACGGAATCAACAGCACATGTGGAAACCAAGCGACCAACCAAGTGAGTCCCAGAGTTCCGAATCGCAGCACAGCCGACTGCCAATGCGCTCGGAACCCCTAGCCCGAACTTCGGCTGCGGTATCCATCAGCTCACAAGAGCAGGCGATGCTCGGCAAGTCTATTGCCATCAAGGGTGAAGTCAGTGGTTCCGAATCTCTTTATATCGACGGTCGCGTGGAAGGGTCGATCCATCTTCCCGGAAATCGTGTTACGGTCGGACGCAATGGCGTAGTTTTGGCGAACATAGATGCGCGAGAAATCGTCATCTTGGGCCAAGTTCGCGGCACGATGACCGCCAGCGACCGTTTCGAGATTCGGAGCGAAGGCTCCCTTACCGGCGACATCGTCGCTCAGCGCATTAGCTTAGAGGAAGGTGCCTATTTCAAGGGGAGTATTGACATTCGCAAGAATGGCCAGGAAGGCACTGGAAAGCTCCCAATGGACAAGAATGAAACTGGCCTTCCTGTGTCTAATTGGTCGGCGCAAACCAATTTGAATTGAGGAATGCAAGAAGGCTTGTTCTTACTGGGCGGCCGAAGAGTGCCAACTACCTCGAAGGGGGCCAAGAGTATTTCTTGGCCCTCTTCGCGTAGGTTTGGCCCTCTTCGTGTCCTAGGCAACTTAGCGTCGGGGTTGAAGTGTCCGCCGAGAGAGCCGACTCGTGAGATTTAGGCACACCTCACCCCTACCCGTTGAAGTCAGTCGAGACTTTTCTTCAATGTTTAACAATCTGTCGCAAAACTCTTTCCAGCGTTGGTTCAGATAGCGCGCCTTTCTCGATCTCGCTCAGAACGGCATTCGCGTAATGTTGAATATCCCCGGGGCGCCTCTCAAGTGACGGGTCCCATGGCTGAGGACCGCCACCAAAAACTATCTGGCCGTGCAGGCTGACCATAATATCCGGCAATTGCAACTTTCTGCCATTTTGCAAAAATATGGCAACACCGAGATGAACCGGAAATAAGCCTAATCCATAGCCTGGGGAATGGTCAGTCACTAGTCTGAATCTGATACGTTCGGAATGACCGCCAGCGAGAATCAATCCAAGATGTTTCTCGGCAACCGAGCCCGTTTCGGGAGAAACTTTAATAAATGGTAGATCCGGCGGGAGGGAGGGTATGAGTGGGCGAGTGTACCCACGGTCGCGCGGATCAGGCATGTCCCAATGGTTCTTCGTCTCAAACTTTACTGATGATATTCGTACCGCCCGTCTAGAGAGATTCTTTAGAGAGATGCTGACGATTGGAGAATGAGAGAACCTATCCTCGATACGTAGAGAGAGTTCTGTGTGAATCCTTGTTCCATAAGCGGAATAAAGCCAATGGGCAACCAACAGCACACAGCTCAACATCGCTGCGAGGCAAATCCACCAGACCCAGCGGTGGTGTACCACGCCGCGCCAAAACAAACTCACGAGATAAAGGAACGATGTGAAGATCGCCGAAGCGATTACGCTAGCCCAAACTGGATGCAACCAAATTCTTCTTATGCGCTCAAGAAGCTGAGGACTCATGCTCTTAGCGGGTGCCTCCCTAGGTCAAGCCTGTTCGGTTGAGTATATTTCATCCAAAATGCGCTTCATTGGATTTCCGTCGATGAAGGGAGTCAAGGGGGCTGCCGAAACGCCAGTGCACTTCAAGCCGCAAGCTATGCGTTCATTGCTGTAGGGATTCTTGGCATCGCAGTGGGAACGATTGGTCGCAAACTTAGGGAGCGCCAAGCGCCGCACGTCGAATCCACTGGGAAAGCGTCTGGTCGTTCCTCTTTGCAGCTTCGGCCAGTTGCTCAGCTTCTGCCTTTGTAAACCTGATGGGCACGATCTTGCCCTTGGCTTCGCCCTTGGGTAGTTTCGGCCTTCCGGGTTTGTGTTTCACAAGCCATACTCTCCTATCTTTATTGTATTACAATAACGGTAGGCTCGTCAAGTGTCGAAGTCCGAGCCAAGGCCACGCAACCCGCTACCATCTAAAGACGAGCACTTAGAGCTGTAAAACGTTTTGGCCATAGTGGAAGTAGTTCGGGGTTCTTCGAGACGTTCCTGGCGCTGTAAGTGGCCTTCCTGAGGGGCTCGAAAACAGGATAATTGGCGGTCTCGTTGCTCCACCGAGACCATTCTAGCGAGGTTGCCGGCAATCGATCACCCGTAAGGGGGAGCCCGGGACCAACCTCGACGGGCGTGCCGTCCACCGTCCAAGTAAGGACGCCCTCGATACCGTAAAGCATCTCCTCGTAGGCGTCGTTCTTGTGGGCCGGTGCCGCCAGCTTCTGCCCGGCGGGGACGAAAAACTCGAACACTGAGACGCTGCCGTTGGAGTCATTGCCGGTGAGAAGGAATCGAATCCGTACCTGACCAATTTGAATGGTCTCCTCCGAAACGTTCACTCTCGCGGTGCGCTGCTGCATCATTGCCCCCCTTCTGATGGAGTTATCCCACATTTCTTTCCTTGCGTCGAGGGACTTTCTGCTGCGATTGTCACCCGTAGGCAGACCTAACCCTTTTCACACTTGGGGCACTACGCCGCGGCAGACCTTAATTACTGGGCGCGCGCGATCGCAGCCCTCAATGGATCGAGCAAGGAGACCAGATTTCGGGCACACCTCACCCTACCCGTTCTCACATTTGGGGCATTAAAGTCTTGACAGACGATCGAGAACTTTTGCATCACGAAGTAGCTACTAGAGCCAATCCCAAATCTCTAGCCTCTCCGTTTGACCATCCGTATAGTGCCTGTTAATATGCGCGAAAGGCACTCCTATCTCGACCACATCTGTGCCATTGACACGCACTCGCAGTGGGCGCAAGCTGGCTCGGCTTTCCTAGAGCAGGGTAAGGATTAGGTGTGCCCAAAAATCGCGTTCTTCTTCCCATTGGTGGGCACGGGGCCGGAATTGCGGCGATTGCGGGGTGTACGTGCCAGTCCCAACCGCACAGAAGATTCGTTTCGGAGCGTTTGAGCTTGACCGTCAAACGGCCGAGTTGTACAAGAACGGCACGAAACTTAAGCTGCGAGGCCAGCCGATCGCTGTCCTCGCGCTTCTGCTAGAACGACCCGACGAACTCGTCACTCGCGAGGAAATCCGCAAGCACCTCTGGCCCGAAGACACCTTCGTCGATTTCGAGCACAGCCTAAACACCCACATCAAGAAGCTGCGTCAGGTGTTCGACGACGATGCCGAGACGCCGCGCTACATCGAAACTCTGCCGCGACGGGGTTATCGGTTTATTGCTCAGATCGAGGTAGTGCCGAACGGAAGTCAAGTCGTTGTCGAAGCAGCGACAGCGCCAGTCAACAAGTCAGACACGTTGAAAGAGGTTCCACCATCGGAACCGAAGCCGACTGTGAAAGCCGCTCGCTGGAAATACGCTATGCCCGTCGCGCTGATTCTCGCGATTGCTGCGGGAGCACTGGATTGGTTCCTCCGCCCACGGACGCCGGTGGTCACTGCCATTCGTCAACTCACGCATACGGGACACCACAAATCTGGCTATGTGGTGACCGACGGGACCAGAATCTATTTCAACGAAAAGAACGCCGGTAAGTCGCATGTGGGTGAAGTTTCGACGGCGGGTGGAGAGGTTTCCTACCTTGACACGCAACTCGACTATTCCATTGTTGTGGATATCTCTCCCAACGGCTCTGAGCTGTTGGCCATCACCCGACCAGTTCCCACTCCGTTCTGGATTGTGCCATTGCCAGCCGGCACCCCGCGACGTATTCCCGGTGAGTTTTCCTGGGTCGGTTTCTTACCGGGCAGCTCGCAGATCGCTTATCTGCAACCTTCCAACTTCCTCCACTTGTTCGCCTCCGACGTTGACGGCGGCAACGCCCACCCCCTCCTGCAACTGCCGCGTGATCCCGTAGCCCTGTGCTTTGCGATTTCACCTGACGGAAGACTCATCCGCTACGGCACCGCCGACGGCAAGGTTTGGGAAAGCCGCGTCGATGGAACACAGAAACACCTCCTCTCGCCGGCATTTGGAGAGCCAACCCGCCGCCTGAACTGGACTGCGGGCAACAAGCTATTTTTGTTGGCCAGTCGCAAGGAGGGAGTTTCTAACCTGTGGGCAATCAGCGAGTCGGGCTGGCTGCGCGGCCGGCACCCCCAACCTGTGCAACTCACATTCGGTCCCATTTCGTTCCCATACGCGATGGCCAGCAAAGACGGGGAACATATCTACGCGGTTGGCTGGACACAGCGGGGAGAGTTGAGCATCTACGACACTCAGGCAGCCACGTTCCGCAAGTATCTCAACGGAATATCCGCCGGCTCCACAGATTTCTCACGCGATGGTCAGTGGATAGCTTATGTAACGGAGCCGCAGGGGAATCTTTGGCGAAGCCGTCTGGACGGCAGCGAGCGCCGGCAACTGACCTTTTCACCGATGGGGCCTATCCTCGTCCCTAAATGGTCGCCAGACGGCCGATTCCTTGCGTTCATGGAGTGGGGAGATCAGAGAAAGATCTACCTGCTTAACGCGGATGGTGGCGCGCCGATGTTGCTGCTGTCCGGCGACTTCCAACCGGCTGACCCCGATTGGTCACCAGACGGCAAATTCTTGGTTTACGGGGGAGAAGCTCTGTCGGTGGGAAATCCCAAAGAGGCAAGTAGGGAGATTGAAATTCTCGACCTTTCGACGAAGAAGTCGAAGACCGTCCCAGGATCTCAGGGAATGTTCTCTCCGCGGTGGTCGCCCGACGGACGTTATCTTGCGGCTTTGTCCGACGACCAGAAGCGTTTGTACCTGTACAGCTTTGAAAGCCAACACTGGCAGCAACTGCCCCTACCGAATCAGTCGGAAGCAGCCTGGGTGTCCTGCCCGTCTTGGTCGCATGACAGCCGCTATCTCTATTTTCGGTATTTTGCGTCCGGCGAGGTCTACAGGCTGAGCATACCCGGAGGCCAGGCGGAGATTGTTGCCGGTACTGGGGGCGTCGATACCGGCTATCCCGCTATGCCTATGAGTGGCTGGTTTGGGCTCACGCCGGACGATCACATCCTGATGATGCTCGATCGCAGCCTGGACGAGGTGTATGCGCTGGATGTGGAGTATCGGTAGTAAGAACAGACTTAGGAATTGCCAGACCGACTAAGAATCCCTATTCGGTCCAGAGATCGGGTGGAGTTGCGCTTCATCACTTCGTCAATGCGAACTTTTCTAAGGGACAACAGAAACGGGGCACTCGAGTATGGGCGCCCCGTTTCGCAGCCGCTGAGTCATGTTGGTGGGCCATGGCCGTGCGGCAACTCAAGCTTCTTTTACTTCTTCGCCAGCAGAGGCAGTTCCACAACATCTTGTCCGCCGTTGCGTGCGAGTTGAATCTCGCTCGCTGACGCGAAAAATTCGCAGGCGTGGTCGGAGTTCGGCATCCAAGCGGCCGCTAGGAAGTAGGCATTGCCGTACTTGTGAAAGACCAACTTGGCACGGCCATCCGTCTTGGTCGACGAACCGTTGTTGGTCATCGTCGCCTTGGCCTCGGGTCCGCCAACATGCTGAATGTTGACGACGCGTTCGCTTGAGGAAGAGATGATGTACTCGCCGGCGGGGAGGCGGACGTTGTCTACGGCAAAGCTGAACGGAATGTTGACCGTTGCGGAGGTCTTCTGGGCTTGCGCCGGAACCAAGGCAATGAGAACCAGCGAAAGGGTAATCACGATGATGCGAACTGAGTTTTTCATTTCCATCCTCACAGGAGCAGTGGCTCCGAATGCAGCCAACTTTGGGCCCGAACCAAAATATGCTCAATAGATAGAAGGTGGATTGGAGGTGGAAGGCGGGTGAATCGGAGTCTCAGTTACAAGTCATTCGTTTGCAAAAAGTTCTGATGGCGATTCATCTGAACTTCACCGAACCCAGTTCTGGACCTGTGTTCGGCCACTTGAACCAACCCGTCTTTGGCTAGAACAGCCCGTTACCATCACTGGCTTGTTGTTGGCCACCGTGCCGCGTGGTCTGTCAGTTCGTGGAGGGTTATTGGCTGATGGGGAATCAGTTTTCGGGCACACCTCACCCTACCCGAACCCGCAGCCCCGAAGCTGCTGATGTCGTCCGGAACCGTCTAGAGGTCCGGAATTTCTATCTCGAACTCTTTTTTTGGCTGTAAGGTCCCCATAGGAGCCCCCGACGGAATAGGAGCTGGGAGCGCACAGGGCACTTCGGGAGCAGGTAGTACAACACGCTCGCCGGTTTCGAGGTCTATCACGTCGTCGTGCTCATGTTTCCTGCCGTCCCGGCGAATCAATGACCGATAGATGAGAGGCACGAATGGCTGGGCTACGGTATCGGCAGCGGACACTTCATCTGCCTCATACGCCCGCAAAAGAACAGTTCCAACGTAGGCGACGGTGTTTGCCTTCGGGTCCATTCTCCCGGCCTTAACCTCGGCCATTGTCTCGGCCAGCATTAGTCTCACGTCAGCCGAGGATGCAGGTTGGACAACAGGTTCACTTGACTGCTCGTATGTGGGCTTACGCCGCCTGCCACCGTTGCGCCCCAACTCCGCAGCCTTGTCGAGGTTCGCATGGAAATAGCAGAGGCCGCCTTCCATCGCCCAGGCCGTGCAAGGCGCACCGTTGCGAGTGACGCCTTTGCATCGCTTTCTGGCGGTTTTCGATGGCTCAAGCTGTAAGGGTGACACGCCCTCGGCGGATGAGTAGTGTTCAAAGAAGAGGAGTCTGCACGCACCCAAGAGTTTGTGCTGCGATGGCTGCGGGAGGGAACAGAGACCTGGAAAGATGTCGTTCGGCAGCAGTGGAATTTCAGTCCGCCGCAAACAGCGATCGAATGCGAAGAGTACAAGGTTGACCTTCCCTCGGCCGGAGGGCTTGAAATAAGGATTTGCCCTGACATCAGCGGAGGCGATAACCGCGCTTCAGTGGAGAGCTTACAGCTGTCGGCGCGTCCATAAAGTTAATCCATGCGCCTCGCAATGTGATCAGCAGCATCGCTCGGTTCAGCGGCGTTTTCTGCGTTTCGGTGTGGACGATTCGTGATTCTCTGGAAGGCCTGCCAACCTTCGCTTCTTGACTACGTTGGTCCTCAACCTACGCTTCACGCGACCGGCAAGCCAAGACCGAATTTGCTGGTGCACGGCGGCATGACTTAAAAGATCGAAGTGATTTATTCCGGTGACAATCACTTGATGGTTGGGCAGGAACCTAAAGGCATTAATCGAAGCGGTGCGGCTTGCACGCCTAGGCGGCCGCTGCACTTCCTTTAATCAAACCGTAAGACGCTTACAGAATGTCACTCTTGCGGTAGACGGACAGAAAATTCCTTGAACTTGCACCGGCATTGATGCATTTTACGAACTGCCGAGGTTTTTTGCGGAGCACAATGGCTAGACCGCAACCATGGAATCCAGACGGGAGATTTTAGTCGGCCTCTCCATTTCGCTTACCGGCAGGTTTTCTGCCCAGGGACGACAGGCGCTTGACGGACTGCGACTCTGGCAGTCCTACGTAAACGGGCGAGGTGGAATCACGTTCGGGCAGGCAGCACCCCAACCTGTCCAACTCGTTTTCTACAACGATCAGAGCCGCGCCAGCCTGGCGCGGGAAAACGCACTACGCCTGCTACGCCAGGACCGCGTTGACGCGCTCTTCGGACCCTACTCCAGCGACCTGACGATGACCGTCGCCGAGGTTGCCCGCGAACATCGGAAAGTTCTGTGGAACCACGGCGGTTCCTCGGACGAAATCCTCAATCGAGGCTGGCAGCACTTGGTCAGCACACTCACGCCCGCGAGCGACTATCTGCGCGACCTTCCCCGCTGGCTGGCAAAACAGGCGCCTGCTCTGCGCAAAATCTGTATCGTGCACTCCACTCGCGGCACATTCGCCTCCTACGTAGCCCGGGGAGTTGTGCAGGCGGCAACCTCTGAATACTCCGTACAGATCACGTCCTATTCCGCCCTTGAAATTGAGGTCCTGGAGCGGGAACTCCGCGCATCGCGACCGGAGGTCCTCGTCCTGGCCGGGAACTTCGAGCAGGAGATTCAGATCATGCGGGTGCGCCACCTTTTGCCTGCTTCGATTCAAACCGTTGCCGCCGTAGCCGCAGGAATCCATGCCTTCCGTGACGAGCTTGGCCGCGCTGCAGTGGGAGTAATTGGGCCCAGCCAGTGGGAGCCTAATGCCAGTCTCCTCGCCGACATCGGGCCAGACGCCGTCTGGTTTGTGCGCAACTTTCGGGAGCAGTTTGGACGCAAGCCGGAATACACCGCCGCCGGCAGTTTCGCCATGGGTTTGATCTTCGGGGAGTGCGTGCGACATGCCGGCTCTTTGCAGGACAACGACTTATTGGCTGCTGCCACCGCACTCGACTGTTTCACTCTTTATGGCGGGTTCCGCCTAGATTCGGCTGGCGGCCGACAAATTGGTCACCGTATCCTGCTCGTTCAGTGGGACGAAGACCACAAGGTCCTTCTGCCGGCCGCCGACCCCCCAATAAGAGGGTAAATTAGCAGCGCAAAACTACGCGCTTTGCATCGACAGGTGGTTGCTCACCCCGCCTGAAGTGCCGTCCCGTCATCCCCAATTTTCGTGATTCGTGATCAGCATTCCCTGGGAGCTAACGTGCGGTTGCGAGAGGTCCGCCACCACCTCGTCGATTGTGTTGAGGCGGCCACTGTCTACCCCTTCGGGCTCATCTTGCATTGGAAACAAGTTCGTCCTTCAGGCTCATCTTGTGTTGGGAAAGACTGGAGCTTCCGCGAGCGAACCGGCGGGAGTATACTCGCCCCAAAGTAAGGTTCGCCTCGATACTTGCCGGGAACTCCGCACCTGCCGTGTCTGTGAGTTCCACATCCTTTGGGCTCCGGCCCCGGACAACCCAATCACCGAGGCCCTATTCCGGTTCACCTTATAGAGAGAAAAGGTTGAGATGGCGAACCTGAATTGAGGAGGCAAACTATGCAAATCCGATCACTCACAGCTTTGGCGACGAAATTGGTTGTGGTCGCTCTAGTTCTAGCGGGAGCGGTTTGGGCAGCCGACAGCAACGTTGGAACCTGGACGCTGAACACCGCGAAATCAACGTACAGTCCTGGGCCGGCGCCGAAGAGCAACACCGTAACCATCGTCGCAGTTGATAATGGTATCCACCTCACGTCGAATGGAGTCGATGCGGCGGGGAAGCCAACCCACGTAGAATACACCGCCAAGTACGATGGTCAGGACAGCCCAGTCACGGGCATAGCTTACGCTGACACCGTCGCGCTGAAGCGAATCGACGCCAACATGGTTGAGAGCACGATGAAGAAGGCTGGCACGCCGGTGATGACCGTGAGGGTAACAGTCTCGCCTGACGGAAAGACGCGCACGGCGGTATTCACGGGCAAGAACGAAAAGGGTCAGGACGTAAATAACACCGCGGTCTACGATAAGAAATAAAGGCGGGCCTCCATTCTAAAAGTGACGGTACTTCGGGCGAGACAGATCGGGGTTTTCAAGAGACGTAATCGGTTAGCGTAACCGACGGTGCGCGCTTTGAAGTACGTTCGTGGTATTGATTTCCATCCATGCATGTGGCCAGTATGCCAACCTCCGTGCGGTTCTATAGGGACCTTCTGGGCCTGGAGATCATCTACGGTAGCGAAAACGCGTATTTCTCCTCGCTCCGCACGAAAGACGGAAAGGGCCCGATTCTCAATCTCGAACAGGGCAGTCCTGTTACCCAGTGGGGGCGGCTCATCTTCCACGTTCCTGATGTTGATAGTTTCTGGGCACACTTGAAAGAAAAAGGGCTGCGTCCGGAGGCACCGCGAGACGCTTTATGGGGCGAACGATATTTCCACCTGTCCGACCCAGATGGCCACGAGCTGTCGTTCGCGCATCCGATCTAGCAGTCTTCCAATAGGCGCATGAACTAATCTGGAGCGAGCAAACGCTTGCGAAGGTACTCGCGCAACATCCGTTGGCGCATGTTTGTCCGGGACGGGGCTCGCTGAATGAAACAAAATTCGGGTTGCGTCGCGCATTAAAGAACGATCTTGCCGAACCCGCTTTCTCGTTTTGCGCAGTACAGCCGAGCTTCCGGAGAACGCAGACGAACTGCCTCCACATGACCTGAGGGGCTGACGAGACATTACCTAGAATTAGAACACGCGCTTCCTTCAGAGCAAACAAAGCAGTGCCTCGGGCTGAAAGGAGTGCCGAGACCGGCGGACAGTCTTAGTCAGTCCGCGGACGGAAGGAGGTCCAGTGGCGTACTACAAGCTTCGGATGGACATTTGGTGCGACTGGGATCCGGAGGCGAGCGATTTCGGAGACATTCCCAGAACATGAGTTCCGGTGACGCTATTTGTACCGCGCGCAAGGTCGTTGCCGCCGTCGATCGCCCGCAAGATATCGAAGATGAGGCGGCGATGAGATTCTTTGGCGGGGAAGAGGGCGACGCCGATCTGAGCCAGGGGTAGGTGTGTGTTTTTCCAGCCAAACCCGCGAGGCAAGTAAGAGGTTCCATCCCGCGCGCGAAGTCTCTTCTTTCGGACCCGCTTGAAGTCCACCTCGGAATGTCGATCCAATGAAAAAAAGCGCGAGAAAAGGCAGAGCCTTGTCTGCGACGATGTTACTGACCAGGAAAGCATCGCACGGGCTGATTGCCGTGAAGCGCCTGGCGGAGCAGCCGCGCGTGAGCTCGTTCAGTGCCAAAGACCAGCGGACGTTTATGGAGTTCCCCAGATAGCGTGGCCTGGACAAGCCTTGAAACCTAAGCAATCAAGGGCTACAATAAAACTGTACTGTTTCAGTACTATTTTAAACCGTCGCCCAAAGAGATGCGGCACGCAGCGCCCGAAGGGGACCGGAAGAAATGATCAGATTAGGCAAACTGACGGATTACGGACTGGTCCTGATGACTTACATTGCGCACAGCCATGATCGGTCGCTGCACACGGCGCGCGACCTGGCTGTAGAGTCGCGGCTGCCGTTGCCCACGGTGAGCA
>Ga0126371_10004225_pt1 | contig 12645 bp, 12 predicted proteins | sample PanSoiMetaPlot_4_FD_110145 | JGI IMG/M metagenome (GOLD analysis project Ga0126371, IMG submission 110145) | Tropical forest soil microbial communities from Panama - MetaG Plot_4 | ecosystem: Environmental > Terrestrial > Soil > Tropical forest > Bulk soil | place: Panama | collected 2016-02-17
ACCGGTCGCCGGATCGGTGACCAGCATGTCCATCGTCACCCTGCCTTCGGAAGCTTCGCGAACTCGGTGAACGCCGCGTCGAAGATGTCCATCGCTTCGTCGAGTTCCGATTCGGCGATCGTCAGCGGCGGCGAAACGACGATGACGTTGTAGCGGCCGTAGATATACATGCCGCGTGCGAGCAAATCGCCGAATAACGATTGCAGCGAGCGAGAGCCTTGCCATTCAACGAGCGGTTCGCGCGTCTCCCGGTCGGCGACGAGCTCGAGTCCGTAGAACGCCCCGATGCCGCGGGCTTCGCCGATCATCCGATGGCGCGAGGCAAGATCCTCGAAGCGCGTACGCAGCCACTCTTCAACGACACGCGAACGCGCGAAAAGATTTTCTTCTCGATACGCCTTAACTGCGGCCACGCCGGCCGCCGTCGCGAGCGGATGCCCGCTGAACGTGTGGCCGCTCGGCAGCGCGTGGGTGTCGAAGAACTTCGCGAGCGATTCGCGCACCGCGACGCCGCCCAGCGGAACGTATGCCGACGTCACGCCTTTTGCAAACGTGAACATATCGGGAATCACGCCGAAGCGCTGCGACGCGAACGCCTCGCCGGTGCGTCCGAATCCCGTCATGACCTCGTCGAAGATCAATAGGATGCCGTGTCGGTCGCAGAGGTCGCGAATGCCTTTGAGGTAGCCGTCGGGAAACACGATCACGCCGTTGGAACCGATGATCGGCTCGATCAACAGCGCAGCGATTCGTTCGCCGCCTTCGTACCGCACGATCTCTTCCAAGTGCGCGATCGCGCGTTGGACTTCTTCGGCCGGGTCGCGCGTAAAGAACGGGCTGCGATACGGAAACGGCGGAAAGAAACGGACGACGCCGGGAAGTCCCGGCTCGTTCGGCCATCGCCGGTTCTCACCCGTCAAACTTCCGGCTCCGGGTGCCGAGCCGTGGAACGAACGGTATGCGCTCAAAACTTTGTGCCGACCCGTAATAGTGCGGGCGAACTTCACCGCATCTTCGTTGGCTTCGCCGCCGCCGGTAGTGAAGAAGATGCGGCCGCCTTCGTTCCAAGGACCGATTTCGATAATTGCCTTCGCGAGCGCCGAACGCGAGTCGTTTCCCAGGCTCGGCGGCGCGTACGCGAGCTTTGCGGCCTGCTCGGCGATGGCTTGGGCGACCCCGCCGTGACCGTGGCCCAGGTTGACCGCAACGAGCCCGGCAGACAGGTCGAGATACCGCTTCCCGCCGTCGTCGTAAAGATAACAGCCCTCGCCCCGTACGATGTTCGGCACCGACCGGCCGGCTTGGGGTACCCAAGGCGTCAAAACGTGATCCATACCGTCCTCTTGCACATTGTCGACAATTTCCCCCGTCTAGCGGGCGGTTAGAGTCGTACCCACCACGATCAGGCCGCCGGCGACGCTCAGGGCGAAGAAAACGATGAAAATCCAGACGCCGAGGCGCTTCCAGAACTCCCGGCGGTTCCGCCTGGCGCGCGTTTCGTGAGTTGTCCGCCGCGCTTTCATGGCGTTCCGGACGACGCCTGCACCGGCGGCTGCGCCCACAACCGCTCCAGATTGTAAAACGTGCGCTGCTCGGGCGTGAAGACGTGAACGATGAGATGGCCGGCGTCGATAAGGATCCAGGTTCCGTCGCTGTAACCCTCGACGCGCGCGACCGTCGCGCCGGTCTTTTCGATCGCTTCTACGATCGAATCGGCGATGGCGCGGGTTTGAATCTTCGAGCGGCCGGTAACGATGGCGAACGCGTCGGCCAAAATCGTGCGCGAATGCACGTCCAGTACGATGAAATCGTCGCCTTTCTTGTCGAGCGCTGCATCGCGAACGACGTCGATTAGTTGGTCGATGCTCCTACCTCCTCGAGCGGAATTCCGAACGCGCGCGCTGCCGCAATCGTTGCCGGTGCCACCGTGCGTCCCTTGCGCGCCAAATGACGGACCGACAGTTCGATCGTATCGCGCGTTGCTTTCACGAGATCGTTCATTGCGAGCTTCCATAACTCGCGGCGTTCCGGAAAAGTTCGCTCCGGCTCCAAGCTATCGGCGAGAAAAACGGCGCAATCCAGCGGCGACATATCCGCCGCGCCGGTGGTGTGTTTTTCGATGGCCGAGAGCACGTGCGGGTCGTGTACCCCGAAGGCTTCGGCGGCAATCTTCGCCCCCAGGCGCGCGTGCAGCACGATTGGATTCGCACGCTCGAAGGCGTCGATCGGCATGCTCCGCGTTTCGCATTCGGCGACGAGCCGTTCGGGCGAATACAGCCGCGCGAGATCGTGCAGCATTCCGGCTAGCCTGGCACGGTCTGCGTCCAAGCCGTGGCGCTGCGCGAGAACGTCGGCACAGCGTGCCACGCGAACGGTGTGCCGGTAACGGTGATCTTGTTCCAAGTGATCGCGAACGCGCCGCGCGAGCTGAGTAAAGTTCAAGCGTTATTGCGCGCGCGCAGCACCGCGATGCGATTGCGATAGAGCTCGCTCTTGAGATTTCCCGCCCACATCACCATCGCGCTCTCGTTGTCGTCGCTGTAGTATCCGCGCCGCATCGTAACCGTCGTAAAGCCGTACTTGCGATACAGTTGCTGGGCCACGACGTTACTTTCACGCACTTCGAGCGTCAGCCACGCGGCGCCGCGCTCGATTGCCTCGTCGATGAGGTGCAGCAGCATCACTTCGCCCAAGCGTTTTCCGCGAAAGGCGGGATCGACCGCGATCGTCGTGACGTGCGAATCTTCCAAGATCACCCAGATGCCGCCGTACGCGACGATACGATCGCCGATTCGGCCGACGAAATAGTGGGCGACTTTATTCGTATTGAGCTCGTTGTAGAACGCATCCGACGGCCACACCGTGGAGAACGACGCACGTTCGATTCGCGTCACGGCGGGAATGTCGCCGGTGGTCATCGGTTCGATCGTCATGCGTTCGGGCAGTCCGGCGTCGTGCGGACTGAGCGCCATCTTCATTTGATGCGCGGTACGCGCGCGGCGGGAAGCTCGCCGTAATCCGCGCGCACGGCGTGCACGTTCGAGGCAGGTTCCAGCGCGGGTGCGGCCAGTGCGGCGGCGCAAGCAGTGGGGACGACCAAAGGGGTAACCGGGCTCACTGCTATTGCGCGTTCGGCGAGCGCTCCGAGCACGTCCTCTGGGGCGCCCATCACCGGCAGCGGCTCGTTTGCGTCACGCTGAGCCCGCCCGAGGCGGGCGGTCAGTTCTTCCAAGACGTCGGGGACCCACCCGGATGCGCGCGCGATCCGGTTCCCGTCGCGAAATCGCGCCGAGATTACGCCCGGACGTCCGACGACGACCGTCAGCACCCGCTCGAAGTTGCCCCCAAATTCCAACAGGTCGAACGAGTCGATCGGAACGAGGGGACGCCGCCAGGCCTGCGCCAGCGATTTGGCATACGCGATCGCGATTCGCAGACCGGTAAAACCGCCGGGCCCGCACCCTACCGCGATGCGCTCGATCTCGGCCCCTTGCACTCCGGCTTCGCGCAGCGCGGACGCGACGGACGACAAACCGGATTCCAACGCGACGTTTCCCGATTCGAAGCGCTCCGCGACGATCGATTCCCCGGCCGCTACCGCCGCGGAGAAACCGCCCAGTGCTCCGTCGATGCCCAAAACGTTCACCGGCGGGTACACTCCACGGTGCGCGGCGAGTCACCGGCGCCTTCGATGTGAACGTCGTAGCGGGCGGCCGGCACGAGGTGCGGCGCTTTTTCCCACCACTCGACTAAAACGATCGAGCGTCCGTCGAACGCGTCTTCCAGTCCAAGCTCGACGGTTTCGCTCGGATTTTCAACGCGAAAGAGATCCAAATGATCGATCGGCGGTTCGCCGGGGTAGCGGTGCCAAAACGTGAACGTCGGGCTCGACGTCTGATCGGCGCCGTGCAAAGCGCTGACGACCGCTCGGACAAAAGTCGTTTTGCCGGCTCCCAGCGGACCCGACAGCGCGACCACGTCGCCGCTGCGGAGTTCGCGCGCGAACGCCGCGGCAAATTCGGTCAGCGCCGCTTCGTCGGAAAAAGTGCGCCGTGACGGCGCGGCGAAAGCGTCGGGCATGGAAGACGACTTCGGCGCCGAGTTGGACGCGGCCCTGAACGCTCGGCTCGGTGAGCTGCGCTCGGCTGCGGACGCGGCACGTGCACGGATCGATCGGGGAGTCGACGCGATCCGGGTCGCAGACCCGTCGCCCAGCGCCTTGTGCGACGCACCCCGTTCCGCCCCAGTTTCCTTCGATCTTCCCGAGGACGACTTCGAGGCGCAGGCCGATGCCGAGGGGATTCCGTTACCGGAAGAAAATCTATAGTTAACGGTTGGCCGTCCCGGCCAACTTTCGTTTTGTGAATATTGAATAACGATTTAGTTTCCCAGGTTAACGTCGAAGACGAAATGCGAGAGAGCTATCTCTCGTATGCTATGTCCGTTATCGCGTCGCGGGCTCTCCCCGACGTGCGCGACGGCCTCAAGCCCGTGCAGCGCCGCATCCTCTACGCGATGCGCGAGATGGGAATGGAGCCGACAAAACAGCATCGCAAGTGCGTCGGCGTCACCGGTGAAGTCCTCAAGCTCTACCATCCGCACGGCGACTCGTCGGTGTACGACGCACTCGTCCGCATGGCGCAAGACTTCACGCTGCGCTATCCGCTCGTCGACGGACACGGCAACTTCGGGTCGATCGACCCCGATCCGCCGGCGGCCATGCGCTACACCGAAGCGCGGCTCGCGCGAGCGGCGCTCGACGTTCTCGCCGATATCGATAAAGAAACCGTTCCGTTCGTTGCGAACTTCGACAATCAAACGACCGAGCCGACCGTGCTGCCCGGAAGACTGCCGCAGCTGCTCGTCAACGGCTCTTCGGGCATTGCCGTCGGCATGGCGACCAACATTCCGCCGCACAACCTCAACGAGATTTCCGACGCCATTGCGGCGCTCATCGACGACCCCAACACGACCGACGACGCGCTCTGCGACATCGTCACGGGTCCGGATTTTCCCACCGGCGGTACCATCCATGGACACGAGGCGATCCGCGAAGCGTATCGAACGGGGCGCGGCTCGATCACCATTCGCGGCAAAGCCGAGATTATCGAAGAAAAAGGCAAGCACAAGATCGTCATTACGGAAATTCCGTATCAGGTTTATAAGAACCGCATCGTCGAGGCGATCGCCGAAGCGCATTCGGAGAAGCGCATCACCGGCATCGCTCGCCTAGACGATCTTTCGAACCGGAAAGGCATGCGCGTCGTCGTCGAGCTGCAGCGAACGGCGACGCCGAAAGTCGTCCTCAACCAGCTCTTCAAGCATACGCCGCTGCAGTCGAGCTTCGGTTTCAACATGCTCGCGCTCGTGCCGGTCGGCGCGCCGCGTCCCGACGGATCGGTCGCGCTCGAGCCACAGGTGCTCAATCTCAAGCAGCTGCTCGAGCACTTCATCGTGCACCGCAAGGACGTCGTCACGCGCCGTACGCGCTACGACTTGCGCAAAGCCGAAGAACGCGCGCACCTGCTCGAGGGCTACCGCATCGCGCTCGACAACATCGACGAAGTCATCGAAATCGTCCGCGGCAGCCAGACGACCGACGAAGCTAAGCAGCGCCTGTCGCAGCGGTTCTCGCTCAGCGACGTCCAAGCGCAGGCAATCGTCGACATGCGTCTGCGTACCCTGGTCGGCCTCGAACGTCAAAAGATCGAAGAAGAGTATGCCGAGCTGATCAAGACGATCGCCGAGCTGCAAGACATCCTGAAGAGTCCGCGCCGCATCGCCGGCATCGTAAAGACCGAAACGCTCGACGTGAAAAAGCGTCTCGGCGACGAGCGCCGCACCTCGGTCGAAGCGGCCGAAGACGAGATCTCGATGGAGCAGCTCGTACCGAACATCGACGTGGTCGTCACCTACACGGTCGGCGGATACATCAAGCGCGTGTCGCTCGATACGTTCCGCACGCAGAATCGCGGCGGCCGCGGCGTGACCGGCATCTCGAATCTCAAACGCGAAGACGTCGTTCGAAACTTCTTCGTGACCAAGACGCACGATCACGTGCTATTCTTCACGAACAAGGGCCGCGTCTATCGCTTGCGCGGCTACGAGATTCCCGATACGACGCGTCAGGCGCGCGGTACCGCGCTCGTCAATCTGCTGACGCTGCCCCCGGGCGAAGAAGTGACCGCGGTGTATCCGATCGATAAATTCACCGGCGAGCACTACATGGTCATGGTGACCAAACGCGGCGTCATCAAGAAGTCGAAGCTCGATGATTTCGCCAACGTGCGGCGCAACGGACTCATCGCGATCAATCTGGACGAAGGCGACGAGCTGCTGGCCGTCGATCTTTCCGACGGTTCGCGCGACATCATCCTCGCGTCGACCAACGGTATGGCCGTGCACTTCAACGAGAAGGACGTGCGCGCAATGGGACGCCAAGCGCGCGGCGTCAAAGCGATGACGCTGGAAAGCGACGACACGATCGTTGCGATGGACGTCATCGAAGACGACCGGCGTGAAGTGCTGCTCGTCACGTCGCTTGCGTTTGGTAAGCGTACGCCGATCGAGGAGTACCGTCACACGGCGCGCGGCGGCAAGGGCGTCAAAGCGTTCGCGCGTCAACGCGACGACATCGGCATCGTCGTCGATCAGATTTTGGTTGCCCCAGACGATCAAATACTGATGATCACGTCGGGCAACCAAGTCATCCGGCTGAAAGTCGACGAGATCCGCAAGACCGGCCGCGACGCGAAGGGCGTGCGCCTGCAGCGTTTGGGCGAAGGCGACGAAGTTATCGCGATCACGAACCTGGGCAAACAGGCCAAGCAGATCACGGACATAACGGGAGAGCCCCAACAGCAGGAGCTCTGACGTGTCACCCTGAGCCTGTCGAAGGGCAGCCGCAACTCTAAGCCCGCGACGGCGGTCCAAGCTACCGGAGGATTAAATGAGCTCACTAAACGACGTTTCGCAGACCAACTTCGATAGCGAGGTGCTTCAAAGCAGTCAGCCCGTGCTGGTCGACTTTTGGGCCCCGTGGTGCGGACCGTGCAAAATGCTGGGTCCGGTCGTCGAGAAGGTCGCCACCGCGAACGCCGGCAAGGCGAAATTCGTCAAGCTGAACACCGACGACAATCCGAGCCTGGCGGGCCAATATCAGGTGTCGGGCATTCCGTGCCTGATTCTGTTCAAGGGCGGCCAGCCCGTCGACCGCATCGTCGGTTACGTTCCGGAGAACGTGATCACGTCGATGCTCAGCAAGCACGTCGCCTAACAACGTGAGCGACGCGTTGCGCAGCCTGCCGGCTGTGCATCGGCTGCTTGAAGAGTCCGCGATCGCCGCATACGCGGCGACGCTCGGAAGAGAAGAAATGAAAGGCGCGATCGAGCGAGTGCTCGATCGCGCTCGTGCTTCCGGTGAAACGCACGAGTACCACGACGTGGTGGCAGACGTCGTCGCCCAGCTCGACGTGGTGCGAATGCGCGGCATGCTTCCGGTCATCAACGCAACCGGCGTCGTGCTGCATACCAATCTCGGTCGCGCGCCGCTTGCGCCGGACGCGCTCGCCGCGATCGAGCAGCTCTCGCTGGGATACTCGAATCTCGAATACGATCTCGAAGCCGGCGAACGCGGGTCGCGCTACGCGCGTTTGACCGGCGCGCTGCGCGACGTTACCGGCGCGCAAGACGCCGTGGTCGTGAACAACTGCGCGGCGGCAGTGCTGCTGGTGCTCGATACGTTCGCGCGCGGCCGCGAGACGGTCGTAGCGCGCAGTCAGCTCGTCGAGATCGGCGGCGGCTTTCGCATTCCCGACGTGCTCGCGCGCAGCGGCACCACGCTCGTCGAAGTCGGAACGACCAATCGCGTGTACGTTCGCGATTTCGAAGCCGCCCTATCGCCGCGCACCGCAATGCTGCTGCGGACGCATCCGTCGAACTATCGCATCGAAGGGTTTACGAACGACGTCTCGGGTGCCGAGCTGGCCGCGTTGGGGCGTCGCACCGGCGTGCCGGTCGTCGAAGATTTGGGCAGCGGCGCGCTCGTGGACCTCGCGGAATACGGTCTGCCGCACGAACGCACAGTGCAAGAGGCGCTGGCCGACGGCATCGATCTCGTTACGTTCTCGGGCGACAAGCTCTTGGGCGGCCCGCAAGCGGGCATCGTCGTGGGCAACGCGCGGTTCGTCGCAGCGTTACGCGCCAATCCGCTGCTGCGGGCGTTACGCGTCGACAAGACGACGATCGCGGCGCTGGCGGCAACGCTCCATCTGTATCGCGACCGCGCCTCGCGCGAACGCATTCCACTCTATCGCATGCTCTCCGTATCGCTCGACGAGTTGCGAACGCGAGCGCAGCGATACCTCGCGGCGATTCCTAAAGCGGCGCTGGTCGAATCGGATGCGTTCGTCGGCGCGGGCACCTTGCCCGACGCGCGCGTCCCGTCGTTGGCGATCGCTCTGCGCGCGCCGAAGCCGGATGCGGTCGCCGCCACGTTGCGCCGCAACGACCCCGCGATCGTCGCACGCATCGAGGATGGACGGCTGCTCTTCGATTTGCGCACGATCGCTCCGGAAGAAGACGAAAGCGTCATTGCGGCGTTAACGTAGTCCGAAGTTCCTACGGTGCAGGCCCGCGCGGTCGCGCATTCGAACAGGCCGCCGCATGTTTTTCCGTTTGCAGCTCGCGCGCGTTCTCGCAGCCGTTTGTATTCTTTCGTGCACTGCGTTTGCCGGGTGTTCTTCACACAACGGCATGGCGTCCGGCGTCGTTCCCATGGTGCCGTCGTCAGTGTCGGCGCCGGCGTCGCATCTGTACGTCTGGAACGCAAGCGTCCCGCCCGCCGAGCTGGATGAATACCCGACGACGGGCGGCAATCCCATATTGCGAATCAAGAGTCCGAGGGGCATAAGCGCCGGCCGCACGACGATCGACGGCAACGGAACCCTGTACATCAACGGCGGACCTCCCTACGCTCCGCACATCGACGAGTACAAAGCGGGATCGACCAAGCCGTTCAAAACGATTACCAAAGGCGTAGGTTCGGTCATCGGTCTCACGACCGACGAAAAGAACGACCTCTACCTGCTCGACGCGGGCGGACCGCTCGTGAAGTACGCTCCCGGCGCAACCACGCCGGCATTCGCAACGTATTCCGGGCTCTGTACTCAGCGCTCGAGCGCTGGACCCGAGGTGCTTACCGCCGATCGCAATGGAAATGCTTACGTGTTGGCGTCCTGCGCTGGAAATCGGCAATCGCGCGGAGTCGTATTGCAATACGACGGACGCGGAAAGGTAACGCGAACGATTTCCATCCGCCTCCCAAGGCAACCCTATGCAATCACCGTGGACGCCGCGGGGCGGCTGTACGTCGCTTTCGCTGAGTTCTCTGGGGGCATTCGGTTGGGAGTGGCCGAGTACGATCCGGGCGCCACGAAACCGGCGTCGTCCTTCTATGTCGGTCAGCGTCTCACGACCTCCGGACAGATCAACGTTACGCCGCCGGTCGTCGACGACTCGAGCGGTACGCTGTTCGTCACGTTTACTCTGTGCAGCGCGACGGGCATCACGGCGTCGAAGTGCACGTCCGCTGTCTATCTCTTCCCGCACGGCGTGACGACGGCATCGAAGACGCTGCGCGCTCCGGCCGGCACGATCTATGACGCGCCGGTGCTCGACGCCGCCGGCAATCTCTACGTCGAAGCGAGTTCGAAGAGCTCCGTGCTTACCATCGAGCGATTCGCCAAAGACACGTGGAACGGCAAAACGGTCGTAAGCGGGCACAAACTCTTACTCGGCTTCGCGTGGCCCACGATCGGTTCGTCGCGAAGCTCGATAGTGGAAGCGCCGTCGGTCGGCGTAGGCAGGCCGTAAGCGCGCGACGAACGTCGCGCGCATGCTGATTGCAGCCGCCGCGCTTGCCGCAACTCTCGGAGAAAACGACTTCCGTCACCTCGTCACGCTCGCGTCGCCGGCGATTTCGCCGGACGGTAAGCGCGCCGCCGCCATCGTGCGCCGCATCGTTTGGGACGAAGATCGTCGCGACGAAGATTTAGTGACGATCGACCTCGCAACGCACGCGACGCGGACGCTGACCTATCGTCGCACGGACCTTTCCAGTCCCGCGTTCTCCCCCGACGGCACGCGGCTGGCGTTTATCGCCCAAGACGACGCAACGAACAAAGACCAGATTTTCGTTATGCCGCTAGACGGCGGCGACGCGCGCCCGGCAACGCATAGTAAAGCCGACGTCGACGAGTTTACGTGGCGCCCCGACGGCCGGGCGTTCGCATACGTCGCGACCGATCCGGAACCGGAGCGCAAAGGCGCCGACCGGTTTCGCGACAGCTTTATTTTCACGACCGAACCGATCACCGCGCGATCCCGGCCGCGTCCGGAGCACATTTTCGTGCAATCGGTGGACGGCGGCGCACCGAGTCAGCTGACGTTCGGACCGCAGAGCGCGACGTCCGATTACGCGCTTTCGTGGTCGCCGGACGGCAAGACCATCGCTTTTACGCTGGTTCCCAACGCGATCCTCAACGACGAATCGTACTCCCGCGTCGCGCTCGTCGACGTCGAAACGAAAGCGGTGCGCGATCTCACGGGCCGGACGGAATGGGAAAGCACGCCGCTGTTTTCACCCGACGGTAAACACGTTGCCTACACCTACTCGACCGGCGATCCGCAAGTCACGCTGGTACAGTTGTACGTCACGACTCCGCAAGGCGGCAAAGGAAGGCTGGTCTCGGGAAAGATCGACGGAGACGTGACGGATTACGCGTGGTCGCGCGATTCGAAGAGCGTGCTCGTCGCTACACCCGAGCGAACTACGATGGCGTTATACCGGCTGCCGCTCGACGGAGCGCCCGAAGCGCTCGATGTACATGGTATCGTGCCTGGGACGCCCGGACAAACCACCGGCGCAGTTTCGGTCTCCTCGCTCCAAGGCGGCGTCGCATCCGACGGGACGGTCGTTTTCGTCGGCAGCTCTCCAAAACAACCGCCGGAAATCTACGAACGTTCGACCAGCGGTGCCGTGACGAAGCTCACCGGCTTCAACGCGGCGCTTGCGAACTTCGGGTTGGCGTCTGCCGAGCGCGTGACGTTTCCCACGTCGACGGGCGTTACGGGCGACGGCGTCGTCTACTATCCGCCCGGCTTTACGGCCGGGCGCAAGTATCCGCTCAGCGTGTACATCCACGGCGGCCCGGACGATCCAACGGCGCTCGGATTCGACTTCTGGGCCCAAGTCATGGCGGCGCGCGGTTGGGTCGTCGTGCGGCCGAATTATCGAGGCAGTCCCAATCTCGGATTGACCTACAAACGCGCGATTCTCTACGATCCCGAAGACGGACCCGGAAAAGATATCGTCGCCGCAATCGACGTCCTGCGTGCGCGCGGCATCGTCGACGAATCGCGGATAGCGGTGTCGGGCTGGTCTTACGGCGGCATCATGACGGCGTGGATGATCTCGAAATACCATTTTTGGAAAGCCGCCGTCTCCGGTGCGTCGGTCAACGATTGGATCACCGACTACGGCACCGCCGACGACAGCCTCGCGGATCTGGACATGCTGCACGGCTCCCCGTTCGTCGGAAATAATGCGGCAGAATGGCGCCGGGTGTCGCCGATCTCCTACGTACGCGACGTGACGACGCCCGTTCTGATTCTCTCCGACGTCGGCGACAACCGCGATCCGTTTGCGACCTCGTCGATGTATTGGCGCGCGCTGCGGGACAACGGCAAGGACGCGACGTTACGGGTGTGGCCGATTAACGGCCATTTTCCGAACGATCCGGTGCGCGTCGTCGACGTCTACCACTACTGGCTCGACTTCATCGCGCAGCATTTTCGCTAGCGCGGGACGCGCGCGGCGACGATCGGGACCATCCACACGGCATAGCCTTTGGGATCGCGAACGTTTTCGATCATGGCGTTGAAGTACGCGGTTACCGATTCGCGCGAGAGTCCGGAGTACTCGGCGATGGATTCCGTGTATCCGTCGCGCCACGCTTCGAGGATGCGCGCGAAGGTGTCGCGGCTCGTCCGAATCGTATCGACCACGGCGTAATCGACGGTGATCTCGTCGAAGCCGAGCTCGCTCAACAGCGTATATGCGTTTCTGCCGATGAAGAGGTCCGTATCGGTTTTTTCTTCGAATCTCGCCGGCGCGACGTGCCAGAAATCCCGTGGGTCGAGTCCATTGCGGCGTTGGAACTCGAGCATGCCGTAATCTTCCGGTATGAGGTGCAGGTAGCCACCGGCACGGGTTACGCGTTTCAACTCCGCAAGAACCTGGTTCGCGTGTGGAATGGAGTGTAAGACGTGGCGGCAGACCGTCAGATCGAACGCGTCGTCGGCAAACGTCAACTCGAAGATGCTTTGATGTTCGAACGTGAGGCGCGATGCCAGGTTTGCGTAGCGCTCGCGCGCCAAAGCGAGATGTTCGTCGACGATGTCGACGCCGGTAACCGTGCCGCGCGCGAACAGTTCGCATAGGCGCGACGAAATCTCGCCCGTACCGCACCCGGCGTCCAGAATGCGAACGTCCTCCGGGAGATCGTAGCGGCCCACGAGATGGAGTTCTTGCGGCCAGATAGCCTCGGCTTGAGCCCGCAGATTGCGCACCATGGATTCGTCGGC
>Ga0126371_10004226_pt1 | contig 12645 bp, 12 predicted proteins | sample PanSoiMetaPlot_4_FD_110145 | JGI IMG/M metagenome (GOLD analysis project Ga0126371, IMG submission 110145) | Tropical forest soil microbial communities from Panama - MetaG Plot_4 | ecosystem: Environmental > Terrestrial > Soil > Tropical forest > Bulk soil | place: Panama | collected 2016-02-17
GGAGTCAGTTCAGAAAGCTGGATTTTGCTGGTTCCATTGATCACATAAGCACCAATTCGTTGCTGTACGCCCTCATCGATGGCATAATTTACGCTGATCCGCGCATATTTTGAGTTTTGCCCCGCATTGCCGGTATCGATGTCTTTCACTTGCGGCGTCACCTTCACATTGCTGAAACCGTTACTTTGATACAGAGCCGTAATCGAGTTCACGTCGGCCTGCGCCAGGGCCTGGCTGTACATGCCACGACGATTGACGACGCTCGACTTCACTACACTCAATCGCGGCAAAATGGTGTCCGTGTCGAAATATTTATTTCCGCTGACGGTCACCTCAGTCACAGAATGCTTAACCCCAGGAGTGACTGTGTACGTAATGATGGAGTGCTGCGGGTCTTTCCGTTGTTCAGCGTGTGTTACTTTTACCTCGAAATAGCCTTCGCGTTGGAAGTAGTCTCGAATACGGCGGTCGCCTTCATGCAGCAGATCATCATCAACACTGCCTTCTTCATAGACAGGCACAAGGTTCCGGATTTTACCCTTGCTGAGTGAAACTCCATCGACATTAATTTCTACAATCGGTCCGCGCTCCGCGGAAAATCCGTAGTCCAGGTGGTTAGATGGTGGCTGATAAGTGCGCGAATCCAGCTTGAGGCTTGCTTCCAGACGGTCCTGTTTTCGATAGTTTTTGCGCAGACGATTCAAAGCATTGCTCACCGTATCGCGCGTCACTTTTGAATCCTGTTTCAGTTTGCCCTTCTTGCGGAATTGGTCAACCGTCATGCCGCTGTCACCCTTTACCCCTACATCGCCCACGCGCGCCTGTTTGCCTTGTTCAATCTGAAAAGCCACATTGACCTGTGAATTTGCCTCATCGATGCTGGTGCTGGCAAAGATTTTCGCCGCATAGTAGCCGTTTTCCGCCAGCGTCTGCTGCATAAGCGTCTGCGCCTGCATGAGTTTGCTATCAGTGAATACGGTCCCTGCATTCATGCGTGTCGAGCGCTCCAGCACGCCGGAAAGCCTCTCGGTGTTCACCCCATTTACCGTCACACGGCCGATAAAAAGATTGGGAACACCATCGAATATGATGGTCACGGTATTGCCGTTGCGCAGACCCTCAACCTGAATTGTCTTGTAAAGGCCGGTTTCATAAAGACGCCGCAGGCTTTCGCGGACTTTAAGCGGATCAAGTGGCTGTTGTGGTTGTTGCGCCAACTGGTCCGGTAGAGGGGCGAGCCTCTCCGCGGAAACTCCCCGAAACTGTATTGCTTCTACATGCAGGCTCGCCCAACTTCGCAGCGTCAAGTTGTCTGCCGCACCCGCTGTCTGTTGAGCGCCGACTGTGCCACGAGCTTCCTCGGCGTTTGCAAAGCCGCAAAAAGCGAGGCACATCAAAATTACGAGGTTGAACCAACGCATCGCCTGCCAACAGGCGCTTGTCCAGGATTTGCAGCGAGAATCCAATCGGCCCCTCAAATGCGTCGAAAGAATGAAATCCAGCCCTGTCCACGCCAAGAACCCCCAACATCCAATGAAGGCTCCATCCATTCTCTATACTAAAGAACAAGCCAATGCCGAGCGCACAGTTAACAGAGAGGTACTCCCGTCAAATTTTGTATCCCGGAATCGGGCCCGAGGGACAGCGAAAACTGGAAGCGGCGCATGTTGGCATTGTTGGCTGCGGGGCCACCGGAGCTGCCGTAGCATCTTTGCTCGCGCGCGCTGGAGTCGGTACGCTGATCATCATCGACCGCGACTATGTTGAGGAGAGTAATCTTCAGCGCCAGGTGCTCTTTGACGAGACAGACGCAAAACTGGCGCTCCCAAAAGCAGAGGCCGCCCGCCGGAAAATCGCTCTCTTTAACAGTGAGATCAGTGTCCATGCCCACATCGCTGATTTGATTCCGGCAAATATCCACCAGTTGCTACGTGATGCAGACCTTGTGCTCGACGCAAGTGACAATTTTGAGACCCGCTACCTGATCAACGACTACGCGGTTGAACAAAGCAAACCCTGGATATATGCCGCTGCCATTGGTGCCTATGCTGTCACCATGAACATCCTTCCCGGGGAAACCGCATGCCTTGCATGCATCTTTCCCAAGCCGCCCAGCGGCACAATCGAAACCTGCGACACCGGCATTCTCAATTCAGCAGTCAACCTCGCTGCTTCCATCGAAGTGACAGAAGGATTCAAACTGCTCACCGGATCAAAAGACATGCTGCGCCGCAGCCTGCTGTCTTTTGATCTATGGACTAACGAGCGCTCGGAGGTGTCAACGAACCGTCCACGGCCTGACTGTGAAGTTTGCCAGCGGCGTGACTTCGCGCACCTGCGCGGCGAAGGCCGCCCTCACATCACTCTCTGCGGCCGGAACTCAGTTCAGATCCATGAGCACGAGCGCCCCGTCGACTTCGGTGAACTCGAGGCAAGACTCAAGTCGCACGGCAAAGTCCGGTCCAATAATCTTTTGCTCCGTTTTGAACGCGGCGCTCATGTCATCACTGTCTTCGCTGACGGACGGGCACTGATTCAAGGGACAACAGATGTCATTCAGGCCCGAAGCCTGTATGCCCGCTTCATCGGCTCTTGACTAAGGGACAAGCTGCTGCCTGGCAACCATTTGCGCTGGATTGTCCTCCTATTTACAACTCGCAACGTATGCCATCCCGATCAGTGTCCTATGCATTCAGCTCAGACCAAATCGAATTATGGATTGACGGGAGAAGCAAAGCGTGGAATTTTCAAGACAGGTGGAGTGCGGATGAGCGCAGGACCTACGCAGCCCAGATCGGAACCCAGACCACCAGTAAGACACATGCGCAGAAATCCTCCGATTGCCGGAGAAGCAGAAGCCATCGCCCAGGCCCAGGCAGGCGATGGGGAATCGTTTGAGATTCTCTACTCGCTGCATAAACGCCGCGTCTATTCGCTCTGCCTGCGCATGCTCGGCAATGTTGCGGAGGCCGAAGACCTCACGCAGGAAGCCTTTTTACAGCTCCATCGCAAAATCGGTACCTTCCGCGGCGACTCAGCGTTTTCGACATGGTTGCATCGCCTCGCGGTTAACGTGGTGCTCATGCACTTGCGCAAGAAAGGCCTGCCGCAGATATCGCTCGAGGAGGCACTCGAGCCTTCCCAGGAAGATGGCCCTCGGAGAGACCTTGGCGAACGCGACCTTGTTCTCTCCGGTTCTCTCGACCGAGTCGCGCTTGAACGCGCAGTGGAAAATCTGCCTCCTGGCTATCGGCTCGTCTTCGTACTGCATGATGTGGAAGGGTACGAACACAATGAAATCGCCGACATGCTCAACTGCTCCATCGGCAACAGTAAATCGCAACTGCACAAAGCGCGAATGAAGCTTCGCGACCTTCTGCGCTCCGGACAACGGAAAGAGGAGTCGGTCGCATGAGTAACACTCGCGACAGGAAATCAATGAATTGCGCAGAATTTCAGGAAAGTCTCCCCGAACTCTTTGAGTCGGGCGCGAATGTTAGCCGCAATGAGCATGTGCTCGGCTGCGAAAATTGCTCTGCCCTGGTGCGCGATCTCGAATACATCGCCGCGCAGGCCAAGCTTCTGCTACCGATCCATGACCCCAGCCCGTCAGTCTGGGACAATATTCAGTCAGCCATTCGCAATGAAACGGACCACAAGACCCGGGCGCATACCGGCAAGCTGCCGTAGTCTTAACCTGCTTCGGTTCTTATAATGCAGAGAACGCATGGAGACGAAGCCGAATTTTCCGGCCTGCATTTCGCGCATTGTGCTCGTAGGATTCATGGGCGCCGGCAAATCCACTGTTGGCTCCCTGCTGGCGCGCCTGTTGCAATGGCGCTTCCTCGACGCAGACAATGTCATTGAGGACAGTGCGCGTAAATCCATTGCTGACATTTTCAGCCACAACGGTGAAATTGCTTTCCGCGCCCTGGAAGCCCAGGTCATTAATGATCTTGTGCGCGAAGACCGCCTGGTTCTAGCACTGGGTGGGGGAGCCGTCGAAACACCCTCCATTCGCGAGGCCCTGTTCGTAAACCCGGAAACATGCGTCGTATTTCTTCACGCTCCGCTTGAAATCATGATCGCGCGCTGTGAGCAGCAGCCCGGCGCCGCCCTCCGTCCAGTGCTGCAGAATCGCGAACACCTGCGCAGCCGCTTCGAGTCCCGCCTTTCCTACTACTATGCAGCACATCTTGTCATTGAAACAGCCTCGCTTACGGCGGAAGAAACATCGCATCAGATATTCAAGACAGTCAGTGCTCTCCTTAAGGAAAATACTTTGGCATGAGCGAACCCCCCATCGCGGTTCCAACAGATACAACGATCAAGCAGACCCGGTCACTGCGTAGCGACATAGTCTTCACTTTTGCACTCGCCCTCGGGCTGTATCTCGCATGGGTTGTGCGCGATGTGCTGGTGCTGCTCTACGTCAGCGCCCTCTTCGCCGTCGTATTAATGCCGGTAGTCAACGGCATCATGAAGCTGCATATCGGCGGCTGGAAGCCTGGTCGAGGGATTGCCATACTTATTCTGTTGCTCGCAGTCGGGGGCTTTGCTACGTTGTTTTTCGTCTTCGCGCTGCCTCCAGTGATGCGTGACCTGCGCGAGTTTTTCAACGAATTGCCGACGCGCGGACCTGAGCTGCTGTCGCGCATTCGACATGTCCCTTTTATGCAGCGTGTCAACGTGAGCGTGCTCAACACCAAATTGCAGGATTTTGCCACGAATTTCGCCACCTATCTGCTTCTCTCCATACGCGACTGGGCCACTAAGCTCTTCTATGTCGTCGCCGGCATTGTTCTCACCATCTATTTCATGCTTGAAGGTGAAGCTGCCTACCATTGGGTCTTAAGCTTCTTCCCTGTGGACATGCGGCAGCGGCTGGATGTAGCCTTGGCGCGCGCCGAAAGGCGCATGGGCAAATGGCTGCTCGGCCAGGCCAGCCTGATGTTGATTCTCGGCCTATCGAGCACCATCGTCTTCCTCGCGCTGCATGTGCGCTACGCCTATGCGCTCGGTGTGCTTATGGGCGTGTTTAATATCGTTCCAATTGCGGGAGCGGTCATTACCGTCTCGCTTGCAATCCTTGTTGCCGCCATAGATTCATGGACCCGTGTGCTTGGGGTGGCCATCTTTTACGCCATTTATGCACAGGTTGAAACCTCATTTTTGACACCGCGTATCATGCGCTCGAGCGTCGATCTCCCCGGAATCGCCATCATCGTCGCGCTGCTTTTAGGCGCGGCCTTCGACGGCATCATTGGCGCAATGGTCGCTGTGCCGACCGCCGTTCTCGTCACTGTTCTGCTGGATGAATATGCAGTGCAGCCGGAGCCAATTATCTCAGCGCCTCATCCTGTTACCGAAGTTCAAGCTTGAAAATTGAAAGACTTTCTCCGGGAATCAGTTGCTGCGACTCAATGGTCCCATCGCTTGTTATCATGGGGAGTGGCCCCAGGCGCACAATTAGATTTCGTCCGAGCCGTACCCTCATGACGCCCGCCGTCCCCGCATCTTCTGTCATCGAAGACCAGGTCATCTCGCCCGGCGAGGCTGTGACTGCAGAACACCCACATCTGCGCGCCGGCGAGACCGCATCCCGTATCGCCGATTACGCGGAGCTATTTAAATTTCGCGTTACCGCGCTGGTCGTGATGACTGCGTGGGCCGGCTTTTATCTCGGCTCCATGCGCAGCGGCATCAGCAGCATCCAGCCGGGACTCATCGCTGCCCTAGTCGGCATCGGCCTGGTCTCCGCCGGTTCCGCAGCCTTAAACGAGGCCTTGGAGCGCAAACTCGACGCACGAATGATTCGTACCGCTCAGCGCCCCATGGCATCGGGACGTATCAGCCTGCCGCATGGTGTCCTGCTGGGTATGGCAGCTATCATTTCTGGCTCCCTATGGCTCACATACGAAACAAATCCCCTTACAGGGGCACTGACGCTCATTACTGCGTTCAGCTATGTGGCCATCTATACGCCGCTCAAGCGCCACACAACGTTGGCAACCTTCATTGGCGCGTTTCCGGGCGCCATGCCTCCGCTACTCGGCTGGACCGCAGTGCGCGGAGCAATCGAGTGGCCTGCTGTCGCCTTGTTCGCGATTCTCTTCGTCTGGCAGTTCCCGCATTTCATGGCCATCGCGTGGCTTTATAAAGAAGACTATGGCCGAGCGGGAATCCGCATGCTGCCGGTCGTGCAGCCAGACGGCTGGTCTACCGTACTCGAAGCCCTGACCTATGCCGTGCTCATGGTTCCCGTAAGCCTGCTGCCGGTGTATCTGCACTTTGCCGGGAAGATCTATGGTGTGACCGCAGCGATTCTCAGTATCGTCTATCTGGGATACACAATTCGGTTCGCCCGCATCACACGCGCGCGCAGCATTGTCGAATCGAAAATGTACGCGCGCGATCTGCTGAAAGTGAGCGTTATTTATCTGCCCGTGCTTTTGACAGTCCTAATGCTGAATGCGCTGGGAAAGTGAAAAGTATGAGTACTGCTCCCAATTTTGTCATCCGACCGGAGTCGAAGGCGGAGCAGAGAGCCTGCCCTGAGCGTAGCCGAAGGGGACCTGCGGTTAGGATTTTTCCAAGTCCGACAAACTAAACATGGCAACAACAACACAATTCGAGAAAATACAATCTCTCGCCAACCCTCAGGTTCCCGCGCCCATCTCTCTCAACGCGCTCTCGCATAACTATGGCTCGCGCCTCGCCCTTGACCACCTCACTTTCGACGTGCGTCCGGCGGAAATCTTTGGCCTACTAGGACCCAACGGCAGCGGCAAGACCACTCTATTTCGCATCCTTTCGACATTGATGGTGCCAACCGGCGGCCATGCTTTCTTGCAGGGATTCGACGCCGCTCGCGAACCGAATAGAGTTCGCCAGCAGATTGGCATTGTCTTTCAGGCGCGCAGCCTCGACATCAAGCTCACGGTCGCTGAAAATCTCAAGCACCAGGGCCATCTTTACGGACTGAAAGGCACACATCTCAAACGCCGTATCAACGAGGTTCTCTCCCGTGTGGGTCTGCTTGATCGCGCCAAAGATGCTGTCGAAACGCTGTCTGGAGGAATGCAGCGCCGCGTAGAACTGGCCAAGGGCCTTATCCATTCCCCCTCAGTCCTGCTGCTCGACGAGCCTTCCACCGGCCTCGACCCCGGCGCGCGACGCGACGTGTGGCAATACCTGCGCATGTTGCGCGACGATGAAGGCGTTACGGTTCTCGTGACCACGCACTTAATGGAAGAGGCCGAACACTGCGACCGGCTCGCTATCCTGAGTGAAGGCAAACTTGTCGCGCTCGGCTCCCCCTTTGAATTGAAATCGGAAATCGGTGGCGATGTGGTGACGTTTGAAACTGCAAGCGAGGCCGATGCCGCAGACCTTGCGCAAAAGATCGCCAACCGCTTCATTATTTCGCCGTCTGTGCTCGGCCACTCCGTCCGCCTCGAACGTGAACAAGGCCACAAATTCGTGACCGATGTCGTCGAAGCTTTTCCCGGACTGGTCGAAAGCATATCTGTCGCCAAACCAAGCCTGGAAGATGTCTTCATCCAGCGCACCGGGCACCGCTTCTGGACAGAACAGGAAGAAGCCGCAAAGGAGCGCATATAACCATGGCCACCATCGTTGCAACCGCTCCCGCGCCACGCATTCAGCAAACCAGGAAGGTAGGTATCTGGACGCCCGCCTACACCCTCTGGCTGCGCGAGATCGTCCGCTTCTACCGCCAGAAAGCTCGTGTCGTCGGCGTTATCGCTTCTCCTATACTGTTCTGGTTTGTTCTCGGCTCCGGCTTCGCGCATAGCTTCCACACCGGAAGCGAAGGCTCCAATCAATACCTGGGATATTTCTTTCCCGGCGCTGTCGTCATGATCGTGCTCTTCACCGCGATCTTCAGCATGATGTCGCTGATTCAGGACCGCAATGAAGGCTTTCTGCTCTCAGTCATGGCCGCGCCCGTCAGCCGTTCGTCCATCGTGCTCGGCAAAGTCCTGGGAGGCGCAACCCTCGCCGCGATCCAGGGGATTGTCTTTCTCGTCTTCACGCCGTTGATAGGTGTGCACCCTAACCTCGAAGCTATCGGCGTCAGCATCGCCGCTATCATCATGATCAGCTTCGAGCTCACCGCACTCGGCTTCGCCATTGCCTGGCCTATGGACTCGCCGCAGGCATTCCACGCGATCGTGAACCTGATCCTGCTGCCTCTCTGGATGCTCTCCGGCGCGATCTTTCCGGCAAGCGGCGCCTCTGGCTGGCTCCGTACGCTTATGCGGATCAACCCGCTGACTTACGGGACCGACGCGCTGCGTAACGCGCTCTTTCCCGCGCAGCAGACAGATTTCCCGCTGACGACCAACCTGACCGTGACCATCGCCTTCTGCGCGCTGACCTTCGCCGCATCCTGGGCCATTGTCAACCACCGGACAAATAAACCGTCTGCATGACTCTTTACAAAGTTGTCATCCTGAGCGGAGCGAAGGATCTGTTTTTGTGAACGATAGACCGCGCGAAGCGCACTCCAAATAGGGCTTCACCAGTGCAAGGACAAACAACACAAGCCGAGACCACAAGCCGCGCGCCCATCGCAACCATCATCGGAATCAGCGTTGCCGCCACGCTCTTTCTGCTTTGGCTGATTTATGTGCATCCGCCATCGCAGGAATATGCTTCGCGTCTGCTCTTCCTGCCCACGCTGAACGCCCTCTTTAACGCCATGAGCGCCGCTGCGCTAGTCATTGGCTTTTCTTACATTCGCAAGCGCAACATCGCGGCGCATCGTGCATCGATGCTCACAGCCTTTGCCTTCTCCGTGCTTTTTCTAATCACCTATACAACCAACCATGCTCTGCATGGAGAAATGCGCTTTGCCGGACACGGCCCCATCCGCACAGCCTATCTCGCTCTGCTCATCAGCCATATACTGCTGTCAGCCGTGGCGCTGCCGCTGATTCTGATTACGTTTTTCTTTTCGCTCTCGGGCCGCTTTCCACAGCACAAGAAAATTGCCCGTTATACGCTGCCGATCTGGCTGTATGTCTCTATCACTGGCGTTGTAGTTTATGCGATGCTGGCAGCATGGCGCTGAAGGATTAGCATGTCGCTTGTGACCGAACAATCGCCGGAGCATCAGCCGTTGTCAGAAAGCGCCGAGCCCCGGACCCATCTTGGACAAGGCGACGGAACTCGACAACTCCTGCAATCCGGCCTCGGAACATTTACCGCCGGCATAATTGCCGCCGCGCTCGCACAGTTTGCCTTCGGCGGCATCGGCCCGCAAGGCCCACATACCAACTCCGGATGGCTAACCCTCATCGTCGCCCTCATGTGTCTGCCCTTTGGCCTGTTGCTGTCGCTGCTTGGAATAGCGAAGTGGCTACGACTCAGGTCTCAAAGAAGCACGGCACTGTCCTCAGGGCATACCGACGCTATAAAGCGTCACCGATAATAGTCGGGAAAGCCTCATGCATAGGCGTGTGGCTCTTCTTGGGCCAGGTCAGGCATGCCCGACCCAGCGTGTGGAGTGCAGTCGCAGAAATGCACGTCATCACAATGCTCGTGTACATTAGGGTCACATATTGATTTCACTACTGAATGTCTGCCGTCCCGCATAGCGGTATTTAAGACAGCCCGCAGTGCATTCGCAGGAAAACTAAGGAGCTGAGATGGTCACTAGAAGGGAGTTTCTCGACACGCTAGCTGTTGGAGCAGCGGGCTTGGCGATTGGCGCAACGGCAAAGAGCTACGCTCAAATTTTGGGATCGAACGAGCGCCTTAATTTTGCAGTGATTGGCCTGAATGGACGCGCTTATGCGCATTTGTCATCGCTGAAAGCGAATAAGGACGCGGCGTGCATCTCTCATGTCTGCGATGTGGACAGCAACATTCTGGAGAAGTTCGCCGGGAACGCGCAAAAAGAACTCGGCTATGCACCAGCGACTGACAAGGACTACCGCAAAGTGCTCGCCTCAAAAGATTTAGACGCGATCACCATCGCAACGCCTGACCATTGGCATACCCCGCTTGCGATTGCGGGCCTGCAGGCGGGCAAGCACGTCTATGTGGAGAAGCCGTGCAGTCACAATCCGGCTGAAGGCGCACTGCTGGTGGAGGCACAGCAGAAATACAGAAAGCTGGTCCAGATGGGCACGCAACAACGCTCGTCAAAGCACACGATCGAAATCGTTAACAAAATCCATGATGGGCTGATCGGCAGACCGTACTTTGCGAAGGCCTGGTACAGCAACACGCGCAAATCCATTGGTGTGGGGAAAGAAATTCCGGTCCCCGCTTCGCTCGACTGGGACCTGTGGCAGGGCCCCGCTCCGCGACGGCCATATAAGGACAACCTCCATCCTTACAACTGGCACTGGTTCTGGATCTACGGCACAGGCGAGACACTGAACAATGGGACACATGAAGTGGATGTCTGTCGCTGGGCCTTAGGCGTGGATTATCCGAATCGCGTGACGGCTTCAGGCGGGCGATATCAGTTCAAAGATGACTGGCAGTTCTACGACACGCTGGTCACGAGCTTTGAATACGACGACAAACTACTGACCTGGGAGGGCAAGTGCTGCCAGGGGATGAAGTATTACGGACGCGACCGCGGATCGACGATCATGGGCACGTCCGGGACTGTGCTTGTAGATCGCGATGGATATGAAGTGTACGACCTGCATGGCAGGAAGACGGATGAGTATAAGACCGGCAGCGCGACAAGTTCCGCCGATCTCACAGGCCGCGACTCGATGACCGACGACCATTTTGCGAACTTCATCGCGGGTATTCGTAAGGGCGAAAAACTGAATGCTCCGATTGCGGTTGGGAATGTAGCGGTAACCATGCTTCAGCTTTCCAATATCGCGTGGAAGGTGCAGCGCGAGTTGAATCTGGATTCAAAGAATGGAAAGATTCTCGGCGATTCTGAAGCGATGAAGGGATGGTCACGCGAATATGAGAAAGGCTGGGAGCCCCAGATCTAAATATAGATCATCGAAGCTTGGCGATAAAGCTGTTCCTGGACTACAGTTGCCGATCTCCAATGCTGCACCAAGACTTTTCCACATTCCAAATTCCGCCCAGAGAAGCATGTCCCTCTCAACCGTTCACCGGCAGCACCAAGGGTGTTGCCTGTTTCTATCTCTCCCGAAGCATGTTTTTTTTATAAGGGCATTCAGCGCCAACTGAAATGGATCACGTTAATCGGAAGAGGTGATGCATGGAACCAGTCCCTCGACCCACCGGGTAGGCAGCTTTGAGAGCTGCGCTTACGTAGGCCTTAGCTTCCATAGCTGCCTTTTCGGGACTTCGTCCAGCAATCAGCTGACAGAGCAGCGCCGATGAAAAAGCGCAACCCGTCCCGTGAGTGGACTGAGTTTCAACTCGCTCGCCTTTGACCCACTGCCCCTTCCCATTGGGCGTAAGGAGGAAATCGTCTACGCTGTCGAGATGGCCTCCCGTAGCTACAATGTGCAGGTCACGATTGCCACCCTCGCTGGTCAGGAATTGGAGACGCGCTGCCGCGTCGGGTACATCCTCTCTTACTGAAGCTGGCGAACCAGCCAGCACGGCCAGCTCTTCAATATTCGGCGTTACCCAGCCAACAAGAGGCAGCAATTCTGAACGCAAAGCAGCCACGCCTTCCGGGCTGAGCAACTCCCTGCCCGAACTGGATCGAATGACGGGGTCGAGGACGATCCGCTGACGCCCGATTCCAGACTTGGCCAGAAACTGGGCGGTTTTGCTGACCGCATCTGCTGTCGCCAACATGCCAACCTTTACCCCGTTTGGAAGAACGTCTTCGAGCAGATCGTCCAGGGTTTCGCGGACGGTTTGCGGCGCAACCGGCTCAACCCGTTTTACTCCCATGCTCGATTGCACAGTTAAGGCAGTGATGCAGGCTATTCCGTATATATTATGGGCAGCAAAGACTTTAAGATCGGCCGTGATTCCTGCGCCACAGGATGGGTCAAAGCCGGCAATGGTGAGCGCAATGGGTCTGGCGGAAAACTTGGCATCTGCTCGCATTTCAGCTTGCACATCCTCGTTCATCGTGTTTTCATCTTAACCGTCGAATCTGCCTTCGTCATTGGACGTTCAAACTGCGTCAATTTGCTACCACAGATGTTACATTCTGGCAAGCGAAAACTGAGGATAAATACTGATATTGGTTTGACTTAGCCTTATTGGCTCCATACAATTTGTACATGGAGGACTATGAACGCTATCGTAACCGATACGAACAGACGGATTCCTAAGCTCTCGACGTATGCTGGGCTTGTCCTGGCTGCCATGCTTGGGCTTTTCGGCATGAAGGCCGATGTTCCGGCCACCATTCATAACCCGCAACCGTCCGCGCTTCCCGACAATGACCTCGGGAAAAATACTGATATTGCTGGCAAAAGGCGCCACTGGTATCAGATTGGCCGTGCATCCTGGTATGGCGAAGAGCTCCAGGGACAGCCGACGGCGAGCGGTGAAGACTTTGATATGAATCAACTTACGTGCGCCCACCGCAGCCTCCCGCTTGGCTCGATGGTGCGCGTCACGAACCTCCGCAACCACAAGACCATTGTGGTTCGCGTGAATGATCGCGGCCCGATGCCGCAAAACCGCGTGGTCGATCTTTCTTAC
>Ga0126371_10004227_pt1 | contig 12643 bp, 9 predicted proteins | sample PanSoiMetaPlot_4_FD_110145 | JGI IMG/M metagenome (GOLD analysis project Ga0126371, IMG submission 110145) | Tropical forest soil microbial communities from Panama - MetaG Plot_4 | ecosystem: Environmental > Terrestrial > Soil > Tropical forest > Bulk soil | place: Panama | collected 2016-02-17
GGCCCATTTTTGGAGTAGTGCCTGCAACCACAGCCATGACGAACCCCCTTCGGCGACCTGCTTTCAACGAACCCCAAGAAGCAAGTTCTAGAGTAGGTTTGGGTCGGGAAAAAGGCTGTGATTTGAATCACAGGGTTCCGTGATGTGTCTCGCAAAAAGGCAGGGGGCAGGTCTGCGATGCAGTTACGGCTGCCTTTGGCCCACCGACGGATTTGCGGTGCTTATTGGGTGCTTAAGTATTGCCCCAACGAGGAAGGTCATTAGCGGTTTGACCTGGAAGCGGCTCCGAGCCGAATCGCAGCACGTTGCCATCGGGATCTTCGACGTGAAACTCCAGCGCCCAAGCGAAATTGGTGAGGGGCATGCGAATGGCGACGCCTCGTGCGACCAACTCATCGTGCAGCTTGGTGGCGTCCTCGACGCCGACCCAGACCCATGCGGCACCACGTCCCTGGCCGCCGCGGCACAGATAGATGCTGGCGCGATCGCGGTTCACGGACGTAAAGTCCTCGGTGCCCCAACTCGCGTTCTGAAATCCCAACTTGTCAACGTAGAAGGTGAGCGCGGTCTTCATGTTCTCCACTCGCAGGATCGGCGTGCTGCCTTCGAAGTAGACGTGGGATGATTTGGGATCGCCCATGACGGAGTTCGTTCACTGGAAACTGCGGGTAAGGATAGCAGGGCAAAAGAAATGGGTTCGTTCCGTCTATCCCGTTTTTTCTCCTTTTTTTTTCGTCGTAAAACGCCTGGTCTCAGGAATTGTCCATTCCCAGTCCGGCGGATCGAACCATCCCACATAAGGTAGAACAGTCGCGTCGCTCGCAGTCATCCTGCACGTGACCTTCATCACTGTGCTATGTGCTTACCGTTACTGACGGCCCCAGCTCTTTACTTTGTTCAATTCGCCACGAGTGAGGTGGGAACCAGGGAGCTTAGATCTCTTAAGGTGTTTTGGTTTTGAATTGAGGTCCGTACAGCCCACCCCATCGCACACACCGCGAAAGTGTGGGGCACCCACTCAAGAATCGTGTTAGCAGAATGAGCCAAGGCAGTCGTGGAGGCTCATTGCAGGAACTTGCTTTGCTCTGATCTGCTCTCGGCCGGGCCGCCTTGCCAAACGTAGGGATCCTGCGACTCCCGAACGCGATTCACAAAACGAATCGCGGCCCTCCGCTCAGGATGACAATTGGGGGTATCGTCTCTGCGCAAAAAAAGGGAGTGATGAAGGGGTCGCCATGATCCGAGATCCGTGCAGTCCACCCTTTCGCACAAACTTGTGAAAGGATGGGGCAACCGCTTGAGAAATAGTGTTGGCAAAATAAGCCAACGGAAGCGTGGGTCACCCGCGATATCTCGGCGATGGTGGCGCTAATCGAACTAGCAGGTCAAGGCTGATCACTTTCACTGATTTATATTGTTTTCCAATAGGAACCGTGGTAACTCTATATGGGTTACCAATAGGAGACGAGAGTGGGTGAAGGCAAAGACGTCCGGCAGGGCACTCTGGCTTTGATGATTCTAAAAACGCTGGAAAGCATGGGCTCGTTGCACGGGTATGGCATTGCGCGCCGGATCGAGCAGACCAGCGGGGATCTTCTTTCCGTCAATTATGGCACCCTTTATCCCGCGCTGCTCAAGCTCGAGCAGGAGGGGTATATCGCTTCGGAGTGGGGAATTTCGGAGAACAATCGCCGCGCGCGCTATTACCGCCTGACGCGCACCGGCAAGAAGCAGGTTGAGCGCGAGACGCGCGAATGGAACGAGACGGCTGCTATCGTCGCGCGCTTTCTGAATCCGGAGGAGTCGTGATGAACCTTCGATCCTTTCTGTTGCGCGTGGCAGGCGTGTTTCGCAGCGAGCGCCGCGATCGCGAGTTTCAGGCCGAACTCGAAAGCCACATCCAACTTCACATCGACGACTTTGTGCGTTCTGGTATGAGTCCCGCAGAAGCCCGGCGGCAGGCGCTCATCAAACTTGGCGGAATCGAGCAAGCCCGCGAAGGGTGGCGGCGGCAGCACGGGCTACCGGCGATCGAATCGCTGGCTCAGGACCTTCGCTATGCGATCCGTGCAATGCGAAAGAATCCCGGGTTTACTTGCATTGCCCTTCTCACCCTGACGCTGGGGATTGGCGCAAACACCGCGTTGTTTTCCGTGGTCAACGGCGTACTACTGAATCCATTGCCGTATCCGCATTCTGAGCAGCTAGCAATCCTGTATCAGAAGAGCCCCATCGCAGATCAAGGTGCGGTGTCGTACCTCAACTTTCTCGATTGGCAGCGACAAAACGAGGCGTTCTCGTCCATGGCGGCGTTCCGCTGGCAGTCGTTCAATCTTACCGGAGAGGGAGAGCCTACTCGTGTCAGCGGGCACGAGGTCTCGGCCGATTTCTTTCCGGCGCTGGACGTGAAGCCGGTGCTCGGTCGATTATTCACGGCGGACGAAGACCGCGTTGGCGGCGCGCCGGTCGCTCTGATCGGTGGTGGGCTTTGGAAGACACGGTACGGTTCGTCTCCCACCGTGCTCAGCCGTGGCATCACGCTGAGTGGAGTGCGTTACACGATCATTGGCGTGATTCCCGAAAGCTTCCTCTTTTACAACGGGTACGGCACGCAGGTGTGGACGCCGCTCGGGCAGTGGAACGATCCGACATTTCGCGATCGGCGCGTCTCGATGGGATTGAACGTGATCGGCCGCATGAAGACGGGCGTAACGTTGGAGCGGGCGCGCCAAGACATGCAGCGCGTGGCGCATACGCTGGCCGAGGCTTATCCGGATGCAGATAAGGGCGCGGGCCTGACCCTGATTCCTTTCAAGCAGGACATGGTAGGGGACATCGCCCCGTTCCTGTTCGTGCTGCTCGCCGCCGTGGGGTTCGTGCTGATGATTGCATGCGCCAATGTAGCGAATCTGATGCTGGCCCGGGCAAATGTCCGGGCGCGGGAGTTTGCACTGCGCAGCGCATTGGGGGCAAGTCACGGCAGGCTGGTTCGTCAGCTTCTCTCAGAGAGCATCCTGTTAGGCGTTGCCGGCGGCGCGCTCGGACTCGCCTTAGCTGCGGGTGGCACGCGATCCATCCTCGCGATTCTGCCCGATGCCGTGCCGCGTTCGCAGGAGATCTCAATCGATCTTCGCGTTCTGATCTTTACGGTGGCTCTCTCTCTACTCGCCGGCATCGGATTCGGTTTGGTCCCCGCGCTGCGCGTCTGGCGGCCAAATCTGACCGATGCTTTGAAGGAAGGCGGACGCAGTGTCGCAGGGAGCCGCGGGCGCGCACAGAACGCATTCGTCGTAATTGAGATAGCAACCGCGCTTGTGCTACTGGTCGGCGCGGGACTGATGATTCGCACTCTTGCAGCGCTGTGGAGCGTCGACCCTGGATTCGTTGCGCATAATGCGTTGAGCTTCGAAATCGCGATGCAGCCGGATTTGGGGAGCGATCCCACGCATATTCGGGCGGAGCTGCGGAAGATTCATGACGCCGTCCGGAATCAACCAGGAGTAGTATCTGCGTCGGTTCTTGCAGGGGCGCTGCCGATGCATGGCGACTCGGAGGTACCGGTCTGGAAAGAAGGCGAGCCAAAACCCGCGACTGCCGCGGAAAGCAAGTGGACGCTCTTTTACGGCGCGGAGCCGGATTACCTGACCGCGATGGGCATCCATCTTTTGAGTGGACGGTTCATCTCCGAGGCTGACTCCGAGCACAGCCCGGAGGTGGTTGTGGTGGACGATTACTTCGCACATAAGTATTTTGCCGGGGAAAACCCAATCGGAAAGCGGATCAACGTGGGAATGCTCGATCTCAAGCCGGAAATCATCGGCGTTGTCGGCCATGTCAAGCAGTGGGGACTCGATAACGACTCTACGGCAAAAGTTCAAGCCCAGATCTACGTTCCATGCACGCAAATTCCTGACCGCTTCATGCCGCTGGTTGGGAACGGCATCAGCATGGTCGTGCGGACTGCCAAGGATCCCGGTGCGCAGATTCCCTCCGTGCGCAAGGCGCTAGCGAGCAATAATGCTCAACAAGTGGTCTATGGAGCCGAGACTCTGGAAGAAGTAATCGCTGGTTCTCTCGCTGCCCGGCAGTTCTCGATGGTGCTACTTGGAACGTTTGCCGCGCTGGCGGTCGTGCTGTCGAGCATCGGTATCTATGGAGTGATCTCTTATCTGGTAGGACAGCGCATTCAGGAGATTGGAACGCGCATTGCCCTGGGTGCGCAGCGCGGGGACGTAGTGCGCCTGATTCTAGGGCGCGGATTTGCACTCACAATGACTGGTGTCGGATCAGGATCGGTGCTGGCGCTCATCCTGAGCCGGCAGATGAAGAAGATTATCTATGGAGTCAGCCCTTCCGATCCGGCCACCTTCGCTGCCGTTGGTTTGCTGCTGATCACGATAGCACTGCTCGCCTGCTTTGTGCCGGCGCGACGCGCCATGCGCGTAGATCCCATGATCGCTTTGAGATGTGAGTAGAGTCCTAACGGCGAGCAGCAATGTGGCGGCGTGGGCTTCGGGCGAAAACCGAACTTCTGACCGCATCCATCAAGTGCACAAGAGACCGACGCCACGCAGTCACGGCGGATAAATGTGTAGTTGACAAGGCGAGACTACGCTGCAAAAGAACACATAGCAAACCGATCCTGTGGGTTTACTGTTACAAAATCCTTTTCGTACAACCCGCACTAAAACGACAGCCTCTTACTGGAGCTATTTTTCCGCTGGTCTGATCTCAGGAGCCGTGCCATACGTAGGGATCCTGCGACTTCGAAACGCGATTCAGAAAACGAATCGCGTTCCTCCGCTCAGGGTGATAGTTGAGGTATCGTCTCCTGGCAAAAAGAGGAGCGATGAGCCAAGGGAAACACGGATCAACGACGCCTGCAAGCGTCGTCTTCCCACACAACGAAAATCGCGTTGTGTGGGCCACGTCCGATTGTAGTTGCCGCAACAACATACTTGCGTCTGAAATGCGGTGCTGGGATACTCCTTGTCGTCTCTCCATATCGAAGGAATAAAGACTTGGACTGGAAACAACACGGCGTGAAGATTGTGCACACTGGGGAACTGGATACCAACACTCCCCAAACCCCTGGAATGACGCGGGCAGCCGCCATTACGAACGCGCGTACTGGGGCCAGCAAGTTGTGGGCTGGTACCGTTGTTGTTCAGCCGCACGCCAAAACGGGCCCGCACCATCATGGCGAGCTGGAAACGGTGATCTACGTTGTGCGGGGTCGTGCCCGCATGCGCTGGGGTGATCGTTTGGAGTTTTGCGATGAGGCAGCGCCAGGGGATTTCATTTACGTTCCGCCGTACGTCCCGCACCAGGAAATTAACGCCTGCCCGGATATGCCGTGCGAGGCTGTGATCGTCCGAAGCGGGCAGGATCCAGTGGTTGTGAATCTCGACATCGAGAGTCCCGAACCTGCAGATGAGAGCGCAGGCGAGAGGCCATTCCACCCGCGCCATTAGCGCCCCGAGAATCACAAAGCGGGACAACCAGCCTGGCGCACGAGGTAAACGTAGGAATCTTTCGACTTCGAAACCACCCTATTCACAAAATGAATCGCGTTTCTCCGCTCAGGATGACAATTGATGGAAACTGGGGAGGGGTGGGCGGACTCTTACTCGTGGGCTTTCTCTTTGTTGGCAAATACGAATACGGGCAGGGCGGCCAACTGTAAGACGATCGAAAAGCTGGCTAGAGCAGGGATCGATTTTTCATAGAGCAGCCCCATGATGGCGCTGCCGGCGAACCAGGCGATGCCGAAACCTGTGTCGAATACGCCGAATGCCGTGCTTCGTTTCTGCGATGGAATGACGTGAGACAGAACTGCTTTCAGGCAGGAGTCCTGCGCGCCCATCCCCATGCCCCAGAGAATCATGCCGAGCAATTCGAGCGGCGTGTCGCGCAGAAAGACTAGCGCTGCGAAAAATGCAGGCACTGCAAAGCCGATCAGAAGGACGGGTAATCCTAGCTTGTCGAGCAACTTTCCCAGCACTAGCGCGGTTATCGCGCCGGTGGCCATGGCGACTGCATAGAAAACTGGGATGAGCCCTTGCGGTACTGTCGCGGTCTTTTGAAAGTGAAATGCGATCAGAGAGAAATCGGCAAAGCCGGCAGCAATGAGCGCACCTGCCGTTACATATAGCCAATACGCTTGGGAGAAGCTTCTTCCGACAGGTTTCGGTTTCGACTGCTGTTCCAGTTCGTGCAGCGGACGGTGCACGAGACGGGCGACTACCAGCACGGCCAGGCAACAGAGAGCCGAAATCACCAGCACGGCAAACGCGTGCCGATAACTCCCGTGCCGCCAGAGAACGAAGGCGGTAATTAATGGTCCAAGCGTAGCACCCGTCTGATCTAGAGCTTCGGTGAGGCCGAACACCCATCCGTGGCCGATGATGGAGCCGGCATGCGAAAGCATACTTTCAACGGCGGGTCGGCGGATGGCGCGACCGGTGCGCTCGGCGACGACCAACGCAGCCGCCATGGGCCAACTGCCGGCCAGTGCCAGGGCCGGGACTGCGAACATGTTGACGGCATAGCCGAGAAAAGCCACCGCCCAGTATTGGCGCGTTTTGTCGGCGAAATATCCTGAGACTGAGCGCAGGCCATATCCTGCGAGCTCGCCAAGTCCAGCGACGAAGCCGACAATGGCTGCTGAAGCACCCAGGGAACCGAGGAATGGACCCACGATAGCGCGGGCTCCCTCGTAAGTCATGTCGGCGAAGAAGTTGACGAAGCCGACTATCAGGACGAATCGGAGCGCTAATCTGGCAACGTTTTGGCCTGCTGCTTTCATTGGGCCTCGTGCTGACTCGAAAATCCCCACTTCTGGCAAAGGCGGCCAGAAGCGGGCACCCGGTTTCGAAACTCCCACCTCTCGCAAAGGCAGCCAGACCAGGGCACCCACTGATGTCCGCTCTTCCGTTTCTACACGTAGTCGAAAAGGGCCATGAAGCCGAAATCCATGTGGAGTTGCTGGTGGCAGTGGAACAGCGTCAGTCCCGGATTGTTGGCGACAAAATCGATCTCTGCCTTCTGATAGCCGCCTAGCATGACTACGTCTTTGAGAATTCCGGCTGAGGATTTTCCGAAGATTTTCGTCAGCTCAAAACTGTGACGGTGCAGATGAATGGGGTGGATGTCGTCGCTGGCGTTGCGCATGCGGACGCGGTAGCGCTTGCCCTCCTTCAGATGAAATGCTGCGGGCTGGACTTCGCCGGTCATGGGGTAGGCAACGCCATTGATGGTCCAGCGATTGAATCCGTCTTCGGCGGCGTTGTCTTTGGCGAATGTCATATCGAACGTTTCATCGGGAGGTGGAGCGCTGGCTCCGGGCTTGGCGAAGCGAAGATAGTTCCAGTGGTAGGGCGAGGGCTTGATCCACTCGCCTTTTCCTTTCTGGCCTGCGTATTCAATCACGATGCCCATGCCGTGGCGGCGATCATCGTCGTCGAGGTCACCGAGAATCCACACGCCCGGGTGATTCATCTCCGCTATGGCGGAAATTCTCTCAGCTGTTCCTAACCAGAGAACCGGAACCGAGACTGGGTTCGGCACAGGATTTCCGTCGACCGCAAACACTCGGAACGTGTGCCCGGGCAGGGCCAGGCTGCGCATCTCGGTCGCGCTTCCATTGAGGACATGAAGCAGAACCCGCTCGCCTTGCTTCACGCGGATGGGATCGCCGTGACCTAGCATGCGGCCGTTGACGGTAAAGGATCGATAGCCGACCTCGTATCCGTGAGGCATGCCCTTCGCTAGCGACGCTTTCATGGCGGATTCCCCCTGATCTTTGAGTTCCCTCACCTCGATTGGGGGCAGGAAGTCCTGCGGCATGTCACCGCCGCGGCTGAAAGTCGGCTCGAATTCTTTCAGGACCAGGAACACTTCACGGTCGTGATTGCCCGGCTCGTTCTGGCCTTCGATGTAAACCGGGCCGACTTGACCGCTGTACTGTCCGGCTGCGAGATTTGCGCCACCGCGATTATGGGTGTGATAGAAACGGAAGCCTGCGGGGCGAGGCGTGAATGTGATTCTTCGCCCGCCGCGCGCGGGGATGAACGGCGTCCCCTCTTCCGAAGCGCCATCGACATCTACCGGGACCATTTGTCCGTGCCAGTGCAACTGTTCCGGGACATCCGTGTCGTTGAAAATGTCCAGCGTCACGGGCTGTCCTTCTTTCAGACGGACCAGTGGGCCGGGGAACTGCCCGTTGTAGGTGGTGATGGAGATGATCCGGTTGGGCGCAATCTCAACCGGCGAGACCTTGATGCGCAGTGTGTGGTCCACGGATTTCGCATCGGCTTGCGGGGCAGAATTCGAAGGCCTGGCTTTACCAAGGACTTCTACGCGCGGCAGCAGGATCGCTGCTGAGGAGATGGCGGCGGCTTTTAAGAATCGGCGTCTCGACTCGCGATTGCGATTCTTGCGTGAACTTTTCATGTTCGCCTGGAGCGGGAAAGCAATTTCATCGCACCTACCGCAATCTTTTGGCTGAGATTGACTGGCGAGATTAGTGAAGTGTCGTTGGTTGTTCGAGGGAGTTTCTCATATTCGAGCTTACTCTGATGGCGAAGAACATCAGGAATGTCAGACTCTAGTCGGCAGCATCATCGAAATGATCGCTGCGACCGTGGTCGGTTCGTGCTGGCCCAATGCGCCTTCCAGCGTGTAGGAGCGTTCGAAGGCATTGGGGCCGGTAATTTTCATCTCCCAGCGATCGCTTCCTTTGGAACCTACGATAACGACGCGCCAGTCACCCGGGCGGTCCGCCATGATGTGCTCGATCCTTGCGACTAGGTCGCGTTGCAGGGCCGCGTTGCCGGTATTCTGGGTTTCGATCGTTACTGGCATACGGAGAGTCTACGACATTCTGAGGGCGCGGTTTTGAACAGTATGCGGGTTTGATCTAAAGGTGTTTCTTTCGCTCCTGCGGAGCTTGGTTGTATTCCGCTTGTTACCCACGACTTGCGTCGTGGGCTGCATTATTTCGCCGCTTTGCGCATGGGCATCCTGACGCGCGTACCGATGGGACATCCACAAAGGTAACTAGGTGGCGGGAGGATCGAGAGCCAATAATTGAAGGCGCAAGTCTGAACTCACGCCTGGTGAACCATGTATTTCCGCAGATTGGTTTTGCCGCTTGCATTTCTGTTCATTGCCGGAGCGGCTTTCTCTAGCGACAAGCTGATTGCGCTTACTTTCGATGACGGGCCGCGGCCTTATGTGCTGTTCGGATCGAAGGGGGAGCATCCGGGGCCGGGGTTGGTCAGTGTGCTCGATAACAGTGGCGTCAAGGCGACGTTTTTTGTCGTGGGATGGCGGCTGACACCGAAGACCTGGGGCGACAAGCGGTACGAGGAGAATGTAGGGATCACTTGCCTGGATGCGGCGCAACGGCTGGTGCGGGACGGTTACGAATTAGAAGATCATACGTATAGCCACATTGAACTGCGCACGGCAGAGCGGAAGCAGGGAGAGCAGTGGGTGCTTGGGGATGTGAATCGCGGAGCGCAGGCGATCAAGGCGGTCACGGGCGCGCAGCCGCGCTATCTGCGTCCTCCAGACTGGATCATTACGGATGACGCGCGCCGCGACCTGGAGCGGCAGGGATATCAACTGCTGACTATCTCGAATGAGAATCCCGTTGCTTTGCGCGATATAAATTCGCTCGATTACCTATGCGCGGGGAAGCATCCGGCGGGATGTCCCAAGCCTTCGCTGGCCGAGGGAGTGTTGAAGCAGATCGAACAGCGTGAGAAGCACGGGGTGTACACGCACATTCTGGCGTTTCATGAACTGTCATCGACCACGGCGGTAATGCCGGAACTGATCTCCGAGCTCAAGGCGCGTGGGTATCGCTTTGTGACGCTGAGCGAGTATATGCAGTTGGTGGAAAGCGGTAGGCGATGAAGGAATCGCGATCTCAAGCCAACTGAGCGACATTCCGATTGCCGGCGATCCCTGAACCAACTCGATCTGCCTGCGGGAGAGTCAAACATTTTCGCAATCCATGCGAGACAATGTCAGGATGCAGCCTTGGCCTGATCATCACCTGCTCGACCTGCTGAACCTCGAAATTCCGATCATACAGGCGCCAATGGCGGGATCGGACTCTGTTGAATTGGCACGCAGCGTTTCGTCAACTGGTGCGCTCGGTTCCATCGCGTGTCCACTACTCAGTCCAGATGATGTTCGCGAGGTAGTTCGCCGATTCCGCAGAGAAATGCCCCGCCCGCTCAATCTGAACTTTTTTTGTCACACGATGGAAGCGCCCACTTCCACCGTGACAAACAGGTGGAAGCAGTTCTTGAGACCACATTACGAGCGTCTGCGCCTTGATATCGAGAGCGTTCCAGAAAGCCGGCTTAGGCTTCCGTTCAACGAAGAAATGTGCGCCGTTGTCGAGGAAGTCAGGCCGGAGGTAGTGAGCTTCCACTTTGGCCTGCCCGATGGCAGTCTAGTCGCGCGAATCAAAGGGCAGGGCATCAAAATTCTTTCTTCGGCGACGAGCGTACGCGAAGCAAAATGGCTTGCCTCGCAGGGGTGCGATGCGATCATTGCGCAGGGCATTGAGGCGGGCGGACACCGAGGCATGTTCCTCGAAACGAACATCGAAACTCAACTTGGACTCTTTGCATTGCTGCCTCAAGTCAAGGATGCAGTTTCGGTTCCCGTCATCGCAGCCGGTGGCATCGCGGACGCGAGGGGAGTTATAGCAGCGTTTGCCCTCGGCGCATCAGGTGTGCAGTTGGGCACTGCGTACCTGTTCTGCCCGGAGGCCAAAGTGTCTCCTCTGTACCGTGGGGCGCTTGAACAAGCAGCAGAGAAGGGGACGGCCTTAACCAACCTATTCAGTGGACGTCCAGCCCGAGGCATTCTGAACCGGTATCTGGAAGAATCAGGACCAATGTCGGACGCGGTGCCAGCTTTTCCTTACGCAGCAACTCTCGTTGCGCCCCTGCGCGCGGCTTCCGAGCGAGCGGGTTCGCTGGACTACATGCAGCTGTGGGCAGGTCAAGCCGCAGGCCTTGTGAAGCCCATGCCAGCGGATCAGTTCACCAGAAAGCTTGCTGAGGATGTGTCTAACCTTTATTCGAGATCGGGCGCGTGATGGCGGTGGAAATCACGGCCTCTTCGCGTGCACGAGTTCTTCTGTCAATCGAAACATAGGCAAAGCAAACATAGGCAAACATAGGAATCTAGCTTTTCAGGATTGACCCAATCCCTTTCAGCCTTACAATGCCAGTCGTTCATAACGGTGCGAGCAGGGCCTCAGGACAACAAGGAGATCGATGAAGACGGCGTTCCTGTGTGTTCTTTTGTGGTTTGCAATCTTTCAGCTCGTTGCATGGTTACAAGCGGGTTCATCTGGAGCCCGGAGCCGCGACAACCATCAGCTTCGACGTAGGACCGGACCAACTCTCGATTCTGAACGCCGGAATGCAACGGGTCGTTGAAGCCGGGCAGGTTGAGATCATGGTCGGCGTGAGTTCGGCCGAAACTTCGTCAGCTCTTTTGACCATTGCCGAGTGAAGCCTTCACGGAGGAAAGAATGCGCACAGGGTCTGTTTCCGAGTCTGGGATTTGTTTACGTCGGATTGCAATCATTCTTGTCAGTTTGGCTTTTACCGTAGTCGCTGTCGCTCAGAGTGCCGTCCCTGTTGTGACTGGTAATGCCCGCGTCGACAAGCTTCTGAGCCAGATGACGCTCGAGGAGAAGACGGCGCTGATTCGTGGGGCGCGGGAGGATCCGGCGACTGATCAGGGGCAGGCGGGATATCTCACCGGGGTGCCTCGTCTGGGAATTCCGCCGATTCGCATGTCCGACGGACCTCCGGGCGTGCTCACGCGCCTGCCTTCGGAGGCGGAGACGGCCACGATGGGGCTCGCGGCTACCTTCAGCGTCAAGGACGCCGAGGATAACGGCGCAGTCATCGGGCGTGAGGCTAAGTCGCTGGGGATCGATGTGGTGCTGCAGCCATTCATCAACATCGACCGAGATATCACGTTCGAACGCGGCTACAACACTTACGGGGAAGATCCGGTGCTGACGGGCGCGATGGGCACAGCGCTCATTCGCGGTGTTCAAAAACAGGGTGTGATGGCGCAGGCCAAACATTATGTCGCTTACGACAGCGATGCCGACAACATCTTCGTGGATGCGCAGGCGCTGCGCGAGATATATGTAGCTCCGTTTGTCGATGCCGTGAACGCGGGCGTGTCGTCGATCATGTGCTCCTATAACAAGCTCAACGGCACATACGCCTGCGGCAACCGCGAGACTTTAATCGATATTTTGCGCAACGAACTCGGCTTCAAAGGATTTGTGACCAGCGACTGGGGCGCTACCCACGCAGCGTCGTTCATCAACAACGGTCTCGATATGGAGATGCCTGGGCCGGGGCCGAAAGACAGCCCCATGAGCGCGTTCTTCTTTTCTTTTTTCACGACGGAAAAACCGCAGCCTCCGCCCAGGGGGAAGCCGGACATGTCGCTATTTGAGGGCTTCTTTGGCGCGTTGCCCGAGGAGCCCAAGCCGAACCCACCTGATTTCGGAGGGATAGGGTTTGGCAAAGATCCGAGAGTGAATTTCTGGAACTTGCTGCAGTCCGGTGAACTGAAGGAAGAA
>Ga0126371_10004228_pt1 | contig 12643 bp, 19 predicted proteins | sample PanSoiMetaPlot_4_FD_110145 | JGI IMG/M metagenome (GOLD analysis project Ga0126371, IMG submission 110145) | Tropical forest soil microbial communities from Panama - MetaG Plot_4 | ecosystem: Environmental > Terrestrial > Soil > Tropical forest > Bulk soil | place: Panama | collected 2016-02-17
ACTTCGCATGACGCCGAGCGCATTCATCAGGTGCGGCGGTCATCAAGGTTCCTCGTAACCATTGGCGCCTGCGCTACGGCTGGAGGCATCCAAGCGTTAAGAAATTTCAAAAACGTTAAGGAATTCATCTCAATTGTTTACGCCACTCCGGCATATATCGATACTCTGAACAAGTCCACGCCGATTGCGGATCACGTGCATGTTGATTTCGAACTGCGCGGCTGTCCTATCAACAAGAACCAGCTCGTTGAAGTGATAAGTGCATTCTTGCACGAACGGAAGCCGAATACGCCCCCGCATAGCGTTTGTATCGAATGCAAACGGCGAGGGACGGTTTGCGTGATGGTGGCGCAGGGTACACCCTGCCTTGGCCCGGTGACGCATGCTGGTTGCGGAGCGATTTGCCCCTCTTACAACCGCGGGTGCTACGGCTGCTTTGGGCCCATGGAGACTCCAAACACCAAGTCATTGAGTCGCTGGTGGGCTGGGCTGGGAGTGAAGGAACAGGAATTGCTGCGAGTTTTTCGCAGCTTTAACGCGTATGCTGAACCGTTCCGCAAGGAAAGTGAGCGGCATGAAGACTAAGTCGATCAAGGTTAACTATTTAGCGAGGGTCGAAGGCGAAGGCGGGCTCTATATCAAGATCCGCAACAGCAGCGTGGTCGACGTCAAGCTGAAGATCTTCGAGCCGCCGCGTTTTTTTGAAGCCTTCCTTTGCGGTCGCAGTTTCAGTGAGGTTCCGGATATTACTGCGAGGATCTGCGGAATCTGTCCGATTGCTTATCAGATGAGTGCCGTGCACGCGATTGAGAGCGCCTTCGGTGTCAAGGTTGACGGCCAATTGCGCGCACTGCGCAGGCTGATCTACTGCGGTGAATGGATCGAAAGTCACACGCTACATGTTTACATGCTGCACGCGCCGGACTTCCTTGGCTACCAGGATGCGATCCAGATGGCGAAGGACTATACCAGCGTGGTACAGCGAGGCCTGCAATTGAAAAAAGTGGGCAACGAAATCATTAGCTTGCTGGGCGGAAGAGAGATTCATCCGATCAATGTGCGCGTCGGCGGTTTCTACAAGGTGCCATCGCGCAGCGAACTTACAGCCCTCGCAGAACGCCTGAAATGGGCACGGGATGCTGCTCTAGAAACTGTGCGCTGGGTCGCGAGCATGCCCTTTCCGGAGTTCGAACAGGATTACCTGTTCGTTGCGTTGAGTCATCCGGAAGAATATCCATTTAACGAAGGAAGGATTTTGTCCAATAGGGGCTTGGATATCGCTGCCGATGACTATGAGAGTAGTTTCACCGAGGAGCACGTTGAGTATTCAAACGCTTTGCATTCAATCTTGAAGCAGCAAGCACCATATTTTGTCGGACCTTTGGCCCGATACAATTTGAACTTCGACCGACTCTCGCCACTGACACAGGACGCCGCGCGGGACATCGGCCTTGCACCAGTTTGCCGTAATCCCTTCAAGAGCATTATCATCCGCAGCCTGGAAGTCCTGTATGCCTGCGACGAGGCCTTGCGTATCATCGCGCAATACGAACCGCCGGAGAGCCCAGTCGTTGACTTTCACATCCACGCCGCCAGCGGCTGTGCTTGTACAGAGGCACCTCGGGGTATTTTGTATCATCGCTACCGCATAGACCAGGCAGGAATTATTCGTGATGCGAAGATCGTTCCACCAACATCGCAGAATCAGAAGATTATTGAACAAGATTTGTCGCATTTTGTGCCCAAATTTCTAACGCTCCCCGACAAAGAGCTCGGCTGGCGATGCGAGCAAGCCGTACGCAACTATGATCCGTGCATTTCCTGCGCTACACATTTTCTTAAGCTCGAAATCGATCGCGGATAATGGGCCAAGAGCGGTGTTAAGGGCTTGAGTCTGCGGAGTCTGTCAGAAATGCTTAGCGGGTCATGAGTCACTCATCAAAGGTTCTTGTAATTGGCATTGGTAACGCGTATCGCCATGACGATGCTGCTGGATTAGTGGTCGCTCGTCGCCTTAGAGACCAGGCTCTCAGCTATGGTGAAGTACACGAACAAACCGGAGAAGGAACAGCCTTGATGGACTTGTGGAAAGGGACTGAGCGCGTTGTTGTAGTCGACGCAGTTCAATCAGGAGCGGTTCCGGGTACGATTCACTGTTTCCACGCTAGTGAGACTCCCTTGCCAGCGCCAATTTTTCGTGACTCGACACACGCATTCGGACTCGTCGAAGCTGTTGAGCTAAGCCGTGCGTTGAAACAGCTTCCATCCAATCTCCTCATCTACGGTATCGAAGGCAGTAATTTCCAAGCCGGAAGCGGACTGTCCTCTGCCGTCCTAGACGCGGTAGACGAACTAGCAAGAAGACTGCAGCAAGAAATTCAAAAGATGTAAGCCGACGCGTCCACTATGTTTTTTGGCAAAGCCGTACAGTCCCTCTAATCCTCATTTTCAACTCTCAACTGTGATTCCAACCACAACTTCTTGTTGCGCCGACCCCCAGAACTGATTTCGCATTTCGGACAATTGGCTCTGAAAGGACGGGATCCAAAGGGCGGGCGACATGGAAGTGGGTGTCAGGCCGCCCGAGCCTCCCGACGCTCTTCCCAATAATCCTCAAAGCGGCCATTGAGATGAGAGCAGCGCAGTGCCAGGATCGCGTTGGCTCCCCGGACAGTCCAGAACATTCCAGATTGTTTGAGACGAGAGCCGATGACCGTCTTGCAGCCGGCTTCGATCACCCCCGAGCCAACAAACAAGTGTTGACGACGAAATTTGGGATAGCGCATGCGCTCTGCATTTCTTTTGAAGTAATCGGCCTCAGTACGAATCTTCTCGGCGATGGCGGGATGGCCGCTGGCGATAGACCGCAGCACGCCCGTCAGTTTTTCGATTTTGCCTTTGTCCAGTAAGCGCTTCTGGTGGATCTTCATCCAAGCTTTCTGTTGGACCTCGTCCTGTGGATACAGCAGGCGCGCAACCGCCCACTGATGCTGCCGAGCGTGGTAGAGGTCGACAATCTGAATGGCCCCCGGCAAGTGTTCGCCGACAAGATTCCATATCCATTCAGCGCCGTCACCGATGATCACCTTTTTTTTCGCTCGGCTCCAACCTCGTTTTAGAGCTTCCAGATAGATGCGCCTGCCAAACTGTACCGCGGTTTCGATGGCCCCGGTGTAGGTGGTGGAATCCGCATCGCGGATGGCGAAGCCTTCCTCGTCCCAAGTGGTTTGCCTGAAGACACAGCCTAACTTGACCTCCCGTGTATGCGCGGATTCGCCGTCGCTCTTGCCTTGCCGACCCAATGTCTCTTTCTTCACCACGGGGACTCCAGTCCCGTCCATTTGCACATACAAGACAGGGATCGGCTGGCCGGCCATGGCGGGCAAATCCAACTGCAGGGCTTTCTCGATCTCTGCTTGCTCGCGCCGGGCGATATCGCCTCCAATGGCTTCTGCTATACGCTCCACGGATTTGGTGGTCACCTCCAAGCCGGCCAGAACCTTCATCTGTTCGCGGCCGTGATCAAAGGGCGCTTGCTGGCCCACCAAGGCATGCATCCGGCGCACTCCGGGAGAAAACTCGGTGTTCTCGATGTCCAGTTCGGCATCCACCGGAAACTGGCCGAGGTGACATTGGCGGCACAAGTAGTAGGGACGAGAGAGGCGTACTGGACCGACGATCGTCAAAAGGGGTTTGCCGCGGATTTCCTGGTATTGGGCGTGATGGCCACAGGGGCATGGCAACTGACGCTGATCGGCCGCCGGAGCTTCGAATTGCAGCAGTTGGTTTAAGGCGGCGGCACCGGCTTGGTGGAGCGTAGTTCGCCAGGCGGACTCTACCGCTTCCAGATCGGTTCGGCCTTCCTTGCGGCGTTGCGCCAACACACGGCCGAGCAGTTGATTTACCTCCCGCGTCACCTCCTGATGGATCGCAACAGCCGTTTTTTTTCCTGCTCCGTCCAGCCACCTCGTTCCTGCGTGACCGGGCGGAGTCGACAGATCCTTTCGTTGACGGCGACCAGGTTCTGGCTGAGTTCCTGGAAACGGTGAAACTCGGCCACCTCCTGCTGCGCTTTGCGCAGGGCGGTGGGATTGGCAAAGCTCTCCGTCACCGTCTTGCCGGACACGCGGCGAGTGAGGCGAAATTGCGGATCATGTCCGGAGTCGTTGTGTTTGGCGCAGTGACAGGAAGGCTTGCCGCAGCGTCGGGTCACGGCGGTGATGGAACCGGGTCGCAGATCACCCAAGCTCAGGAACTCTTCCAGGAGCTTGGATCTTTGAGTTTCCAAAGTAGCCAGATCGTCAGACATAGGGGTCTCCTTTCTGTATCGCATCTATTCTGTACGTATATAGACGCTCAGAATCATGCCGCAAAAAAAAGAAGCCCGCTAGACACTCCTTGTAGGTCGCACACCCGGATCCAAACCGCCCTGGCCAGCTTTTCCAAACGGCTGCAGTCGGCGCTGAAGGCGCTCTGTTGTCTGGCACAGTCGGGCAATGGATGCAATCGCAAAAGATCCCCCTCGTGTGGGGAGCATTCGTCACATCGAGACACGGAATCAAGGGTTTCGCAACGCAGCAAGGGCAGATCAGATACGATGGGCGCTGTGATTGACTTGTTTCTAGGCGACCGCATAGCCTTCCCTAGACCTTAGCAATGCACGAGGTGCATCGTCGATGCCGACAGAAGAATGCTTGACAACCTTACTCAGATATCTCGTAACCAACCAACAGCATTGGCCTTCAATCCTTCAGCGATATTGCCGTTGTCTTCGGTACACTCGTCGTCGATACAACGTAATTCAACCTGAATCGGAGACCTCTAGTGAAAAGTATGATTTGCTTCCTTCCTTAAGCTCCCTTTTCGACCACTTCGTACTCGCCCTCGATTGCGTAGCCCTTTCTGTACACATCCTCTGAGACCCGGTAAGGACGCATTCCGTCTTTTCTGAACTCCTTGATCTCGGGACACGGTGGTTTGCAGGTGAACTGATACATTCCCCCCAATCTCCCGGTGAACCTGATGCTGGACGAGGTTACTACGAAATGTACCGTACGGCATTCCTCGCACCTGATGCCCATGTGGATCGGCATGACTGATCACCATCACTTCGAGACTCAAGCAGCTCTACGAGCCGAATCCTCGCAGTCGAATCTTTCCCTGTCACCAGATTTCTCGATCGCCGGCCTCGACACGACCGTTACCCCTTCGATGGGGTCACAAACTACACATAGATGCGGTGCGCAGGCTCCACAAAGCCAATAGCGCTGCACTGTTCGATCCGGCAATTCGATCACAATCCACTCACCTTCGTAGAGGTTCAGGAAATCTGCAGTACAGTTTGGATTAGCACAGTTAAGAATCATTAGCACCCCCTGAGTCAACAAATCGGCGGGCGGAGCACGATCTCGCGCCTAATGTTGCTTCTTTTGCTGCTTCCACTCCGCCCAGCGCACCTTTTAACCAGCCGTAATTCGTCTCCGGCCGGCAGCCGACATCCTCCGCTGCGTCTAATGAAAAACCTTGCAATCTGCCAACTCTGGGCGTTCGCCTTTCAGTATGAGCGCAATAACTACAGATGCCAGCAAACCAGGATGTTCCTGTAGGGCCACGGTCGCACAATCGCGACAAAGGCTTCTATGATGCTGGGTATTGGGGTACTCTTCAATAACCACCTCTGCTCTATCCGCGCATTCTTCATAGCGTGATTTGTCGATTCCAGGCAAATGTCTGCGGAATTGTAGGCATATCGGCCTCCAATTACATATGAGCGCTCCCGTGAGGGATTTGCTGTGACTGCAATCACCGAATTAGGTAGTACACACACATCCATACACGTACTTTTGCACTTTGATCTGGCCAGCTACACTCACCTAAATGTAAATTCCGGAATTTACGGCACGCTTTTTCGGCAAATTCTGGCACCGTCTGCCACCGCAGAACATATCCTTCGCTCTGAGAAATCATCGACAAATGTGCGCAGGATCACGGAAAGAGCTAGCAAGACTATGTTACCTAATAGTTAGGCCGGGAGTCCTCCGAAAGACAGCACTCAACCTCTGCAGGCCAAGCGGGCGTGAGCGTGGGGACACCCGGCATCTGCAAGCAAGCTACGCGGATCGGGGGAGCTCTACGAAGCATGCAATCGGGAATGCGCGTCCAGTTCAAGCCGCCGATAAGCGCATGTAACCAGATGTAGGAGTGGTGCGCTTCTTGTCCAGCCTGCTTGCTGCTCTAGACGATCTGGACCGCCAGCATTTCAGGTCTTCGAATTCCTGAACAACCTCCGTTTCTGCACGGGCGCGCGGGTTGAAGCGGTAGCCGCACCGAGAACTACCGAAGGAGGTCATTTAACATGATCACACTGAATCTGCCACCGAAACGAACAGAATCGCCTAGCCCCGGCTCATCCTTATTTTGATGTTAGGTCAGAAGAAGATTGCAAAAATCGAAAGTGACCACGGCCGCGGAGCAGCTCTCAGGAGCGGACCATTTTCTCCAGAGCTGGTTTGTTGCGAATGATTAAAGTGGAGCCCTTCACTTGCAGCCATTGCTTCTTCTTGAAATCTGAGAACAAGCGGCTCACGGTCTCGCGTGTCGTGCCAATCATCTCCGCAATTTCTTCGTGCGTGAGCGTCAGCTTTACTTGCAAAGCACCATTGGCCGCGGCATTTCCAGATTCCCAAGAAAGCAGCAATTTGGCGAACTTCTCAGCAGGGGAGCTGGTAAGTCCTAAAGTACGGATTTCCTCGTAGGCTGCGTAGTAATTCCGACTGAGCTGCTCGGCAACTCGCAATGCGACTTCACCGTATTCGCGGAGAAATTGCAGCAGCGCATCCCGAGCAATGAAGTTGGCCTGACCTGGTTCCATCATCTCCGCCGTCACTTCGTAAGGATGATTAGAAATTGTCGCGTTTAATCCGAGAACATCACCGGCTTCAGAGATCTTGGTGATGATGGTTTTGCCTTCACTGGAGGAGGTGGAAAGTTTTGCCTTGCCCGTGCAGAGGACGAACACTCCGCGTGGCTGTTGTCCTTCGATAAACAACATACCCGACTTTGGATAGGTCGCTGTGGACTTGATCTCGTTCAGCTTCGCAACCGCACTCAACGGCAAGTTGCAAAAAAGATGTTCTTCCCGTACGGGACAGGTTACGCAGTTGTCGAGGATGGTCAGGCCATAAGGAGCTCGCATGGCGTAGCACCTTTTCACGTCGTAAAAATTGTAGCACCGTGACTGTGATCGCCGTCACGGAAAGCCAGTGCCTCGCCACACCGCATAAAATCGGTCCCTACGGGAGATTTGGGAGAATGTGAGGACAAGTCACTCGTCGTGCTGCGCGAGGTGAGACTCCAACGGCGACCACAGTTCTTGTTTCGTTGTTTTGCTCTTCTCGCCATAGCTGGTGGGTCTTTGTTCTCCGCGCCAACCCGGTGCTGAACAGTTACTTCCCTTATCGCGGTAAAGGGCACGTGCACTGTCGGCCAGGACGGGGTGGACTCGTGTTGTCAGCATTTCCCACATCCTCTCTTTGACGCCCGCCTAGAGTACAACGAGACTCTTACCGTTTGTGGGTCTCAGATGTGCCAGATTTTCCTGAATTAGGGGGACCAAACCTTACGCGACTGACACTGAGTTTCGACCCACAAGGATTTTACCCTCGCTCAGTTTGTGAAACGAATGCGACAACCGGGATCACGGCGTTGTTAGAGACGTCTTTTCGGCGAACACCACCCTCCTTTCCCAAACGGCCTATTCAAAGCTATTAGTTGATTTTGCGGTGACTTCAAGCATCAGTAACCGGTGAGTGTAGTCACAATCGAACTCAGATGCGACTAGGACTAGGTTACCGGCCGCAAAAGCTGCAGCCTCTTTTGATTAGAAGGCCTTCGATCCGCTCCGGAGCTGCTTGCAAGAGCAACTGGAAACGAATTCATAAGTCTTTTGCATCATTAGCTTCGCTTTACCTGTACGTGTAATTGGTCACCTCCTGAACCGCTCCCCCCGGTACATTGGGCGATTGCCTCAATTCAGTTTCAAGCGCTAAGGACCCTTTGGTCAAAAATACGCTTTCCCCGCGAAAGTTGGAGACTCGCTTAACCAGGCCGGCCATTCCTCACGGCACCCAATCAGTGATGAAGACATTGATCTCGTGTGGTGCCTTTCCATTCCGGTTGGAAACAAACACCAGCCTTTTCCCGTCGGGGGAAAACTGTGGAAAGGTGTTGAAGCCGCCCGCAAAAGTGATGCGTTCAAGATTGTCGCCATCACGATTGATGGCGTAGAGTTCGAACTGGCTCGACTTCGGGTGTTCATAGTTGGAAGAAAAGATGATGCGGCGGCTATCAGGGTAAAAGGATGGCGCGAAGCTCGCGCCTGCAAGCGTCGTGATCTGCTTTTGCTCGGACCCGTCGGCGCGCATAACCCAAAGGTCCATCTCGCTCGGTTCGACCAGCCCTTGCGCCAACAGAGACTTGTACTTCGCAATGTCCTCATCGGTCTTAGGATGATGGGCACGATAGGCGATCCATTTCCCATCGCGAGAGAAGACGGGTCCACCGTCGTACCCAAGCATGTGGGTAAGGCGCTTCGCTCCGCTACCGTCGGCATTCATCGTGTAGATCTCGAGATCCCCATCCCGTGATGACGTGAAAACGATCTTCTTGCAGTCGGCAGAAATGGTCGCTTCGGCGTTATAGCCGAGCCCAGTAGTGAGCGGCTTTACGATCTTGCCTTCCTCCGTTGCGAAGTACATCTGGTATTCGGGATACACTCCCCAGACGTAACCGTGAGAATAGTCTGGATGGGGTGGGCATTGGTGGTTGGCCGCGTGTGTCGAGGAATAGAGTACGTGCTTTCCGTCAGGATAAAAGTAGCCGCAAGTGGTGCGGCCTTCGCCCGTTGAGACTAGGTGCTGTTTGGAGCCATCGGCGTTCATGACGAAGATCTGATCACATTGATAGGGTTCACGCGTCGTCATAAAAATGAGACGGCGTCCGTCGTAGCTGAAGTAAGCCTCGGCGTTCTGTCCCCCGAAGGTCAACTGCTTCACGTGGCGGAGATGTTTTTCCTGGGGATCGCGCAAGGGGTCGTCCGCGGTACCGTGAACCATTGGGCCAACAGTACCGAGACCGGAAGTAGCTGTCTTTTCCTGCCCAGCACTCAATCCACCGACAAGGGAAAGAAACAAGGAGAACCAGATTGCTGATTTGATGGCTCCGATCACTTGCGTATCTCCGGCGTCACTTCAGGAGTCATTTTTTCGGTTCCCCGCAGGACTGTCAACCGATACCTTGTCGCCGGGTTGTGAACACGCAATGCGTAGGTGAAATCATAGAGATTATCGATTTTCTTGTCCTCAAATTCAATCAGGATGTCACCTGTTTTCAAGCATGCTTTTGACAATAGGATCCATTGCACAAGTCGGACAACTTCAATCGATCTTTGGGCAAGTCACCGCGAGTTGCCGAGTGGGCCCGGGGACTTGCACCCCGAGCCTCTCGGTCTATCCGGCCAGTTTGTATTCCACGTTGTTCTTGCCGTTCTGCTTGACCTTGTACATAACCTGATCGGCCATGGCGATCATCGTCTCGGCAGAAGAGGCAGACATGAATGTCACGGCGCCGACGCTGACCGTAGTAGGGTGCTCATTCGCGGCCGTAAATCGCCGCACTGCATGGGTAATCTCGCCCAGCACGAGTCGCGCCCCTGCCTGATCTGTCTCAGGCAGCAGTAAGGCGAACTCATCACCTCCCACCCGCGCCAAGTAGTCCGTCGTTCGTAATCGCTTCCCCATGTGGTGGCCGATAGATACAAGAAATTCGTCGCCCGCTGCATGGCCGTAACGATCATTGATATGCTTAAAATTGTCGACATCAACATACGAGATCGTGAGCGGCCGGTGATGCCTGGCCATGCGGTGATTCTCAATCACCAGCATCTCCATAAACCCGCGCCGGTTGAGCAGGCCGGTCAGCGAATCGCGGCGGGAAAGATCGATTTGTTTGAGATACAGCGCCCGCAACTCCGCAAAAATGTATATAAAGGTCGCAGCCAACAGCAGATTGATGAGACTGTTCCAACACGCGGCTGCCACGCCACCATTCGTGAACATCAGTTCGAAATAGAACAGGAAGACCTCGCCGGCGACCGCGATCACCCAACCGGCCGCCCACGAAATAAACCATGTGGCAAAGGAAATCGGCAATAGAAAGATGAATGCAACATTGAACCGGGGCGGGACGAGAAACCGGGCCGCCATGGCCATGCCCAACAAAACTAGTGTGAAAAGCGATACAAACAGACGCGAGCGTCGGCCGATCGCTGCTGCGATATTCACAAAATGCCCTCTCGCCAGCCAGACAGGCAGCATTGTACGACAGGTTGGAAAAGCAGGCCGGCTGGGGATGCCCGCAGCGGGGCGGCAGTTTAAGTGCGAGGATTTGCACACCGCGACGGCCACACTGCGTCATTTGCCGCTCCGAAAACCGCGCCCCTTCAACCTGGCTACTTCTTTTTAACTCCTTTGCGTGGCGTCAAGAGGTTGCAGAGGCGGGCTGATGTCGTACGCCTGGGCCATTGGATTGCACGTAGATCCAGCACGGCATGCAAGGTACACAGCAATGAAGGACAATAACTATTGCTAGAGGTACGTCGTGTTCAGCACGAGGAATTCCGATGCTGACCAGGTGCGGCCGCGCTGTGCGGTTTTGTGGCCCCAATCCTTCTCTTTTTGAGTGCGTACAGGCTACTTTTGCGCAGCGTGTGCCTTTAACAATCTGCTGGAGCTCACCAATGAAGAGTCCGGCCAGTGGGATTCATTGGCCAGCGCACAAATGCTTTGATTATGGGGGTGATGTATGGAAATTCCTATCGGCGGGACACTGCTGCTATTCATCCTGGCTGTGCCTCTGGTCCTGTCAGGCCAGGAACCGGCCGGCCAGATGAGCAAGCGCGCGGTTGTTCCCTGGACGGACCAAAAATCTTTAGGAATTACTGCGCGGCCTGCCATGGGGTAGACGGGAAGGGCAAAGGCCCGGTGTCGGGTGCACTCAAGCACGCCCCCCCGGACCTCACCTCGATTTCACAGCGTAACAGTGGAGAATTTCCTGCGGACAAGGTGAAAGCAATCATTGCCGGGCCATAAGTGATCCGCATCAGCGACATCCCGTGCAGCACGCCTTAAAACACAAAGGACAATCCCGCCGGGCGCACAGCCCGCGAGAATTGGCGAAGGGCACGGCAGCACGGGGCTGACCGGCAAGAAGGGGTTAACGCTCATCTGTCGTTTCTGGTTTAGTTCGCCCTGACGCCCCATCGTAGACACCCGCATTAAAGACAAAACAGTCTCTCGAAGTCCATTCTGTTTGCACACTTTATTGAAATGACAGTAAAACCCAAAAAGAAGCCGGAATTTTTAGGTACGGTTAAGGAAGACGTCCTGGCCGGTGCATGCAAGACGGCACCATTCTCAAGTAAGTTACAGGGTGCCGTGGAAGAACAGCACTGCCCAAACCAGTATTCCGGCGAGTAGGAATGCGACGAAGATCATAGCTATCAGAAAGATTTCGCCCCATCTTCCCCATCGAGTCATGACGTGTACCTCTGGCCTAATCGCGCAACACTCCACACTGGGTGTGCCACTCGCTCGCCGACGAGCCGCCTCACGCTGCGACCGACCGGCATAGCCCGTATCGGTTCCGGCACAGCACAGCCCGCAGTAGCGGCAGGAGTCTTGCTGCGGTTTCGCCTTTTTGCAGACAGGCGTCGGCAAGTTGTAACTGATGACACGGCACGCCGCAATAGCCGGAGAACATGACGACAGCAACGTGAGGCTGTAGAATTCGGAGAGCCGTCACCAGCCCGGCATTGTCTCGATCGCGCTGGCAGTTAAGAAGTACAGCATCCAAAGAGGTCTCGGCTGCTACCTCAACCGCAGCGGCGTTGTCAGCAACTGCCAAAACCCGATACCCGTTGTGACGTAGCACTTGAACAGCGTGAGCCAGGCCGGAGGTGAAGTCATCCAGACACAAAACAGTGGGCATACACATCTCCCGAAACTATTTACGCGAACCTGGAATCAGGGTGTGAGGCACGTACCTGTCCTCCTGATCTCGATAAAATCGAGCAGGGATTCGAGGCTCCTACATCCTTCCGCATCCGGTTGAGATCGTGGACAGTCAACCCGATCTGCTCACCGGCCTGAACCAACCACCGATGGCGCCGCACACGCTTTCATTGTGGGTCTCGCCGAGCGCGGCGGACACTCACCGACCCGCTACAGACATTGGCGTTCCTTCCTCGCGGCCATCGTTGTTCCCGCCATCTCTCCACACCCATCTCAGATGGCTAGTCTTTGGGGCAGCGTCGCAATGATGCTGCGCATGTACGCCGCGGCGGCGCGGTGAAGGCAGGGCGGGCGCCGGCCTCGATATCCTCCCAATCATCCTCCATGATCTCGTCCGCATTCCGAAACTTCGCGCGGAAGGCAGGGTCAGGTCTGGACGTAAGTGCAGGATCACACGACAATGCGGCGAGTTCTGAAACCATCGCAGCTCTCTCCTTCTCGACAAAATCTGCTGCCTGCTTCATGGAAGCACCTCCATCTGCTTAAAGATCATCCCCCTAAACCGAACAGCAGTG
>Ga0126371_10004229_pt1 | contig 12642 bp, 9 predicted proteins | sample PanSoiMetaPlot_4_FD_110145 | JGI IMG/M metagenome (GOLD analysis project Ga0126371, IMG submission 110145) | Tropical forest soil microbial communities from Panama - MetaG Plot_4 | ecosystem: Environmental > Terrestrial > Soil > Tropical forest > Bulk soil | place: Panama | collected 2016-02-17
AGATGCAGCCGTCAAACCTGCCGATCCGGAATTGAAAGTCGTGCTCGATTCCTGGAATGAGATTGGCCGCAAGCTGACGGCGATGGCCGAAGATTTTCCCGAGGACAAATATGACTTCAAGCCCACGCCGGCGCAACGCAGCTTCGCAGAGCAGTTGCTGCATGCGGCAGGAGCAAACTATTTCTTCACCAATCCCGTCATGGGAAAGGAGCCTCCGGCAGCAGAAGATCCCAAGCGCGACCTCTACAAGTCCAAGGCCGACATCGTTGCGTTCGTCAAGAAATCCTTCGCCGATGGCGCAGCCGCCATCCAGTCGAAAGGCGAAAAAGGCCTGACGACGGAGGTTGTTTATTTCGCTCACCAGAAAGCGCGCGTTCTCGACATGGCATACGGCCTCATCGAACATAGCGGTGAACACTACGGCCAGCTCGTTGTGTACTACCGCCTCGCAGGTCTTGTGCCGCCGGAGTCGCGGCCCAAGAAGTAAAGCTCAAGAGACCAGGTACCCCGTCCTTATCGCGCGCCGTTTGCGCGCATGGGCGGGGATTTTGGTTTTTGGGACCTTCAGTATTCAATGCGCCGCGTGGCATATGGATATCTCTGCTTTCGTTCCGCTGCAAGATTTGGGCTTCGGTCGCCGCGCCGCCCGTCTCGCCGTCCAGTGCGTATTCCGCAATGAGGAGGAAACTCGCTCTGAGTTTCTGTCGTTGATTCGCCAGCGCCCCAACGGTGTCTAGGATCGACGAAAATCCCTCTAATGTATTCCTCTGTAGCCCTGCGTTCTCGGGGGGAAGATTTTGGTCCTCTGCGCGGAGAACGCCCATGCTTTCCTTCGCGAACTCTGTCGAATAAAATGTCCCCCGCTCAACGTGATCATCATGCGCGAGCAACTGAACGTAAAACAAAGGCAGGCTATCTCGGAGACCCCGGCTAAGGGCGGCGGAGGCTTAGTTGAAACCTGCTTCTCGTCACTTGGCCGGATGGTCGCCTGTCCGGGCAAGCGACCTTGGCTCAGCTGTTGCCTTCAGGGCTCAGTACTCATCGAGTGCTATTTGAAGCGTGATTCGGCGGATTTGTACCGATAGACGGGCTTGTGCTATCAACTTCAGAATTGTTGCCACGGCGAAGTTGAAACTCGGTCGCCGACACAGGCCATGCCGATTGGGCCCGTCTCAATTGACAATCTCAGGTTTTGTGGCCACCTTGGTTGGCACTTTTCAGATGGGCACGAGCCGTGATCCGTCTGTGATCCATTTGTGATCCGTTAGCACTGCTTACCACTGCCTTCCACTGCTTTTACGCGCCCGCCATGCCTCTGTGTTGTTGAAACTACGTCTACCCCAAAATTCGAATCCTATAGCGCCCACCATTTCTCATCTTCTTACCGAACAGCCATTTGGATGTGGCTGGTTGCTCGCTCGGTTGAGATCTCAACCCGATGCAGCCGGATGGAATCATGGGGTTGACTCCGCGCACGATTCGTTCGCTGTCTACTCAACGGGCTGCGCCTTCGGCGATCTGCAGATCTAAACTGACGCGCTCGCCGTTAATCAGGACTATACCCGCGTCGATCAGCTGCTGGCCCGTGCAATCGTACTTCTCATAACAACGCAGTGCACCGAGGGGAAAGAAGAACTCCACAGCCTCTGAACCCTGTGCCGGTTGCGTTTTGCCAGACAAATGAATCGTCGTACTGAATCCTATCCCGTCAAAATTCGGGTCTTCTTTGGGATCTGGCTTGAAGTAGCCGAGCACGGGCCGAATGAGGTGCACAATATGCTCGTCAAAGGCTTCGGCTGCCATTTTGTACCGCGATCCCGCCGATGCGTCATTGAGATTGGTATTCAAAGAGAGCTCGAGAAAAATCTCCTGATGGAAAGCAACGAAGCTGGCCGGCGCATACGATACGAAGTGGACCTGAGAATCCAGTTCCTTCGTCATCGTGTCGAGCGTCTGCTTGTTGGCCACTTGCAGCGAGGCGAGCGCTTCGGGAGACACGTCACGCTGAACCGATAGGGCCTTCGGTGGATCGTCCGTTGGAGTCGAACGCTTCGGAAACTTAAGCGGAACGTTGATCGGCGGTACATAGGCTTCGCCACCGCTGGTTCCGTTCGCGAGTTCAGCCTTCAGATCTTTCGGCTTCTCATCTTCGGTGGTCAATTCCAGCACGGGCAGCTTCATGCCTAGTTGCGGGCCCTCTCCGTTCAACCAGATCGTCACCGGTTCGGCGTTCAGAAAGTACTGGCCATCAAGCAGCGCTGCCTGTTGCGCTGACTCGGTCTTGCCAGCGAGAAGCTTAAGGGCGGCATTTTGTGGAAGGAAGACCATGAAGTTCTCAGGCCGTTCCATCGAAACACCCATCACCTTGCCAACGACGTGATGGGAGACTTCAAAGGCGTATCCCTGAACGTCTGCATTCGTCTGAAATTTCGGAACGGTGACTTTCAGAATCGGATCGATGACCGCGAGAAACGTTTTGCGGGCTCGCTGATCTTTGCTGAGTTGGGTACTGCTGTAAGCTGCGTAGTAATTGCCTGTGATGGCGAGAACAGTCTTCCCGTTGTAATGATCGAAACGAATCGACCGCTGGTCGGCGGCTTTTTGCTGTTGCTCATCCAGATCCAATTTCTTGCTCAGATAGAACGGATAATCAAAGGAGAGGTTATTGATCTCGGTTCCAACCGCTTTCAGGTCGTCCATGTACTGCGTCTGTAATGAGCGCAACTCCGGATCTTTCATTTCTACCGGAGCCACCACCTGAGCCGACAGAACACCCCAGGCAAGCAGGACGACGACGTTCACACACACCAGCCACTTACTTCTGCGCATAAACCATTCCAGGAGCATGATAGGGAGGATCGGAGACCATGCGGATGTATGCGATCAGTCCCTGGATCTCCGTCTTGCTAAGCGTGTATCCGTAGGGCGGCATCAAGGGAGACTTATTCAGCGCGGGACCGCCGTGACTGATGATGGCCGTCAGATCGGCATCGCTCAGTTTATTTAGCGTTTCACCCTCAGTGAAAGGGTGCGGCTTCACGTCGAGGTTGTCGTAGTTGGAGACCCGCTCTGGCGTGGACTCCGGATTGTGGCAACGCGAGCAGTACTTGTCATCCAGAATCTGGCCGAGTCGGCGTTGGTAGTCGAGGGCGATCTCTTCGATCTTTAAAGTCACTGGTTTTTGGGCCTTGGTGATAGTGGTGGCGACGATTTGATAGCGTCCCGCCATGCCGCCAAGCGTGACCACAGCAGAGAACTGGCCACTCGAGTCGGTGATCCCATTTGGCGGATCGAAGACCACGCCCGCCGGGCCCTTGAACGACACGGCGGCTCCGGTCACGGCATTGTTCTGATCGTCATTCACCTGCACCACAATAGGCTGGGGCAGAGCCGACCCTGCCGCTCCGATCTGTTTGCCACCGCTGGATTCAACAATCGCTGAGCCGAATGCAGACGCAGGTCCGGCCGCAGTCACTGATTTCCGTGCGCAACCGATTCCCGAAAGCACCAGCGCAAAGGCTGGAAGAGCCGGAAGCAGGAAGTCGAACAAGTATCGTCTGCCGGTCATTGCTTCCGTGCCTCCTTCTTTACGGTTTCCTTTTGCATCATTAGAAAAGCGGTGAGCTGACGCGCTTCGTCGTCGTTCAGGTTGCGGTTCGGCTCCACGGTGCCGGGCCGCAGTGCTTGCGGATTCTTCAGCCAGCGGTAAATCCATGCTCCGGTCAGGCGCGAACCAACGGAGGTGAGGGTGGGTCCGATGTAGCCCTTATCAGACTTCACATCCACGATGTGGCACGATTGGCAGGCGTATTTTGAGTAAAAAAGTTGCCTGCCCTGTTCTACTTGAGTCGCGGAATATCCCGACTCGGGCATGGAATCGCGATCAATATCCGGATCCTGATACACAGTCATGATGTAGTCGGAGAGCGTTGCGATGTCTTCGTTCGACAGATTGAACTTGGGCATTCGACGAATCAATGCCGGCCGCAACGTGCCCGGGTTCCGGAGAAAATCTTCCAGCCACTTCCGCTGGACGGAACTGCCTTCCCATGTGAGATCGGGGGCCATGTCGCCCCCGCGACCATTGATCGCGTGGCAACTGAAGCACGCGAGATCGGACATGATCTGACCTGCTTTCCCTGCCGGGCGGTAGTGCGAGGCGGGCGGAGCCGGCATCGTAAGAGATGGAGGCACGCTCTGGGCTCGATCATTCTGCGCGAGAAGGGCCGTCGTCAATGCATCGATCTGGGTCATGGTGAAGGTGTATTGCGGCATCTTCAATCCGGATGCAAATGCCCGCGGCTGGCGAATCTTGCCGGCGATGTAATCGGGCAGTGTGTGTGCCATCTTTGGAAGAAAGATCAGCTGCGAAACCGACTTGCTCCCAATTCTGGTGAGTTCTGGTGCGAAATTCTCCAGCTTCTTGATTCCGGCGATCTCGTGGCACGAAGTGCAACCGTATTCCATCACGAGGCTCTTCCCATGAGTGATTTGTTCCGGAGTAGCGGGATCAAGATGCACATTGGCCAGGAAGTTGGAATCGGTTTTCGCCAGAAGAAAGCCTTCCATCGTCGCCACCTGCTGATCGGTGAAGCGATAGTGTGGCATCTCGGTCTTGGCATCATAGACTCGTGGATTGCGTACCCAGGCACGTAGCCATTCCGGTTTCGCTTTGTTACCGATCCGCGTGAGTTCCGGTCCAACATTTCCCCCCACGAGGTTTCCTGCGGCATTCTGGACCGCGTGGCACGAAGCACAGAACGACTCGCCGTAGAGGCTCGCGCCGGCCGTCGGATCGAAAGCTTTTTGATTGAACGCAGGGAGCGTGTCTTCTGGAATTGGTGTGCTGTTTGCGACCAGGAACGCAGAGATGTCGCGAATGTCCTCGTCCTTCAACTTGAAATTCGGCATCGTCGCCGACGCCGCGTAAGACTGTGGATCCTTCAGCCAGGCGAAGATCCATTCGCGCGTCGTTTTGTCGGCGATGTGGCTAAGGGACGGCGCATCCTGCGTTGCTTCCATCACGCCGCCATCGGGTAACTTGATACTGTGGCACTGCACACATCCATAGCGCGCCAGCAATGCGCGTCCCTGGTTCAGCTGAGGAGTGCTCTCGAGGCCAGCACGATGGCACTGCCCGCAGCCTGATTCGATATATCGCGCGGCAGCAATTGGCTGCTCCCAGGCGAGCGTGCTGCTATGGGCTTCTTCCACGGTTGTTGCGGCGCCCTGTCCGCGGTGGCACATTACACAACCGAATTGATCGATCGAGTGCGGAATCACCGGATGCTTACGATAGGGCTGCACGCTCACGTCTGTCAGGCTGGCTTCTTTTAGTCCCACGTGGCAAGATGTACAACGGTCGGTGACGCCCAGTTCTGGATGCCAGATCTGCTGAATCCCGGGTTGAAAATGCCGTTGTAACGTGATGGCCTCGCCCCGCGTTCGGATCAATCGCAAATATCCGTTCTGATAGTGACGCCATTCGCTGAAGTGATTTTTCGCGGGAGCAATCGCCAGCAGGACGAGCAACAGGGCACTCACGATTCCAAAAGCACGAATTGGTTCGCCAAACAATCTCTTCCAAAGCGAAGCGGGAGTGTCGTTGGGTGATTGCACTTAACTCCTCCAGGGCCAGACCCAGGACCAGCCAGGGCCACGGAAGAATGTGCCAATGGCCGTCAAAACCACCAGTTCGAATAAGAACCAGGTCATGATCCAGTAAGAAAGAGGCTTCGATGCCAGGTAGCGGCGGAATGTGGATGGCGACCGCGGCGAGCTTTGCGAGGCGACGATCATAAAGGCAGCCACGATCACCGTCGGAACGAACGCCACGTACACGTGAAATAACAGCAAGAACAGCAACAGTGCCGCGGTGGCTAGATAAAAGACACGCAAACGGCGCTCCCGGTCTTTCAGGAAGAGCCCCTCTGCCTCAATATTGATATTGAAGTACGGGATCACCACCAGAGCCATCACAACCAGTCCCGGGACCAGTACACCCGCTACCACCGGCGGGAAATAATGCAGCATCTCTTGCAGGCCCAGGAAGTACCACGGCGCCTTTGCCGGATTCGGAGTGTGCGAAGGATCGGCAATTCCCTCGAGGGGCGCATTAAACAGCAGTGCCATTGTGACTAAACCGATAGCCATGACTTCGATCGCGACGGCCGCCCGGAACAATACTTCCGGAAAGGTCTGGACGGTTTCTTCATCTGCTACTTTGACCTGTGCGGAAACACGTCGTGTGATAAACGCAACCCGCCGGGGCGCCTTGCGCGCGTTTGAGTCCATTGCCGTGACGAAGTCTTTTGTGCTCATTGTCCCTCCTTCACCAACACTGCCCGGTTCAGGGTGGAGGGCTCGCTCTGCTGTGCGTAGAGACCGCCGTCCTTGCGAATCCGCCAGAAGTGAATCGCGATGAAGAAGATTGCGGTAAGCGGCAGGATCATGCAGTGCAGCACATAAAACCGCAGGAGTGCATTCGCATTGACCAGGTTCCCGCCGAGCAACAGGAAGTGAATCTTGTCGCCGAATACGGGCACTGCTGAGGCGATGTTCGAGCCCACGGTAATCGCCCAGTAAGCCAATTGATCCCAGGGCAACAAATATCCCGTGTAACTGAGCAACAACGTGATGAGCAGAAGAACAATACCGATCACCCAATTGAACTCGCGCGGAGGGCGATAGGCTCCCCGGTAAAACACCTTGAACATGTGCGCGAAGACGAGGAAGACCATCGCGTGCGCCGACCAGCGGTGCAGGTTGCGCAAAAACAAACCGGAAGAAACGACGAACTGAAGATCTTTGGTGTCGGCGTAAGCCTGCGGCACAGAGGGGTGGTAGTACAGCATCAGGAGAATGCCGGTCGTAACAAGGATCAAGAAGGTGCCGAAAGTCAGTGTGCCCAAGTACCACGTTGCGCTGAAGGTCAGCATGCGACGCCGCACTTTGGTTGAGAACATATGCAGAAAGACGTTCTGTTGGATGGCAAGCGACCGTTTCAGTGTGCTGGATCCGGTTCCACTGCGGAAGATCGACCTCCACACCCTCGTGTCACGAACTTCGTCGAAATATTGATCGAATGTTTTCGCCATGATCAGACTCTCAGGAACTCCATCGGCCGGATGGTCGTGCTTCGATCCACCATCAGATCGCCATCGTCGCTGAGCCAGGTGCGCAGCCACGGAAGCGGCTTGGGCGCGGGCCCTTCGATTTTTTCTCCGTCGCGCTTGAACTTGCTGCCGTGACAGGGACAGGCAATGATGCCCAACTCCGGCATCCACGCAGTGAAACAACCGAGGTGTGTGCAAACGGCGCCGAGCGCGAAGAAGCCTTCCTTGGCGCGAATGAGATAGATTCCCGAGTTCACATCGAGTGTCACGGAGTCCATTGCGTAGCTCTCAGGCTTGCCCGCGTTCACCACCGGGGACGGCTCATACAGAACGTTGGGCGAGAGAAACTGGTACGCGAACACCGTGGTACCCGCCGCTGCAATACTTAACGAGCCCATCCCTAATTTCATAAAAAACTGGCGGCGGTCGAACGTGCCGCCGGGCTCCGATTTGATTTCGTGTTTCTCGTGCTTTTCGTCAGGCATGGTTACTTGGGTGCTCCTAAAACCAGCGTCTTCGTACGCGCGCCCGCATCAATCGCTTCCCCAGAAATCAATCCGGTCGGTTCGGCCGGCAACAGGTTGTAGGACTCCATCGTGATCGTCCCGACCGGGCAGCGCATCGCACAGAGCCCGCAACGAATGCAGCGCGTTTCGTCTTTCAGCATCGCGGATCCAGTGATCACGCCGAGTTCGTCCGCCGCCACTTCGTTGAGCTCGACTCCGAAACATTCCTGCTCGGCGCGAATTGCCTCGACCGTGTCGATGGTGAATTCGATCCGATCCAGGGAGACGAGTTCCAGGCAGTTTTCCGGACAAACGTCCACGCATCCCCCGCACAGGATGCAGGACGTTCCATCTTCTTCGCAGCCTTCAAAGATCGTGTTCACCCAGCAGTGCAGGCAGCGCTGCGCTTCCTCCATCGCCGATTCGGCGTCATATCCGACCTCGACTTCGGTGACGCCGGTGCGGCGCTCGAGGGGCAGCATGGGGACAGGCTGGCGATGGACGTCGAGATAGCCAAGCGGCATCGCATGGCGCTTGAAAATTTCCACTTCGATGATTGGGTCTGGATGTTTGTGTCCATGGAGATATTCACCGATTCCGATAGCAGCGCGCTTTCCATCCGCAACGCTATCGATGATCAATCTGGGTCCAAACACACAATCGCCGCCCGCAAAAATGCCTGGCGCCGAAGTCATGAGCGTTTGCGGATTCACTGCAATCAGTCCGCGAGGCGAGATTTCTACCTTGTCGTCAGGCTTTAGAAAATCGAGGCGCGGCGCTTGCCCGATGGCCATGATGATGGTGTCGCATTCGAGAACGCTCTCGCTGCCTTCGTAGAAGGCTGGATTGAAGCGCCGGTTCTCGTCGAAAACCCATTTGGTCTTGAGCGTCTCAAGCCCAACGACCTTTCCGTCTTTGCCAAGAACTTGCTTGGGACCGAAACCAGGAAAGAGCGTGATGCCTTCGGCCTCAGCTTCCTCGATTTCTTCAAGAGCGGCTGGCATCTCATGGCGGCGCTCCAGGCAGACGATGTCGACTTCACGCGCCCCCAGCCGCAGCGCAGACAGTGAAACATCGACCATCTCGCGTGTAGCGACCGCGTTGACGCTTTCCGCCGACGGTTCGACATCTTCCACACCGGAGGCGTGCTGGCGCACCACTTCTCGGGCCGCTGACCGAGCGACATCCATGGCTACGTTGCCGCCGCCGATGACAACCACTTTTTGGCCGATGGTGAACTTGTAGCCCAGATTGACGTTGAGCAGGAAGTCAATGCCCTTGTGAACGCCGTCCAGGTCAACGCCCGGGATACTTAAGTCGCGGCTGCGATGGGCCCCGACCGCTACCAGTACCGCGTCGAATCCTTGCCTCCGGAGATCGGAAACCATGAAGTCGCGTCCGGCGGCGTGGTTGAGTTTCAGGGTGATATCGCCGGTTGCCAGGATTTCGCGAACCTGAGCTTCAACGACATCGCGCGGAAGCCGGTACTCCGGAATTCCGAGATACAACATGCCGCCGGCAACAGGTGCCGCTTCAAAGATCGTGACGGGGTAGCCCATTAGGGCGAGATCATGCGCAGCGGAAAGTCCGACTGGCCCGCCGCCAACCACCGCAACTTTGAAGGGTTGTTTCGTCTGTTGCCGTCCCGTGTTGATATCGAGGGAATATTTCGACTCGGGACCGTAGCGTTCTGTAAGGAATCGTTTGAGTGCGCGAATCGAGATGGGCTTATCGATCTCGCCGCGTCGGCAGGCGGTCTCACAGGGATGGGCGCAGACGCGGCCGCAGATCGAAGCGAGTGGATTGGGATCGCGCGCGAACTTGTAAGCTTCTTTGAAGCGTCCTTCCGCGATCAGTCCCACGTACCGGCCGGCGTTCGTGTGCGCGGGACAGGCCATCATGCAGGGAAAGTTGGTATTCAGCCAATCTCCATCCACCTTCTTGTTTTTGAATCGCTTCAGCATGAAAGATCCCGCCTGGCATTTCAGAACCGACACCACTTCGAACCTGGAAAAAATGGGGGAACGGCGAATTGATTCTGTCGTTCCCGATAACTCCCTACTTACTCAGGGTGAAATCGGCTTTAGTGTCGCCAGCGACTACAACTGGCTTCGATTGACTCTTTGCCCCTTCGTGCCAGGCCGACACCGTGTAGCTGCCATCGGGAACGTTTTCGATCTTGAAAGAGCCCGACTTGTCGGTCGTCGCGTAATAAGGTGTGGGCGACACGATGATGTAGCCGGCCATCTCGGGGTGGACATTGCAGAGAAGCGGTACCGCGCCCGGATTGTCGAACTTAAATGAGCGCTTCTCGCCTTTAGGCCATGTTCCAAGATTGTGGGTGAGCTTCTTGTTGCCCCCGACGGATGTCCAGAAAACGTTGTGCGCCACCGAGTCGCTGTTCAGGAAATCGACCGTAGTGCCGACCTGTACCACTGTCAGATGTGGCGTGAACATCAGCCCCTTCTGATCGATGAGGGGATGCTCGGAAGGTACAGAGAAGGTCTTGCCCTGGATGACGTCGACATACACCACCGACTCACCCGAGACTCCGGAAACCTTTCCGCTGATGTTGCCAGCGCTTGCCGCGACGGAGATGACCAACACAACAATCCCGATTTTGAAAAGATTGCGTGACATGAATTATTCCTCTCTGTTGAAAACCTGCTTTGTTGAGAATCTCTGTCAGGTGAAGTGCGGATTTATCCACCCTCAAATTCTCAATACACAAACTCCAGGCCAGCGACCGCGGAATTCGTGCGGAACGGGCTGGTTAGCGCGGTGTTGGTCCCCGGCAAATAGACGATCTGCCTGGGCCGTATCTGGTACTCAAATGACGTCTTGATGTTGGCGTGAATCAGAAACTGGATGCCCGGAGTAATTCGGTTCCGCACCGAGCTCACCGGCGACAGGTAAGGGCTGGCCGGCGGATTGTTCTGATCGGCGCCAACGCCGTTCAGGAAATCCGCAGTTGAATTGACCCGGTCCCAGCGCATGATGGTCATCATCCACGGGTAGACGAGGTAGTCCGCTTCCAGAAATCCACCACTGAAGTGCGCTGGACTACCGACCACAAAGCCGGTCGGCAATGGCAAGCCCTGAGGGATGCTCGGCAGCAGATTCTGGTCTCGGCCATAAAGGAACTGACCGAACACGTTAAAAGTGTGATAGTTGAAACTGAAGTCGCCACCAACGCGATAGAACGGTTCACGCGCTGTGAGCACAACTGGTGTTCCCCCGGAGTCCTGCCCCTGGAAGCGCTGAACCGATCGTCCGTAGAAGTAGAGCGTGCCCAGGCTCAGGTAGGTGTGATCTCGCGGACCGGCTGTCCCTGCTGCTTGGATCTCGTTCCTGCTCGCAGGGTCACGCTCGAGGTTGAAGCGATACGAAAAGCGTCCGTAGATATCCTTGAAGTTCGAATCCGAGAGATAACTCACAACCGGAGGGACATTCGCTCCGCTGCCAGGTGTACCCCCGGTGTTCTGGTTCACGATCGCCAATGAGTAGTGATAGCCGCGATACTGGTGTCCTCCGCTGATCTCGACACCCTGCGCGGCACTTGAAAGAGCGAATGCGTTATTCACATTCTGTGTGGACGAGCCGATGCTGGGTTGGTCGTAAATGTCCCATCCACTCAGATTCCAGCTTCGTGCTGGGCTGAAGGGTAGATCGAGTTCGAACTGTCCAAAGCGCAGGCTTAAAGCGTCGGTCGGCAACTTTAGAAAGTGACCCACATTCACAAACTTGAGATATCCGTCACCAAGTCCACCCGCGCCACCTGAGCCACCCACGCTGATGTCGTCATCGACCCAGAACGCAATATCGCTGCCGAAGTTTCCCGCCATGAAAATGCTGAATAAACCGCTTTGAAAGTCGGTTCGCGGAATGAATTGGCTCAGGGCCGGATCGGCTGCCGTGTTTTGCAGATTGAAGTTGTTACGGTTCGCGCTCACCACCTGAAAGAAGTGGTTGTAACGCAGCCCCACCGGCGGCAAACCCGGAATCGTGCCCGGCCAAATGGAACGGGGAAAGAGTTCCTTGTTCGCGGGCGCGCCCAGCAGGACGGGCGGAACTTTGATGAAGCTCTCATCGTCTTTGGGAAACTTGAAACCCGCATCCTTGAATGCCTTGCCGAAGTCATTCAACTTCGGAAAATCGATGTGACAGGTGCTGCAAGATGTTCCGTATTGCCGCGAGAATGCCGGAATTGCAGCGCTCGTGCCCGATAACACGATCAGAACTAGCAGGCTACATAAAACCGAAAACAAGCCACGGTGACTTCTCATCTCCATCGGCTCCTGAGTCATTAAATTGAACGAATTTGAATGCCAACCTCAGTTACTGCGTGGGTCGGATTCTCGGTGATGGGCTGGCTGAGTTCTGTGGTGTGCGTCACGTACGATTGTGATAGTAGTCACACGGTGGATGCGGACGACGATAAACCCACATCGCCTGATGCGCCGAGGTGTGTGTTTTGAATTGTCGAATGCGGATGAAAAAGGGTGAATATCCGGGAAGGCTGCTGTTACACAGGTCGATACGCGCCGAGACGGAAAGCCGATCTCAAAGGAAAGGAAGCGATTGAAGTTGTTTTCTTTCGGTCTGTTCGGTTCAGTCCCGCGTATGACCTGTACTCTGTGAGGGAGGGCTGAGTGTACGAACAAGCCAGGGGATTATCACTTCCTTAAAGATCACGGGATCGGGCCACACTTTCACTTGACGACCAAGATGTCCCCCTTGCGGATTGATCCAGGCTGTCTTCGGTGTGTCGCCTTTGCTTAAGAGTAAGTAGAGATCGGAAATCGGAACCTGAGTGTCGAGCACGCCGCCGATGACGAGCATCGGAGCCATCGGTTGGCCTAGAAGTCCCTGTTTCACGAGCGAAAGTTTGGGAAGGATCTCCGCCATATCAGAGACGCTATGGGCACCGTCGATGACGGACATGAGAGCGGGAACTTGATCGAACAGATATTCGCGGTTGCCGAGCAAGGAATTCATCAGAAAATCTTTTTGGAAAAATG
>Ga0126371_10004230_pt1 | contig 12641 bp, 8 predicted proteins | sample PanSoiMetaPlot_4_FD_110145 | JGI IMG/M metagenome (GOLD analysis project Ga0126371, IMG submission 110145) | Tropical forest soil microbial communities from Panama - MetaG Plot_4 | ecosystem: Environmental > Terrestrial > Soil > Tropical forest > Bulk soil | place: Panama | collected 2016-02-17
GACCAGGTCCTGGGAGACGTGCCCGCCGGCAACGGCGACCCCTCGTTGGCAGTGTTCGGCGGCAAGGACACTCCGAACGCGCACGCGCTCGTGCAGCGCTTCCCCCTGCTCGACAATTTCTACGATCCGAGCCGCCAATCGGCTGACGGTCACCAATGGATCACCGAGGCCATGGCGCCCTACGCCGACGACATCCAGTCGCCTGACTGGAACCGCAGCTATCCGGGCGGGAACGCTGGCGATGCACTTGCCTATCACAACAAGGGCTTCCTTTTCTCGGAAGCGTCGGCCGCAGGTCTCAGCCTTAAGCTTTACGGCGAATATGTCGAGACCGAGTATTGCGGGACGCCCCAAACACCCGCCAACGTCTGTGCTGGCTCTGGCCCGCCGACCACTCCGACAGCTGTGCCGCCAACCTGGTCCCAGTTGTATGCGGACTCGCAAGCCTTCGAAGCCGGTCAGGAGACGACGCTGAAGTACCAGAACGCCTTTACCTCGGTGTCCTCGATCCCGGCCGTGTCTAAGTATCTCGTGCCGAACTTCCCGCAGTTCGACCTGACGATCCCCGACCAGTTCCGCGTCGATCTGTGGCTGCAGGACTTCAACAAAGATGTTGCGGCCGGTACGGTGCCCGCGTTGAGCATCCTATGGATCATCGATGATCACACCGGCGGCCCGCCTACCCCGGATGCCGAGCAAGCCGATAATGACTTGGCCATTGGGCGCATTGTCGACTACATCAGCCACAGCAACGTGTGGTCCACATCAGCGATCTTCATGGAGGAAGACGACGCGCAGAATGGCGTCGACCACGTCGACGGTCATCGGAGCCCGGGCTATATCATCAGCCCATACGCCGTGCAGAACGGACTTGTCGACCATACCTACTACACGCAGGTCAACATGACTCGCACGATCGAGCAAATCCTCGGTCTGCCGCCCATGAACCAGTTCGACCTCGTGGCGTCGCCGATGACGACGGCATTCACCAACAGCCCGCCCCAGAGCAACTTCGTGCCCTGGACGCACGTGCCGAACCAGGTCCCGTTGGACCAGGGCGTTAAAAAAAGTAGCGCAGTCGACAAAACGGAAAGCCGTAAGGTCAGGGCCCTCAGGACGGCTTGGCTCAAGAAGAAGCAGCAGATCTTCGCCGGCAAAATGAACAAGCCCGACGCCGAAGACCCGGACACCGTCAACCATTTTAATTGGTACATGTCGACCGGGTTTACTCGGCCGTATCCGGGCGAGAGCAAGGTTCGCCCCCCGAGCGACTTCAAGAATCCGGCACCCGCCGGTGACGGGGACGACGGGGACAAGTAAAACAGGTTCACCACGAGACCGGCGGAGCCATCAGGTGACGCCGGTTTCAAACTATATACAGGGCAGCTTATTTGTCTTCGCGATCACCGCGTCGGCGGCGGCCCGCATAACGCCCAGCCCGCTGAAGTGGAGCGGGTTTCTCCTAATTGGTTTGGCAAACAAGGCGTAATAGCCCGCAAGAACCGTCGGTGGCATGCATGTCAGTGACGAGTGCCCGAATCGGACAAGATCAGAAGGTCTTTGCGCACGTTGGAAGTTGTCTCGTGGGCGAGGCTTCGTTATCTTGTAGCATCGCGTTGTTAAAAGCATACGACGACTTGCAGTGACATGATCCGCAAACCACGTCGTTCGTCCGTTTCAACTCTGATCAACGAAATCAAGTTTGGCATCAACTAGGATTTCTATCGCGCCACGACGCTGCCGCCAGTGCCGACACATTCAACGTCTCCGGATTCAGCACACTTCGCTGCGCGCATTTGACGCGTCTCGGCTTCAGTTGAGACTCTACTTCGTATGGTCGATCTCCACACCCATACCAACGAATCTGACGGAACGTGCTCACCGGCTGAATTACTCCACGAAGCAATAGCGTGTGGTATTCGCGCGATCGCCATTACGGATCACGACACTTTTGCCGGATATGACCTAGCGCGCTCGCTTGCCAACAACGAAACCGAGCTTATTTGTGGAATCGAGTTATCAACAAAGTTGGGCACTCAAACCGTCCATCTGCTTGGTTACTTTCTGCGCGGCGACGCGCCGGCAAAATTCCGGGATTGGGTGGCAGGACTGAGAGCTTCTAGGAAGGATCGTAATCGAAGGCTTGTCACGCGGCTTCGGGAGTTAGGGATGGACATCACGCTCGAAGAGGTTGAAGCGCGTGGTCGCGGGATGATGGGAAGGCCCCATTTCGCGCAAGTCCTCAAAGAAAAGGGCTATGTGGCGACTCTACAGCAGGCTTTCGATGATTACCTAGATGAATTCGCAAAAGGCTATGTCGAACTGGACACACCGCCGATAGCCGAAGCCATTAAAGAGATTCGCAATGCTAACGGCATCGCCTCTCTCGCACATCCAGTTCGTATTAGGGCGCATATTGACACGATTCTGCCGGACCTGTGCGCGCAAGGACTGAACGCAATTGAGGCGTATCACAGTGATCATACTTCAGCTGAAACGATTGCGCTTCTAGATCTGGCCAAGATTCACGGATTACTGGTGACCGGCGGCTCAGATTATCACGGTGCCGTTAAGCCTGGACTCAAACTAAGTATCGGCTACGGACGAGATCTTAGCATTCCGTCAGATCTTCTTGAGCGTTTGACTTACGGTTGACACTTACACTTCAAGCGCGCCCTGATGTTCCTAGGATAGTCGTGTTTTCTGTGCTGAAACACCGAGAGGGACGCGTCGAACATGTGCCGTTTCGCGCGGCAACACAGAACGCAGCACCGCCAGCTGGCCCAGGTCACTACGCGGGAGCATCTGTCAACACTGCGGTGAAGAACGCTTATCTACCGTCCCGCCCCCCGTGCCCGAGCAGCCGTCGACGGCGGCACGATCCCGCTCACGCGCAGATACCCAACAATGTTCCCGTACACCTCATTGTTGTGCACAATGATATGGAGGAACGCGGTCGCTATCTCTGGCGACGAGATAGCCTTCTGGTCAGTCATGTTCTCAAGCGCCGCCGCGCAATAAGCGAAGGAATCTTTCAGCACCTTGCTGACTTCGGCCTTGTCCTTCAGGCTGTCGAGAGATTTGTCGGCTTCAGGCACGCTCTCGCCCTTGAGCATCGCGCAATCTTTGAAGTTACGATCGGCGCTGTGCAGCAGCCACTGCCCGAAGGTCATCTGGGCGTCCGTCAGCTTGAAGCTGTATTTCTCAACTGGCATGACATCGGCGCTCCCTTCCAGACTGGCGCGCACCGGGTTAAAGTACCGCTGGATCGCACTTTTCGTCAGGGTCTGCGCGTGCGAAGCCGCAGCTAGCGCGCACACCAGCAAGAACCCTTTTGTCATCATGTTCGCTCCGGTTCCTCCAGAGTACACCGCCCAGAGGCTGTAACGGGTATACGTACTGAGTCCGCGACTCCACGTCCTAGGGCAATGTGCTTCCGCAAAAGAAAATAGAAAACGAGCCTCTCAACTCAAAAACTAGAACTTCGCCCCCGCAATCCCGGTCACCGCATTCCAGTAGAAGGCCAGATGTTTCGCCACGGAATCCTCAGGCATTCGCTCCTGATCGCTGTGCGCCCCGAAGCCCTTGAGAATGTCCTCGTCATCCCTCGCCGCCCCCACACCGTAACACTGCACCCCGCGCGGCCGGAGTTGCGACATATCGGTCGCACCGGTACCCATCAGCGGCAATGTTGTCACGCCGTACACTTTCTGGAATGCGGTCTCTATCGCCTTGTACGTATCGGACGTGATGTCGATCGGCACGCCCGCCGGCCTTCCGCTTCTTGCATTCGGCATCACTTCTACCTGGGGATCATTGATCACCTTTCGCATCAGTTCGTAAAACGCAGGCATGTCCTCATCCGGCAGCGCCCGAATGTCTAGGGTCGCTGTGGCCTCTGAAGGCGCAACGTTGCTCTGAAATCCGCCCTGAATGATATTCGGCGAAATCGATGTATGGAGCATCGAATACGTCCCCGGCTCGTTCACCGCAAGCCACTCCCGAGCCCCCGCCGACTTTACTGGATCGAAAAGATCCTTGAACCGTTGCGCCTCTTCCGGATCGCTCACTAGCGCCAGCTTCTCAAAGTATGTGCGAGTCGTATCGTTGAAGCGCATCGGCGGATCCCAGAACGCCACCTTCGCCACCGCCTGTCCTAAATGCGCGATCGCATTCTCTCTCGTCGGCCGCGACCCGTGTCCTGAAGGTCCACGCGCCACCAGTTTCGCGCCCGAAGGACGCTTCTCCATCGTCTGGATCGTAGCGAAGCGCGCGACACCGCCACGCCGGATCACGCCACCGCCCTCAGCGAGACAAGCCTCGGCTTCGATCTCCAGAAAATGTTCATTCACTAAATAGCCGATTCCCAACGCGGAGTTGCCTTCTTCTCCCGCTTCAGAAACCAGAATGACATCGCGGTCCAGCTTCGCTTTCGTTCGGGTCAGGAGCACCATCGTCATCATCACCGCGAACAGATTGCTTTTATCGTCAAGCGTTCCTCGTCCATATACATAGCCGTCATGACGCGTCGCGCTGAACGGTGGAAACGTCCACTTCGAAAGATCTACCTTCACGGTGTCGCTGTGGCCCATGATGAGCAGAGGCTTCTTCGACCGGTTACCTTTAATTCGCGAAATTACATTCGGATGCGCCGGATCCTTCGCGACAATCGACACCGCAATCCCCTCCGCTTCCAGTGTCTTTCTCACGAGAGCGGCGACCCCCACTTCGGTCGTGGTCGAATCTATCTGCACCAGGGACTGATAGTTCCGCATAGCCTCGTCGTTGATTTTCGCCCAATCGATTTGCTGAGAGGCAGCGGGAACAGTAAGGGACAAGGCCAGAACAAAGCTAGAAGGCTTCAGCATGCGAGTCAGTGTAGCGCAGCCAAATAAGTCGTGGAGACTCTTGGACTCCCGCTCTAGCCACATGCTCGGGATCAATGCGGAATAGATATTGGTCACGTTCCGGCCGGATGATCGCTAACCCGAACCAACCACGATGACGTATAGCGCCCGATCCGATGATGGCTTGCAATGCGGGGACGAGCCGCTCTCGGTGACTACGATAATGACGATTATCGGGCCGTTTCCAGGAATCCCGTTCGGAGTCAAAGTTCCGGCAGTAGCGCTGGCCGCGGCCGGTGACTTCGATCAGGGCAGCGTGGCCGCCCCACGGACACCTAACACCCGAGATGCTGAATCCCGCGCCACCCGGCCAACTCTTTGCTCAAGGGCGGAGCTCATCTTGCTGGCCGATCAGCGCATCCGTGGATACTTGCAGCGGCGAATGACGCTGGTTACTCAACCCGCAATGCCTCTACCGGGTTCACTAAGGTGGCCCGCCGGGCCGGGAAGTAACTGGCCAGCGTGGCGGCCAAGACCAGTAACGCGGAAACAACTACGTAGGTCAACGGGTCGAGCGCGGTGGTCCTGAACAGCAGCGACGACATCATGCGAGTCAGCCCGGCGGCGGCGGCCAACCCTACGAACGTGCCGATTCCCGACAAGAGCAGCCCTTGGCGAACAAACATATTTTGGAGCGTGGCAGCCTGCGCTCCTAGCGCCATCCGGATTCCGATCTCGCGGCTCCGCTGCGTAACGGTGTAAGCGATGACGCCGTAAATCCCCACCACGCCCAGCACCAGCGCCATCGCGCCGGCGATCGCCAGCAGCACTAGGGTGAAAGAAGTTCGCGCCATCGACTCTTCGTAAATATCCTGGAGCGTCCGCGTCAGGAACACCGGCACGTTTGCGACGACGGACCAGATGGCGCGGCGGGCTTCCGCAACAAATTTCGCCGTACCGGCGCGATTGGTCCGGATGACGAACACGCCGTACCGCGTTACGTGTAGTGTTTCGAGCTCGAAATGATCCAGCATGATCGGCCAATAGGCGATCGATGGAGCTTTCCGCCCGGGGCCATTGTCGTAGACGTCGCCTACCACACCCACGATCTCACGCCAGGCGTCATTTTGGAGTCCTGTACGCACTTGCTTGCCCAGGGCAGCGACGGGCGAGCCCCACATTTCTCGCGCCAGGTTTTCGGATACCAGGCCCACATGGCGATTCTCATAAACGTCGGTCCAGGTAAAATCCCGTCCCGCGATTAACGGTGTGCCGTCGGTTTTCAGAAACCCAGGCGAGATATATCGGAACGCCCGAACCGGAGGAATTTGTCCCGCCGAATAAGTCTGTCCCGCGCATAGAGCAGATCGCTCTGATTGTTGATTCTTTCGAGCGGAGCAGCGCTAGCCAACGCGACCATGTCGACGCCGGGTATTGCCGCCAGCTTGTCGATCATCTCGTTCTCCAAGCGCATCACACGCTCCGGCTCCTTCACCTGCGTCTCTGGAATCGAAATTCGCAGCAGTTGCACCTGCTCCGGATGCGTGAATCCAGGCTGCACGATGCGCAATGCTTGGAATGTGCGAATCATCAGCCCGGAACCGATAAGCAGCACCAGCGCCAATCCCACTTGCGCCACCACCAACACGTTGCGCGCGCGATGCCGTTCGCGGCCTTGACTCATGGTTCGTCCGCCGCCGCGGAGCGTTGAGGACAACCGCGGACCGGCATACTTGATCACCGGGATCAGGCCGAAAAACAGACCAGCCAGGAACGAAACCACCAGCGTAAACGCCAGCACCAGAGGATCGATCCGAATTTCGCTCAACCGCGGCAGGGTCGCCGGGCCCTTCGCGATCAACAGGCGCAGCGCCGCGAACGCCAGGGCCAGCCCCAATGCTCCTCCCAACACGCTGAGCGTGAGGCTTTCAAGCAGCATTTCGCGAGCGATCCGCCCCCACCCGGCGCCAAGCGCGGCGCGGATCGCCAGCTCCTGTTGCCTGCTTTCGGCGCGCACCAACAGCAGATTGGCGACGTTGGCGCACGCAATCAATAGCACCAGGCCGATGGTTCCCATCAGCACCCAGAGCGTTGTCCCGATGTCTCCCACCACCTCCTGCTTCAACGGCTGAATATCGGGAGCAAACCGGGCATTTTCGAACAGCGCCCGGCTGAACCCAGGCGCTGCGGGCCAAGCCTTCAGCCAGATGGGCAACATCCGCGCCACGTCGGTATCGGCTTGTTGGATTGTGACGCCCGGCTTCAAACGCGCGATGCCCTGATAGCTGAAGTTCCCGAGGAAAATCTTAGTTTGATCAAACTGCTGCGGCAGGATCAGTTCCGCGCGAGAGTTCAGGAAGCGGAAATTCCGCGGCATGACGCCGATGATGACGTGTGGTTTTGAATCTACGATCAAGCTGCGTCCAACCGCTGACGCCGCGTCGCCTCCGAAGTGCCGCTGCCAATAGCCGTAGGTGAGGATCACCTTATCGGGCGCGCCGGGCGTATCGTCAGCCTCGGAGAACCAGCGTCCGGCCGCCGGCTGAACGCGCAAGGCTTGGAGCGTCCCGTAGGTGACATCCAACGCCGCAACCTGCTCCGGCTCGCCAGCACCTGTCACCGTCACCCCGTCGTTCGACCATAAACCGAACTCCTCGAAAGTACGGCTCTCATCGCGATAAGTGAAGTACATGGTGGGGGAACAATTGATATTGCCCGTGATTCCAGATACGCCAGGCGCCAGATGCCAGACCCCGACCAATTGCTGCGCTTCGGAATAAGGCAGCGGCTTGATGAGAACTCCATTAACGACGCTGAAGATGGCGGTGCTCGCGCCAATACCGAGGGCCAGCGTGACCAGTGCGATGGAGGTGAACATTGGGGCGTGCCCGAATCGGCGAAGGACGTGCCGCAGGGGTCTCATGGCGAGTAATACGACGCGGCGCGAATTTGGTTCCCAGCGATCGCAACTTCAACGAATCAAGTATTAATTCAAGCGGCACACTGCGGTTGCGACTCGATCGTGACGGTCCATTTCGCAAATACTCCAAGTCGACCAACAGTGCATTTCCCATTGTGAAGATCGGGCGACAGCCGATAATGAGTTAACGTCCCGCTAGTGCTATTATTCGCTTGGTACTTAGCGGCGGTGATTGTGTTGATCTTGAAATTCCTTGAGACGACGCAGATCATCAGCCAATACGTCCCGATCGCGCGCCGAAAGGCGTTCGTCATTGGATGACTTCTGAATAGAATCGATCACATCGTTGAGTAGCCCATTGTCCCACCGACCCTGATCCAGATCCGCCTGCATTTTTGCTAACTCTTCTTCGGTTCTCTCCAGACGCTTGCGCTCTTTGTCGGCTGCCCGGCCGCTCCAAACATGTTCGAGATCAGTTCTCACGTGCGCGAAGAGGTGGCCTCGCCACTGCTCCCCGCGGAAGTGTTCTTCGCGCTCGTGGTACCAATCCTGCGCGGCGATGCTCGATGCTAACGCCAGCAGAATTACGCCAAGTCTCAGAGTTTGGCTCATGGTATATTTACCCCCGAACCATTATCGCCTCGAAAAATCGAGTTGGGAAGCGACCAATAGTGGCTGATAACGGGTGTGTTTTCAGGCAAATGTCCTGTCCTACGTTTGGACTGAATCCAGCGTGCCGTCCCCGGCCATATTGCCGATCGCCCAGCCGCGAATCGGGCAACAGAGTCGTACCCAGGCGACTTTGCTTCGCGCGCGCGATTATTGACTTCAAAGCGCACGCGGGCGATTGCTCACTGGGAGGCCAATGCTTTTGCGTGCGATTGCTGTTTCGCAACTATTTGGCAGCCGCCAGCGTCTCTGAATAATCGTGAAGGGGTAGCGATCAAGGAGGTCATGCTGTGAAGCTTCCTATTGCAGTAATCGTGTTGTTCACACTTGGGATTCCGTCCGGTACATCCGCTCAGGCAACCGAACCGACTCAGACACCGCCCGCTGACCCGCCACCAAACTCTGCTTGTCCGACGCCAACGTCCTGTTCAGCCTCACAGCCACCGGCCGTTGTCGATCGGCCGGTCTCTTGGAAATCGTTGCTTCCTAATATCGCCAGCGATCAGGAGCGCATTTGGACATTTCCCGCCAGACTTGTGCAGGGGCAAGACTGGATTCCCACTGCCGCTATTCTCGGAACCGCCGCTGGACTCGTGGCCCTGGACCCAACTGTAGCCGGCTATTTCCGCCACACCTCCTCGTTTCAAGGGTTCAATAACATTTTTTCGAATAACGCGACAATGGTCGGAACGATTGTGGCTCCGGTGTCCTTGTACGCGATTGGGTTAGTCCGAAAAGATTCGAAAATGCAAAGAACGGCGTTGCTGGCGGGCGAGGCCGTTGCCGATGCCGAGATCGTAACGACGGTCTTGAAGGACGCTACCAAGCGCGTTCGTCCAGCCGGTTTCCCGGCGCACGGAGGAAACCAGTATGACTCCTGGTTCGAGAGCCGCGGCTCATTTGCGCGAGGGAACGGAAGTTTTCCTTCCGGGCATACCATCGCGGCGTTCTCGGTCGCCACAATCGTCGCCCGGCGCTACGGAAATCGCCGCTGGGTACCTTACGTAGCGTATGGCGCGGCCGCTCTAGTAGGATTTTCAAGGCTCTCCCTCTCGGCCCATTTTTTGTCGGATGTTTTCGTGGGTGGTGCGCTTGGGTATTCGATCAGCCGATTCGGTGTCCTCCGGCAATAGCCGCAGACTCCAGCAGATCCGGCCCGGCTCTCTGCTGACGATTCTGGCTCTCGCTTCGGGAGCGCTGCTTGCGCAGTTGACAAGCGGCGTCATCGAGGCCACTGTGCGCGATCTCGACGGCCACCCGCTGGCCGGCTTCGCGATTGCTGTCAGGGGCGCGGCCGGATTCCACACCATCGCTCATTTGAACTCGAACGGCGAAGTCGCGATCAGTCTGCCGTACGGTCAATATCGTTTGTCGCGGGACGGCCAACAAACCGAGAGCTCCGCGATAGTCTTCGTCGCGCCCTTGCAAACCCTTCACGTCGACCTAGTGATCGACTCATCCGGATCGATTCAAACCAGGCAAACGGCGTTGCCTATCGCGGGCGCTTGGACCGATGTCACGCGCGGAAATCTTTTCCCCGAGGCCTTCAGCTTGCAAGGGTTTCTGCTGAGCCGCGAACCTTCCAGCGCTACCGAGCCACTCGATTTCACCGGCCTGAGCGACAACCGGCCCGGCGTCGAGTCGCAGCGAGGATTTTCCTGGACCCATACGCAATACAAGCTGAATGGAATGGATGCGACCGATTCGTATCAGCCGGGACGTCCGGCTGTTTTTCCCGACGTCCAAGCACTTGAAGAGGTCATAGTGCGCAGCGCGTTTGCTCAAACATCTTCGTCCAGTTACGGTACTGAGGTCAGCCTCTTTCTTTCTGAGCGCGACGCCTCTCTCTCCGGAACCGAATCGTGGCATGGCGCCCTTTCAACGTCCAACACCGGCGCCGCACTTTCCTCGACAAACCTGCCGTCGCCCGCTGGCCGGGGATTGATCAAGCAGTCTGATCATTTTCAGTGGTTCACTCGAGATCGTTTGGGGATCGGTGGACGGCTCACCCAATGGGCGGACTTTTACGCTTCGGGAACAGGCCAATGGGCATCGCAAACCGAGCCGTTGGCTGCCGCTGGAACCAACCAGCGCAGCCGCCTATTGTTTGGAAATGCTCGCGGGCGGGTCCGAGCCGGCGATCGAGATCAGTTCGATGCGCTGTATAGCGGCTCGCGGATCAATCTTTCGGATGGCGGCGTACCTGCTGGCATCGAAGCGTTGATGGGAAACCGACTAGCGCCGTCCTTCGTTCTGCCAGGTGGATTTCTTGGCCAACCTGAAGTCGACCATCTCGATTTCCTTCAAGTGGGCTGGACACATCTTCTACCGGCGACCTCTGGTCTGGGCATGATTGAGGTGCGCTATGGATATTCGGTAGCGCATCTCGATACCTCGGTCCCAACAGGGCAGAGCCGAATCGAGCTTCTAGGCGGCATGGTCTCGGGGGCGCCTCCACTCGGGAATTTGGCTGTTCGCACACGACAAGGGATCGAGACGGCGTGGCAGCCTGCTGCACTGCGCGTCATGCGGACTCCTCATCAGATTGTGGCTGGCGGAGGATGGAAAACATCCAGGCCGCGCAATCGCTTCAGCACTCCTTCGGACTTGAACTTAATCACCGCAAATGGTGTGCCGGCATTCGTGACCGAGTTCAACACGCCGCTCGACTCCCGCGAGCAAGTGCGGTCGTTCTCCGCTTATTTTGCGGACCACATAACCTTGGCGTCTTCGTTATCACTCGACGTCGGCGCGCTCGCCGATTTCTCGCGCGGCTCCGTGCCGGCGCAATCCAGCGCCCCGGGCGCTTTCGTTCCCGCGCGCAGCTTCGCCGCCCAGGATGATCTGATCGCTTGGAACAGCGTGTCGCCGCGCTTCGGCTTCGGATGGCAGATCCCTCACTTGCACAGCCTAGTTCTTCGAGGCACTTACTTTCGCCTATACGCGCCTCTGGCGGGCAGGTATCTCGATTTCGGAAACCCCAACAGCCTCGGCGGGAGCGCGTATCAATGGATCGCACCGAATGTCGATGGCGAGTTTCAACCCAGCGAACAAGGCAGTCTGCTGCTCCGTTTCGGCGGACCTTACTCGTCTATTTCTCCATCGCTTCGGCGGCCTTACTCCGACGAGTTCGACGTTGGTGCGCAATTCCGCCTTGCACCGCTAAGCGTCTTCAGCATTCACTTGTTCCGCCGCGATGAAAAGAATCGGATTGCCGCCATTGATACCGGAGTGCCTGCCAGCGCGTTCACACCGGTCTCGATCCCCGATCCGGGGCCTGACGGAATTTCAGGCACGTTTGACGACCAAACGCTAACGGTGTTTGCGCAGAATCCTGTCACACTAGGCCAGGACCGGTATTGGCTGACAAATCCTGCCGGGTTGCGGATGCTCAACACTGGCCTGCTGGCGGAGGCGGGCAAAGACTGGAGGCGACTCACTCTGCATGCATCCTTCGTTGCGGAGAAGTCATACGGACCAACCAATCCCGGCGACGCGGTCTACGAAAACGATCCGGGCGTGATCGGCGCTCTCTTTCTTGACCCGAACACCACCCTCCATGCCGCCGGACGAAGCTTTCTTGACCGGGCCTACGTCGGGAAGGTTCAAGTCAGATACCTGCTACCTCCAGCCTGGGGGGGAATCGAATTGGCGAGTATCGCGAACTATACGGACGGGCTAGTCTTCGCTCGCCAGTTACTCGTCACCGGCCTTCCGCAGGGGCCATTCCTTGTGGCGACGACAGTTCGCGGAAGTCCGGAGGGCGGCAACCGTGCGCAATATGTGGCTAATTGGAATCTCCGCCTGAGCCGCCAGTTTGAGCTCCCTGTGGGCAGACTCGCCGCAGTGATGGACATTCTCAGCGTCATCAATTTCTCGCAAAGACTGCATGAGAGCGATCTCAGCGGCCCATCGTTCAACCTGCGCTTACCCGTAGCGCTTCAGTCGGCTCGCTTTGTGCGTGTCGGCTTTCGCTACGAGTTCTGACGCGATCTGTACATCGTGGCCCAGGCGTTCTAATTCCTCGTGGATGGTTTTAGCATCTACACGCACAAACCGGAAGCTCGCCCTTCAACGTATTCAACTTATCGAACGGGAAGAATCGCAACGGCACTTGTCGCGTACGGACTCTGAATATAAATTTGCAAGTTCCCCGAAGCGGCGTCTCGCGGCACATAGAAGTTGATCTGATACAGCCCAACAAA
>Ga0126371_10004231_pt1 | contig 12639 bp, 10 predicted proteins | sample PanSoiMetaPlot_4_FD_110145 | JGI IMG/M metagenome (GOLD analysis project Ga0126371, IMG submission 110145) | Tropical forest soil microbial communities from Panama - MetaG Plot_4 | ecosystem: Environmental > Terrestrial > Soil > Tropical forest > Bulk soil | place: Panama | collected 2016-02-17
GGCCGCCTGGTCAGCGACATGACCGACGACGAACTGGCCCGGATTCGCAACAAAGAGATCGGATTCGTTTTCCAGACGTTCAACCTGCTGGCGCGCGCGACTGCGCTGCACAACGTGGAATTGCCCCTGATTTATGCGGGCATTCCAACCGAAGAGCGGATTGAGCGGGCAACGAAATCGCTGGAAGCAGTAGGCATGGGCTCGCGCATGCAGCACAAGCCGAATGAGCTCTCCGGCGGTCAGCGGCAGCGCGTCGCCATCGCCCGCGCGCTGGTCAACAAGCCGTCGATCATCTTGGCGGACGAGCCGACTGGAAACCTCGACTCGCAGACTGGTATTGAAATCATGGCGCTGTTTGATCGCCTGCAGGCGGAAGGAAACACAATCATTCTGGTCACGCACGAAGGCGACATTGCGGAATATGCGCACCGCGTGATTCACATCAAGGACGGCGTGATCGCCAGCGACCAGCGGAGCAAGAATCGTGGCGATTGAATTCGCGTTTTATGACGGCATGGAAAACGCCCAGCGTAGTGGGCGATGACCGCAGTTTGCTCAAACTCAAACACAGAGTGAAAAGCGTTCTTCCGCGTCGCAGTTTTTGGATGAGCACATGACGGTCATGCAGATCGGCGCCGCTTTTCGCCCTCCGCGGCATCGGTGAGGGATCCTTCGGGCTGCAATTGCCAGCATCGCCGGCATGAGTCGAGTGCAGATCTCCACATTTTATCGTCGGCGCTAGCCTTCAAAGCTTCGTGTCGCACCTGCGGGAGATCGTAGTTTGCTGCTGGTAGGACCCTTCAAGATCAGTGTTCGAAAGAGACGCCAATGAGCGTAGCACTCCGCACGCATCCCGCTAATATCCCCATTTTCTGTCGGAGTCATTGATTCAAGGCCATTTGAGCGGGTTTCCTGCCGCGCCGCCGAGCGCCGTGCGCGAGAGCTCGGGACTTGTTCTCAGATTTTACAAGAAAAGACTTGACTGATATCTAGTGTTGTAGTTAAGTATAACACTATTGGAGATCGATGAACGCGCGCATCTTTTTCCCGACTAATTCAGAGGTTTTGAAGGAGGCAGGTTATGAAATCAATTTCGATAACGCGCATATTTGTGCTGATGTTGATGTCAACTGCTGTATTCGGGCAGTCGGACGCGCAGAAATCCTTCGACAAGTTAAAGACACTTGCTGGTTCGTGGGAAGGTCCGGTCAACGTAGACCCACCGACACCCGAGATGGCGTCGAATACGCCTGCGCACATTTCGCTGCGTGTAACGTCGCGCGGCAACGCCCTCGTGCACGAGATGCAGGAAGCCGGAACGCCGCTGGATGCGACGAAGTACGATCATCCGGTGACGATGATGTATCTCGATGGGGATCACCTGAACCTAATCCACTATTGCGATGCCGGCAACCGGCCGCACATGGTGGCGCGGCCGTCGGCGGATGGAAAGAAAGTGGAATTCGATTTTGTGGATCTTTCCGGGGGTAATCAGTATGGACACATGTACCATGCGGTGTTCACCTTCGTCGACGCGACGCATCACCTGGAGGATTGGACGTTCCTGATGCCAGGGGATAAGCCGATGCACGCGCACTTCGAATTGCAGAAGGCGAAAGAACAATAAGGAGGCGCCAAGCGTGCGTTTGTTGCGGCGCAAAGGAATGCGCCGCATCGCCCGGCTCGCCCAGGTCCCTTTCGCCTGGCAGCTCCAGGGTCGGGCTCTTCCCAGCGCAAAAATACGCGCTGCTCAGGATGACAAGTTGAAAGTGGGGTTTGGGACAGAAACATGGACCGTGAGTGGAATGACAGTCAGCCGATTTATCGCCAGCTTCGCGACCGCGTGGTTGCGATGATTCTGGACGGCGTTCTGAAGGAGGGGGATCCCCTGCCCTCGGTGCGCAATGTGGCGGCGGAGCAGCGGGTCAATCCGCTCACGGTTTTGAAGGGATATCAGGAACTGGTGGACGAGGGATTGGTGGAGACAAGGCGGGGGCGCGGCATGTTTATCAATGAGGGAGCGCGCAATCTGCTGCTTTCGGGAGAGCGGCAAAAGTTTCTGGATGAAGAATGGCCGCGGATTCACGCAACGATTGAGCGGCTGGGATTAAAGGCGGACGAGTTGTTGAAGTCGGTGAATGGGGCGTCCGGTGGCGCGGGGAAGAAGCAAGAGGAAGAGGAGGAGCAGTGAAAAGCTCACCTCTGCAGCTAAAACCGCGGCGCACAGTGCTCGCCTGTCCGGCGCGGCTTGAAGCCGCACCTTTTCAAAGTGGATGCGAATTGGGGCACGCAACGCATCTTGGTCTTCGCATTCACACAAGGCGTCATCCCGAGCGAAGCCGTTTTTCAGGCGGAGCGAGGGAACTCGCGCGGAGTGCAGCGATGGTGCGCGAGAGATCCTTCCGCCCGCTGGTAAAAGCGCCGGCGTTCGGGATGACGGCTCGTAGCGCCGGAATTCAGATTGCGACAAGCGGATTCCCGGCGGGGGTGCTGAAACCATGGCATGCATAGAGGCACGCGGTCTGCGGAAGGTGTTCGGGGCGACGGTGGCGCTCGACGGAATTGATTTGCGCGTGGAAGAGGGGCGCATTCTTGGACTGATCGGGCCCAACGGAGCGGGAAAGACGACGGCGCTGAACGCGGTCCTCGGACTGACACCGTACGAGGGAGAGCTGCGAGTGTTGGGGCGTGACCCGTGGACAGAGCGCGAACGGCTGATGTGCGATGTGTCGTTCATGGCAGATGTAGCCGTGTTGCCGCGCTGGATTCGGGTTTCGCAGGCGCTCGATTTCGTGGCTGGGGTGCATCCACGATTCGACCGGGCGAAGGCCGAGGGGTTTCTGGCGAAGACGACCATCAAACGCACAAGCAAGGTTCGCGAGTTGTCGAAGGGCATGGTGACGCAGCTTCACCTCGCGCTGGTGATGGCGATCGACGCGCGGCTGCTGGTGCTCGACGAGCCGACGCTGGGGCTGGACATTCTGTATCGCAAGCAGTTTTACGATTCTCTGCTGAACGACTACTTCGACCGCACGCGGACGATTGTGGTGACGACTCATCAGATCGACGAGATTCAAGACGTGCTGACCGATCTGATGTTCATTGAACGCGGAAGGGTCGTGTTCAGCTGCAGTATGGAAGATTTTGAGTCGCGCTATGCCGAAGTGACGGTGAATCCGGAGCGCGTGGATGCGGCGCGGGCGCTCAAGCCAATGCACGAGCGGCAGACTTTTGGACGGAGCATTTTTCTCTTCGATCGTGCTGAGCGCCAGCAACTCGTAACGCTCGGCGACGTTCGCACACCGACCATTGCCGATGTGTTTGTCGCGGTGATCGGGAATCACGCAGGCCCGGTGCAGGGAGGCAAGCAATGAACACGCAGGCGGATGTGATGAGCGGAGCTCCGGTGGGCCCATCGCCGGCGGTGTCAGCGGCGTTGGCGTCGGTGCGTCCTTATTACTGGTCGGTGCGGCGCGAGCTGTGGGAGAACCGTGCGGTCTACGTTGCACCGCTGGCGGCTGCCGCAGTTTTTCTGTTCGGATTTCTGCTGAAGTCCGCGCACTTGGCAGGCCACGGTGGCGAGGCGATTATGCCCAGCGGGCACACCCACACACAGGTCGCACAGCCATATGACTATGCGGCTGGGCTCATCATGGCGGCGACGCTAGTCATCGGTCTGTACTACTCGGTCGAGGCGCTGCAAAGCGAGCGTCGCGACCGCAGCATTCTGTTTTGGAAGTCAATGCCGGTCTCCGACCGCACCACGATTCTGGCGAAGGCGAGTATTCCCTTCATCGTCGTACCGCTGCTGGGATGGAGCATCACGACGGTGACGCAGTTTCTGATGCTGCTGGTGCAGAGCGCCGGGGTGGCCATGACTGGAGGAAGTGTCGCGGCGCTCTGGAAAGAGCTTTCTCCTTTCACCATGTCGCTGCTGCTGATCTATCACCTGATCACGGTGCATACGCTGTGGCAGGCACCGATTTACGGATGGCTGATGTTTATCTCGGCGTGGGCACGGCGGGCGGCGATTGTGTGGGCGACCGTGCCCCTGCTGGCGATTGGGATTGCGGAGAGAATGCTGTTCGGCACGTCGTATGTGGGCAACCTGATTGGAAACCGCTTCACCGGCGGACCCGAGGCGGTGCCGATGTCGGACAGTTTTCCGACAAATCCGATGATGCACCTCACCCCCGGGCACTTTCTGATGAGTGCGGGATTGTGGATTGGGCTGGGGGTTACGGCGGTGTTTCTGGCGGCGTCAGTGAGGCTTCGGCGGCAGCGTGGACCGCTGTGAGGCATGGGGTCGTTAGGGTTGGCGATTTGAAGCAGGAGTAACGAGTATGAGCACATTTGAGATCACGAAACAGACGACAGAAACCTCGCCGCGCTCCAGGACCAAGGTTGTGATTGCATACTACGTGATGTCGGTGGTGACGGGCGTGTTCCTTTTCTTCTTTCATGACAGGTTGGGTTCGACAGCAGAGGTCGCCAGTGCAGTTTTATATCTCGCCACGACGGCTTGGCTTTATAGCGTGTCCAGAACGGAGAAGGTAACTGATAAGAACAAGAAGGATCGCATATGAGCACAGCCGTGATGACGGGAAGGTTGCCGGAGGTCTCTCCGCGGCTCAAAGCCAGGATCGCCGGCTTGCTGTATTTGATCGTCATCGCCGGGGGCATGTTTGCCGAGATCTTCGTTCGGGGAAAACTCGTTGTGCAAGGAGACCCCGCGGCAACCGCGCGGAACATTCTGGCGCATGAATCGCTCTATCGCTGGGGATTCGCGGTCGAGGCATTCTACTGCGCATGCGTGATACCGCTGACTTTCATCTTCTACGACTTGTTCAAGATCGTGAATAAGAGCGTTGCTGCGGTCGAGGTGATGTTTAGCCTTACGGGAAACGCGGTGGAAAGCGTCAGCCTGCTTGCTTTCTTCGCCCCGCTGGTTCTTTTGGGCGGAGGGCGATCGTTGGGTGCGCTTCCACCAGAGCAGTTGCAGGCTGCTGCCTATGTGTCTCTCAAGCTATTCGAATATGGGTTCGCGATTTGCCTGGTGTTTTTTGGCTTCGATTGCCTGCTGAGCGGGTATCTGATCATCAAGTCGACGTTCTTTCCTCGAATTATCGGTGTGCTGCTGGCGATCGAGGGGGTCTGTTATCTGATCAACAGTTTCGCGAATTTTGTGGCTCCCCGGTTCGCGGAACGTTTCTTTTCTGTTCTGGCGGTCTCTGCCATTGGGGAATTCTCGCTATGCCTGTGGTTGCTCGTGATGGGAGTGAACGAGCAGCGTTGGAAGGAGCAGGCCGGCATTCTGGGATTCGCAAACAACTAACGGCCTCTTAACGGCCATGAATTCGTAAACGCCGATGAAAGAGGCGGAGCTAGGTGTGTGCCTGCGTGGGGTCTGCGTGTTTGCGGTTGTGTCCACTTCGACGTCGCAGAGGGACACAACGATCTTTTCAAGGAAGTCGGTTTCGATTCGTTCGCTGAAGGAGTCGATTATGAGTACCGCTGTTTTGACAAAAGTAGTCAACGGTCGCTGGGAACTGGGCTCCGTTGCCGAAACCGCGATGAAGATTTCTGAGCGGTTCTGGTTTGGGGTCACGCTCGCCGGACAACTGGCATTTGGATTTGCGGTCACGTCGTTTTATGGTCTGACAGCGTTGCGCGGTGACTATCACGGATGGAACTTCACGCACGGTTACGTCCCCGGTGTAACCAAGGGAAATTTCGCGGTCGCGACCCATTTGATCTCGGCGGCGATCATCATGCTTGCCGGAGCGATTCAACTTGTTCCGCAAGTGCGCCACCGCTTCCCTGCTTTTCATCGCTGGAATGGGCGCACTTACTTGTTCACCACGGGCACGCTCAGCCTGGCGGGGCTTTACATGACTTGGATTCGGGGAAGCGTTGGGGACTTGCCGCAGCACATCGGCAGCACCTTGAATGGAGTGCTGATCTGGATCTGCGGCGGGATGGCTCTGCGTTATGCACTCGCTCGCGATTTCAAGACACATCGGCGCTGGGCTCTGCGGCTGTTTCTTGTGGTGAGCGCGTCGTGGTTCATCCGGATCATGCTGTTTTTGTGGTTCTTGATTTTTCGGGCGCCGGTTGGCCTGGATCCAACGACTTTCACCGGACCCCTGCCCACTACTCTGTCCTACGCGCAGTACCTGATTCCACTCGCGGTGCTGGAGATCTATTTTCGCGCGCAGGACCGGCCCGGGGCTGTACGGCGCATGGCCACAGCGGCAATGCTTTTCGTCCTCACACTCGCGATGGCGGCAGGACTTGTTGCAGTGACGATGGCTGCTTGGGTGCCGCAGGTGAAAGCTGCGTTTGATTTTCGCACGTCAATCGCGGAGGCGCTCTCAGCAACGATCGACTCTGGCGGGATTGATGCGGGCATTCAGCAGTATCGCGAACTGAAAGCCGCTAAGACCTCGACCTACAACTTCAACGAAGACCAACTCAACTCGTTGGGGTACCGGCTGCTTCGCGCGAGCAAGTTCAATGAAGCGATCCGCGTTTTCGAGCTCAATATCGAGAGTTTTCCGCGCTCGAGCAATGCCTATGACAGCGCTGCAGAAGGGTACCTACGCGCTGGCAACAAAGCCCAGGCGATCGCCCATTACGAAATGGCTCTGCAATTGAATCCGAAGAATGCGAACTCCAGGGTGATGCTGCGGAAGCTCAACTAGAGCAGGCAGGTTGAGGGTCTCGCGCGCAGTACTGGGGCGACCACGCGAGGTCCTTCGCTCTGCCTGAACTGCGGGTCCGCTCAGGATGACGGCCGAAAAAAGGGATCCAGAGTTTCGAACCTGGCCGCTACCGAACCTTAACCAGCTCTTTATTGAAGGAGGCGGATTGTGCACTCGGCAATATTGGATTTGCATATTGTTTCCGGCACGCTGGGAATGTTGTCGGGATTCGTCGCCGTGTTTCTGCGCAAGGGATCGCGGCGGCATGGGACCGCAGGAAATGTGTTCGTGATTTCGATGATGTCGTTGTCGGCGACGGGCGTGTACTTGGCGCTGATGAAGTACCAGCCCGGAAATGTGATTGGCGGGACGCTGACGTTTTATCTCGTGACAACGGCTTGGCTGACTGCTCGGCGTAGAACACCGCAGGCGGGGCTGCCTGATTGGGGCGCGCTACTGATCATTCTGTCGCTGACTGCGGTTGAGTTGACCTGGGGCTTTGAGGCGGCGATGAGTCCAACGCGGGTGAAGTACGGCTATCCGCCGTGGCCGTATTTTTTCATGGGTTCGGTCGCGGCTCTGGCTGCATTGGGCGACGTTCGCATGATTTCGCAGGGCGGCATTTCGGGGACCCACCGGGTCGCGCGGCATCTGTGGCGGATGTGCTTCGGGCTGTTTATCGCTTCGGCTTCGATCTTTCTGGCGCGGCAGCATCGATTCCCGGCATTCATGCGCAAGACAGGGATGCTGCTAGTACTCAGTTTTCTGCCGCTCGTTCTGCTGATCTGTTGGCTGATTCGGGTTCGGGTCGGCAAAACACGAAGAAGTAGTGAGTGGATGCTCACGCCCGGAAAGGCGCGAGTGTGAGTTGAGTTTGAAGCTCCCCACACTCCCATCTCTTGCAAGATCGGCGCCACGTGCTGCCCAAAGCGAGGCTCCAGACAGCGCAGCCGCGAAGCGTGACCTTTTGCAGCCGGTGAGGGCTAGGAGGATCAACGATCGGACGATAGAAATCAGCAGCGCCAACCACCCCGAACCGGCGTCGCGCAGCGAACTCCCCATAGCAACGAAGGGAAAATGCCGGCAAGCCTTCTTTTTTGTTACATGGCTGGCGAGTTCAAAAACGGCGTAGGCGCGCAGGATGGGCGCAAGCGAGAGAGCGGCAAGCCGGTAGCCGGATGTTTCGTAAATTATGGTGGAAGATTCATTCCCCGGTTTAGACCCGAGAGTTAACTCCACGGTAAATATCGGCAAATATCGGGATTCTTCGCGGGAGGAGTTTCTAAACAAAAACGGACTCTGCAAGAGAAGAAAACAAGCAAGGAGGTCAGTGTCTCGTGGTCAGTAAAGCGCTTTGAGCGCTCCGGTTGCTTCTGACACTATCACTGGCCACTGACGACTGCCTCAAAACGAAAGACGCAGCCGAAGCCGCGTCTTGACGAAGAGGAAAGCTGTAGGTCTGCTTACGGGTTCGTGCTCACGGGCGTAGCCGAGGCGCTGGGCGACGGCAGTCCGTGAGTCGCGATGAAGAAGTTGTGGTCGTACATGTTGCGGTACATGCGGCCGGCGATTTCGGCGGCCTTGGGGCCGAAAGTGGGTCGGCCTCCCTGCAGGAAGATCACGACGACGACGCGTCCGATGCTGGTGTTGGCGTAGGAGGCGAACCAGCCGAAGCGGGTTCCGGCGTGCGAGCAAGTTCCGGTCTTGCCCAGGATTTCTTCTTCGTTGAAGTTGAGGCGGAGGCTTCGCGCCGTGCCGTATTGCACTGCGCCGGCCATGCCCGCAGAAAGTTCAGGAATGATCGGAGCGATATCAAGTTGACGTTTCACACGCGGCTGGAAGTCAGCGACCTGCTCGGGAGTCGTCGGGTGCTGCAGATAGTACAGCGTGCCACCGTTGGCAATGGCGGAGACCATGGCCCCGAGCTGCAGGGGGGTCATCGCAACGCCTTCGCCGAAGGAGCACATTTTGCCGACGCCGCCGAGGCTCGCGGGAATGGGCTCGTCGGGATATTCGCCAAGCTGCTCGCCGGAAATGTCATAGCCGGCGAGTTCGCCGAGTCCATACTGGTGCGCGTAGTAGGCGACCTTTTCAAATCCGAGTCTACGTCCGAGAGCCTCGAAGTACGCGTTGTTCGAGTGCGCCAACGCGGTCGTAAGATTCATGCGGTAATTACCGCCGAGCGAAACCGGGGTCTCCTTCGAGATGAGACCTTCGCTCAGGGCGGCGAGTGCGACCGATAGCTTGATGGTAGAGCACGGCTGCGCGCCGCTCGACAGCGCCAGCCGTTGATTCACCATCGCGAGAATGCGCCCGCTGGTGGGCTCGATCGCAACGACTGTGCCGTTCATATTGCTCAGCGCATCGATGGCTGCCTGGCGCACGACCGGATCTTCACCGGCAATGATGTCGCCGGCTGTAAGATCTTCGGCGAACGAGCTCATGTGGAAGCGCTCGTAATAATGACGACGACGGACTGGCGTGGTGGTGGAAACTCGCCTGACCGCCGGAGTATGGCTGTGGGCCAGATGATGATAGCGGTGGCGGGTACGTGCCGTTTCACTGACTTTCTGGGATGATTTCGACTTGCTGGGCGAGTGGGTTTCAATGTGGGCGGCCCAGCTCATGCCTGCGAGCGGCAGGCATGCGCTGACTGCAAGGACAAGACGAAGTACGCTCTTCATTCTGAACATCTTTCTGAAATTGCTCCCAGGGGATCTGAGTACTTCAATGCACGCAGTGGGCCAGCGGGTGGTAATCCCACCCGTCCGCATGACTGCGCTGATAATACGAGACTTAGCATCTTTGTTCAATCTTAAAGTTTCTATCTGCGGAATCTGTCTTTCCGATCTAAATTACTCCGGCGCAGCAAGATAGCAGAGATTACATCGGGGCAGACCCTTTTGGTAACCGGTTACTGGATTACTTAACAGGTTCGGATTATGTGAAAAAGTTTGCATGGGCAAGTTTTCCGGGTTTCAAAGGTTTGAAATCGCAAAGTCTCGCCATTCCCTTTTTTCGTGATTCGGAAGAGCCCGAGTGCCGTCCCCACGAGACTCCGCTCTGGTTCACTGCTTACCCAGGGCTTGCGCCCTGGGCTGACGAATTTCGCCGCTTCGCGGCTTGCGTATTCTTCTGTACGGGTGACTCTCAGGTTCGAAACCGTTCCGGTCTTTGAAAGGTTGGAACCTTGCTTCTCCTTGCCACTTTGCCAGGCTAAGATTTTTTACCGCCTGGCGGCGTTGAACATTCAAACTTTTCCACTTACATCACGTCGTTGCGTTTGCGCAAGAACGCGGGGACGTCGAGGTCGTCCTGCTCGTAGTTCGCCGCTATGTTGGTCAGGACGCTGGTGCGCATCGAGTCCAACGAGATCGGATCGGGGGCGGCTTGGGTCATAGCGCTCGGGGCGGTTTCATCGACTCGTGGACGGTCGTCGAAGAAATGATCGTCCGCGCTGTGGTTCGAGATCTCCGGTTCGGACATGATGTGCTTCGGCGGCTCGGGCGCGGGATCACGCGGAGAAGCGGATTCAGGAAAATCCATGGGCTCTTCGAGGGCAGCCGCGTGAGCTGCGGAAAACGAGACGCGGGCCTCGACCTGGCGGTGGCGCGTGCTGGGGGCCTCGCGGAATCCGGTGGCGATCACCGTGATCTTGACCGCGTCCTTCATCTTCTCATCCATAACGGCGCCAAAGATGATGTTGGCGTCTTCATGCGCGGCACCCTGGATGATCGAACAGGCCTGCTGGACCTCGGCGAGTTTCAGCGATGATGATCCCGTGATGTTGATGAGGATCCCGCGGGCTCCATCGATAGCTCCTGCTTCGAGGAGCGGCGAGGCGATCGCGCGCTGTGCGGCTTCGATGGTGCGTTTGGCTCCGCAGGCGGAGGCCGTGCCCATGACGGCATATCCCATGCGGGCCATGATCGTTTTCACGTCGGCGAAATCGCGGTTGATGATTCCCGGGATCGTGATGATGTCGGAGATGCCTTGCACGCCTTGACGGAGGATGTCGTCGGCGATGCGGAAGGACTCGAAGAAGCCGGCGTCTTCGGCAACGGCGAGCAGCTTCTCATTGGGGATGACGATGGTGGTGTCGACCGACTCCATCAGCTCCGAGATGCCGCGTTCGGCTTGCTGCATGCGGCGTTTGCCTTCAAAGGAGAACGGCTTGGTGACCACCGCGACGGTGAGCGCCCCCATTTCGCTGGCGAGCGACGCGATGATGGGAGCGGCGCCGGTGCCGGTGCCTCCGCCGAGTCCGGTGGTGACGAAAACCATGTCGGCGCCTTCCAGAGCTTCGATGATCTTGTCGGAATCTTCGAGGGCGGCCTTGCGGCCGACTTCAGGATTCGCTCCGGCGCCGAGGCCATTCGTGAGCTTCACGCCCAGTTGCAGCTTCACGGGAGCGTGCGACATGCGCAGCGCCTGCAGATCGGTGTTGGCGACGATGAATTCGATGCCTTCGACTCCGGCGTCGATCATGCGGTTGACGGCATTGCCGCCGCCTCCACCGACTCCGATGACTTTGATTTTGGCGTCGTTGCGGGCTTCCTCGTTGAAGCTGATGCGGATGTCGCTGGTCATGTATTTACTCCTGTGTTACTGCTGATCGAATTTCTATTGCTGCTTGCCGCGTGCTCGCCGGGAGAAGTGGTCAGTGATGAGTGACAGGAGCTCAGTAAAACCGTCTCGCCTACGACCGGTTGCTAACTGACCACTGATCACTGCCTCTAGGCTCCTTTCCCTACCAACATCGCTTTCAATCTTGTGCCCCAGCGGTCTTCTTGCAGGCCGCGGGCGACGCGGGCGCGGTGGCCGTAGTTGACCATGCCGAGCACTGTGGCGAACTCTGGTTCCGAGAGCGTTGACGGCATTTTGGCTAACGGCGCCGGCCACGACAGGCGGACCGAGCGGCGCAGCACGGATTCCGCCACATCGAAGATTCCCGGCAGACGGCTGGCGCCTCCGGTCAGGACGATGCCGGCGAGGCAGACGTCGTACCTGCCGCTTTGGCGGAGGGCGTCGCGCATCATTTCGAAAAGCTCTCTGGCGCGCGGCTCCAGGATTTCAGCAACCAGGCGCTGGGGCATCAGGCGGGACGGGCGATCTCCGACAGACGGGACTTCAACTTCGTTGCCTTCGGGGATCAGCGTGACCACTGCGCTGCCGTAGACCTTCTTGATTTTTTCGGCTTCCGCGAGCGGAGTGCACAGGCCGACCGATAGATCGCTGGTGAAGTGATCTCCGCCGACGGGGATGACGCCGGTCCACGCAACCGCGCCCTGCTGAAAGACGATAAGTTCGGTTGAACCGGCGCCGATGTCGGCGAGGCAGACGCCGAGCTCGCGTTCGTCGGAACGGAGTACGGAATCGGCCGCGGCGAGCGGTTCGTAGACGGTGTCGTCGACGTGGATTCCAGCTTTGTTGACGGCGGTGATGACGTTTTGCGTGGCGCTGGTCGCGGCGGTGACCATGTGGACGCGGACTTCGAGACGTGCGGCCATCATGCCGAGTGGATCGTGGACGCCGGATTGATCGTCGAGGATGAACTCCTGTGGCAGCAGGTGGAGAATTTCGCGATCGGCGGGAAGCGGAATCGCGCGGGCGCGTTCGACGGCCTGCTTGATTTCGTCGCGTCCGATATCGCGCGGGCGCGTGCCGAGACTAATGCCGCCGTGCGTGTTGACTCCGCGGACGTGAGCTCCGCCGATTCCGATGATTGCGTTCTCGACCGGGGCTCCGGCGATGTCTTCGGCGGACTCGACGGCTTTTTGAATCGCGGCGACGGCTTTGTCGAGTTCGACGATCACGCCTTTACGTGAACCGCGCGACTCGGCTTCACCGTGCCCGCGATAGCGGAGGCCGGTGTCGGTGATTTCCGCCAACAGCGCGCAGGTTTTGGCGCTGCCTACGTCGATTGCGGTAATGA
>Ga0126371_10004232_pt1 | contig 12638 bp, 11 predicted proteins | sample PanSoiMetaPlot_4_FD_110145 | JGI IMG/M metagenome (GOLD analysis project Ga0126371, IMG submission 110145) | Tropical forest soil microbial communities from Panama - MetaG Plot_4 | ecosystem: Environmental > Terrestrial > Soil > Tropical forest > Bulk soil | place: Panama | collected 2016-02-17
ACGTACGGCCCAGAAGATGGCGATGCCCGCGTAAACGCAAGTCATTCCAAAAATCGCAGCGATAAATGGCCAGGGATATGCGCCGGCGATGATTTCTTTGCTCACGAGGCTGGTATTGAGAATAGGAATGAGCGCTGTTTTCCAGCTCAGTTCGACGCCGGGAAATGCGCCGATAATGGCCGGAGCAATTACGACGAAGCTCATGGGCGCGACGTAGGTTTGCGCTTCGCGAAAACTTTTGGCGAGAAGCGAAATGGCCAGAAGCGCCGAAGCGAACAGAACCGCTAAAGGAAGAAGCATCACGACGACGACGGCGACGGTGCTGGGTTCGATGGACATTTGGAATGTGGAATGCGCGGCGGCGAGCAGCCGCGGCTTTGCCCAAGTGAATGAAACGCCCAGTGAAATCAGCGCCAGGATCGCCGTCAAAACTGAGGCTGTGACGACCGTGAAAAACTTGCCAAGCACGACGTCGGTGCGCGAAATGGGGCTCGAGAGGATTGTCTCCATGGTGCCACGCTCTTTTTCGCCGGCGGTCAGGTCCATGGCGGGATAGGTGGCGCCAGTGAAAGAAAAAATGATAATGAGATACGGAATCCAGCCGCCGAAAAGCGCGGCGCCGACCTGTGAAGCGGAGGCGACATTTTTCGAATCGACGGTAAACGGATCCACGAGGCTGGGCGGCAGGCCGCGGGCGTTTAGCGCGGCGCGAACAATTTTCTCGCGATACTTATCAAAGAATTTTTCCAGCTTGCCTTCGGCTTCTTCGGACTTGTCATTGTTCTCAAAATAATCGATGGTGACTTTCTCGGCGGTCCCGGCGCTGGCGGTGGAATCGAACCCGGGAGGAATTTCGACGACGGCGCGAATTTTTTTGTCGGCGACTTGCTGAAGCGCGTCGTTTGCGTAGGGAACGATGCGAATGCCGGAGAGTTTTTGCAATGCAGCGGTTACGTTGGGCGAATCATCGCCGCCGTGGATCATTACTGGAGCAATTTCCGTCTTGGCCTCGCCGGAAAATTCGGCAGTGACGTAGCCAATACCGAGAAACAAGAGCGGGAAGGCGACGAGCGGCATGACGATCATGGAGCGAATAGTGCGCTTGTCGCGAAGCATGTCGCGGAGCTCTTTACGATAGACAATCAGCGCATTGCGCAGGCTCATCGGCCATCTCCCGAAACTTCCACGAACACGTCCTCGAGATTTTCCATACGGTAGCGGTTGCACATTTCTCTGAGAGTTCCTTCCGCGCGCAATTTGCCGCCGTGAATGATGCCGATGCGGTCGCACAGCTTTTCGGCTTCGGGCATCACGTGCGTCGAAAAAATCACGGTTTTTCCTTGGTCGCGACACTGGCGGATGAAGTCAATGATGGAGCGCGCGGTCATCACGTCGAGACCGCTGGTGGGCTCGTCAAAAATCATCACGGAGGGATTGTGGATCAGCGTGCGCGCGATGGAGACTTTCTGCTTCATGCCGGTCGAGAGCTTGCCGCAGCGGCGGTCGCGGAATTCCTGCATGTCGAGGGCGGTGAAAAGCTCGTCGGCGCGCAGGCGGATGGCGGCGGCATCGAGTCCGTAAAGCTGGCCGAAATATTCGACGGTTTCGTAAGCGGTCAGGCGGTCGTAGAGCGCGGTGGCCGTGGACAGAAATCCGATATTGGCGCGGACTTTTTGCGGCTCGCGCGCGATGTCATAACCAGCGACAATGGCTGTGCCGCTCGTGGGCGCGAGGATTGTGGCCAGCATGCGCAAAGTGGTGGTTTTGCCCGCGCCGTTTGCGCCAAGGAGGCCGTAAATTTCGCCGGGCCGGCACTCAAAGCTGACATGATCCACAGCGCGAATGGCGCCGCGCTTCTTGTCATTGAAGAATTTGCTTAGTTCCCGTGCTTCAATCACGCGGACGTCCTTGTTTCAGCGCCACACGCGGGCGCAGATGTTCTGAATTGAACTCGTGTACTTGAGTCTATACGAATCTTATCGAAAGAAGTTACGACCTGAGGGCACAATTGTGTTTTCTCGATTACAGTTCTCTTGCTCTATAGGTGCTCGAATATCGTACGGTTTCCTGAGGTTACGGCAAAAATGGAAAGCCGGACAGAACCATTTCTGCCCGGCGTCCTGACGCTTGATGAGTCTATTGCATTTGTACACTGGCGGAACGGCTCAACCGGAAGCTCACGTGCGATTCGGCCGGCAAAGTGATGTCCTTCTTGCCGGTGACGGCTGCGCCTGCTGTTCCGGCGCCTCCGCCTGCCGCCGCGCCAATAGCTGCGCCTTTTCCACCGCCGGCAATTCCGCCGATGAGCGCACCGAGGGCTGAACCGCCGCCGATGGCGATAATGTCGCGCTTCTTATGAGACTTCCCTTCCATGGTAAGCGCTTGCGTGCGCACGGGAACCCACGCGCCGTTTACCTGGACGGATTTTAGTTCGAGAGACAGCAAAGCGGGCTTCGACAAACGACCGGATGGCCTGGCGTCAACGACGGTGCCACGCGCGCGGGCGTCACGCTTGACGATCACTTCGCCGTGCACGGTCACCGGCTCAGAGACGGTGGCTTCGAAGCTGTCTCCCGCGGCGCTGTCTTTGCTCGACAGCGCGGTATCCAAAGTGACGTGAAGTTCAGTGCCTGCCGGAATGGAGACGGATTCGGGCGCGCTCGATGCGGAGCTCGGCGCCGATGAACCGCCGCCGGAAGAAGCCGGCTGCGCAGACGACGCGCTGTTCGGGGCGCTGCCGCCATTGGCGCTATTGGGATTGCTGCCATTGCTGGAACATCCGGCAAAAATCAGCGCGGCGGAGAAGGCCGCGGGTGCAAAAAAAGATGTGTACCGAGAGCGTCTCAATCGACACCTCCGAATATAATTGCTGGGATATGTTTAGCATAGTACAGAACGGGCGCGGCGGGAAAAGCGCGGGCGTTTGCATGCGCTGAAGAGTCAACCCCGCAGCGGATTGCGTGCGATTTCATGGGAAGCACGGAGCGTCTGCGTTCGCGCAAATTGTGGTAGATTGAATGAAATGTCCAGCCAAGCGACATCACTCCTGCACCGCGTGCTCATCGTCGAGGACGAGGAAAACGCGCGCAAGGGCTACGAAGCGCTTCTCCGCAAGTGGGATTGCGACGTTCTCGGGGTGGCGACGGCGGAAGAAGGCATTGCGAAATTCGGAGATTTTCAGCCGGTTGTCGTTCTCGCGGATGTCGAACTGCCGGGAATGAATGGCCTCGAACTCCTCACCCAGCTTCATGTGAATTCGCCGGAAACGCCGGTAATCATCATCACAGGACGCGGCAGCGATGAACGCGCTGTGCAAGCGATTGAGGCCGGCGCGTTTTGGTACATCGAAAAGCCGCTCAAGCCGCCTGTGCTGCGTTCGCTGCTCGAACGCGCCATGGGCAAGGTGCACGACCGCAAGCAAGTGGCGGCGCTGACGCGCCAGTTACGCGATGCCGGCCGGCTTGGGGAAATGGTCGGCGGTTCGAGAGCGATGCAGGATGTGATGCGGCAGATTGAAACGGCCGCGCCCTCCACGGCTTCGGTTCTGATTACCGGAGAAACAGGCACTGGAAAGGAAATCGCGGCGCGCACCATTCATCAGCTTTCGCCGCGCGCCAACCAGCCGTTCGTCGCGATTAACTGCTCGGCGATTCCTGAATCGCTAATGGAAAGCGAAATTTTTGGGCATGAGCGCGGCGCGTTCACCGGAGCCGCGGAACGGCGCCTCGGCTGCTTCGAACTCGCCGACGGAGGCACACTGCTGCTCGACGAAATCGGCGAGATGCCCGCAGCGACGCAATCTAAACTATTGCGCGTGCTGGAAGATCACAAAATCCGCAGGATTGGCAGCAAAGTGGAAACTCCGGTAAACGTGCGAGTGCTGGCCGCTACAAACAAGGATCCCCAGCAGGCGGTCGCTCAAGCCCATCTGCGCCAGGACCTTTATTTTCGGTTGAATGTGTTTCACATCCATTTGCCTCCCCTGCGCGAACACAAAGACGATCTGCCCCCGCTCGTCGAGCAACTGCTGAAAGACATGAACCAGAAGCATGGCTTGCAGACCAGCGGCATCAATTCGGATGTGATGGAGCTTTTCAAGTCCTATCCATGGCCGGGCAATGTCCGCGAACTTCGCAACGCGCTGGAACGCGCCGCTATCGCGTGCAATCACGGCTCGATCGGACGCCAGCACCTGCCCGAGGATTTTGCCCGCGGGCCAGTGGCTCAAACCGGAGAACTTTCGGGCCTTCGTTTTCCTCCCGGCACAACCGTCGAGGCAGCGGAGCGCGAACTCATTTTGCAAACGCTTCAAGCCACCAACCAGAACAAAACTCGCGCAGCGGAGTTGCTGGGCATCAGCCTAAAAACGCTGCACAATAAGTTGAAAGAGTACGAGGCTACGCGTAAAGATGACGTTAAGCCTGAAAAATAAGTTTACGCTGGCCACCGCTTCGCTCGTCCTCGTGGTCGTGGCATTAATTTCAGGATTGTATGTAGCCCGCCTGACGCGCCAAGTCATCACTCAAGCAAATGATCGCTCGCAATTCGTCCTGCAACAGGTTTTCATCGCAGCGCAAGACGCGCTTCGTGCGGCCGCTGACAGCGGCGCAGCTCCCACGTCTTCCGCGGCGAATGACATTCGCGAATACGTCCAGAGGACTCTAGGCAAAGACCCGGGACTATCCGTACTCGTTGAATCGGACCTGAGCTACTCGGCGACGATTTATGAGATCACGATCAGCGATAATTCCGGGACGGCGCTCGTTTCCAGCGATGCTTCGCTGCCGGGAAATCCGGTAGCGGTACGTCCAAAACTTTCCAAGCTGGTCAGCGCACCGTTCGCCGAGCAGCTTCGCATTCTCAATGGCCCCCCGCGCGTGTATGAACTCTCGCTGCCGTTCAATGTGGGCCAGCAACCTTTCGGCGAAATTCACGTGGCGATCTCCTCCGCTCTTTTGCGCGACGAAGTCTGGCCGGGCCTGCATTCGGCCGCGTGGGTGGCGCTTGCGGCGGTGATACTTTCCACGCTTTTTACCGCACTCGTCAGCCAGGTGGCTCTCGCTCCCCTGTCGCGCATTTCCGCGCAGTTGGACAGAATTTCCGCTGGAGAATTTGATCCGGAGCCTGTGACCAAAGCAGGAGAACTTGGACAGGTGTCCAACAAAATCACGCGCATCGGACAGCAGTTGCGCGACGTACGCGAAATTTTCAGCACGTTGCGCGAGAACATGAACCAAATCATGTCCGGGCTCGAGGACGGGCTCCTGCTTTTCAATGTGGAAGGCCGCGCGGTGCTGGTCAGTCCCTCCGCCGAGAAATTTCTTGACGTGGGCTCGGAAACCCTTCTCGGACGCAAAATGGATGAGATTTTTCCTTCTGGTCACCCGCTTGCCGAGGCTTTGCGAATCGGGCATGCGGATCAAACATCGGATTTGCAGACGGAGCAGGTAGAAGTTGAATTGCCCGGCGCGCGCGGGGTGCGGCGCGTGGGCGCGAGCGTGCAGCCTATTCAGGAGAACGGGGCGCGCATGGGATTGCTGGTGACGCTGCGCGATCTCGAATCTCTGGAAAAGATCGGCTCGCAGTTGCAAGTTTCCGAAAGGCTCGCAGCACTGGGGCGCGTCACTGCCGGCGTGGCGCATGAGGTGAAAAATCCGCTCAATTCTATGCGCGTGTGGCTCGAAGTGCTGAAAGCGAATCTGCCTCCCGATACGGAAACGCAGCAAGCCTCGAAAATGCTGGACTCGGAAATCGACCGCCTCGATCGCGTGGTGAAAACGTTCCTTGAATTCAGCCGCCCCGTCGAACTTGAGCGCGAAGAGGTCAATCTTCCGGAGCTCCTAGAAAGCGTGCTCGCCGCGGCACAGCCTTCAATTACTCGCGCCGGTGTTCAACTTTCCAAAGAAATTCCGGCTTCATTTCCACTGATGGAGCTGGATCGTCGCCTCATCGAACAGGCCGTGTTGAATCTGGTGCTCAACGCCTGCCAGTCCATGACGGCGGGTGGGCGCCTTTCGGTCGCTCTCCGCCGGCTGAGCGATACCGCGGAAATTTCCATTGCCGACACAGGTCCGGGGATTTCGCCAGAAAATCGCGCGAAGATTTTTCAGCTTTTCTTCACTACGCGCAAAGGCGGTACGGGCATTGGACTCGCTAATGCTTTTCGGTTTGTGCAGTTGCACAATGGTTCGATAGAATTTGATACGGAGGTAGGGCGCGGAACAACTTTTCGCATCGAGCTCCCGCTACATCATGTAACGCCTGTTTCGGCATCCTACACGGATTATGGACAGCCGTTCGCCAGGCGTGTCTAGCGAGAGCTATCACTAAGAAGATATCCCGACGTATGTCGAGACCAGACTCAACCCGTCCTCGAATCTGGCCTACACGGCAAACGCTGAAGCTGATTTCGTCAGCTATCGCTACGTGTGCTGTTGCGGCTTGCCTCGGATTTTTGTGCTCCGGCTGCTCTCATAATCGCGTTCACGCATCGGCGCCTGTCACAGTTCCGCCGAATCCGCCGGCGCCAGTTCCCGTCCCTGACAAAAGCCAGTCGCCGGATTCCATTCCTGCGCCTTCTACGCCCGCGCCGAAAAATCCGGTGCCGACCACGCCGCCACCCGACTTGAATCCGAAACCGGAAACGCCCAAGAGGCCGGAAACTTCGTCTTCCCAGACGACTGAACCCGAGCGGCCTGCGGCGCCGCAAATTTCGCCGCAGATTTCGCCGTCCGATCAGTCGCAGCTCCAGCAGCAGGCCAATCAGCTCATCGCCACTACGCAGCAGAATCTTCATCGCTCGGACGGGCGCCAGCTGAATTCCACGCAAAAAGATATGGTAGACAAAATTCGTGGCTTCCTAGCTCAGGCCCAGGACGCTCTCACGACTTCCGACTGGGAGCGCGCGAAAAAACTTTCCGACAAGGCTTACCTGCTTTCTCTCGAACTACTGAAGACACTTTAGTACTCGCGGGAATTTTTCCTCAAACGGCCGCATTTCTTGCTGCAAAAGAAAATGCGGCGTGTCACGGCCATTGCGCGCTCTTCATCCAATCGAGCGTATGAGCGCGAATTCAAAATCTCACGCATCGCGTGTCAGTGTTACATCAACACTTTCACCGGCTCTCTCGAAACTGCCGGATCTTTCTCGGTTCAACAATCTCTCGAGCGCGAGGGCGGATCTTGTCCGCGGCGTCAGATACGGGCGCCTTGCTGCCTTTCAAGCCGCGCACTGCTCGAATTGGGATTTTGAGGGCGAGACCGATGCGCTCGATTTGGCCATCGAGAGTGTCCCTCTCGATGAAAGCATGAGTTTTGCTTTCCTCAGGGGATTCGCTGCGGAGTTCCGCCAGACTTATCAACGGCGTTGAGAAGCGGCGTAATCGTCCGGCGTTCTCGCGCCGCTTTGCTGTAAAATCGGCGTGTGAAGACTTGCGACACGCTGATCATCGGCGGCGGAATCATTGGCGCTTCTCTGGCGTTCGAACTTTCACTCAAGGGTCAGTCTGTACTCCTGCTCGACCGGCAAGAACCAGGGCGTGAAGCTTCCTGGGCCGCGGCGGGCACGATTTCTCCCGCTCCCGATACTCCCGTGGAGGCGATGTGCGCGCTTTCGCGCGAAAGCTACCGGCTCTATCCTGCATTCATCAGCGCGCTCGAATCGGCGACCGGCAAATCGGCTGGATTTCATCCCGATGGCGCGATTGAACTATTTTTTGGCTCGCGCGCCGAATCCGAGCGCGAGGAACGGTTGAGGATCATCTCGGATGCAGGGATTTCTGCGCGGCCTGTCTCGGTCGCCGAAGCGGGGCGTATCGAACCTGCCATTGGACCGTCGCCGCGCGCCGCAGTTCACATTATTGACGAAGCTAGTCTTGACCCCCGCGTCGTCACGCGTCTTGCGCTAAATGCTGCGGAAAACGCAGGCGCGGAAATTCGCGGCGGGATGGAAGCCATCTCACTGATGATTAATGACGCGTGCTGCAGAGGCGCGCTCGTTTCATCCGTGGAGGAAAGTCAGGCGGAGACCCTCAAGATTCGTACTGCGGAAAGAGTTGAAGCGCGGAACGTGGTTATTGCTGCGGGCTGGCGCTCCTGCGAAATTGGAGGCGCCGAAGCTTACGCGCTCACAGCGCCCGTTCGCGGCCAGATGATGGCTTTCGGAGCGGTTGCCGGCGCGCCGCGAATGATTCTGCGTTGCGAACGCGGCTACCTTGCGCCGCGAGAGGATGGCCGCGTGGTCGCCGGCAGCACGCTCGAACCTGGAAAAATGGAAAAAGAGACGACGGGCGCGGGCCTTCAAAAAATTCTAGGCGCAGCGATCGAAATGGCGCCGGCGCTTGGTGAAGCTCCAATTGTCGAATCCTGGGCCGGACTTCGTCCAGATTCTGCCGATCACTTGCCGATAATTGGAGCTACGGACGTCGACGGACTCTTTATCGCCACGGGACATTACCGTAACGGCATGCTGCTTGCGCCGGTCACGGCGAAATACCTTTCGGAACGGATTGTGAATGGACGCGCGCCGGAACTTCTTGAGGCGTTCACGCCGATGCGTTTCACGGCCAAGCCGCAGGGTGTGCCGCAAAATCCTGATTTTCGGTAGCGCTGGGAGCAAGCGGATTCTAGTGCGGAATAATTCCTGTGGTCCGTGGTGGTTGTCGATTCGGAGGGCCTGCCAAAGTTGAAGCTTGCCCGGGGCTGGTGAAGTTAATTTTCTCGGCCAACAAATACAGCGGACGGTTCAGTGAGACATCGAGAGTCGTTCCGCGCGGCAATTCGGCCTCCGGCCCGCGCGTGAGTAATACGGCTGCGAGACCCGCCGCCGCGCCAATGCCTGCGCCCATTCCCGCTGCTCTGCCGCTGCGGCCAGCAATCGCACCAATTCCCGCGCCCGCAAGCGTCGTGTGCGCCACGGTGTTCACGTCGCCCGCTTTGTTCGTATCGCCCTGCACCGTGCCCTCTTTTCCGACGGTTTCATTTCCGCCGGTGCCTGCATCGTGCGGAATGGCGTCGAACTGCGCTTGATAACCGTTCGGCAGAATCAAATTGTCGAGACGGATGCGAATCTCGGCGCGGCCCTTTACGCGCCCTGCGCGTTTCGCCTCGGTCACTTCTCCGCTGACATAAGAGCCCGCGGGAATCGTGATTTTTCCATCGACCATGATGGGAAAAACTGTTTCGAGGAATACAGGATCACCGGGCTTCGCGCTGCGCGTGGAAATCGCGTTGTGGAGCACAAGCGGCAGCACGGTTCCCGTCGGCACTTGCAGATATTTCCGGGAATTCGCATTCGCGGCGTGGGCATTGTCTTTGGCTGGCGCGGTTGTGTTCGCCGGTGTTGTTTGCTGCGATTGCGGCTTTACGACAATTGGCCCGGGGGTCGCTCCGGATTTGTCGGGCGCACCGGCGGAGGACTGCTGCTTAGGGGGATTCGCTGATTGCGCGCCAGCCTCGGGAACCGCGAACATTGCCGCACTCAGCAACGCAAGGGTGATGAAGATGGCTCGTTTAATCATGGCGCACCTCGCGCAACGCTTATCCGATGCTTCGCTGTTGAACTCAGGATGCTCCGTGCACCGCCTTGAAGTCAATCGTCGGCGTGCCACGCGTCTCGCTCCTGATTTGACTTCTGGCGACGGCGCCGCTTACTCTTTCTTTTCACGACGGCTCGCCGCAAAAATTTCTGCAGGAGGATTTCTTAATGGCCAATCTCGTTCTTGTTTACGGCATGCGCTTGTTCCCTGAAGAAGAATTGGAATCTGTCGGTGGCGCCAGCGTGAAACTCAAGAATGGACGCACCGGTAACATCACTTTGCACTTGATAGAAGGCTCGAAAGAACAAATCGAACAGGCGCTCAAGCAATCGCTCGACGCGTTCTTTGATTTGTACCCGGAGATTTGAATCGGGGTGATTGCGCGGCGCTCCGCGGTTGCGGATTTGATTTCGCTAAATAAGGATTACTGTTTGCCCGGTCAGATCGAAACGCTTGCGGCAGCGGATGTTGCGGCACGCGACCATGTCGTCCACGCGCACCATGTAGGAGCGGGCTTTCGAAAAATGGGCGCGGTCATCTTCGTTTGATCCGCGGGGCAACTCGTTTTTTTTCGTCCGCGTTTTCCACCGCACCGGATAGGTGTTTTCCTGGCGGCAGTGCGGACAAGTCAGCGGAATCTGTTTGGTCTCTTCCTTCTCGTCGTAAAATTTCCTGTCGTCAGCCATTTCGCCCTTCAGTTTGTTTTTTGTGCAGCCGCGATTGTCGTATCGGCGAATTCGTGGCGCTTTTGGATTTCGTCAACAGTCACGAACTGCAGCCCGGCATCTTTCCATTTCGGCAGCCAGTATTCCAGCGCTTTCACTGTGTGCAGGCGCTCGCCCTGCAAGCTTCGATGATCGCCATCGTGCAAGAGCACGATATCGCCTCCGCCTGCACGTCGCAAGCGGCGAATCACATTTTCCGCCGGCTGCGGTTTCCAGTCCCACATCCAGCGCGACCACATGGCTACTCCGGCATAGCCCATTCGCCGGACTACGCCATCGAGCTGCGGGCCGCGAAAGCCGAAGGGTGGTCTCATCCATCGCGGGCGGACGCCTGCCGCAAAATGAATGGCTTCATCGCAGCGGCCCAGCTCCTCGTGAAGCGTTTTCGCAGGAAGGAACGTGATATTCGGATGCGTCTCCGTATGATTCGCGATGGTATGCCGTCCGGCGACAATCTCGCGCGCGATTTCCGGAAACGCGCGTACGTGCGTGCCCATTACGAAGAATGTCGCGCGGGCTCCGTTGCGCTCCAATAATTCCAGCAGCGCCGGCGTCGCGGCGGGATTTGGGCCGTCATCAAATGTGAGCGCAATCGCGTTAGGATCTCCGGTCGTACGCAAGCTCGGGCCGAAAATCTGCGCCCCGGGGTACACGGCTCCCCACGTCGCCACCGCCGCGCCGCCGAATATGACTCCACTCGCTACTGCTACCGCGCTCATGAATTCATTTTCGCATGCCGCAAATTACCCAGCCACTTTTCCGTTGCTTCTGTTCCCTGCATTGCCATGCAGCTTTGGTAGGATAGCGCCGTCCAAATGCCCGAATCCGCCGCAGCCAAGATTCCCGCGTGGGCGCGCATCTGCAGCCTCATTTGGCTGGCCCTCTGGACGCCCGTTTACTGGCACGTTTGGGGAGCGCAGAATTTTCTTCACGTTTGCGACATCGCGGTCATCCTCACTTGCGTGGGACTTATTTTCAGCAATTCCCTTTTGCTCTCGAGCCAGGCGGTTTCTTCCATCTTAACCGATCTTTTGTGGGATCTCGACGCAGCGTGGCGGCTCTTCACCGGATATCCGCTGACCGGCGGAACAAATTATATGTGGGACGCACATTATCCGCTCTGGGCGCGTTTGCTTTCGCTATTCCACATCGTCTGGCCAGTCATTTTGATTTGCTCGCTTAGGCGCGTGGGCTACAACCGGCGCGGATTTGTGCTGCAGGCAGCCATCGCAGCCGCTGCGCTCATCGCGGCGCGGTTCGCGAATCCATCAGAAAATATTAACTACGCTTTCCGAGATCCGCTGTTGCACCGATCTTTCGGCATTGCGCCGCTGCACGTTGCGATTATTTGGCTCGGACTCGTCGTTCTAATTTATCTGCCCGCGCATGCATTTCTTTCAAAATTGCTGCCGCGCACAGCCGATAAAGATCTCGACGTGCATTCTGTCTCTGACATTCTCTAGCACCGAAAATCTGAACTCAGGTGGGCGCTCTTCGCTATAATCGAATCGAGGCCAAATTTTCATGCCTGCGCAGCAATCATCCGGTATCTTTATCGGCCGAATTTTCAAGATCCCGGTCTATCTGCACTACAGCTGGTTCATTATTTTCGCGCTGATCACCTTCAGTTTCGGCGAACAATTTAAGGAGGCAAATCCCTCGTGGAGTCCGGCGCAATACTGGCTGCTGGGCGCCATCATCAGCATTCTCTTCTTTGCGTCAATTGTTTTTCACGAACTCAGTCACAGTCTTGTGGCCATGTATTACAAGATTCCCGTCCATTCGATCACGCTGTTCGTTTTCGGGGGAATCTCACGCATCACTCGCGAAGCCGACAACGCGAAGCAGGAATTCAACATCGCTTTCGTCGGGCCGCTCTCAAGCTTTGTGTTAGCAGGGATTTTCTTTCTCATCACCGAAGTCACAGCACATAACAGCATGGTTCAAGTTCTCGGCGTTTACATGGCGGGCATAAATCTGATTCTCGGCGTGTTCAATCTCATTCCCGGATTTCCGATGGACGGTGGCCGCGTGCTGCGCGCTGCCGTTTGGGCGGGCACCAAGAATTACGACAAGGCTACGCGCATCGCGTCGCGCAGCGGGCAGCTCATCGCCTACCTGATGATCATCCTCGGCATCTGGGCCATAGTGCAGCCCAGCAGCGCCCCGCGGATTGTCGGAGGGCAATTCGGCGGCTTGTGGCTCGCGTTCATTGGCTGGTTCCTCCTCTCCGCCTCGCAAGAGACTTACACACAAGTCGCCATCCGGAACACCCTTGAGGGGCTCAGTGCCGGAGATGTGATGTCTCCGGACGTGCCGACCGTCCCACGCGACGGTTCGCTGCAGGACTACGTGCAAGAAGTCCTGCGCACGGGCC
>Ga0126371_10004233_pt1 | contig 12638 bp, 5 predicted proteins | sample PanSoiMetaPlot_4_FD_110145 | JGI IMG/M metagenome (GOLD analysis project Ga0126371, IMG submission 110145) | Tropical forest soil microbial communities from Panama - MetaG Plot_4 | ecosystem: Environmental > Terrestrial > Soil > Tropical forest > Bulk soil | place: Panama | collected 2016-02-17
CCAACTACGGTCGGGCCACTCTCAAAACAAGCCCACTAGCGCAGAGATCATACCGATCTTCATCAGATCGGTAGTGTTCGCGCCGCCGATCATCCCGGAACCCAGTATAAAGAAGAAGATCACGGCCAAAGCACCGCCGACAAACGGGCGGGAGATGTAGAACCAGAACCAACTCGATCGGAAGGTGCGGTTGCCGACGTACCCGACGAAGGACGAGGCGTAGTAGACCATGCTGCCCAAAGCACCGCACATCATGACAAATACCATGATCGGCCAATGGTTGAATTCAGAGGATCCGTAAGCCGGAGTGATCACTACCGCAACGGCCGCCTGCTCGTGAGGCTTTTCTCCCCAAGCTGTAACCTGAACCACGGCGGGCGAGCGGCCAACAGAACCCGCCGTGAAAACCCCGTCTGGCGAGATCGAGGCGATATCCGATCGGCTGACAGACCACTTGGCAGGAGCGTTTGCAGTTCGGAACAGCAACTGCTGGGACGGGAACACAGACGTTGCCATGGGATTGATCTCAAGGTGCTTGCCCGAAACGAGGTGTACGACAGCCGTTCCCGTTCGTTTGGGGTCCGAGGTGCTCTTGGCCGTAATCTTCAAAACCTTATCAATCTTGTCTGTTTTGTCCAAATTCTGTTTGAAGACGCCGTTTGAGTCGATCTCTCCGCCACCCTCGGTTGACCAAGTGACGGCAGGCTTGTCATCTCCAAGAATGTTGGCCGTGAATGTGAATCTCTCGTCCTTGTTGGGGTCCAGGGTGATGACGGGTGGATTAATGACGACCAGCGGAGGGCCTGGAGTCTGATAAAGAGAATTCCAGCCGGCAAGGATCCCCGCTGCCAACAGCACTCCCACTCCGATCCCATACGATGCGAGCCACAATATGCGCACCGGAGCATCGGTGAGATCAATTGCAGCAATGGCACTCTGACGTGAGGAGGTCGCAGTGGCTGTAACGATGACCGTCTGCGGTATCGTAATCTTCGGGGGAGATTGGTAAACGCCATTTTGATCGATGGTACCGATCTCTGGCTTAATCGCCCAGTGCACATCGATGCCTGGGGGATCTACAGTGAAATGGCAAATTGCATTAGCATTGACGTCCGCTGTAGCGGGAGAGATGCGGATCTCGACCTTCTCGGGCGCTGGGGATGGGGCTGCCATTCGAAACCATCCTTTCGGGGCCTAAAGTACCACTTCGGTCGATCGTTTTCCAGGGGCTGTTCGGATCGCAAGCGAGTCCACAAGATCGCCGAACGACCAGCCACGGCATGCCGAGCGGGCTCCGAATTTTGTTTGGTTGTATGGGCTGTTATCGACAGCTATCGGTTGGCGCCCGTCCTTCATGGGTAAGAACCTCTTCTGCACTACAATCCCGTGTGCCAAGCGTATGAGCCTGGTAATCGTCGGCGTCGAGCGGCGACGTGTCGCCAGTTCCGACTGACAACGGGCGAGCGCGCCCCCGACGCCAAAGACGTCTTCATTTTTCAGTACGTGAGCGGCGCCTCATCAGCTTTCGTAAGCACACGATATTGAACCCTTGGTCTGGGAATGCACCTCATACGAGCCAAGAATCTACGGTGATAACATGAGGCTCATGACGAGCGCCCTGGAATCCTGGGTTGCCCTCGCCCCACAGGCGTGGCCTTTGCAAACAGACCAGACATGGCATACGTACGTGAGTTACCGAGCCGATCAGCGCTCCTGGGTGCTCCAACTCTACGACATTCTGAAAGCGCTCGGATACGAAGTCTTCCTCGATCAGTACGTATTGACTGCCGGCGGCAACATGGCACTAGCCCTACAACAAGGGCTCGAGCAGAGCGGGTCCCAGATCATCGTTTGGGGCGCCAGCGCAGCTCACTCGGAGTGGATGCGGCGCGAATACGAATCAGCGATGAAATTGAAGAGGGATAACCCCGACTTCAGGTCGGTGCTGGTGCTGCTCGATAACAGTCCGTTGCCAGGATTCGCATTCGAGAGCATTTACATCAACTTCTCAGAGTTTCGAGAAGGTCCGAATGGAACACCTCTCCTTCAATTGCTGTACGGACTGCAGGGTAAGCCGCTGCCTCCGGAGGCGGTCGAGCTGTCGGCGAAAGTGGATGCCGAAACGCACGAGGCGACGGCTCTGATCCGAGCGGCGCGAGCCGTTGGGCAACCTGAAATGCTGACGGAATTGGCCAGGAGCCAGACCCTCGCGTGGCTCACCACCCCATCCTTGCTGTGCCAAGTGATAGACGCTCTCATCTCGCTCCGAGAGTACGATCGCGCACTGGCCATCGCCGATCAGTGCCGCAAGACGTTTCCGAAGGCCGTGCGGCCGCGCCAGTTAGAGGCCTCCGCTCTCGCTCGCAGCGGGAAATGGCAGCAAGCCCAACTGATCCTGACCCAACTCTACGAGGAGAAGGAGCGGGATCCCGAAACGGTCGGACTTCTGGCGCGAACCTGGATGGACCGCTACGGCGCAGAGAAAAACCCGCTGTTCCTTAACAAGGCGCGCGACCTCTATGCGGAAGCGTTCGACACATCTCCCGATGACTTCTATACGGGCATCAACGCGGCTTCGAAGAGCGCCATGCTGGGCGACCTGGATAGCGCAGCCAACTATGCCAAGCGAGTCGAGGCACTCGTGGGCACCGAACCCAGCCCAGGGGACTATTGGAAGACGGCGACGAGCGCGGAAGTCAGGCTTCTCCAGCGCGATTTTGCAGGCGCCGCCCGCCTCTACGCAGCCGCCGTCGCTCAGGATCCGATGCAGTTAGGCAGTCACGAATCGACCTATCAACAGGCGGTGATGTTGCTGGACCGCCTCCAGGCGTCCTCGGATGAACGCTCCTTCGTGCTGGCGCCGTTCGCGCATTTGTCCCACGGCGATACAGCGTCCGGCGAAACCGCTGCCGAGTACCGGCCGGAGGATCGCGCCGTGGCCGCACGTCTGCTGTTCGCGCTCGTGGCCCGGCGTCATGCCGAGCCCGATCTTCTCGAATCGTTGGATACCGCGAAATTCTGGGAAGCCGTCCGCAAAGTGCGGCGATCCGCCAGCCGTGCCGATTTCCCAGCGCTGACGGAGCAGCTCGAATCGTCGCAGGAAGTCCGCCCCAACTGGCTCTGGCTGGCGTGGGCGGAAACCGTCCGCTCGAAAGATCTCGACAGACTTCTGGCATGACGCGGTTTCCACAGCAGAAATACGAGGGCCTGGTCGAGCGAATCCTCGCCGGCGAAGTGGTGTTCTTCGTAGGCGCCGGCTTCTCGCAGGACAGCGAAGGCAACTCAGCCCAGCGGCTGATCGCACGTCTGATCGTGCGATTCATGGCGGCGACCCAGGAATTGCCGAAAGCCGGGGTGACGGTTACCGAGGACCTCCGGCGAGGCTTGAGGCTCACGTTCAAGCTCGACGACGCAGACGACATCTGCAGTGAGAAGACGATTGACAAACTCGCGGCGCGGTACTACGACATCAACGACTGGATCACGAATGCCTTCGAGGCGCTGTACACGGCGGCGCTGGCCGAAGCTCAAAAGGCCGGCGAGGCCGTGGACCCCGCGAACGCGCCGCAGCGCGCGATCGAGCGCATGAAGGGGTTCGCAAAGCCGATCAATGCCGCTGAAAACCAACTCCTGGCTCAATTGAAAATCAGGAACAAAACCGATCCTGTGCCGCTCGAGCCCATCGATCCCGATGGCTTGAGTGAACTTCGAGCCGGCGAATATGGGAAAGCAATCTTTCTCGAAACACTCGGGTTTTGCCACCACGCTATTATGGCCGGTCAGTTCGACGACACGACTTTCGAGAAGGTTATGGGTGACTTTCGCGGCTTGGTTCGGGATCGACATCGAGTGATTGCGCGGCTGGCCCGCGAAGGCCTCTGCCCGCTTCTCATCACCACGAACTACGACCTGCTGCTGGAAGGCGCCTCGCGGCTGGCCGGATTTCAAGTACCGGGGTTCGGTGGGGCCGAATCCCCGGACGTGGGGCGCGGGCAGGAGCCATTGGCGACCTTTTCGAGGCTGACCCGCGTAGCGGCACCCTCCGACTTCTTTGAAAGCGGCGGCGCGTACCGTTCCGCCATGCTGGTGAAGATCCACGGATGCGCAGACCGCTTCCGCTTAGAAAAGAGAAAGCGGCAGCTATCGGCATATCTTCCTTCGATCGTCTTCACCTATCGCGAAATCCAGAATTGGCGCAAGGACTCCTGGTCTCGCGATCTGGTCTCGACACTACTTCGGACGCGCACCATGGTCTTGTGTGGATACAGCGGGGCCGACCCGGTATTGCACGACACGTTCCGCACGGTTTACGAAGAGATTCGCTCCCAGGATTCAGAACGAAGAGCGCAGGTAAAGGCCGGTAAGGTGCGAGCCTATTTCACCGGCAGCATGAGTTCCAGAGAGTTCCACGGGATCGAGATTTTGCGCGCGGCGAGCCGGGCCGCGGGCATCGATACTCCCTCTCTGACCGACCATGAGAACTACCTGCCATTCTTCTTTCTGAGCGAAAACAAGTTCCCAAGCCTGGACGAGATGATGACATGGGTCGGTCATCTCACGACACGCGGCCTGCAGAAGAACGCTCTCCAGACCAGCCTGCGACGCGTCGCATCGCAATTGCTTCTCTCGCCCGTGCCGGAGTGCGATCTCGAGATCGTGCGGAAGCGCTTCGACGAGCTAGTGAACGCCGAGAAGACGGTTGCCGAGCAATGGTCGGACGAGGGAGCCGCGCGCTGGGAGTTCGGCCGCATCGCGGGATGGACAGACCGCTTTCACACGGCGCTGTTGCGCGAATTCGCGCTCGCCGAATCGGTGCAAAGCAACCAGGGTCCCGGGCTGGCGGTTGAACGCCTGCGAGCGGCGCGCTGCTATTACCCGATCTCGGACCAGCCCGGATGGGCGGCATGGGGCGTGGTGATCGAGATCGCCATTCGCCGCGTGCTATGCGCGATTCGCGGCGACGGCGAATGGCGGCGCGATCACCGTTTTGTGGAACCGGCGATTTCGGAGTATCCGGCAGTGCTCTTTTCAATGAGAGACGCGCGGCAACCGAGCCCCGTTTGCCTCCTCATCCGCTTCGCATCGTTCGAGCGGCCGGGGTACGAGCCCGAGATTCGGGGCGTCTACAAGAGCCTCACGATCTGGGATCTCGTAGCAGGCGTCGAACCGCGGCAGACCGGAGCCAGCAACAAGCGGTTCCCGTCCGCCGGCGAACTGTGGAAGTGGGCGATCGCGGCGGATGCTCTTGTCACGAATCCCAAGGAGGTCGATTGTGCCCGAAGATGGTTCAGTTAACGCCCAAGACAAAGCGGAGACGTTTTGTTCGAAGCTCACGGCGCGGTTGACGGCCAAGCCGTATGACTTGACTTCATGGGCTAAGGACGAGGTCGAAGCACTGTTGAGGCCGGACAAGAAGGACCCTCCCCCGCCGCAGCGGGTGGTCATCCAGAATCCCGACTTGCGCATCGGCGGCTATCTCGACCTGGACCCTGGAGTCTTTATCATGGACTCCGAGCTGGGAACGCTCGGCCTGGTGTATCGCCTCGAGGGCCATTTCGAGAAGCGGGCCCACAGCGTCATCGACCAAGCGACCTATCTGAAGCACTTGCTGCTGATGGACGCCGGCGTGGATGCACGTCCGCAGCGCCGCGCGTATACCGTGGAATGCGTCCTTTCGGTGGGATCGCAGGAAGACCTGCACAAACTGAAGGACGTGTTCCGGACCACCGCACGCGAGACTGCTTTCTGGCACGCGATCGGCGCCAACGTACTGTTAGCCGCCGGTGGTGAGGACGTCGGCGAGGCGGCCATGAGTCGTGCGTTCTCGTGGCTGCTTGCCAACACCAAACAGTGGCTCGCCGATTTCCCGACTACATCGCCGGGCAGCGTGCTCAGAAGTATCACGCTTAGCGACTACCGGCTGCCCGGAGAGCGGTCTGTCTCACTGGAGCCCAAGACTTCCGTGCATCTGGTCCACGGGCAGAACGGTGTTGGGAAATCGTCGACTACCGAGGCGCTGGAGCTCAGCGTCACCGGTTCCGTCGCCCGACTCGGATCGACCCCAAGCGTGAACTACGCCGCCGTGATCCGGAACCGGCACGCGGACGCGACAACGAAAGCCCGAATCGCACTCGATTTCAATCCGCCCCGCACCTGGTCCGCAGAGGTGGAGCCATCCGGCGTGCTGTCTCCGCTGGATCGAAATATTTCGAGGTGGCGCTTCATCCTCGATCTGGACACGATGGACAAGTTGGCTCGGGGCGGCGGGGAGCTGCGCGCCGAAATCTTCTACCGTTTCTTTCCCGAAGACGCCGGCATTCAGGCGGCGCTCGACAAGACGCGCGAGAACCTCGACCGGATCGTCCGCGCGTTGCCTCCCGAGATTCAGACTGTCATATCAGCAGCGACGCCCGAGCAGCGGCCCACGATCGTGCAATCGCGATTCGGATGGCTGGACCAGACACGGCCTCCATCGCGAGAAGAGTGCAAGGACTGCGAACCACTGGGACGCGATGCTCTCGACACGCTGCGCGTGTTCGTCCCCGAGGTCGGCAAGTACCTCGACACTCCACAATTCCGCGATCTTCCACACTTCGAGGCCGTGTTCAAGGATTTCAACGAAGCGCTGGAGCGGGTGCGCGCCCGCGCTGGCGTGCTGGCCGAAGCGATTCAAACCGCGCAGCAGTGCCTCCTCGAAGAACGAATCAAGAATTGGTCGCCGGGCGCCGAGACGGTTTCGCCGGGAAATTGGAACAAACTCGTCGAGTCTTTCGCGGAGCGGATCGTGTTCGCGGATTTGGTAGAGAAGCACTGGCAGATATCGAATGTATTATCCGACCCCGCTACGCGGATCAGCAAGCCAGCGTTGGAGGTGGCGGACGTCGGTCTCTTCGCGCTCAATGAACAGGAGTTAGCCTCCACACTCCCGGCGCTGGACAGGCTCAAAAGAGACTACGCTGCCGAAAGGGACGAGCTTCGCAGCCAGGCCATTCGGTTCTCAGACGGCCCGGCGGATCGCAGCGAAAAGCCGAGCGAACACCCGCACCTGACGGAACGCCAAATCCGGGGGCTCGATCTCGCCGGAGAGACCCTCATCCCGCCGGGCGTGGACTCCGATGCGTCGTCTCGAAGAGAACCGCTCGGGTCCACGCTGCACGGTGCGTTTACAAACCCGAAACAAAGCGGGGCATTCGCCGGAGTCACTATCGGCTCGCCCGGCTGGACCGATCAGCTCGCGGCGAAATTGGAGGCGGTAGCAAAAGCCCTCGCGCCCATGGTGAGCGAGGGCGATCGGATTGAGACGCGCTCCCAAACGACCGCTCCGTATATCGGTCCAGCGCTACGCAAGGACACGTTGAAAACGGCTCTCGACGCGGCCAAGACAGTGGCCGAGGCAGTTCAGAATGCCAAAAAGGCGTTTCTCACGGAATTGCGCAACCAACAATTCAACCGCGCGCTGAACGAGCTCTTGGCGCTGTTCACGCCGGCCCGCTGGGCGTATGAGGATCTCGACGTCAAGTTAGGAATTGCCGCCGGCAAGGAGAACCTGGAGCTCGGGATTTCCGGTGCGAAGGACGCGCACGCCGAGCTGGTGCTGAACACGGCGGAGCTGAACGTGTTCACGGTTGCGCTCTATTTTCTGGCGGCTACGCGCGTCCCGAATCCGCTTGGCATGCTCGTGTTCGACGACCCGTTACAGAATATGGACGAGCTGACGGTAACGACTCTGGCGCGCGGCCTGGCGAAGCTTGTGCTCAGACTCCCCCAAATCCAGCTCCTTTTCCTGTTTCACGGCGAAGACGATCTCGAACGATTCCGCCAAGAGGTCCCCGCCGCGGTTTACCTTTTGCCTTGGCTGGCCCCCTCGGGCGTCGGGGAAAAGGGTCCTACGCCGATCAAAGCCGAGCCACTGAAGAACACTTTCGATTCCGAACTGCAAGACCTGGGACGAATCATCAAAAGACGGTTGGTGGTCGGGTGAAATGGTGGCCGCATTCAGGCAAGAATGGGGCGCCTCCCGTGCACGCCGATGCTGCCAGTCGCTAGGAGCGGCATTGCCGAACCGCACGCCATCTGGCCACGTGATAGCTGTCGCGAAATCCCCTTCGCGTCACGAGATCTGCAGTGACGAGATAGGCTGGTATCACCGATGGTCTCAAACGCGAGAAAAGGCAGGGATAATCTTGTAACGCTCCTACCTTCTGCGTCACTATGCCAACAACGGAGGAAACGTGAGATTGCACTGCCGCAAAATGATGGCTACCTGGAGCCTCACCGCCTTGGTCATCACCGCAACCGCGCAACGCATTTGCGCCGCGGACGATAGCGAAAACAGCACACCCACCGCTTGGTGGCTCTACACCGGCCAAAGCTACAACGACATCATTCAAAAAGTGCAAACTCTAAAAGCGCGCATCACCGATATCTCCCCCGATAACCCTTCAGGCAATTCATTCACCGTCACCTATGTTGGCGAAACAGGCGCCTTTGCCAAACAATGGTGGTGGTATGTCGGCATCGACGCGCCCACCCTGCAGAAAAATCTCACTACCAACAAAGCCCGTCTGATCTCGCTCAAAGCCTATGACACGGGCGGCGGGAACCTCCGCTTCGCGGTCGCCATGATCGCCAATTCTGGCGCCGACAATAAGGCTTGGTGGTACTACTACGGCAAATCGACCGCCGATATCACCAACCTCACCAAAGCCAACAACGCCCGTCTCACCGCGCTCCAGTCCTATACATCCAACGGTCAAACTCTCTACACCTGCATCATGATCGCGAACACCGGCGCCGACAACAAGGGGTGGTGGTGGTACTTCAACGAAACCCCGCAAACGATCGGCAACTCCGTCTCCACGAACCAAGCTCGCGTGATCGACCTCACTCCCTCCGCTACTGGCGGACGTTTCAACGCCGTCCTCGAAAGTTGCGCAGGCGGCTGTCCCGGCTGGTGGTGGTATTACGGACTGGACGGCGCCGACACTCTGTCCAAAGCTGAAGATAACGGCGCGCGCGTCATGACTGCCGCCAGGTATCAAGGCTGCGGCGCCAGCGAGTGCCTCGTCACCACCATGATCTCCAACACGCCCGGCGACGCCACAGCATGCGACCCGCAGGGCTGCATTTCCGAAGCCAAGCTCGCCACTAACATCTGCAACTTACTTGCGGGCCATGTCGTCGGCTATAACTGCCGTGTCGGCGCTGTGCGTCCCATCTACGGCGGCCTTGCCCGTACCGCAGCCGACGCGCCCAGCCTCCCGATGGCCCCCGATCTTGTCATTAACATCGCCAGCGTCAGCAAAACCATGACCGCCACTGCCGTCATTCAATTGCTCGCCCAAAAAGGACTCACTCCCGATGCCAAAATCGGGCCTTACTTATACACCGATTGGCACCAAGGCCCCAACGTTAATCAACTGACATTCCGTGAGCTGCTGACTCACACTTCGGGCTTCGGGCAACTGCCAGTCTGCGGCAATAACTCCAAGCTCGACTATGCAGACCTAAAAGCGCTCGTCGCGAGTGGCGTGACCTCCTCCAACATTGGCCAGCCCAGCTACGGTAACTGCAATTTCGCTCTTATGCGCGAGATCATGCCCGCGCTCTCAGGTCAACCACTTTCTGGCGTGCCCGATGGTCCGCAGCGCGCTCAGCAAAGCATCAATCAATACCTCACCTACATGAATTCACATGTTTACCAACCGGTCGGGGTCCCCACTCGCTCCTGCAAACCTGCCGGCGGCACAAACGAATTGCTATCCTATCCAAATCCAGCCGGCATCAGTAAGGGCACCGATTGGGGTGATTGGACCGCTATTTGCGGTGGGGGCGGCTGGGTCTTGAGCACCAACGACATCTTCCACGTCATCAACGACCTCGCTACCGGCAACACGCTCCTCAGCCCAACGTTGCGCAAGCAGATGATCGCCGGTTCGCTGGGCTGGGATTCCGCCGTTCGCAACGATTGCCCGAACCCAAATGTTTGTAAAAACGGCGATCTCAACAACGGCCCCGGGGCCCAGGCGGTCTGGACCTACGCCGGCATCCTGAAGTGCAACGTCCCCGTCGTCGTGGTGGTCAACTCTCCGCTCCCACCACCTTATCAAGGCGGCGAAGACATCATCGGGCTTGTCAAGGATGCTCTCGCCAAATCCTCCGTCTCAGGTACACCCAAGGCCTGCCCATAAGCAGATGGTTTGGAGTCTCAATCGAGTTTTGCGTACTGCCATCGGCCTGCGGGGTTGTAGACATTCGGGGCGGGCCGTTACATGAACATTTGAAACTAATATAATTCTGTTTGTCTCTGCGGGAGGTGTAACGTGGGACCTGCAAGGCTGGGCGTGTTTCTTCTTGTTGCTCGAGCAGCCATTTCTGCCGAGTTTCTGGGTTGGCAAGGACCGAACCCGATCAGCCCGCTGAAGTTCGCGCCACCCGTAACGCGGATTGCGCTGATGAACCAGACACCGCGGGTGCTGGTGGCGCTAGCAGCAGGCAACGATGGCGCGATTTCGAATTTCTTCCTGGACTTAGATCAACAACCACAGCGGTGGCAGGGGCCGTTCGCGATCAGCCCGCCGGGGTTCGCCTTGCCTGGGTCGCCCATCACGCTGATGAACCAGACACCGCGGGTGTTGGTGGCGCTAGCAGCGGGCAACGATGGTGCGGTTTCGAATTTCTTCCTGGACTTAGATCGACAACCACAGCGGTGGCAAGGGCCGTTCGCAATCAGCCCGCCGGGGTTCGCTTCGCCGGGGACGCCCATCACGTTGATCAACCAGACACCGCGGGTGCTGGTGGCGCTGGTGGCGGGCAAGGATGGCGCGGTGTCGAACTTCTTCCTGGACTTAGATCAACAACCGCAACGCTGGCAAGGACCCTTTGCGATCAGCTCCACCGGCTTATTTCCGGCCGGCGCGCCCATCACGCTGATGAACCAGACACCGCGAGTGCTGGTGGCGCTGGTGGCGGGCAATAACGGCGCGGTGTCGAACTTCTTCCTGGACCTGGACCAGGTGCCCCAACGCTGGCAAGGACCCTTTGCGATCAGCTCTAGCGGCTTATTTCCGGCCGGCGCGCCCATCACGCTGAGGAACCAGACACCGCGAGTGCTGGTAGCGCTAGCAGCGGGCAACGATGGTGCGGTTTCGAATTTCTTTCTGGACTTAGATCAACAACCACAACGGTGGCAGGGGCCGTTCGCGATCAGCCCGCCGGGGTTCGCCCTGCCGGGAGCCCCCATCACGCTGATGAACCAGACACCGCGGGTGCTGGTGGCGCTGGTGGTGGGCAAGGATGGCGCGGCGTCGAACTTCTTCCTGGACCTGGACCAGGTGCCCCAACGTTGGCAAGGACCATTTGCGATCAGCTCCACCGGCCTATTTCCGGCAGGGGCGCCCATCACGCTGATGAACCAGACACCGCGGGTGCTGGTGGCGCTGCTAGTGGGCAACAACGGCGCGTTGTCGAATTTTTTCCTGGACTTGGATCGTCAACCGCAGCATTGGCAAGGCCCGTTCGGAATCAGCGCCGCCGGTTTATTCACTGCGAGCGCCCACATTGCGCTGAGGAACCAGACTCCGCGCGTGCTGGTGGCATTGCTCACGGGCAGTGATGGGCGCCTGTCGAACTTCTTCCTGGATCTTGATAAACAGACCGCCGCACCGGAGGACATAATCACCCAGCACAACAATAATGGACGCACCGGCGCCTATACCGCCGAGACACAGTTGACGCCTGCGAGCGTTCGGGCCCGAGGTATGCAGGTCAAGTACCGCGCTGCGCTCAATGAGGCGATGTCGACGCAGCCTCTCTATGTGCGAAACAGTTTGATTAGCATACCCGGTTCTGGGCCGCCCGGGTTCGCGCCTCCCGGAACGTCGATCGCCCTGATGAACCAGACGCCGCGGGTGCTGGTGGCGCTGGTGGCGGGCAACGACGGGGCGGTTTCGAATTTCTTCCTGGACTTGGACAAACAACCACAACACTGGCAAGGACCCTTCGCGATCAGCGCCGCCGGCCTATTCCCGGCCGGCGCGCGCATCACGCTAATGAATCAGACGCCGCGGGTGCTGGTGGCGCTGGCAGTGGGCAACAACGGCGCGATGGTAAATTTCTTCCTGGACCTGGACCAACAGCCGCAGCGGTGGCAAGGACCGTTCGCGATTAGCGCCGCCGGCCTATTTCCGGCCGGCGCGCCCATCACTCTGATGAACCAGACGCCGCGGGTGCTGGTGGCGCTGGTGGCGGGCAATAACGGCGCGGTGTCAAATTTCTTCCTGGACTTAGATCAACAACCACAGCGCTGGCAGGGGCCTTTCGCGATGAGCGCCACCGGCCTATTCCCGGCCGGCGCGCGCATCACGCTAATGAACCAGACTCCTCGGGTCCTGGTGGCGCTGGTAGTGGACAACAATGGCGCGGTGGTGAATTTCTTCCTGGACCTGGACCAACAACCGCAACGTTGGCAAGGACCTTTCGCGATGAGCGCCGCCGGCCTATTCCCGGCCGGCGCGCCCATCACGCTGATGAACCAGACGCCGCGGGTGCTGGTGGCGCTGGTAGCGGGCAACAATGGCGCGGTGTCAAATTTCTTCCTGGACTTAGATCAACAACCACAGCGCTGGCAGGGGCCTTTC
>Ga0126371_10004234_pt1 | contig 12635 bp, 9 predicted proteins | sample PanSoiMetaPlot_4_FD_110145 | JGI IMG/M metagenome (GOLD analysis project Ga0126371, IMG submission 110145) | Tropical forest soil microbial communities from Panama - MetaG Plot_4 | ecosystem: Environmental > Terrestrial > Soil > Tropical forest > Bulk soil | place: Panama | collected 2016-02-17
GAAGAATTTGTTGCGGTTGTCGATCGGGCTGGAGCATCCGGACGATTTGATCGAGGATTTGGCACAGGCGTTGGGGTAGAACCGGAGCGGCGGCAGGGCAGCGGAATATTCGATCAAGGCCGGCCCAAATGCCGTCGCTACCGTCTGCCGACTGCGCGGTTGGAAATAGCGGTCAAATCAGACGCTCAATTCGACACCTGGAACGACACGCTGTTTTCGCGGAGGGCTTCCCATTTTTTGCGCCAGGTTTCGTGGAGGGGGCTTTCGGCGTAGTCGGCGGCGGCCTCGGGGCTGGCGAATTCGATGACGTAGACTCCGCTCCAGTCGCGTAACTGATTGCGTTCCGTCTTTAGCCAGATGTTTTTTATGCCGGGAATTTTCGAGGCCATGTCGCGGATGCCGTTGATGGCCTGCTCCTGATCGTTCAGCGAGGTGGCCTCACGAAATTTGTAGGCCACGACGTGGATCACCGTCTTGGGCTGGCCGAAGTGGTTCGCCGCGGTGCTTTTTTTTTGCGCCACCGCGCTGCCGGCGACGCTTCCTCCCAAAAACAGCACCGCAGCGGTTAACATCTCGATCCAGCGGCGATTGCACGATTGCATGGAAATCCTCCCTTGAAAACGGCATTGCCAGTCTATGCGAGTCCCGCCGAGCGCGGCAACTTGCCTTGAATTTGACGGGGCACGCAAATTGCCGTTAGGCTGGTGCTTCTTTTCGGTTGCATCAGGGGCTGGTCGGTTTTCTTTTCAGGGGGATTCGGATGGTCCGAAGGGCGATGCGAGCGGCCTGGTGCCTTGCGGCGGTCATTGGCGGACCCGTCAAAGCGCAGAATGATCAGCACGTGAACGCCGAGGCGCGCGCGATCTTTCAGCAGTTAGTCGAAATCAATACCACCGATTCGGTGGGAAGCGTGACCAAGGCTTCCGAGGCGATGGCCCAGCGGCTGTTGGCCGCCGGTTTCCCTGAAAAAGATGTTGTCGTCGCCGGGCCGGATGAGCGGAAAAAGAACCTGGTGGTGCGTTATCACGGCACGGGCCAGGAAAAGCCCATCCTTTTCATTGGCCATCTGGACGTGGTGGAAGCGCGTCGCGAAGACTGGACCACCGACCCTTTCCAGTTTGTCGAAAAGGACGGATTTTTCTACGGCCGCGGCACCCAGGACATGAAGGAAGGCGACACGATCCTGGTGGAGACGTTTTTGCGGCTGAAGCGTGAAGGATTTGTTCCCAAGCGCGACCTGATCCTTGCGCTTACGGCGGATGAAGAAGGTGGCGATTTCAACGGTGTGGACTGGCTCATCAAGAATCACCGAGATTGGATCGAGGCGGAATACTGTATCAACCTGGACGGGGGCGAATTCGAAAAACTGAAAGGGAAGCGTATGCTGGCGGGGTTGCAGGCCGCCGAAAAGGTGTATGCGGACTTTCAGTTCGAGACGAAGAATCCCGGCGGGCATAGTTCGGTGCCGGGGCCGGAAAATGCAATCTATGAACTTTCGGCGGCGCTGCTGAGGCTCGAGAACTATTCCTTCCCCGTGAAGATCAGTGAGATTACGCGCAACTATTTTGCCAACGCGGCCAATTTCACTACCGGACAGCTCGCGGCGGATCTGCGCAGTGCAGCCAAAGAGCCACCCGACGCGGAGGCGATTAAACGGCTTTCGAACAACGCCTATTACAACTCGCTGCTGCATACGACATGCGTGGCGACGATGCTTTCCGGCGGGCATGCTCCGAATGCGCTTCCGCAGACGGCGCGCGCGAATGTGAACTGCCGGATTTTTCCTGGTGAGGACCCGGAGCACGTGCGGAAGACGTTGGAGCACGTGGCCGGAAATTCCAGAGTGAGCGTCACGATTGTGCCGGAAAAGACGGCGGACCGGCAGTTGATTCCCATCGTCGCCGTGCCCCCTTCGCCACTGCTGCCGGAGCTGACTTCGGCGCTCGAGCGCACGCTCGCGACCATGTGGCCGGGATTGCCGGTGGTCCCCACGATGTCTACCGGTGCGAGTGACGGAAAATTTCTGCGCATCGCCGGGATCCCGACCTATGGCATTGCGTGCATGTTTTTCGACATGGACGATCACCGTTCACACGGAAAGGATGAACGCGTGGGCGTACAGGATTTTTACGATGGGGTGGAGTTTGGGTACCGTTTTGTGAAGACCCTTGCCGGCAATTGAGTCCGGCCGGGGCAAGTCGCCCCCATAAAAAAAGCCCCCGACATTCGGGGGCTTTTTCTTATTGAGAAGTTGTTGAGACTAGGGCTTTGTCGGATCAGGCGGTTCGCCGGGTTTGACGTCCTGCGGCGTGCTGGCACTGGCAGCCACCGGCTTGCCGGCTTCCGCACCATAACGCGTCAGGTAGGGCATGAACGGGGTGACCTCGAACGGCATTTTCTCGCGTTCCGCCACCGTGCCCACCGGCTTGCTCTTGATGAGCTCGAGTTTGTCGTTCCACGGATCGATCTTCACGCGCCCGCCGATGGGCAGGGCCGCGATCTTCTGCGGATTCGACTTCGGATCGGAAGGAACCGTAGACTTGAGATCGTTGATTTGCGGCACGCGGTTGCCGAGGTGGCCGCTGATCAGGTTGGGAATTTCCTTCTGGCGGCTATCAAGCGCCTGGAGGAAGAGCCCGGCGTTGGCCAGCTGATTCTTGTAGGGCGAATTGTTCAGGATCTGGATGGCCTTGGTGTTGGCCTGGCTTTCCTCATCCGGCGTGCGGGCGAAGCCGAAGTGCCGGAAGGTTTCCTTGTCGTCTACCAGCAATTGATCGAAGAAAGCGTACTGCGAATCGAGCCGGTGGCCAAGCACGACATGGCTCAGCTCGTGAGCCAGCATGGTGGCGAGGCTGGCCTCGTCGGGCAGCACGTCGATCAGGCCGCGGCTCAACACGATGGTATGGCCGAGGGTGAAGGATTCAAGTGTAGAGGTCATCAGCACGCGGCAACGTACTTCGGGATCAACGTCAATGTTGTTGGTAACCTCGAGGTTGTTGACGACGGTTTCCAGGACCTTGTCCACTTCGCCTTTCGGCGCCATCAGACCGATGCGCTCGAGGCGATCCGCAATGTTGTCTTCCGCCTGGTGATCCCAGGAGCGTTGCGCCTGGATTGGGTTCAGGTCATTGGCGGTCTTGGTGTCGTCCTGCATCGGGGTTTCCACCAGGATCTTGCTGAGTTCCTGCTCCTGGGAAGCGCCGCCCAGGTTATATCCCCACAAGCGGGTCTGTGCTTTAAAGTCGAGCTTTTTGGAAATCGCGTAATGGAGGTCCTTCTCCTCGCTGTAGACGAAGGTGGGCATCCACAAGCCGGGTTGCACGTTGGTGCGCCAGCTGTCGAAGTGGAAATACCAGCTCGAATGGCCGGTGCCGCTATAGGCGCCGTTGAAGCGCACGATGTGATAGTCCTGATCCTCCACCCAGATGCGGCCCAGGAAACGCCCGCGGTTGTTCTTTTCAAGCGGGGTCACGTCGAACACCAAGCAACGCACTTCGCCCAAAAATTCGCGTCGCACGTAATCGAACTTGTAGTGCTGACGGTCAAATCCGTTGGTATCGATGAAGATCATCTGCAAGAAGCCATCTGGCAAAAATTGCATGGCGAAGCTGAAGAAATTGCCAACCGAGCTGAAGACCTTCTTGCCCTTGCTGGCGGTTTCGTTGAGGGGCACCAGGCTCACACCCTTCTGGAAATTAGCGCGGCCTAGGAAGTACTTGTCGCCGGCGGGAACTTCGCCGAGGTCTTTATCGGGTTTCAGGTTCTGAATGTAAGTTTCCACCAGTGGCGAGTAGTTGCGGATCTGGCCGTAAAGCTTTTGCTCGTTGGCGGAGACGCGATCGACGACTTGCTCCATGGTGCGCGGTTGGTCCGCAGCAGGAGATGGCGCTGCCAGGGTAATCGCACCGGCGCAAGCGCCGAGCGCCAGAGCCAGAATGGATTTCGACAACAGCTTTCGCATGATCATCTCCCTTAGTAGGCCAGCCGGAATTCGATACGGATTACGGCCGGGTAATCGACCGGATCACCCTGCCGTTTGGCCGGTTTGAATTTGATCTGTTGTGCGGCGCGGGTTGCTGACTCATCCAGGCCATGGCCCAAACCGCTCACCACGCGATTGATCTGGATGGTGCCATTTGCAAGGAACACCACGTCGATGCGCACATCGCCTTCGATTTTTAGGGTACGTCCTTCCGCAGTGTATTCCGGATGGGGTTTGTCAAGAATTTCCGGCGGAGCATCGGCTGGACCGTTTGCGGCCTTTTTCTTGGGCGCTTCGGTGGAAGTGTCGGTGGCCCCAAAACCGCCGGAAACCACTTGCCCCTTCTTGCCGCCGCTCGCCGGAGGATTCGCAGTGCCGTTACCGAAACCGGTGCTCGCGACCGTCCCGCGGATCCCTTCCTTGCCGCCGGTGCCGTTGCCATAGCCCTCGCCACCCGGCAGTGCAGGCGAGCCCAGCCGTGCGACGGTTGTGCCTTTGTTCGGATCGCCCTTGCCGGCTACGCCGTTCGGATCGCCGAAGCCGCCGGTCTGAACCTTGTCTACCGGAGCCTTGACGGTTGCCGGAGCGGCGCTGCCGGAACCCATGTTATTGAGCTTGATGTCTTCCTTAGGACGCTTGGGGCCGTTTTCCTTGACGTCAATCTTTGCCGGTTCAAACTTCTGTGTCATGTCCGGCTCTTTGACTTCGACCTTCTCGATCTTGTGTTCGACCGGCTTTACTTTGGACAAATCGGCAAAGATGTGAGGTTGTTTGGGATTAAGCACCGGCGGCGTTACCGGCGTCGGTTCCACCTTGGGAACGACAGCTTTGATCTTAGGAGGCGGCGGCGGGGGAGGAGCGACGGGAATCTCGGTCACCGGCTGCGCAATCGCCGTGTAGGAATATTGAATGGCGGTTTTCATCTGCTCCGGGTAAAGCACCGGAATCAGGATCAGGAATCCAAGAATCGTGACTTGCAGGATGGCGCTGAATCCCATGCGCTGCCAATTGGGCTTTGCATCCGGCAGAAGAGCCAGGCGTGCCGGGACTTGTTTGTTGCCAATGTGTTGCTTCCAGGCTTCCGGGTTGCCTGGGCGGTTGCGGCTGGAGCCAAACCCCACGCCGAGCGACCGGTTGGTTGGTGGATCTGCGATTATCGTGGTCATCCGCTTACGGCCCCTTGCGAATATTACTCCCGCAGCTTCGATTCCGGAGAACCGACGCTGGAAATCTAAGCACGTTTCTATCCAGTACGAGAGTACTTACGGGGATTTGTCCCACTAATAGAACTTTCGTACTAAAGACGCGAACTCGCTAATGCCGAGCCGAACGCATCTTCAAACGACGTTTCTGTTATCTCGACAAACCCGCCGAGGCGAACTTCGTTGCGGGGCGGGCTGGCGCAACGCTCCTAGAATAACCCAACTGGAGGGGGACTGACCTTGGATTTGCTGGCGGCCGCGCACCGGTCACTCCTTTGGGGTACCCTCTAGGATGCATTATCACCCACGAGCGTTGGTTCTTTCCAGTGTCTCGTAGCGTACAGATAGAAAGAGCCTTACACTCACGGTAGGAACTGTGTCCGTGCCTTCGGAAGAAAAACCGCCCCGGCGTGAGGCCCCCGCCCTGCTGGCTTGTTCTGAGCCACTGGTTTCTTCTCTCTATGAGCAGTCCCAAGGGAAAAGATGGGGACTCACCCGGGCACAATTTGAAATGGGCGTGGAACGCAGCGTTCGGAAGCGTTTTGTGGAAGCTGCACCCTCGCGCGAGCAGCTCGAAGAGTATCTAGCGGCTTTGCACGCGGAGGACTTGGCGCTGGTTACGGCTTGCGTTGAAGGTTCAAACTCCGCCTGGGAATATTTTGTGCAGCAGTATCGCGGCTACTTGCGAGCCGCCGCCGGAGCCATCACCCGGACAAGCCAATACGGGTCGAACCCTCAGGAACTGGCCGATTCCCTGTTTTCTGACTTGTTCGGCTTGACCGACGGGAAGCGCGGGGAGCGGTCGTTGTTCCGCTATTTTCACGGGCGGAGTTCGCTGAAGACCTGGCTGCGCACGGTGCTGGCACAGCGCCATATCGACCATATCCGCGCGCACCGGCGGCTGGCATCGATCGACGGAGCAGACGGCGAGAATCGCGAACTACCGCTCGAGCCGGTGCCGACTCCGCTGATCGATCCGCATCGCGCGCAGTATCTTTCCTGTTTTGCCACCGCGCTCAAAAAATGCGTGAGCCAATTGAACGCAGCAGACCGCGAAAGGCTGGAGCTTTACTACGCGCGGCAGATGAAGCTTGCCGAGGTCGGACGAAAGCTGGGCGAACACGAATCAAGCGTGTCGCGAAACCTGGAACGGATTCGCCGTGAATTGCGTGCGATGACCGAGAAATATTTGCGCGATGCATATTCCCTAAGCGATGCCGAGATCGAGCAATGCTTTAACTATGCCGCGGAGGATGTGCCTATTGATTTCCGGCAGATGTTTCCCGGCGGAAAATCGCACAACCTACCGGCGGGCCGCAAGGAGCCGTCGTGAAGCGTTGCAAGATTGCATTGCGACCTCGTTCTAAGAAAGGAGAACGCCATGCCGGCTGACGACCGCGATCAAAAGTTCGAACGCGCTCTCGCGCAGCATTTGCGTCGGGGCTCGGCGCAGACCGGCTGCCCGGATGTGGAAACGCTGGCGGCATACCAGGAACGATCCTTGTCGCCCGAAGACATGGCGCAGTGGAAACAGCACATCGCAGGATGCGCTGCGTGCCAGGAAACACTAGCGCTGGTCGAGGCAACAGAAAAGCAGCTGGCGGAACATGGGAACGAGCAGCCGGTTCCAGCGATCGAGGTCGCCGCAATGCGCTCGCTGCTTTCGCCCAAGGCCGCGGCGGCCTCAGGTCCGGCACTGATCGAAAAGAAGCGGCGCCCAACACTTTTGCGATGGGCTGTTCCGGTGGGTGCGATCGCCGCGGGCGTGCTCGTGTCGATTGGAATTTACGAACAGCGTAATCCTCAGATGTCGAAGCTCGGGGGAACGCAGGTGGCTCTCAATCGGGAGCCGGCTCCGGAGCAAAAGGTGGCTCAACCGGAGGTAGCGCCGGCTGCTCCACCGGCCGAACGCGATGACCGCAAGCAACTTGACGCCGAGACCGCGCGCAAGAAATTAGAAGCGACGATAAATGAATCACAGGACGCGAAACGAGCATCGCCGTATGCGATGACCGATGGGCTGACGAAGGACTCAAAAGCCGCGAGCGGAGTTGGCTCTGGCAAGGGAGCGGCGGCCGAAAGTCCCGCCGTCCCCTACCGTACGGCACCCTCGGCGGCCACCCAAAATATGCCCGCGCTGCGGGAGGAAACTCCACCTAGGGCGAGCGAGTCGGTTGAGATTGGTGCCCCCCGGCCTGCACCGTCTCCTCCAGGTCCGGCTGCGCCCACGCCTGCAAAGCCCGCGGCGGGCGCCGCGGGAAATGCGGTGGGCGGGGTTTTGGGAGACCGCTCGACTGACGCGGATGGAAACAAGGCTGCAAAAGCGAAGTCTAGAGTGCAGATGCAACAGCAGGCCGCCGCAGATTCAGTGACCAGCCAGATGATGTCGCAGGGAATCAACGGGGGAAACGCAACTTCTCTGACAGCGCTTGCCTCCCAGCCCGGACTGATGCTGACTCCCGACCACAACGTGTGGTGGAAGCTTGCCGCGGCTGGGACGGTCGAATTGACCACCGATGCCGGCAAGACCTGGAAGAAGGTGGACACCGGCGCAGCCCGTGAGTTTACAGCGGGATCCGCGCCGTCTTCCAAGGTCAGCTGGATTGCTGGAAAGGCGGGCACGCTTGTGCTGACCACCGATCGCGGTAAGCACTGGAAAAAGATTATTACGCCGATCACCGGGGATTTGGGGGGCGTGCATGCGGTGGATGCAAAACAAGCTTCGATTTGGGATGCTGCGAACCTTATGAGCTACGAAACCCGCGACGGAGGCGCGACCTGGACGCGGGCGCCCAACCAGTAGAAGCGTGCAAGAGATTTCTCCGCTCCCGTTCTAACACTGAAGGCAAATTTCACGACGAGGTGAAGCGAAGATGAAGACTCCTTGGTTCCGCAAAACCGCAGCGTCGCGCTGGGCGGCCGCAACTGCTGGCATGGCATTGGCGGGAGCCGCTGCGTTTGTGCCGGACTACCACGCGGGCAATAGGCAGGCGGAGTCGAACCGCGGCACGGCTGCCGATCAGAGCACGACGCTGAACGATCAAACCGATCTGGCGGTGACCGTGTATAACTCGAACATCGCGCTAGTGCGCGATGTTCGCGATCTTTCGCTGCCGAAGGGGAATTTCCGGTTAAAGTTCATGGACATCGCTGCGACGGTGAATCCCGCGACAGTGCATTTTCGTTCGCTGACCGAGCCCGACAAGGTTGGCGTGATCGAGCAGAACTACGAATACGATTTGCTGGAGCCAGCGAAACTTCTGAATAAGTACGTCGGTAAAGAGGTGACCCTGGTGCGCAGTTATATGGACAACGGAACCACAAAGCGCGAGGAAATCAAGGCGACGTTGCTGGCGAACAACAATGGGCCAGTGTGGAAGATTGGAAACGACATTGTTACGGGCGTTTATGGCGAGTCGTACCGTTTTCCCGAGGTGCCGGCAAACTTGTATGACCGGCCCACGCTGCTGATGTCGCTCGAAAATTCCGGCGCGCCGAAGCAGAAGATCGAATCTTCTTACCTGGCCGGCAATCTTTCCTGGAATGCGGATTATGTTTTGACGGTGGGGCGCGACGACAAGGCTGCCGACCTCGACGGTTGGGTGACGATCGTCAATAACAGCGGCACCGCGTTCCACCATGCCAAGCTGCAACTGGTGGCCGGCGATTTGAACCGCCTGCCCGAAGCGGCGCGCTACCGTGCGGCGGATATGATGACGAAGGCCGCGCCCGCGGCGGCTGCAAATCAGTTCCAGCAGGAAAACTTCAGCGAATATCACCTCTACTCGCTGGCGCGGCGCACGTCGGTCGAGGACAAGGAGACCAAACAGATCAGCCTGCTTGAGGGCAGCGGGCTTCCCGTCGAGAAGCTGTTCGTGGTGAACGGCCAGAACTTTTACTATCACAATGCACAGAACCCGGGGTCGCCGATCAAGGACCCCGTGCAGGTTCTCTACAAATTCAAGAATGAAGAGAAGGCCGGGCTCGGGATTCCCCTGCCAGCGGGGAATCTGCGCGTGTATCAGAAAGATTCGAAGGGCGGCGTTCTGTTCATCGGCGAAGATCGCATTGACCACACACCGAAAGATGAGTTCGTCACCGTGAAAATCGGCAACGCGTTTGATGTGGTTGCCGAACGCAGGCAGACCGACTACAAAAGCATCAGTAACCGCGTGTGGCAGATGGAGTTTGAAATCACCATTCGCAACCACAAGGATACGCCGGTCACGGTGCAGGTGAATGAGCCTATCGGTGGCGATTGGGAGATGCTCAATTCGACCTACAAATACACCAAGACCGCGGCGTTTGCAGCGCAGTTTGACGTGCCGGTGCAGGCAAATGGAGAGTCGGTATTGAAGTATCGCGTACAGGCCAAGTGGTAGAACGACCGAACTAAGGAACGTAAGGACAAGGCAGGGGACTTGAAAAGGGCGTTCTAGGGACGCCCTTCTTTTTTCTACACACTGCTCGATTCGCTTTCGGTTATGGCGTCGGCCTCGATTTCCAGCAGGATTTCGGGGGAGATGAGCTTGCTCACCTCGACCATCGAGGTGGCCGGGCGAATGTCTTTAAAGAATTCGCCATGGGCGCGGCCGATTCTTTCCCAATCGGCGATATTGGTGACGAAAATGCGCGTGCGAATTACGTCTTGCAACCCGGCTCCGGCCCGGTTCAGTGCGGATTCGATATTGCGTAGGATTTGCACCGCTTGCAGGTAAGCATCGCCGACGCCGACGATTTTTCCGCTGGCGTCGGTGGCCGTGGTGCCGGAGACCGAGATGTGATTTCCGATGCGGACTGCGCGGGAGTAACCGACGATCGGCTCCCAAGGTGTGCCGGTTGCGAAGTTTTGCCGTGTCATTTAGTCGTCTCCCTGTTGCTGCATGGCGAAAGCACTGCTCGACCACATGTTAAACTAAAGGCAAGAAATGCGTACGCGGTTGAGGGTCGGCCGCGTGCCGGAAGAAGCCAATATGCGCTGCAACAATATTCTGGAAGCGGTGGGCCGCGTTCCGCTGATCCGGCTGAACCGGATCAACCAGGGGCTGAAGCCGCAAATGTGGGTGAAGGCGGAGATGCTGAACCCGGGAGGTTCGGTGAAAGACCGCATCGGCATCACCATGATTGACGACGCCGAAAAAAAGGGTTTGCTGAAGCCCGGCGGCACCATCATTGAAGGTACCTCTGGCAATACGGGCATGGGATTGGCGCTGGTCGCAGCGGTGCGCGGCTACAAATGCGTTTTTACGACGACCGACAAGCAATCGAAGGAAAAAGTGGATTTGCTGAAGGCACTGGGCGCCGAGGTGATTGTGTGCCCGACGGCTGTTGAACCGGAGGATCCGCGCAGCTATTACAGCGTAGCCAAAAAGCTGGCGCGCGAGATTCCAAATTCCTTTTATCCCAACCAATACGACAATCCACAGAATCCGCTGGCGCACTATGAGACCACGGGCCCTGAGATTTGGGAAGACACCGAAGGGAAGATTACGCACTTTGTTTGTGGCATGGGCACCGGTGGCACCATCACCGGCGTGGGGAAGTATCTGAAAGAGAAAAATCCCAAGGTGCAGATTGTCGGTGTCGATCCGGAAGGCTCGCTCTATTACGATTTCCATAAAGGGGGAAAGATCGGGAAAGCCCGCACGTACGTGGTGGAAGGCATCGGCGAAGATTTTTTCCCCACGACGATGGATATGAGAGTTCCCGACGACGTGATCCAGGTCAACGACGAGGAGTGCTTCGTGGTAGCGCGGCGGCTGGCCAAGCAGGAAGGCATTTTCACCGGCGGATCTGGCGGCGGATGCCTGAGCGCGGCGTTGCGGATGGCGAAGAATTTAACCGACAAAGATTACGTGGTGGTGCTGCTGCCGGATACCGGCATGCGCTACTTGAGCAAGGTATACAACGACGAGTGGATGCGTGAGCGCGGGTATGTGGAATCAAGCGTGCCAATTACCGCGGCGGAAGTGGTCAACGCGAAGAGGCAGTCCGGCAAGGTGCGCGAACTGGTGATCGCACGTCCGTACCAGACGGTTTTCCACGCCCTCAAAACAATGCAGGAGCAGGACATTTCGCAGATTCCGGTGTTCGAAGAAAGCCTCCCAATCGGAACCGTGTACGAGGACCAGATCTTGACATTGGCGTTGCAGGGCAAGGACCTCCGCAAACTGGTAGTCCGCGAAGTGATGAGCAAGCCGCTGCCGAAGATTCCGGGATCGTCGCCGGTAGAGCGCGTTACCTACATTCTAAGCCACGAAAATCCCGCAGTGTTTGTGGAGCTCGATGAAATGAAGTTTGAAATCCTTACGAAGTACGATTTGATGAGCACGGTGGCCGGCTTGATGGAACAAAAGCGCTAGCTGCCATATCCCGCGCAATCCAGGCCACAGGACAACAGTGAAAATACAGGACTTCACGGACCGGTTGAAGAACTCCATCCTTGTCGCCGATGGTGCCATGGGCTCGATGCTGCATGAGGCCGTGGGGCCGGTGCGTTGCTTCGACGAACTGAACACGGCCGAGCCGGAAGCCGTTTTTCGCGTGCACCAGGCTTACATTGAGGCCGGAGCACAGATCATCGAGACGAACACGTTTGGGGCGAACCGCTTCAAGTTGGCCCCGCTGGGCCTCGGCGATGAGGTGCAGCGCCTGAACAGTCGCGGAGTGAAGATTGCCCGCGAGGCGCGGGAAGCGGCTTCACGCGAAGTGCTGATCGCCGGGTCAATCGGGCCGCTGGGAATTGGCGTGCAGGCCAGGCATCCGGAACCAGATCAGATCCGGAATATTTTTCATGAGCAGGCGTTAGCGCTCGAAGAGCGCGGCGTGGACCTCTTCATCCTCGAGACATTTTCCTATATTGAGGAGATCATGCTGGCAATTGACGCGATTCGCTCGTTTTCGGGCTTGCCGATTGTCGCGCAATTGACCTATTCCGAGGAAGGCACCACGTTCGGTGATGTGCGGCCCTTTCTGGCCGCCTCGATGCTGAAAGAAAAATTCGTGCAGGCGATTGGCGCGAATTGCACTTTGGGCCCGCAGTCATTGCTGCCGATCCTGCAGGAGTTGGCGGGCGCACAGGACATCTGTATCAGCGGCATGCCCAATGCCGGATTTCCCAAGCGCGAAGGCGACCGCATCGTTTATCCCAAGTCCTCCCCGCAATACTTCGCGGAATTTGCGCGCGAGGCCGCGGGGCTTGGCGCACGCATACTGGGTGGGTGCTGCGGAACCACGCCTGCGCACATTCGCGCCATGGCCGAGGCGGTGAAGTCGCTCAGGCCGGTGAAGGCGCATTCGACGACGACCGCTGTGGCCGCCGCTCAACCCGTGGTGCTCGTTCCGGAGCGCGAGCCGGAGAGCAGATTCTGGAAACGGCTGCAAAACGCCGAGTTCACGATCTGCGTAGAGATCGATCCGCCGAAGGGCATAGCGCTTGAACGCGTCTATGA
>Ga0126371_10004235_pt1 | contig 12634 bp, 14 predicted proteins | sample PanSoiMetaPlot_4_FD_110145 | JGI IMG/M metagenome (GOLD analysis project Ga0126371, IMG submission 110145) | Tropical forest soil microbial communities from Panama - MetaG Plot_4 | ecosystem: Environmental > Terrestrial > Soil > Tropical forest > Bulk soil | place: Panama | collected 2016-02-17
CGCCGAAACGCGCAGCCTTTTCGGCTTGGTTCATTTCATCCTCCGCTACAGGACCGTCGCGGTCGAGGCGGAGAAAACCTGAAAACGGCAAGCGGCGCTGTCAGGATCTTTAGCAACTTTCCGCCGATTGTCGGAGAAGCTCAGCGAATGCGAGCGGAACGCTGAAACGCCGATGGTGTCTGACCGTAGGCTCGTTTGAACGCCGCGCTGAAGTGACTATGGCTGGAAAAACCGAGATCAAGCGCCAAGCTGGTCAAGCCGGCATTGTCGCCAAGCAGGTCAAGTGCTCGGGCCAGCCGCAGCTGCAACTGGTAGCGATAGAGCGGAAGCCCTTCTACCTGTTGGAACACCTGGGTGAGATAGACCGGCGAGACGCCGACGTCGGCGGCGACCGCCGCCAACGTCCAACGGCGTCCCAAATCGGACGCGAGCACGAGTTTCGCGCGGTCAACCAGTTTCCGACGTCCAATGCTGCCGGCCGCGGCTCGCGAGCTGCACCCGCTCAACGCTCGACGCAACAGCTCGAGGGCCAGACTCTCGGCTTCGAGTGTCTCGATCACGCCACGAGAGAGGCGATGACGGACCAGTGCCGTAAGCACCTGAATGTGGGCGTCAAGACGCAGGTGTGTTCGATTGAACGCCGGACGGCCTTTGACTTGGAGATAATCCGCCGACACCAGCTCAAGCAGCGTCGGCGTGTCGAGCCGGATCGATAAGCTTGCATCGCCGCCTTCGACCGGATGGCTGACCCGGTAAGCTTCGTCTTCGTTGATGAAGACGATCTGGTTCGGCTCCGCGACCGCCTCTGCACGGCCGGTGTGTTGTACGTACGCGCCGCGATAGGGGAACACCAGATGCGTCGCCGCGACGCATTCCTCAGCGCTCTTGTGCCTGCATGTGCCCTCGCACACCACGTCCCATACCGCCACCGTATCGGTCGTCAGGAGGGGGCGAGCGTGGAAGTCGGTCATGCTGATGCATCGCGTTCATCAAGACGTTCGATCGCCACGTCTAGTCATTCTTCCGCAGAGAACAATTGGGCGCACCGCACTTCTTACCCTCAAGGCGAAGAGGTTCAAAGTGCCTCTATTAGGACGACCGTTGGAGCCGTTCGCTTTCGCGTGGTCTGTGAACCGCCTGCTGTCGGCGCAGCGCGGCCGCTCTCGCATCATAGCGTTCACTCTCCGTCTGCGATCAGCTGCTGCTCGTCCGCTGACCCGAACAATCCGGTTCTGGTTCTGCAGCAAGCGGTGCCCCGCGGCGACAGCCGGAACCGATTGTCCGTTTTGTTCGCCCTGATATCCGGTTCTACGACGCGCACGTCGTCGACCTGTACTGTCGGATCTGCCGGCTGTATCGAATGGGTGAAGACACAAAGGAGATGTCGCACAGCAATCCGGACGCAAAACGTCGCACGAGACCCGTTTTGTTCTCGGCCGTCATCGCGCGAAGATATTGGAAAATAAGAATTTTTATTTGGTGGGCGCACAAGGACTCGAACCTTGGACCCGCTGATTAAGAGTCAGCTGCTCTACCAACTGAGCTATGCGCCCGGATCCGTCGCGGTGTCCCGCGGCGCGGGTCTGTAGCAAAGCCGTGCCGCCCTGTCCAGGGAAGGGGGCCGGCGGTCATTTTCACCTCTCGCCACGCAGGTCGCGCCTACGCGACCTGCGCATCACTGATGCCGAAATCGGGCAAAGCCCGATTTCGGATGGCGAGGCGGAGCGTCGGCGCCGCGCAACTCTCACAGCGGGCCGCGATAGTCCTCGTCCTCGTCGGCGTGCATGCGGCCCATGCCGTGCGGGCCGTGCATGTCCTGATCGTCGCCGAAGCGTTCGCCGAAGCGATGGTGGAACCCCTCGCGCATGCCATCGCCGTCGCCACCGCCGAAGCGCTCGCGCCACATCCCGCCGTGGCCGCCGTGCGGCCGCATCATCCGGGCGAGCATCGGCAGGCGATGCTTCTGCGCGTCGTCGAGGCTCTGGTAGAGCGGCGCCGCCGCGTCGGCGAGATGCTTCAAGGCGGTGCCGCGCGCGGTCAGCGCGTCCGCGCGCTTCTGCAGGCGCTCGATCGGATTGTCGGACGGCTGCTGCTGGTCGCGCGCCGCGGTCGCCCGCTCGATGCGCATGCGGGCCAGATCGCGCAAGGCCTGCTCGACCGGCGGCCAGCTCTTCTCCTGATCGGCATTGAGCGCGAGTCCCGCATGCAGCGCCGCGATGCGGGCATCCGCGAACGCCTTCATGTCGTCCGCGCTCAGATGCCGATCGCGCATCATGCCCATGTGACCGGGGCCGCGAAACGCACCCGGTCCGTCGCCGCGCTGCTGCGCGAACACCACCATCGAGCCCGCGATCACCAGCGCGGACGCTCCGACCACTGCTTTCTTCCACATGGCTTTAATCTCCCGGTACGCCCGTTGCGCCAAGTAGAAGCCAGGCCGAACAGCCGGGCAAGTTACAGTTCAGTAAGAGTAGCGCGATTCCACGAACGCGCCGTCAAGCAATGCGATGAAGCATCGTTCAGACTTCGTTACGGTATTCGCGGCACGCCACACCGCTACAGAGGAATACCGCGCATGCGCAAATACGCGCGAGCGGGCCGCAGCGCGCCGCCGGCACGACCGCGCGCGGTTTGCATCAAAAGACTGTGACGTGCACGCTGACGGGCGCAGCCACATGCCCGTATGGCATCTGCCCCGAGACGGTGAAGTCGAACGAATCTTCGCCTTTGTAACCCGGCGACGACCGATAGACGATGGACGCGCCCGCGCGCGACACCGCGGCACCGTGCTTCGGTCGCGCCGCGATGACGACGCTGTCGAACCGAGCAGTGTCGCCGGCGCGGAGGAAGAGACCGCATGGCTTGCCGCTGGTCACCCGCATGGTCCAGGTGGCGGTCGTGCCCGGAGACAATTTTCCGCCCATCGCATCGCATTGCGCCAGCGCCGGGCTCGTCGCCAGCACGAGCAGTGCAGCCAATCCTGATTTCAGCATCCCCTCGCCCCCGATTTGCATCGTGTCGGTGTTCGCGCGCGGCGCATTCAGACTCAACGATTCCCCGTCGCAAGCCTGGCCCGACGGCAAAGGAATCATGCAATTTCCCATTGAGACACGCAATGCGAGAGAATACGCTTCGGTAAAACCAAGGGGAGCCACCATGAGCGACGTGATCGACTGCGATGTGGTGATCCAGGCCGGGCACGAGGACACGCCGGACAGCGCGACCGGCGGCGAAGGACCGCTTGGACGCGAGATCGACTGGACCCCGATCGTGGCCAACGAGGCCGTGCGTGTTCTCAAGGCCGCCGGCGTCGCCGCCGTGAAGGAGACGGCGCACATCAAGGTCACGAAGCAGCACTATCGCTGCAAGCTCGCGCTGTTCATTCATTTCGACGCGCCGGACAGCGGCGAGGCCGGGCCCTCGGTCGGCTACGACCATGCGAGCGACGCCGAGGCCGCCGAGCAATGGAAGACCCTGTACAAGGAGTTCTTCCCGTTTCCAGACACGTGGCGGCCCGACAACGCCACGGACCGCGAGAAGTTTTATTACGCCTTCAAGTACACCGCGACCAGCGACGCGGAGTTCCTGATCGAGTTCGGCGACCTGCAGAGCCTGCGCCAGGCGAAATGGCTCAAGCCGCGCCTGGTCTGGCTCGGACAGCTGGTGGCCCATTTCGTCAGCAGCCGGATCGGCAAGGGCAAGGTGCCGAAGCCGGCGGCGTTCACCCCGCCGCCGACGCCGTTGTTCGCCGCCCTTGCGGCCGTCGCGGCGGGCGCGCCGGCGCCGCAGCCGGTGGGCAGCCCGGTCCCGTTCGCGACGGATCCGTCGTCGTCGGGCAATGCGGACGGCCACTCGAAGACCAAGGGACTGAAGGGCACGCTGCAGAAATTCGACGACGGCAGCACCGTGATCGAAGCGTCCGAGGCGCTCAGCGCCACCCGTGCGGACGGGCTCAATGCGACGCTCACGGCGCTCTGCCGCAGGGTCAAGCGCGGCGACGCGACGACGGTGGAGCAGAGCAACTACTCGTACCGCGCGCGCGTCCTGCCGCTCTCGACGCTGATGGAGAACGTGACCGGCATCCCGACGGCGGCGCCGGAGAACTTCCAGTCGACGCCCGTTCGCTCCGGCGTCGCGAGCCAGTTCGGCAAGAACGATCACGAGGACGAAGGCACCGGAACGGCGATCATGGGGCTGATCCAGACCAACAGCGAGGTGTTCGGCGCGTCGCTGAAGATCTCGATCATGGCACAGCTGTTCGGAGGCGACTGGCGCCACGACGCGCGCCGTCTCGGCGCGCTGATCGAGATTTATTTCGCCGAGACCAACCGCATGGTGCGCGTGCCGCTGGTCGATCTCGGGCCGGCCGAAACCGTGAGGGCCGAGGTGGACCTGACCTGGGCGTGCGACCAATTCCTCGGCACGCAGGGGCAGGCGCACGTCGCCTATCGGGTGCTGCTGCCGACCGGCGCGATACCGGTGGCGTGACGTCCCTGGTGCGCGCCGGGGCAGGCGCGGACCGGCGCCGGGATGGCGTCGCGCCCGCCGACGGGCGCCGCCGCCACGCGGATCGCATTCAGGCGTTAACCGAACGCTAACCAAACACCCGGCAAAATTTGCCCACGGGCGCCCGGTCGAGGGTGTGCGGAGGCATTTTGCATGACCGATGTGACAGCGGGAGGCGGCGGAGCCGGCGGGGGCGGCCTCAAGCTGCCGTCGTTCGCCGAGATCGTGGCGACGCTGCGGCGCGGCGACATCGCGCTCGCGATGGGCGTGCTCACCATCCTGGTGGTGCTGCTCCTGCCGCTGCCCCCGCTCCTGCTCGACTTCATGCTCGCGACGTCGATCATCTTCTCGGTGCTGATCCTGATGACGTCGCTGTTCATCCAGGCGCCGCTCGAGTTCTCCTCCTTCCCGACCGTGCTGCTGATCGCGACCATGCTGCGGCTCGCGCTCAACCTCGCCTCGACCCGCCTCATCCTCGCGCACGGTCACGAGGGCACGACCGCCGCCGGCCACGTCATCGCGGCGTTCGGCAACTTCGTGATGGGCGGCAACTTCGTCATCGGCCTCATCGTGTTCACGATCCTGGTGATCGTGAATTTCGTGGTCATCACCAAGGGCTCGGGGCGCATCGCCGAGGTGGCGGCGCGGTTCAACCTCGACGCCATGCCGGGCAAGCAGATGGCGATCGACGCCGACCTCTCGGCCGGCCTGATCGACGAGAAGGTGGCGCGCGAGCGGCGCAAGCGGCTCGAGGACGAAAGCGCGTTCTACGGCGCCATGGACGGCGCCTCGAAATTCGTGCGCGGCGACGCCATCGCGGGCCTGCTCGTCGTGTTCATCAACATCATCGGCGGCATGATCGTCGGCATCGCCCAGCAGGGCATCAGCTTCTCGCAGGCCGCCTCGAGCTACACGATCCTGACCGTCGGCGACGGCCTCGTCACCCAGGTGCCGGCGCTGATCGTCTCGACCGCGGCCGGCCTGCTGGTCTCGAAAGCCGGCATCGGCGAGGCCGCCGACAAGGCGCTGCTGCGCCAGCTGTCGACCTATCCGACCGCGCTCGGCATGTCGGGCGCCGTCATGGTGGTGATGTCGCTGCTGCCGGGCATTCCGATGCTGCCGTTCCTGCTGCTCGGCGGCGGCGCGAGCGCGCTCGCCGTGATGATCGACCGCAAGAGCAAGGCGGTCGCCGCCGTGGAGGCGCAGGCCGCGGCGGTCGAGGCCAAGGCGGCGCCGGCCGAGGAGCCGATCACCGCCGCGCTCAAGATCGACGACCTCAAGATCGAGCTCGGCTACGCGCTCCTGCCGCTCGTCAACTCGCCGGACGGCTCCGACCGGCTGACCGAGCAGATCAAGGCGCTGCGCCGCTCGCTCGCGCTCGAGATGGGCTTCGTGATGCCCTCGGTGCGCATCCTCGACAACGTGCAGCTCGACGCCAACACCTATGTCATCAAGGTCAAGGAGGTGGAGGCGGGCGCGGGCCGCGTCTGGCCGGGCCAGTACATGGTGATGGATCCGGCCGGCGGGCAGGTGAACATCGCCGGCCTGCACACCACCGAGCCGACCTTCGGCCTGCCCGCCACCTGGGTCGATGCCGGCATGAAGGAGGAGGCGGCGGTGCGCGGCTATACGGTGGTGGACGCCGCGACGGTCCTGGCGACGCACCTGACCGAGCTGCTCAAGGCCAACATCGCCGAGCTCCTGTCCTATGCGGAGGTGCAGAAGCTCCTCAAGGAGCTGCCCAAGGAGCAGGGCGATCTCATCAAGGACATCGTACCGGGGCTGATCACCGTTACCGGCATCCAGCGCGTGCTTCAGTATCTGCTCGCCGAACGCATCTCGATCCGCGACCTCGGCACCATCCTCGAGGGCATCGCCGACGGCCTCTCCTTCACCCGCAATCCGAGCGCGCTCGCCGAGCACGTGCGGGTGCGGCTCGCCCGCCAGATCTGCGCCCAGCACAGCTCGCCCAACGGCTATGTGCCGCTGATCTCGCTGACCCCGCGCTGGGAGCAGGCCTTCATCGAATCGATCGTCGGCCAGGGCGAGGACCGGCAGCTCGCGATGCAGCCCTCGCGCCTCTCCGAGTTCATCGGCCTGGTGCGCGACCGCTTCGAGGACGCCGCCCGCCAGGGCGAGAACGCCGTGCTGGTCACCTCCCCGGGCATCCGCCCGTTCGTGCGCACGATCGTCGAGCGCTTCCGCCAGCAGACCACCGTGCTGTCGCAGTCGGAAATCCATCCGCGCGCCCGGCTCAAGACCGTGGGGAGCATCTGACCCCCCCGGCCCGCTCACGAAACCCGCACGGACGTTCAAGGATCCGTGAGTCGAGTTGGGAACCGAAAGGCGGGTAACCATGTTATGCTACCGGGAGAGAGGGGTGTTCGGGCTTGTCAGCCCGCGCCCCTTATTTTTTGGCTGCGACTGAACCCCCAACCCTAACCCCGCGACCAAGGGACGGAAGGGGGACGAGCACGGGAGATGACCCGATGAACAACTCCTCGTTCTTCACCGCCGACCGGGCGACGCACCTCAAGATCGTGGTGGTGTCGCTGCTGGCGTCCATTGCCGTCATGGCGGTGGGCATTGCGGCCCGCCCGCAGGTCGGCGACACAGGGATGCAGGCGACCGTCTACAAGCCCGCCAAGGCCATCATGGCCACCTCCGACGCGATAAAAGAGGTCCGCTGAGTATTCGCGGAGGCGCCGCCCGCGATCGTGGCCTGCTGATTTCTTCAGTATCACAATGAGTTAGACTGGAACTGCGGTGCCGCGAATCTTTTTGCGTGGTGCCCGTGAACCTTTGTTCCGGCCCGGACGACTAATGGTTAACGCTGAGTGAAGGCCCTTCCGGGGACGCCGCCATGAACAACTCATCCCTCGTCACCGCCGACCGCATGACCCACTTCAAGATCGTCGTCGTTGCCCTGCTCGCCTCCGTGACCGTCATGGTCGTCGGCATTGCGGCCCGGCCGCAGGTCGACACGGGCGCCACCGCCCAGGTCATCAAGGCCGGCAAGCCGCAGCTCGCGACCGGCGCCGAGGCCTCCACCATCCGCTGATTTTTGTTGAAACCTCCAGTCCTCGGCGCGCCCTCGGGCGCGCCTTTTTCTTTTGTGCGGCCGCGCGCCGGTCATCGCGGGGACCGGGCTCGACCTTCCCCAGCGTCATGACTGCGCAAGCGTTTGCACGGACGATAACGGCAGAGCTCGCGACACTGACGCAGCAGAGCTACGGCGAGGGCGGCTCGGCGGCGACGAGCTTGGCGGTGAACAGCACCGGGCCGGTCGGCGCGCCGGTGGGCGAGCCGCCTTCCGGCTCGAGCGAGACCGCGTAGGTCGCATCGCTGATGGTCGTCGGATCGAAGCTCGCGAGCGTCGGCCGGGCGAACTCGTCACCGCCGACGAGGCCGAGCGAGCGCGGCGCCGCGAAGCGGTCGGAGATGAGCCACAGCTCGTAGCTCTTGCCGGCCAGCTGCTCGGCCGCGACACGGCGCACCGTGGCGGTGCGGTTCGCGACGTCGACCGTGAGGATGAAGGCGGGCGAGGCGGCGTTCGCCTGCAGCACCGCGACGAAGCGGCCGGGATTGACCTCCCTGGTGACGGTCTTGACGATCTCGATCGGCTTCGGCCGCAACGGCGCGGGCAAGAGCTGCGGATCGAACGCCGCCGTGACCACGACGGCGAGCAGCACGGCGGCGATCGCCGCAAGCCCCACCGCCGCCCGGCGCCAGCGGCCGAGCCGGCGGGTCAAGTCGATCACGTTGCTCTCGCCCACGGCCGGCGCAGCCCGCCCGGGATGAGCCGGCGGCATCTCGGCGCGCGGGGCGACGCCGCCGATCCCGGCCGCGATGCGTCCCCAGATCTCGGCCGGCGGCTCGACCGGCTGCACCAACGCGTGCAGCTCACCGAGGCGGCGTTCCCACGAGCGCACCAGGGCGGCAAATTCCGGATCGCGCGCGATCAAGGCCTCCGCCTGCTCGCGCTCATGGGTCGCGAGCGTGCCGAGCACGTATTCGGCCGCGAGCAGCTCGGGGGTGTCCGGGGTGTCGGTGTCGTCGGTCATGACCCGAGGCACTCCCGGATTTCCATGAGCGCGCGGCGCAGCCAGGTCTTGATGGTGTTCACCGGCTTGCCGAACTTGGCGGCGAGCTGCTCGCGGCTCCAGCCGTCGTAATAGGCGAACAGCACCAGCCGGCGGCGCTCCTCGTCGAGCCGCTCCATGCAGGCGAGGAGCCGCCGCAGCTCCTCGGTCATCTCGCGCTTGGCGAGCGGATCGGGGGTATCGGCGGCGACTTCCAGCACGGCAGCGTCCTCTTCGATCGACACTTCGGTCTTCTTGCGAATGAGATCGATCGCTCGGTTGCGGGCGATCGCGACCATCCATGTGATCGGCGACGACAGCGCAGGATCGAACTGTCCGGCGCTGTTCCAGATCTTGAGATAGGTCTCCTGCATCACCTCGTCGGCAAGATCCTGTCGGCGCAAGATACGTATGGTGACGCCATACAGTTTCGCCCGGGTCGCGGCGTAAAGCCGTTCGAAGGCGGCGCGGTCGCCCCTGGCGACCGCGGCGAGCAGCCACACGAGCTCCTGCGTATTTTGCATCCGGCCAGCCGCCCCCACGCCATGGGGCGATTATCGACGCCGGCGCGACCGCCGTCGAGTCCGGTCGGGGGCCCGACCCTTACCACACGCGGCCGGGCGTAATCCCGGCCGTCGCTGCGTATCCGGCCGCCATCGCGAACGGCGGACGAAGTCGAAAAGCTCATGGTGTCGTGAGAATTGTGTCGTGCGAATTTTCGTCGCGCGCCGATGGGCTCGCCGGCGCGACAGGGCGCACGCTGATGCGCGCGTCGAATTGGCGCGGCCGATTGGCGCGGACACGGGAAAGCATGGGCGTCGCGCCGGCAACGCCCATCGGATCACGGGGCTATCGACTCACGCGCCGCCGAAAGCGGCGGCGGCGCGCCCGGCTTCATCACCCAACCTCAGCAGACCCAGATGCGGTGCCACCGCCATCCCCACGGCGTCCAGGTGCGCCGGACGACGGTGCAACTCGCGAAGGCGAAGCGGTTCCTGATGAAGGGGCGCCGGAACCCGAAGCGATCCCTCGCGAACCTGTTGCGGACCACGAAGCGATTGTTGAAGGCGGCCCGGTTGTTGTTGAAGACGCCTCGGTTGTTGAACGAGCGGTTGTTGAACGAGCTTCGGTTGTTGAACGAGCCTCGGTTGTTGAACGAGCCTCGGTTGTTGAACGAGCTCCGGTCGTTGAACGAGCTCCGGTCGTTGAACTGGGCACCGGCGGTCATCGGGATTGTCGCCGTGCCGAGGACCGCGAGCGCGGCCAGCGCGACGATCGATTTTCGCATCATGTCCTTCCTCTCCTTGGATTCGGCGTTGCTGAACGCAATGCACGTCGCCTTTCGAGGGGGGAAACGACACGACTGGTCGATGTTCCTGGGAACTCTAAAATTTAACAAAGAGTGATGTTCCTGACAGTCGTGTCAGGGCCGCTGGCCCACGGCTGACGAACGTTGGCGCGAATGACGACGAACGACCCAGCGGCGCGCGCTGCTGTGAAGAGCGCAGCCGCGGCCGATGACACGCACGCGCGCGGAGTCCGGTTTCAGACTAAATCCAGACATTGACGGCGACAGCTGCGCTCTTGTCGCGTGCGGCACAAAACATCATCCGCGTTGTTCATCCCACGCATTGGACGCAGCCCTCCTGCCCTGTTTTGGTTTCTCCTCGACACCGCAATGACAGGAGAGTGACATGCGCATCACAGCAGTTTCGGGACTCGGTGCTGTCCTCGTTGTCGCCAACGGCGTCGCGGCCGTCACGGTCAGCATCGCGGCCACCAGGAGCGAACGAGACGTCGCGTTGCGACACTGCATGGCAATGGCTCGGCGCGGGACCATGCCGGCTCGCCCAACCATGGCAATCCAAAAGAGGCAAATGGCCGTCTACAACGAGTGCATGGAACAGGCCGGATTCGGCCGTGATCATGCCGAAACGAAATAGATCGTCACACAGCTTGTGCCGTATTGGCGCGTGGTCGGCGGCAAGCCGCGCCGTGATCGATGGTCGCCGTCCTCCTGGGTCCAGCTTCGCGTGATGCAACTGGACGTTTGCCAGCGTGTTGAGGGTTTGATGGCCCGGACTGCGCGACGACCGATATCGTCGATCCAGCGGGTATGTTGATAGGGAACACGCTATCCACGTCCGCACTCGATCCTGAGCAGGAGGAAGCGTCATGAGCAATCTCGTCGTACTCGACTTCGACGGTATTCACACCGCCGACGAGGTGTTGAATAAGCTGCGATCGATGCAAAAGGAGTATCTGATCGACCTCGAAGACGCCTGCGTGGTTGAACGCGACAAGAACGGCAAGATCTATATCAAGCAGGCGGTGAATCTCACGGCGATCGGTGCAGCCGGCGGCGGCAGCAGGGGCGCCTTATGGGGCGCGATCGTCGGCCTTCTCTTCCTCAATCCGCTCGCCGGAATGGCCATCGGGGCGATCACGGGCGCCGGCGCCGGCGCCTTGGCGGGCGCGCTCTCCGACTACGGGATTCCCGACGATTTCATCAAGAAGCTCGGTGAAACGATCCCCAAGGAGTCCTCGGCGCTGTTCATCCTCTTCAGAACCGTCAACGAGGACAAGGTGCTGCCGGAGCTCAAGTCTTACAAGCCGCGACTACTTCGCACGTCCCTGCCCAACGAGGGCGAGCAAAGACTGAAATCGGCGCTTGCCGCCGCGGCGTGACTTTGCGCTCGGTCCCTGACGGGCCTCAGCGGTCCCCAACAGCACGCGCTTCGACGCCGCGATACGACCGGCGGGCGCGACGGGGTCCGGCATGACCGCGTCGGCCCGAAACATCGACCTCCGGCCAGAACCAAGGACGGTCATGGCAAAGCTTCTCCTCTGGGCGGCCGCGCTGATGATCGCCAATCTCTCCGTCGGCGAGTCTGTGGCGCAGGAGCCACGACGCTCGAATGTCGGCACGCTGACGTGCACCGTGGGGCCCGGCGTCGGCGCCCTCATCGCCTCCCGCCGACGGCTCGCGTGTCGATTCGATGCGAGGGATGGGCATGCAGAGCAATATGCGGGATCCATCACGCGCTTTGGCGTTGATGTCGGGGTCACGGCCGGCGGCGTGATGAGGTGGGACGTTCTTGTTCGAACGCGGGGTGCGCGCCGCGGAGCGCTCGCCGGCCACTACGTCGGAGCGAGTGCCGACGTTTCTCTCGGGCTCGGAGGCGGCGCCAAGGTGCTCATCGGAGGGTCTCGCCGGGCGACGATGCTCCAGCCCGTCTCGCTCGTCGGCCAGGTCGGCGTCAACCTCGCTGTCGGGGTCGCCGGCCTGGAGCTGCGCTTCCTGAGCTCTTCGCCGGCCGAGTAGTCCGAGACCGCGACGCGCGACGGCGTCACCGCCCGCGTGCGCAGGCGATGACGCAGCAAACGAGGCGATGGCGGAATTACGCGATGGCGCCGCGTGCGCGCAGCATGCCGATCGTGTCGAGATCGTTCTGCTCGCGCGCGTTCTCGTCGGCGCGCTCGCGCGCCTGGTCGCGCTCGTCGAGCAGCTCGACCTTCTTGAGCTCCTCGAAGGCCTCGCCGAGCGCGGCGCGCGCGTCCTCGAGCTGACCGCGCAGCTCGTCGGCCGAGCGCTTGAGGTTCTCGCGCCGCTGCATCGCGGCCTTGGCGTAGGTCGGATAGGCGAAGTGCCCCGGATCGTGGATGCCGGCGCGCTCCTGCTCGGTCTTGATTTCGCGCTCGAGGTCGCCGGCCATGCGATCGAACTCGGCGATCATGCCTTCGATCTGCGCAACCTTGCGCCGCTTCTCATCGACCTGAAATTTCTTCAGCCGAATGAGCGTGTCACGTGACTTCATCGACTCATACTCCCCAGAAGTCTCGCGACCGCCGTGGGGCCAGGGCATCCCCGGGCGCGGCCGCTCGCCTTACCGTAAACCACTGGGGATTGTCGCAACATATTGTTAGTTTTCGGTTTCCGCGTTTGTGAAAATTTGCGCCAGGCGGCGGTATCCCTCGGCCAGCGTGGTTGATTCTTCCTTACCCTGGCCGAGAAAAGCCTCGAGCGGGCCATGCAGGCCGATCGC
>Ga0126371_10004236_pt1 | contig 12632 bp, 10 predicted proteins | sample PanSoiMetaPlot_4_FD_110145 | JGI IMG/M metagenome (GOLD analysis project Ga0126371, IMG submission 110145) | Tropical forest soil microbial communities from Panama - MetaG Plot_4 | ecosystem: Environmental > Terrestrial > Soil > Tropical forest > Bulk soil | place: Panama | collected 2016-02-17
CAAGTGGCGCTCAAAGTCTTGCGCGTTGTTGGTGCGCGTCTGCGGCGCCTCGTTGGAATCATCGAGGAGCTGTCTTTCACTACGGTGCGACATCGGCTGGCATCATTTCTGCTTCGGCAAGCTCGAAAGGAAGGAAAACGCAAGAATGGCAGCATAGAGATCTTGCTGCCTGCCAGCAACCAGGAGTTCGCGGCGCAGATTGGGACTGTACGCGAACTCGTATCACGGAACCTCAGCCGTTTGCAGGCGGAAGGAGTGCTTGAGGTCGATGGCCGGACCGTGCTGATTCGAGATCTGCATGCCCTTGAAGCGGAGACGAAGAACCAGGCATAGCTGATTCGATCGTGCCACTTTCCTTCTTTTGACCACAGCCGCGCGTGTGAGCGCGTTGCCCAAGTCACACGTTCTCAAAGGCCCAGTGCGTTTCAAAATTCTCCATTGTGTGCCTCGAATACGATTAGGTGTCTATAGCGGCAGGCTCGGGAAAAGCCGCATTTGTCGCAGCGCACTTCGAACGGTGGAACACCGCGAAAGAACCACTGGTAGATTATGGGCGCGGAGATGATTTCGACCAGTGAATCCGATTGTCACACCGTCGGCACTCGACTCCGAAATACACAGAGGTGCTCACTAAAACCCCGTGCCTTTCATCCTCCAGTGGCCCGACGCTCCGGCTTGCAGGCCTATTTGGTGCGCGCAATAGAGCTGAATTGTTCAATACGCAGTGACTTTTGTCGCAGGGATAAAGTCGAAGGCCGGCAATTTGTATGTTTCACTTTTGTTCTAATCAACTCTCAAATTCACGCCGTTTGGCAATGAGGCCTCGAAATGTCGCGCGAGCGTGACAAAAGTCATCGTTTTTCGTTTCGCGCTCCGATACGTTCACTGGGTAGCAACCTCCTGACGATGTGGGTTGCGAGGAGAAACTGTCATGAGCGTGAGCACCGCAAAAACTGTACGTGAGTTGGCATTGGAGATTCCAGAAGCGACGCGCATATTCGATAAGATTGGCATCGACTACTGTTGTGGCGGAGGTAAGTCGCTCGAAGAGGCATGCGCCACCGCGAATCTTTCGGTGGACGAGGTTCTCGATGCCCTGGAATTCGAGGAGCAAAAAGCCCGGGCCAATAGGAAAGATCGCAATTGGCTTACGGAACCTCTAGCGGACCTGGTTGCACACATCAATGACACCCACCACAAATACACACGGGAAGAAATCGCGAGACTGGGGCCGCTGTTCGAGAAAGTGGTCTCAGTACATGGCAAGAACCACCCTGAACTCCAATCCATCCAGGCAAGCTTCCTCGAACTTGCCGGCGAGTTAACCATGCATTTGATGAAAGAAGAGATGATGCTGTTTCCCTACATTGTTCGGATGGAGGAGTCTGTGACCGAACAGCAGCCTATCCTGCCGCCGCCTTTCGGCACAGTACAAAATCCGGTGTCAATGATGCAGCACGAGCACGATTCGGCCGGCGACGCGTTGCGTGCCATGCGTGAGGCCAGCGGCGGTTATTCGGCCCCGCCTGATGCGTGTGTCAGCTACCAGACACTCTACAAGGCCCTGACTGAATTTGAAGCTGATCTGCACCAGCACATCCACCTGGAGAACAACATCTTGTTTCCCCGAGCGATTGCGATGGAACAGACGCCCTGATTAAGTGACTCGTAGTTGACTGCTCGACTGGGTGGCCCCTAAGCTGGCAAGTCGCTGGGGATGCTGTGAAACAGTTCGGGGTCAATCCGGCGCAGTCCGCGGCACCCACCTGCCAGGCAGAACCGAACGAGGGGGTCATCACCTGGTCTATTGCTCACCGCCGTGACTTAAGTCATTCTCCAAGTGTTTGCTAGCTTCATACCATGGAACCAGCGTCTGAGAATCTTCAACGGCAGGTGCAAGGTAGCTATACCAGACAGCAAAAAAAGAGGGTGCCCGATGCAGGACCAGTCAGCTGCCAAACTTAATCTCACCCTCGCTACGGGCGCGTTCGCGCTTTGCTTTGCCGTCTTCGGTTCCATGTCGGCGATGATGCCGATCATCAGCAAGCACATGGCTCTAACTCCGGTGCAGAAAAGCATAGCTATCGCTGTTCCCGTACTGCTGGGGTCGCTAGGGCGCATTCCGCTTGGCATCCTAGCGGACCGCTTCGGCGGTCGTATTGTGTTCACCTTGGTCATGTTGTTCTCCATTGTGCCGGCATTTCTGATGGGAGGCGTCAGGAGCTATACCCAGTTGCTCATCTATGGCTTCTTCATTGGGATTGCGCTGGCCAGCTTCTCGGTAGGGATAGCCTTCGTCAATGGTTGGTATCCGCCGGAGCGCCAGGGCTTTGCACTGGGTGTTTATGGCGCAGGCAACATCGGGCAATCGCTCGCAGCGTATGGTTCTCCAGTGCTAGCAACTGCGATTGCCTTCAAGTGGGGTTTCTGGACCTTCGGCGTGCTGCTGTCGATCTGGCTGGTTATTTTCGCTGCTCTGGCGCGCAATGCGCCCAATCGCGGACCGGCAAAGACCTTTCGTGAAATTGTCCGTCCCCTGAACGACAACCGCAGTTGGGTCCTGAGTCTTTACTACTTTCTGACCTTTGGTGGGTTTGTTGCGCTGGCAGTGTATCTTCCCACGCTGCTGACGGAGGTGTTCAAACTCACGCCGCAGGATGCGGGGTTCCGCACCGCTGGTTTTGTAGTCTTGGCCACGGGACTGCGGCCGGTCGGGGGTGTGCTCGCCGACCGGGTGGGTGGGCGCACGATCCTAAAATGGGTCTTCCCCGCGACCGCGGTCATGGCAATCTTCCTCGCCTGTCCGCTTATGTCAACCTTCACTATTGGTGCCCTGGGGATGGCAGCGTCCATCGGTCTCGGCAACGGTGCGGTCTTCAAGCTGGTTCCGGAATATTTCCCCAAATCTGTGGGCGGCGTGACCGGATTGGTGGGCGCAGCCGGAGGCCTTGGGGGTTTCTTCCCGCCGCTGGTGCTTGGCATAATTAAGCAACAGACCGGCTCGTTTGCCTGGGGCTTTGTTCTTCTCAGCGGATTTGCGCTATGCTGCCTGCTGGTTTTGCTGCGTAGCTCCACGGCACGAGCTGGAGTTGGCAGCCGTGAACTGAGTCATGAGTAGTCTGAAGCCGATCAAGCTTCCGCCCTCGGGTTCCGACACTGCGCATTCTCTGTTTTGGGGCTTGGCAGCGGCTGCGCTTCTTATCGCGGGCATTGTGGTTGGCAGCCGTGGTCTGAAGGATTTCGATCCCGCGCTGGTCTCCTATGCCGGCGCCACTGTCTTCTCTGCCTTTGGCCTCGGTTACCGATACGCCATGTGGCTGCGCCGCCCGCCGACGCGGCTATATTGGTTTCGCGGATGGCAGATCTTCCTGCAGCCCAAACGGCTCGGGCCCAATCTTGCCCGGCTGGCGAGTACCTTTTGGAACAATGTTGTTCTGCAGCGCTTTATTGAGCGCCGCTCCAAGACACGTTGGACCGCACATTGGTTCCTGGCCTGGGGTTGCCTCATCGCCGCTGCGGTCACGTTTCCGTTGTCTTTCGGGTGGATTCGGTTTGAGACCGCACCTGACAATCAGCAGATTTATCGCGCATTTGTTTTCGGCCTTCACGTTGCCAGTTTTCCCTTGACTTCCATCGTCGCTCCACTGGCCTTCAACATTCTCGACATCTGTGCCGTCATGGTGCTGATTGGGGTCTTCATAGCTATGTGGCGGCGCGGCAGTGAGCGCGGCGCATGGAGCGTGCAGCAGTTCTCCAATGACCTTTTGCCGTTGATTCTGCTCTTCGCAATTTCGGTTACAGGTCTGTTTCTTACGGTCTCCACCCACCTCTTACGTGGGCTGGACTATGGTTTTCTGTCACAGCTCCATGCCGTAACGGTTATATTCACGCTGCTGTATCTGCCCTTCGGCAAGTTCTTCCACATCTTCCAGCGCCCGGCACAGATGGGTATCGATTTCTATAAACGTGCCGGCGAAGAGGGCGGACCGGCACAATGCATTCGCTGCGGTCAGCCCTTCGCGTGGCAGTTGCAAGTCGGCGATTTGAAGGCCGTGCAGGCGGCGCTCGGTATCCAGTATCAGATGGAGGACAGCAGGCATTACCAGGATGTTTGCCCACAATGCCGTCGCAAGAACCTGGCCCTTATCCAGGATGCACTTTGGCGTACGCCTGAAGCCGAAGCACAACGCTTCGCAGGATTTTGACCTATGGCAAAGCTCCCCGCCGAGATTCCGGAAATCGTCAGGAAGTTCGGTCCGACGCTCAACCGCGTGCCCGCGGGCGGGTGGGTCGCGTCCGAGGAAGAAGACAAGATGGTCAAGACCCACTGCTGTTTCTGCGGACAGCAGTGCGGCATACAGCTGCGCGTGCGCAACAACAAAGTCATAGGGTGGGAGCCCTGGGAGGACTTCCCGTTCAATTTCGGCAAGTTGTGTCCCAAGGGCGTCAAGCGCTACATGCAGGACGAGCATCCCGATCGCCTCAAGCATCCGCTACAGCGCGTGCCTGGCAAAGGATTCGAGACCATATCGTGGAATCTAGCGCTTGACCGGGTGGCCGGCGAGATACGCCGTATCCAACAAACCTACGGCAATGACGCGTTCGCACTGCTGACGGGCGCGTCGCTCACCAACGAAAAAGCCTACCTGATGGGCAAGTTTGCCCGGGTCGCGCTGCGCACCGCCAACATCGATTACAACGGCCGCTTGTGCATGGTGTCGGCAGGAGCGGCCTCGAAGAAGGTGTTTGGCATCGACCGCAGCGCCAACCCGTGGTCTGATATACCGAAAGCAAAGGTCATTCTGGTGGCGGGAGCCAACATTGCCGAGTGCGCTCCCATCACAACCGACTATCTGTGGCAGGCACGCGACAATGGCGCCAAGCTGATCATCCTCGATCCACGGTTAACGCCCATCGCCCGCAATGCCGACCTGTACATCCCTGTGCGATCAGGCGGCGATATCGGCGTATTCAATGGCATGCTGCATGTGATGATCGAGCGCGGCTGGATTGACCGCGACTTTGTTTCGCGGCATACCACGGGGTTCGAACAGGTCGCGGAGATCGTGAAGAAATACACTCCGGAATACGCGGCAAAGATTGCCGGTGTGCCGACGGAGATGATCTTTCGTGCGGCCGAGATGTGGGGGCCGGCGCCCACCAGCTTCCTGTTGCACGCCCGGGGTATTGAGCATCATTCAAAGGGGGTGGAGAACTGCATTGCTGCGATCAATCTGGTAATTGCCAGTGGGCGCATCGGACGCGAGGGCTGCGGCTACGCCATGATTACCGGCCAGGGCAACGGCCAGGGTGCACGCGAGCAGGGACAAAAGTGCGACCAACTCCCCGGCAACCGAGACATCACGAATCCCCAGCACCGCAAGTACATCGCCAGTATTTGGGGCGTGCCGGAGGAGTCGCTTCCTGGCAAAGGTTTGTCGGCCGTGCCGCTGGTTGAGGCGATTCACGACGGCAAGATCAAGGGTTTGCTTTCCATCTGCTTCAATCCGACGGTCTCGTTGCCAGATGCGAGCTACGTGCGCGAGGCCTTGGAGAAGCTGGAGTTCTACATCAACATCGATTTTTTCTTGTCGGAGACGGCTCGCTATGCCGACATCGTTCTGGCTGGTTCCCTGATGGAAGAGGACGAAGGCACCACAACTAATGTGGAAGGCCGGGTCATCCGGCATCGCAAGGTTGTGAGTCCTCCCGGCGAAGCACGGGAGGACTGGAAGATCATCTGCGAAATCGCCCAGCATCTCGGCCAAGGCGACAAGTTCAATTACGCCTCCCCGCGCGAGATCTTCGAGGAATTGCGCGTCGCCTCGAAAGGGGGCGTCTCCGACTACTACGGGATGACATGGGAGCGCATAGACGAAAATAATGGCCTCTTCTGGCCTTGCCCCGATCCAGCGCATCCGGGCACGCCGCGGCTATACGAAGAAGGCAAATTTGGCCATCCCGATGGCAAGGCACATTTCATCCCCGTGGAGTGGCGGCCCTCGGCCGAAATGCCGGATGACGAATACCCGATCATTCTCACCACCGGGCGCGTGGTTTCGCAATTCCTCTCCGGCACGCAGACACGGCGTATCGGCGGACTGGTTGACCAGTACTCGCAGCCCCTGTGCGAGATGCATCCTCGGCTGGCCGAAAAGCTGGGCGTGCAGGACGGTGACTTCGTGAAGGTCGAAAGCCGTCGTGGCAACGTTGTGGTGCGGGCGCAAATCGTCAAGACCATCCGGCCCGATACAGTTTTCGTACCCTACCACTGGCCGCTCGACCGCTCCGCCAACAACATGACCGTCCGCGCCATCGATCCGGTCTCGAACATCCCCGAATTCAAGATCTGCGCGGTGCGGGTGACCCGCGTCGAGCCGCCGCACGATGCTATTGCGCAACTCGAAGTGCAGGCCGGGGGTGTGCGTTGAGCGAGCGCAACTTCTATATCGACTATTCGCGCTGCATTGGCTGCCAGTCTTGCGTGCAGGCGTGTGCGGAATGCGACACCCACCGCGGCGTTTCCATGATTCATCTGGAAACCATCCAGCGCAGCGAAAGCGTGCAAACTGCGCCGCAAGTGTGCATGCACTGCGAAGACCCCATCTGCGCGCGTGTGTGCCCGGCCGACGCCATTAAGAAGACGCCTGATGGCGTGGTGCAGAGCTCATTGAAGCCACGCTGTATCGGATGCTCCAACTGTGTGCTTTCCTGTCCCTTCGGTGTGCCGAAGTATCAGGTTGAGATTGACCAGATGATGAAGTGCGACATGTGCTACGACCGCACCAGCGTCGGCAAGAAGCCGATGTGTGCGACGGTGTGCCCTTCGGGTGCCTTGACCTTCGCCACTGCTGAAGAAATTCAGCGAACGCGCCGCGGCATCGCTATCAACAGTTGGAAGTTCGGCAGTGAGGAAGTCAAGACCAAGGTGTTTGTGATGGTACCGCGCGAAGTCGCGCGCGTGAACGTGAAGTTGGTGCAGATTTCCCCGACCCCAGCGCCGTTGCCGGAAGATGTTTACGACGTCGCATTGATGTTGGAGAATGCCGGATGAACACTGATTTTGAGCAGCACGGCTGTACAGGATGCCAGCAGACACCCCAGTGGCGTCAGGATTTCCCCATCGAGTGGGAGGGAGATCACTATGTCAGCCGCCGCGAGATGGTCAAGTTTCTGACCCTAGGCTCGTTGCTGCTGGCGGGGGCGAACTGGGTGACAGCACTGGCCAGCAGGTTCTTGCATCGTGGCTCGCGGGCTGAGCGCTTTATCGGGCTGGCCTCATCTCTCGATCAAACCAGATCTATGCTATTCCGTTATCCCACCGACCAAGATCCGTGCCTCGCCGTGCGCACTCCTGAGGGTAAGCTGGTAGCGTACTCGCAGGTGTGCACGCACCTGTCCTGCGCCGTCATCTACGACAAGGCGCAGAACGGATTGTTCTGCCCTTGCCATCACGGGTTGTTCAATCTGGAGGGTCAGCCAGTCGCCGGCCCGCCGACACGTCCCTTGCCGCGGGTGCAACTTGAACAGCGTGGCGACAGAATCTATGCGGTGGGAATGGAGGGCTGATGAGTGTAAGGCGCCAGGGTACCATCTTGTTCGCAGCCGTCCTCGCGTTGGTAGCGACGGCCGTCGTCATACAGTTGTGGCTGCTGACCGTCTCCATGGAAGCGCTGCTCAGCGGCGAATTCAAAACCCTGGTGCCTGCGGCCGCCGGATCGACACTGCTATTGGCAGTCAACGCTGGGTTGTTGCGTTATGTCTTCCATTTCGACCGCGATGCCCATGGGGAATAAGGTCCAGATGCCCGGCGAGACAGTTATTGACGGGCAGGCCGCGGGCGAGCAACCTTCCAGCGGCGGGCAGCAGCACAAATCGCCTAATGCTGACCGCATGGTCGAAACCCCGGAGGAGATCTTCGAGCGCACCCGCGCACGCGAGGTGCAGCTCTCGCGCTTGCTGATCTTCTTCATCTGCGGAGGCCTGCTTTTCATGCTTCTGCCAGGCACTTTCCTGGGAGTATGGAACCTCATCGCCATCACTGGCCGCCGTGCCGCCGAGAGCATTTCGCCCGCCTGGTTACAAGCGCACGGACATGCTCAGGTACTGGGCTGGATAGGCAGCTTCATTCTCGGGATCGGTTTTTACTCACTCCCGAAACTACGTGGCGGGTTGAAGCCCTATGAGCCCTGGACCGCCTGGGCGACGGGCATCATCTGGATGGCAGGCGTGTGGCTACGTTGGCTGGCCAACGTGTACTTGTGGCAATGGCGCGCGCTGCTCCCGATCTCTGCCGCGCTCGAATTGCTAGCATTCCTCATCTTCTTCCGTGCGGTCTCGCAACACAAAGCCGAAGAGGGCAGCAAAGGCAGGCTAGAGACGTGGGTACTCGTCGTCATTGCGGGTACGCTTGGCCTAATGGCAACCCTGCTGCTTAACCTGGGTGCTTGTTTGTGGCTTGCGCTCCGAGGAACGGGACCGGCTTTTCCGCCCAGCTTCGATCAGCGTTTCCTGGTGCTCGCCGCCTGGGGATTCATGGTGCCCTTTGTGTGGGGATTCAGCGCCAAGTGGCTGCCTATCTTCCTCGGCGCCAAGCAGCCTAACAACCGCTTGCTGGCAATAGGAGTTCCCGTCCACGTGACTGCAGTTGGGCTAGGTCTGGCTGCCTGGTTCCGGCTGACAACTGTGCTGATCGTGATCTCGTCGTCGCTGAGCATCGTCGCGCTTCGCATCTTCGCGAGACCCGAAAGAGCAGCCAAAACGAAGGGCATTCACGCCAGCTTTCCGTATTTTGTGCGCGTGGCATACGGGTGGCTAATGGTCGCCGCTGTGCTTGGAGTCTGGGCCGCGAACGCGTCGAATCCGCTCGGCCTCTGGGGAGCCTCACGCCACGCCTTGACGGTTGGGTTCATCGCCACCATGGTGTTCTGCATTGGCCAGCGTGTGCTGCCTGCGTTCTCCGGGATGCGGCTGCTCTTCAGCCCTCGACTCATGTTTGCCGGTCTGCTGCTACTTCTGGTGGGCTGCATTCTGCGGGTCGGCGGAGAAGTTCTTGCCTACCAGGAGATTGTTCCGGCCGCGTGGGCGTGGCTGCCCTATTCGGCAATCCTTGAGCTGTCTGCGGTCACGGTTTTTGCGATCAATCTCATCCTCACTTTCATGCAACCTCCTGCCCCGCAGAAACCGGTAGTCGTCCAACCGACATAACGCAGCTCTCTGGTAATCACGACTCCGGACGCGGCGTCTCTGTCAATCGCGCGGCCCCCAGGACGAAATCAAAATATCTCGCAATTAGCGTCTTCCCACGTACGCAATAGCCTCAAACCTCTGCTCTGGTACGTCAATCGAAAGTGCCGGCAAGTGATTGCGCCACGCAGACCAGATGCTTGCATCGGGCTCAATGTGGAACTGAAGTCCGTAGGCACACTGTCTAAAGCGAAACGCCTGGTGCCGATACTGTGTGCTGGAAGCGAGCAAGGTAGCTCCTTGGGGCAGATCGAAAGTGTCCCCGTGCCAGTGGAATACAGGGATTTGCGGACCCTCCGGCCCGAATAGCGGATCTCGATTCCCCTCCGCCGTCAGGTTGACAAACCCAAAGCCGACTTCCAGCTTGTGGCCGGGGAAAACTGTTGCCCCTAGCGCCTTTGCCAGCAATTGAGCCCCGAGGCAGACACCGAGCACAGGACGATTGCGCCGAACTATCTCTGCGATGAAGCTGCATTCTCCCGCGATAAATGGGTATTTGTCGGATTCGTAAACGCCCTTTGGACCGCCTATCACTACCAGCCCTTCAACCTCATCCGGGAGCGGAAGGCTGGTGCTTATGTCCAGGCGCCGGACCTCTGGATGGAGACCTCGCGCATCGGCTTCAGCGCCGATCAATCCAGGGCCTTCCCACGCCACATGTTGTAGTACCAGCCAACGGCGAGCTACGGCCAATGGCTCCGCCACACTCTCCACAACTGCATCTCCAAACCAGCACACGTTATCCCACAAATGACTGTTGGCTATCTGACGAAAGCTTTTTGGTCGCTACCAGGTTTCATTCGCCGAATCATGAATCCAGGCCATCGCGCGGCCGGCTGCCGGAAATCCGAGTGTGGTGACACCGAGCATGACGACGTGTTCCATTTCTTCAATGGAGATGCCAGCCTCTTTTGCATGGCGAACGGCGGAGTGAGTGCCGCCTTCCGTTCCTGCGGCAATGGCAAGAGCGAGTTTCACGAGCCTCCGCGTCTTCTCGTCAAGAGGGCCTGCCTCATGGCACGCGTCAGCCAACGCAGTGAAGCGTTGCCAAACTTCGGGATGAGACTTGCGGATTTGATCAGCAGAAGTAGAAGGCTTCGGCATGAGTTTTATCCCTCGCGAACTAAACAGCGCAGTATATACCGCTCGCATAGCCGATCGTGACCACCTGCAGCGAGTCGCTCATGTCTGACGTGGGGTTGCCACTAGAAACTGGGAGGCTGTGACTTTTGTCATCGCAGCGTGCAGCTGAAATTCATAGATTAGCGGATTCTGAATTTCCCAAAAAACTCAGTTAGATGAAAAACACTATTGCGACACGGCCCTACGCACCCTAGCTTTGACTTTTTTGGGGGGGGTGACGCATGCAGTTGGAGCGACCTTTGAATACCGCCTATCGCGCTGACTGGTGTTCCGTATTGTCCCGAACCGCCGCGGGATTTCTTGTTTTCCAATTCCTCTCAGGTCTTGCGGTCACTTTCGCTCCATTTCGACCCGCTACGGAATGGAGTCTGCTGCTACACACGATGGTCGGATCGCTGGCGATTACTGCGCTGGTTTGGTACAGCGCGCGTCATTGGAAGAGCTATGCCGAGCAGGCGATGTCGGATGTGCTGCTGCTCGGCTACGTTGGAATCGCGGGGTTGACGATTTGCCTCATGACCGGACTATGGCTGACCGGGCAGGCGCTGCTAGGTACGAGGACTTCTCCGTGGCTTCGCTACACTCACCTCGTGTCAACACTGGTCACCTTAGCAGCGCTAATTCCACATGTTTTTCTGGGATGGTGGCGAAGGCGTCGGCAGGAGACGTCGCGAGGAGCGGCAGGATGGCTGGTTGCGAGCGCGGTCATAACGGTGGTTGGATTGCTGCTGGTTGCCGGATTCACGCTGGCATACTCCGACAACAAGTACCACAACGAGTTTCCACCTGACTACAGCTTTGCTTTCGGCAAAGACCGGCCGTTTGCACCCAGCCTAGCCCATACCTCAACCAATGGTGCGTTCGATGCGCGGTCGCTTGCGGGATCGGAAACGTGCGGCTCCAGTGGATGCCACACCGAGATCTATCGCGAGTGGCAAACCAGCGCGCACCGCTATGCTGCGATGGATCCCATTTTTCAGGGCATTCAGAATGTCATGGCAAAGCAGAACGGACCTGAATCAACCCGTTATTGCGGAGGCTGCCATGATCCGATTTCTCTGTTTTCGGGAACCAAGAACGTCTTCGTCGAAAAGCTGACCGGGCTTCAGGGATACAACGAGGGGATTTCCTGCCTGGCGTGTCATTCCATTCAAAAGACAGACATACAGGGCAACGCCAACTACACGATATGGCAGCCCACCGAATATCTCTGGCAGTGGAGCCGGGAACATAGTTGGGGTGCAACCGCCAGGAACTTCCTGATTCGCGCCTGGCCCACGCAGCACAATCGGCTGAGCAAGCGCATGTACAAGAAACCCGAGTATTGTGCTGCCTGCCACAAGCAGTTCATCGATCAGGAGGTGAACCGCGTAGGTTGGGTACAGCTACAGAACCAGTACGACAACTGGGAGGCAAGCCACTGGAACCACAAGGGCGATGCACGTACTACGGTCGAGTGTCGCGAGTGCCATATGCCGCTGGTTGACTCGAACGATCCTGCGGCTGGCGATTCCCTGGACTACAACCGCAGTCAGGGCGATCACAAACACCGTAGTCATCGCTTCCTGGCGGCCAACAACTTTGTGCCGACCTTGCTGCACCTGGAGGGTGCGGAGAAACAAGTACAGCTCATCGAGCGCTGGCTCCAGGGCGACATCGAAATTCCAGAAATTCGCAACAAGTGGGCCGAAGGTCCGGTGGTCAAGCTCCGAATTGAGACACAGCCGTCGGTTGCGCCGAGCCAGACCTTGCCGGTGCGGGTCATCATGACTTCCAACAAGGTCGGGCACGACTATCCAACCGGGCCGCTCGACATGATCCAGAGCTGGGTCGAGTTGCAAGTCAAAGATGCCGACGGAAGGATCGTCTTCGCCTCGGGTCGGCGGGACGAGCGCAACTTCCTGGAGCCGGGAACATTTTTGTTCAAGGCCGAACCGGTTGATCAGTACGGAAATCTCATCGACCGGCACAATTTATGGGAGATGGTGGGAGTGCGCTACCGCCGTTCGCTCTTCCCGGGATACTCAGATACGGTGCTTTACAACGTCATGTGTCCATCAGGGGAACCAAGCGCGCCGGCGTCCGACGTGCGAGGCGAACGAAAGTTTGCTGTACCACTTGGACAAGCCTCAGGAAGGCTGCGCATCGAAGCGACCTTGCATTATCGGAAGATGGACCAGTTTCTTTTGAACTACGTGCTGGGTGAGAAATCAGGGGTCACTGCTCCGGTAGTTGACATCGCC
>Ga0126371_10004237_pt1 | contig 12632 bp, 12 predicted proteins | sample PanSoiMetaPlot_4_FD_110145 | JGI IMG/M metagenome (GOLD analysis project Ga0126371, IMG submission 110145) | Tropical forest soil microbial communities from Panama - MetaG Plot_4 | ecosystem: Environmental > Terrestrial > Soil > Tropical forest > Bulk soil | place: Panama | collected 2016-02-17
GAGAAACGCCCGCTCGATCGCGACGCCCATCGCGCTCAGCGGCTCGTTCAGCGGTGAGAGCAGTTCTCGCATCGCGGCGTCGGATTCGCGGTACTGCACGAACAGCGCACCCTGACCGACTGCCGGCACCATCTCTTCGAGCGGAATCGGACTGCCTTCGCCGACTTCCGCGGGGAGGCCTAAGCGTTGCGCGCCTGCTAGCGCGATCACGATCGCGTCGTATTGTCCGTCGAGCAGCTTGCGGATGCGGGTGTCGATGTTGCCGCGGCACTCTTTGATTTCGACTTGTGGCTTGCGCGCGTGGATCTGCGCCGCGCGGCGCAGCGAGCTCGTGCCGACGACCGCGTTGTTCGGCAGGCTAGAGATCGTCTTGTGGATATTGTCGCGCGAGAGCAGCACGTCGCGCGCATCGCCGCGCATCGGCACGACGCCCGCCCGCACGCCGGCTGGCAGCTCGGTCGGCATGTCTTTCATCGAGTGGACGGCTATATCGGCTTGGTTTGCGAGCAGCGCCGACTCGAGTTCTTTCACGAACACGCCATCGCCGCCGATCGACGCCAGCGAGCGCTCTTGGTCTTTGTCGCCGCGCGTGCTGACCTTGATCGTGCTGAAGATGATATCGTCGTGCATGCCATGGAGCAAGTCGATCACCACCTGCGCCTGTGCGAGCGCGAGCGCGCTTGGACGTGTCGCGACGCGTACGGCGGTGACAGTCGGCATGGAATTGGCCGCTTCAAGGCGACAAAAAGAGGCTCCTTTGGAGCCCGCGTGCCGGGTGCGAACAGGAGAACGCGACCGCGCGTGCCGCAACAGTGTGACGACTGATGGTGATGTCACAAGCGCGCGGCTCGTCGTTATCAATCGTCGTCGTTCGAGCGTGCGCGTTGGCGCTTGTCGCCGCGCTGTTCTTCCTCGGACTCGGCAACGGCAGCCTGTGGGATAACAGCGAGCCGACGTACGGCGAAGTCGTCAAAGAGATGTTCGTGCTGCACGACTGGGTGTCGTTGCATTACAACTACGCGCCGTGGTACATCCATCCGCCGTTGTGGATGTGGACCGCCGGTCTTGCATCGCTGATCTTCGGCCTGAACGAGTTTTCATTGCGGCTGCCGAGCGCGCTGTTCGGCGTCGCCGGCGTCGTCGCGACGTATCTCGCGTGCCGGCGTCTGTACGGCGAAGCGGCCGGCATCATCAGCGGCCTCGCGTTGGCGACCAGCCTTGAGTACATCGTGCTCGCGCGCCTTGCGATCCTCGATACGATGTTGCTATTCTTCATGACCGTCGCAACCCTGTGGGCATTCTTTGCGCTGCGCGACCGCGACCGGCGCGCGTTTTGGATCGCGGTGTTTGCGGCGGCCCTCGGCGTGATGGTCAAAGGCCCGGTCGCGATCGTGCTGCCGGTGCTGACGCTGGTCGTCTGGTACGCGTGTGTCGGCCGTGAGCGCCGAGCCGTCTTGTTCGGTTCGATTCGCGCGATGCCGTGGGTTGCCGGTACCGTTGCCTTCTTGATCGTCGCAGGCTGGTGGTTCGCGCTGCAAACGGGGCTTCACGGCAGCGCGTTTTTGGCGGAATACATCGGTCGCTCGACGTTCAGCCGTTACGTCACCCCGTTCGAGAATCAACCGGGTCCGGTCTACTATTATCTCCCGATCCTGCTGCTCGGGTTTTTTCCGTATGTCGCCTTCTTACCGAAAGCGATTAAAGAAGCGTGGCGCGCTCGCACGAGCGATGACATCTTCTTGTTGTGCGCGGCAGCAGTGCCGTTCGTGTTCTTCTCGGTCGCTCAAACGAAGCTGCCGAATTATCTGGCCGTGATTTTTCCGGCGCTGTCGATCCTCGTCGGGGATCTGGTCGGGCATGCGATCGAGCGCAATGACTTGCGCAGCCTGCGTGGCGCGCTTATCATGCTGCCGCTTGCGCTTGTGCTGTTGACGGTCGCGATCGTCGTGTACGTGCAGATGCAGCGCCTCGGTGACGTCGCGCAACTCGCCGCCCCACTTTCGCTGCTGGGCTGGGTAGTCGTGCCAGCCGCCATTGCCACGGTTGTGTTCACGCTTGTGTTGAGGCGCGCGTGGATCGCGCCGCTTGGGCTCACGCTGATGATGGCCGGCGTCGTGAGCGCGCTCGTGCTCGCGATCTTACCGGGCCTTGAGGCGCGCAAACCGATGAAAGCGATGGCGCATCACATCCAATCGCTGTGGCAACCGGGCGACAAGATCGCGATCACCGGGGTGCATGGCGGCTTTTCGCTGCTCTTCTATACCGACGCCGGGCCGATCTATTTCCTGCGCACCGAGACGGAAAAAGAGAACGCCGATGCGCTCCTGCGGGGAGATGCGCGGGTCTACGCTCTCATCGTCCCCTACGAGTACGCGGACCTACAGGCAAAGGGCATCCATGCCCGCATTCTGGAGCGCCTTCCCAACATGTGGCTGATCACCAACAAGTAACGGTTTGGCTACGCTTTGCGCTTTTTCGGCGTGCGCGCGGCGGGCGCAAGACGTTTGGGCGGCTCGGGCAATGCAAGCGTCTTACTCACGCTCAGCTCTTCGACGCGCAAGCGCTTCACGACCAGCTCGTCGATTGTCAGCGTACCGAGGCTCGCGTTCTCAATCGCGCCGTCGCGGACCGCGAGGCGGCGCACAGCCAAGGCCCCGATCGCCATCGTTCCGACCGCCAACGCGCCGATCGCCATTGCGCCGAATGCAACCGCCCCAATGGCTTGAGCGATGGCTGCGAGCGCTTTGAAATTCATGCTCGTCTCACTTGTACGAGTGCAAGCCGCTGATCACGATGTTGACCGCGAAATAACTGAAGAGCACTGTCGCAAAACCGATGATCGAGACCCACGCGGTGATCGTTCCACGCATCGACGGCTTCGTGTGGAGATGGACATACGCAGCGTAGACGATCCAATTGACCAGCGCTGCCGTCTCCTTCGGATCCCACTGCCAGTAACTGCCCCACGACACGTGCGCCCACAGCGCCCCCAGGATGATGCCTGCGGTGAGCAGGATCTCGCCGACCGAGTTGACGCGATACGCGGCGACATCGAGCTTCGACGACGCAGGCAGGGCGTCGAGCCATGCGAGCCAACGCGGCCGTGCGATGTCGAGATCAGCGGTCTGCGTCGAAACCGCGGCGCCCACGGACTGACCTGCGGCCCGCACGATGCGGTCCTCGTCCGCTTTCTTGAACAGGTACAAGATGCTGAGCACGCAGCCGATCAAGAATGCCGCGTATGAGGCGAGCACGACCGGCACGTGGATGTAGATCCAGCTGCTCTGAAGAGACGGAACGAGCGGTTCGAGCCCTTTGTTCCAGCCCTTCGCGTATGCTAGCAGTGCATCCGAGAACAGGAACGCGAGCGGCGCTGCGAACCAGATGCGATAGCGCGCGCCGAAGATCAAGAAGAGCACCGCGGTGAACAGCGAGACGACCGACAGCGAACCGAACAAATCGTTCCACGGAACGTGGCCGCTATAGTGCCAGCGTAGACCCAGGCTGATGGTCTGCGCGATGATGCCCAGCGACGCGAAGACGATACCGGCGGCGATCGGCGTCCAGCTGCGGAAGAACCAATAACCGGCGAACACGAGTGCGGCGATCAGATACAGAACGACGGCCGCTTCATACCACGACATGTAGGCGGCAACATGCGCGTCCATCAACGCCGCTGCGTTTGTATTGTATTGGGTGTAGTCGCTAGGCATAGGCATTCACCGTTTCGCCGATGGTGCCGCTCGCGGGCGCACGCAGCCGGTCCGCCAACCCGTTCACCAGCGCTTCGAAGTCATCCTCATACATCGCGTTGCCCTTGGTCGTCGTCGCAGCGACATCCACGACAGGGCCGGCGTCGGTCCGTCGCACGCGCGCGTAAAGCTTGATCGGCATGAAGAACAGCGCCATCACGAAGCCGGCAGTGAGAATGAGCGCGCCGGCGCCGACCCATCCTTCACCTGGATCGAATCGATACGTGAGACCGGACCACGCGACCGGCGGCAGCGCTTTCATGGTGTACCCGTCGCCGATGTCATACGACGCGCCGACCGGCAGCAAGATCGGCCGTTGTGTGGTCGGGATCTGATCGTGGAAAAGCCACAGCGCATACGTGTCGGCTTTGGGCAGCGGTACGCCCGCAGGCGCTTGCGATGGATCCGATGGACCGAGCATCGTGCCGTATTCGATCACGCGGCTCGTGCCCGGCAGCAACACGACGTCTTGGGGACTTAGACGGCCGTTCACGTCCGGCAGCGTCACGGGCTTTCCGTTGCGCGATATCTGAAGATTGCCTCCGTACCCGTACGATGCTTGGTAGAGATATACCGAGCCGGCGGTGATGAATGGATGATTGACGAGAATGCTCGGCTGCGCGTCCGTGCCAGGGCCGATGACGTGGACATCGGATTGGAAGCGCGATGCCTGGTAGACGGTGCCCGCTTTGGTTTGCACCGGCTCGAAGCGGCCGATGAACCGTGACAACGAGACCAGCAGTCCGGCTTGAGGCACGCTCACGGTCTGGCCTTGGTAGATCTGCAGCTCACCGCGATAACCCCATAGCCACCCGATGAACGCGCCGACCGCGATGACGGCAAACCCCACGTGCGCGACGAGCACACCGTAACGAGCCCATTTCTGCTTGTCCGCGAACACCCATCGATTGCCGTCGATCGTCTGCGTGCGCACGCTGAAGCCACGCCGGCGCGCGTAATCCTCTACGGCGTCAGCGGTCGTGTCGAAATCGAGTGACGACTCGCGCGCGGCGTGCAAGCCGAAATTCTCGATCGGAAGCGCGCGATCTTTAGGAAAACGCTTGGGGATCACGCGGCGGAACGTGCAAACCGACATCGAGAGCAGCAGCAACAGGACGAGCGCGATGTACGGCCAGGAGTGAAAGACATTGGTCAGGTGCAGGCGCAAAATTGCGTTGGCCATCGGCGCCGGATACTCTTGATAGTATTGCTCAGGCGGGATGTTCTGATCGACGCTGGTGCCGACGAGCGTCAGCGCGGCCCATATCGCGAAGACGAAGACGGGAAACATGACGTTGGAAAGCACGTCGAGCGTCTGGTCATAGAGACTGCGCTCGCGAACGGCGGAGCCAGCGCTCATGCGGGGTTCTCTTGCGAGGCGAGCCGCGGCTCGGTGAACCGCACGACGATGATGCTGACGAAGTACAGGCCGGCGAGCGGCGCGGCCAAGAGAAGCATAGTGAGCGGGTTTCCGTCCGGTGCGCCGATACCTGCGAGGATGAGGATGGCGATCATCGCGTGCCGCCACTTATCCGTCAGCATCTTCGAATTGACGATGCCGACGCTCGCGAGCAGCGCAAGCACGATCGGCAGCTGAAACATGACTGCGAAGATGCCCAGCAAGATGACGATGAACCCGATCGTGGGATCGAGTTGGTACGTGCCGACCAATCCTGAGTTTTGCGTGATGTTGAGGAGTGCGCGCAGGACGAGCGGCAATACGATCAGTCCGCAGAACGCGATGCCGGCGACGGACATGCCAAGCGATGGTATGGCGTACCACATGACTTTTGCGCGCAGGCGGCGGTCGAGCGCTGGCGCGACGAAGGCGTAGATCTCGTAGAGCACGATCGGGAAGCCGACAACGACGCCGACCAGCAGCGATAGCTTGATGTACACGCGGATGATCTCGGCCGGCGAGAACACGTGCAGCTGAATACCGGGGATGAAGTATCGTTCGAGCAAGACGAGCAGCTTGGGCATCAGCGGGAACGCGATGAGCGAAAGCACGCCGACGGTGACGATCGCGATGATGAGGCGCGTGCGCAACTCGGCGAGGTGCTCGGTGAACGTCATCTCGCCTTCGTCGTTGGGACGAGGGGCTGCGGTGGCTTGCGACGGCGGGCGCAGCTGCGTCGACATGTTCCTTCTATTATAATAGATGGCTGCGCCGCGCGGCGCGCACGGCGGATCGCGCTACTGCTGCGGCGGAGTGGAGGCCGGCGGGCCCGATGGTGTCTCGGGCGTCGTGCTCGACGTCGCCGTGCTTGTGCTCGGCGGCGCGGGCGGAGGAGCGGCAGGCGGCTCGGGCTGCTGACTCTTGGAGACTGCGGAGTCGAATTCGCGCTTGGCCTGCCCCATCGAGCGCGCGAGCTTCGGGAGCCGCTCGGCGCCGAAGAGGATGATCGCCGCGCCGATGATGACGGCGATGATGGGCGCATCGATGACGGCGTAGATGGGGGACATGTGCTAGAAGGCTCCTTTCCTACCTGACGTTCGGCGGTACCGTAAACGCGTCCCCCGGGTCAGGATGAAAAAGCGCTCAAATCGCGGGCGAGGCCGGCGAGCTCGTCGCGTGCGGCAGATGGCGGAAGCGACGTCAGCGCGCGCTGTGCGTCGTCGGCGTACGCGTGCATCGTTTGGGCGGTGCGTTCGATCACCGAGCGCTCGCGCAGGCTGTCGACGACCTCATCGAGCGCGGCTTGGGCCTGGGTGGCGCCGGCGTCATCGAAGGTGAAGAGCCGCTCGACGCGTGAGCGCACGAGGGGGCCACCGGCTTCGAGTGCGTAGATGAGCGGCAGCGTCATCTTCTTCTCGCGCAGGTCGCTGCCGGCGGGTTTCCCGAGTTGCGCTTCGGTGGCGACGGTGTCGTAGAGGTCGTCGCGGATCTGGAATGCCAGTCCGAACAACCGGCCGAATTCGCGCAACGCACGCACCTGCGGGTCCATGCGTAGCGCGTTGCCTGATGGACGACCCGCATGCAGCAACGCGTTGATCGCGCCCACTTCGGCGCACGAGCCGAAGAGCTCGGCGGTCTTCTTGCCGATGATCTCGAGGTAGCGTTGCGCGGTCATCGCAAGGTCACCCGCCGCCCGCAGTTGTTTGACTTCACCGTTGCAGATCTCGGCCAGCATCGCGGCGAGAATCGTCGGAACCGGCGGTGCGTAGCCGAACGTGATCTTCTTGAACACCCACGAGAAGAGATAGTCTCCGGCAAGCACGGAGAAGCGGTTGCCGTACGCGCGGTTCGTCGACGCGCGTCCGCGTCTGACGTCGGCATTGTCGAGCACGTCGTCGTGGATGAGCGTCGCAACGTGAATGAGCTCCATGTACGAGGCGAGCACCGGATCGTCCGGCGCCGACGGCGCGACTGCTCGACCGGCCAGCATCGTGATGCGCGGACGCAGCTGCTTGCCGCCTGCATCGAGCATGGCCCAAACAGCGCCCGCGATATGCGCGTTCTCCTGCGACAACTCTTCGCGTACGAACTGCTCGACGACGTCGTGAATGGACGATCGCGACTGCTCGATCACGCGAGCAAGTCCTTGATGGCGCTCGTGCTGTGGCCGTTCGGTGCGCGATCGGTCGTGCCGATGTGCATAGTGAGGATTCCGCCGGCCAGCCGGACGTATCGTACGTGCGCAAACTTGTTAGCTTGGAAGAGCGCAGCCAGCGCGTCTGCGTCCGGAAAGCTCACGAGCGATTGCGGCAAATAACGATATGCCGCGGCGTCGCCGCCGGCCGCGCCGCCGATGACCGGCAGCACGTTATAGAAGTAGAAATAGAACATGCGCCGCCATAGCGCGTTGGGAGGTTTGCCGATCTCGAGGTTGACGAATGATGCGCCAGGCTTGAGCACACGAGCGACTTCGCGCAGGCAGGCGCCGATGTCGACGATGTTGCGCATCGAGAAAGCCATCGCGGCGCCGTCGAACGTCGCGTCCTCGAAAGGCAACGAGAGTACGTCTGCTTGATGCCAATCGATGTTTCGCGGCCCAGCGTGTGCGCGGGCGATGTCAAGCATCTTCGGGCTGAAGTCGATCGCGTCGACGCAGCCCTCGGGCACTTTGCGCGCCATCGCGCGGGCGAGCGCCCCCGTGCCGCAGCAAAGATCGAGCAGCCGCGCGTCGTCTGCGACGTGAAGCTGCCCGATGGCGGCGCGCCGCCACAGTTCGTCCATCCCCCCGGTCATCGCGGTGTTCGCGCGGTCGTAGCGAGCTGCGATGCGATCGAAAAGGTCGCGCACCACGTCGCTCTTCTGGGGCAGATAGCCAGCTGTGGCCCCGGCCGGTTGAGGCTGGGTACCCTCTACACTCACTTCGAGGCGCTTCGAACGGTTTTCGGGGCTTTCCTGGCTTTGCGTTTGCGCGCGCCTGCGACGGTGCACTTGACGGTGCTGCGGGCGCGCGTGATTTGTCGCACGTGTCACAGTTGCATGCGACGATCGGCGCGGGCGGGTGCGCGACGCTGTGCGATGCGTTCGCGTCGGCGCAGCGGTCGATTGTCGCGCAGTTTCACAGCGTCGGAGATCTGAGCACGGGTACCCGCGCGCGCTCGGGGCCGATCATCGACGCGCTCAATGCTGCTGCTCGTCGCGGGATCAACGTCACGGTGCACGTTGAGGCGGACCGCTGCCGCTATGACCATCACGGCGTGCACGAGCCGGATAATAACCATGTGCGCCGGACGTATGCTGGGTATGAGCGAGGGTTCGACGATCGCATCCACGTGATCGCAGATGCAGATCCTCAAATTTTAGAACACGCGAAGGCGGCTGTCGTCGATGGTTCGCGAGCGTTTGTCGCCACCGCGAATCCGAACCGCAGCGGCTATGAGGAACCTGGTGCGATCGTCGTCGAAGACGACGAGCCCTCAGATGTATCAGCGATAGGGTCGTCGATCGACGGCACACCTTCGCAGACTACGCGAGTCGTGAGTGGACCAACACAGAGCGCTCGAGACCGAATTGCCGGACTACTTTCCGAGCGCCACGACGAGCGCATCGCGATCGAGGACCTATCGGATTCCACTATCGTCCAAATTCTGATCGCGCGCAGCCGCGACGGGTTTCACGATGAAGTGATCGTCAAGAGCGAGCCGGGATTGACGCTATCCGCGTCGCGCCAACTTATCGATGCTGGCATCGCTGTGCGAGCGCTACCAGGTTCCTATCTGCACGACAAGTACATCGATGCAGGCGATCGCATCTACATTGGCTCTGCAAACCTGACGAGAAACGGGCTCGACGAAGCGCGCGAGATCGGCATCATTGCGACAGCGAGCGATTTCGATGACGGCGCCGCCTCGCTGCGCGCGGATTTCGATGCGATGTGGCACAGGGCGACGGCGCTCTAGGGCGTCGCTCGCAGGTCCTTGCGGAAGCGGACTGCCTGTTCGACTTCCGCGTAGCCGAGATGTTCGTGCGCGCGACGACCGTCTTCGTTCTCGAGCAGCGCATCTGAGGCCATCTCGACGCAATCGCGCGATCGCGCCCATTGTTCGCCGGCGGCGACCAATCGCCGGCCGATGCCGCTGCGCCGCGAGGCCGGTTCGACGTACCAACCTTCGATGTAGCCAACCGGGCTCGTGTCGCATCCGTCCGCGAACGGTCGCAGGCGTACTTCGATGAAACCGGTCAGACGCTGATCGGATTCGCTTACAAAGACGCCGTATGAATCGTCACCGAGGATCGCAGTGCACTCGGACAAATTCTCGGAGTTGACGATCTCAGGCCACAACAGCTTGCGCAGCCGGCTCCAGCCCGCGATGTCTTCGGATGTGGCCGCTCGGATTTGAACCGGCGCGTCCTCTGCGCTCACGCCGGCACTGCCAGCTTCGGGAATAAGCTTGCGGCATTCGCGCTCGTCGCTTCGGCGACGACGGCAGGGCTCACGCCTCGCAATTCAGCCACACGCACGCACGTGAGCGTTATGTTCGCAGGCTCGTTGCGCTTGCCGCGATACGGCGCAGGCGTCATAAATGGACAATCGGTCTCAAGCACGAGATTCTCAAGCGGTAAACGCGCGGCGGCATCCTGCAGGTCGGTCGCTTTCTTGAACGTCACCGCCCCGCCGATCCCGAGATACAGCCCGAAATCGTTTACCAGCCGCATGCCCTCGTCATACGTACCAGTGAAACAGTGCACCACGCCAAGACGCCCGTGCACGAACCGCTCGCGCAGCACCGCGATGAGGTCTTCCTCCGCCTCGCGGCAATGCAGGATGACCGGTAGGTTGCGCTCAGCAGCCATGTGAAGCTGCCGGCCTAACACCTCACGCTGGACGTCGCGCGGCGAATGATCGTAGTGGTAATCTAACCCCATCTCGCCGGCAGCGACGACCGCGGGATCGTCGAGCATCCTCTCGAGCCACGCCATGTCGCCGGCAGTCTTGGCCTCGTGGGGATGTACGCCGACCGCCGGCGCGATGATCGGATGCGCGCGCGCGAGCTCGAGCGTCGCACGGCTCGTCGCTTCATCTTGACCAGCTGAGACGATCGCTCGCACGCCTGCCGCACGCGCTCGTTCGAGCACCGCGGGCAAGTCGTCGGCGAATGCCGGTCCGTCGAGATGCGCGTGGGTGTCGGCGAGCCTCACGACGCGGCGTCTTGCACGTCGATGCGCGGGAAGAGCGCAAGCGGAATCGTGGTCGCGGTTCCATGCGGGAGTGCGCCCCACACAAGCTGCTGCTCCCAGCGGTCGCCAGGCTTGCCTTTCTGAGTGAGTGAGTTCCAGATCGTCTGGGCTGTGCCGGGCATGAACGGATAGATCAACGCCCCGATCCAGCGCACGCCTTCACACAATTCGTACAACACGGAATCCAAGCCGGTCGCATCATCGCGCTTCGCCAGCTCCCACGGCTTGGATTGCTCGATGTGGAGATTCAGCGCGCGCACGCGCTCCCAAATCGCCGCGAGAGCGCCGCGATAATCCAGCTCGCTCAATGCCGCAGCGCACGCGTCACGCGCGCTCTCGAAACCGGCCGCAAGCGTTGAGACCCCGGTGGACGGCGGCACTCGCCCGCTGCGATATCGCGCAACCATCGACAGCGTGCGCTGAACGAGGTTGCCTAAGTCATTGGCGAGGTCAGCGTTGTAGCGGCGTTTCATCCCTTCGTCGCTCAGGCTAAAATCGGTGCCGAACTGCGCTTGCGCGAACAGCAAATAGCGCGTGCCATCGACGCCGTAGCGCTCGACCAGCTCGTCGCCGGTCACGATGTTGCCGATGCTCTTGCTGATCTTGAGCCCTTCATTGGTGATCCAGCCATTGGCGAAGACGAGACGTGGCAGCGCGACCCCGAGACCCATGAGAATCGCAGGCCAGATGATCGTGTGGAAGCGAGCGATCTCTTTGCCGATGAGATGCACATCGGCGGGCCACAGCGTCTCGAAACGTTTCATGTCGAGCGGATAGCCGGCCGCGGTCGCATAGTTGCAGATCGCGTCGAACCAGACGTAGATAGTGCGCGTGTCGTCGCCGGGCACGGGGATCGCCCAGTCCACGCTCGAGCGCGAGACGCACAGATCTTCTAGGCCGCCCTCGAGGATCGCCATCATCTCGTTGTACGAGCTTTGCGGCCGCACCCAGTCCGGGTTTTTGCGGTAATGGTCGAGCAGGCGATCGCGATATGCCGAAAGCTTGAAAAATAGCGCGTCCTCGGAGACCCACTCAACCGGGCGGCCGCATTCCGGATTCGGGCAGCGGCCGTTGATCAGCTTGCTCTCAACCCAAAAGGTCTCGTCAGTGCGGCAATACCAGCCCTCATACTTGCCTGGCACGATGTCGCCGCGATCGCGCAGCGTCTCGAAGATGCGCTGCACCGACGTCTCGTGTTCTGGATCGGTTGTGCGGATGAACTGATCGTACTCGATGTCGAGTAGCCGCCATTGCGCTTTCCAGCGCTCGACGATCTCGTCGACGAATTGCTTCGGCGTCTTGCCTTGCGCCGCGGCGGCGTCGGCGATCTTCTGCGCGTGTTCGTCGGTGCCGGTCAGGAACCACACCCGGCCGTTGCCGGTCACGTGCCGATAGCGCGACAAGATGTCCGCCGCGATCGTGCTATATGCGTGGCCGATGTGCGGGTTGCTGTTCGTGTAATACAGCGGCGTCGTGAGGTAAAACGTGTCTTTGCCCATGGTCCAGAGATTGGTTAGCCGTTAGCGGTGGAGCGCCTGCAGCAGCAGCCGCGCCGCCAGCGCCCAGACCATGGCGAGAAAGACGTAACGCACGAAACGCGCGCCGCGCGCGAGCGCCAGGCGCGAGCCCGTGAAGCTTCCGGCGATTGCGCACGCCGCCATCACCGCCCCAATTCTGTAGTCTATCGTTCCGGCGAGCGCAAAGACCACGATTGCCCCCAAGTTCGAGGCGAAGTTGACGAACCGCGTGACGCCCGCTGCCGCCAGAAAATCGAGACCAAGCCACGCGACGAAGAGAAAGATCATGAACGCTCCGGCGCCCGGGCCGAAAAAACCGTCGTAGAACCCCGTCGCGAGGCCGATCGCGCCTGATCGCCACAACGATCGCTGCGCCGGTTCGCTCGCGACGACGCCAAGGTTGGGGCGCAACGCGACGATCGCAGACACCACGATCAGCAGCACCGAAACGACGATGCGTTCGCTGTTCGGATCGAGCGCGAGAATGGTCCGCGCGCCCGCGAGCGCGCCGACAAAAGCAGTGACGGCCCCAGCTGCCACGATCGGCCAACGAATGGCGCCGGCGGCGGCGTACGTCACCGACGCGGTGGCCGTGCCGGCGATGCTGGCGACCTTGTTGGTGCCAAGCGCGGTCGGAACCGGCAGCCCGAAGAGCAAGAGGACCGGCACATTGATGAGGCCGCCGCCGCCGACGATCGAGTCCACGACCGCCGCTACGAACGCCGCCGC
>Ga0126371_10004238_pt1 | contig 12629 bp, 11 predicted proteins | sample PanSoiMetaPlot_4_FD_110145 | JGI IMG/M metagenome (GOLD analysis project Ga0126371, IMG submission 110145) | Tropical forest soil microbial communities from Panama - MetaG Plot_4 | ecosystem: Environmental > Terrestrial > Soil > Tropical forest > Bulk soil | place: Panama | collected 2016-02-17
CCAACGGCAGCGAGGTGCGCACCGTCATCATGCAGGTGACCAAGCGCGGCAATACGGCGTCACGCGTTGTCAACAGCGTGAAGCGGGCCTGCACATAAACGCTCGCGGGTCCTTCTCGGACGATCAAATAGTCGCTGACTGAAGGCCGACACGCGCGTGAAATCCCTTTGCTCCCGCTGTCGGGACTTGTTATAAAGGTTAGGCGAGACCCCTGCCGCACTCAGCTTTAGCCTCGCATTGGGAGAGGGGAGCATGACGCGGCGACTAGATGAGAACTAACCTTGACTTTGGCCAGTCGACCTGAGGTTCTGGCGTTCAAGGCATTCTCGTCGCTTCGGGCGGGAAGCGATTTTGCTATTCATTTTTTACGTCGCCGCTATTTGACAATTCTCATTTGCTTGTTGCTGTCCACAGCACTCGGAACGTTGTATTTTTTCATAACCCCAACAAGCTACACGGCTTCTGCCGTAATGATGATCGAGACCCGCAAGAGCCCGTTTCAATCCAGCGCAGGTGAGGAGAGAACGAATGCAGGGTGGATCGAAAGTCAGGTCGAAGTTCTCAAATCCCGAAACGTTGCGACCTATGTAGTCAAACGGCTGCGGTTGGCTAACGATCCCGAATTTGTCCGCTCCGACGCCGGAGTCTTCGCCATGCTGGGGTTCGCCTCTGAACCTCAATCCGAAGCGGAGCGTGTTGAAGTAGCGATTGATAGGTTGAGAGACGGACTTGAAGCGCGCCGTCTCGGGATGAGCTTCACCATCGAAATTAGTTTTCGCTCGAATAACAAGGATCAGGCGCTCAAAGTCGCAGATGCAATGATTGACGCGTATATTTACCATCAGCTGAATGCAAAATACGAAGCAAATCGTCGCGCGGGCGAGTGGCTGCAAGAGCGGCTTCAAGCCTTAGAAGAACAAGCAACTACCGCTGAACGTGCTGTTGTCGAATTCAAAGCAAAAAACAACATTGTCGCGGCCGACAGGGCCCTGATGAATGAGAAAGAGTTGACTGAGCTTAGCGGACAAGTCGCTGCGGCTCGCTCGCATCTTTCTGATGTGAAAGCCCGGCTTGAACGCGTCCAGACTATCCGGCGCGGTTATCAGGAGGGGCAGCCCGCGTGGGTAGCGGATGGGACCGTTTTCGAAGCCTTGAACGGTGCGATTATAACGAAACTGCGTACCCAATACTTAGAGTTAATGACTCGAGAGGCCGATTGGTCGGCACGTTATGGAAAAAATCACTCTGCCGTTGTGAAGCTGCGCGACGAGGCCCGCGCAACTCGCCGGTCACTTAATGATGAACTGGGACGGTACGAAGAAGCGTATCGTAGTGAATTCGAAATTGCCAAAAAACGTCAGGAGGACGCAGAGGAGGCGCTAGCTGCCGTTGTATCTCAATCAACAAAGACGAACGAGGCGAAAGTAAATCTTGTCAGCCTTGAGGCTGCTGCGCAGAGCTACCGTAAGCTTTATGACAATTTTGTCCGACAACATGCGGAGTCCGTTCAACAACAGTCATTACCCACTACTGATGCGCAAGGGCTTTCTGCGGCATCCATAATCAAAACTCATTCCCGCGCAGTTCTGGTTTTGCTGGCTTCAATCTTTGCAGGGGGAATGCTTGGCATCGGCTTCGGTGTGTTGCGGGAAATAATGGACGCTGGGTTCCGGACGAAGGAACAGGTACAGTTTGCCCTTGAGACAGAGTGCGTCGCGCTAGTACCAAGGTTCCAAGATGACGGTTCGCAAAACCCTATAAATACTATGGGGGGAGAGGCAAGAAACAGGCAAAGCCTTCCCGCTTATACTGAGGCCATCCGTTCGATAAAGCTGACGTTAGACCTGAACCTCGATTTAAATCTAGAAACCCCGGACCTAATCTCAAAAAATGACACAACGATTGGCAAAGTCATTGGCGTGACTTCGTGCTCGCCAAAAGAGGGTAAGTCAACGATCGCTGCAGCGATAGCATCGTTTATAGCTAAAAGTGGTGCGCGAGTTATTTTGGTTGATTGTGACGTTCGCAATCCTTCGCTTTCGCGCTCGCTCGCTCCGAATGCAAAACTCGGAATTCTCGACCTAATTTACGGTAAGGTCGATTCGGCGCGTGCGATTTTAACTGCTTTGAGCACGGGAATGGCATTTTTGCCGAGTGTAAGTAATCAGGATTTAGTAAACTTGACAGACATATCATCGGGTGGGGCAAAATTGCTGTTTGCGGCGCTACAAAAGAAATACGAATACATCATTGTGGATCTTGCGCCGCTTGCTGCTGGTCCGGATGTCCTTTCGAGTACGCGTGTTATTGATTCGTATCTTCTCGTTATTGAATGGGGCAGGACGAAAATTGAAGCGGTGCAGTACGCGCTACGAAATGTGCCGAGCGTGCAGGAAAACATCTTGGGAGCTGTGCTCAATAAGGTGGATATAGCCGCTATGGGCCGTTATGACAGTTATAGTGCCACTGAGTATTATGGTTGGGGGAAACACGCTCGCTCTACGAATTGACTGTTTCTCGATAGGGTCGCGTGTTCTTACGTTGCTGCAAACCTCCCATTGTGGCAGCCGCAGATCTACGACAGTCAAGACCCCGGTACCGACCGGCGACGACGGGGCCAGCTGAGATCGTGCTGGACCGGTCACTGACAATCATGTGGCTTTCGTAACAAATCGGTTCTTCCCGACAGTGTGTTCGACAGGAAGGCTATGGCTCCGTGCAATGATGCGGGCCGCATTTCTGAAGGACGCCCCGGACGAGACGGAGTAGCAACGAGCGGTTCTTAACCGCTATGAGCTCGTGAAATGCGTAAAAGCTCTCTAGCAGTGACTGGGGGTTGGGGCAGCAAACTCTCTACTGAGGCCGGCCGCGCCCTAGCCCCGAGAACATCGGCCGGCATCGCCGAAATACCGCTGTTGTGCAGTGCCCATAGCGCCCGGACCATGTGCCAGCGCTGTGTGACGACTGAGACGGTACGTATATTGGAGGCCCTCAATAACCGCGCTGAGTATCTGGCGTTTTCCAGAGTCGTGCGCGAGTCTGTTTCACGCCAAAGAACGGATACACCAAAGTCATTGGTCAGAACTTCGGTCATCAAGTTCGCTACCGGTCGCTCCCTTCACTGATCGGCCCCCCCGTTACGAGCATCGGCAAGTGAGTTGCATGAAAAACTCGGGACGCATAGAGAAGGCGCTCCAGCGTTAAAGGCCCCACGCTCTGGGAGCGATCCTCCGCATATTTGATATCGCCGCCGAAGACCACGATCGCCTCCGCGAAGTTCGTCCTTCCGTTGTCACCCGGCACCATCCCCTCAAGTACCCGAAGCAGATAAGACGAGACGTAGGGCGTCGAGAGCAAGTCAATCCAATGATAGAAAGGCACACTGTCGCTGCGCTTAATTTTCTCCAGCGAAGGTACAAAGCAATCCCTATCAGCGCGGTTACGAGAAAAAGCATTGGCGGTAGCGCGCACGAGTAGCCTAAATAGTGGACCAAGTTCTCCATAAGTGGTGTCACCGTGATAGGGCAGATTATCCTCCGGAGAAAAATTCCTACCGTTCTCAGCGTCAGTATGATGAAACCACAAACTTATCGCCTACGGGGCAGCGTTGGCACGTCGCCGGCTAGTACACGCCAATCCCACAGCACATGTGAGGCCCGGTTAACCGAAGAAACAGGAGGTGGTGACGATCATTTTCCTCCAAAAGCCACGTCCATCGTAACAATCGACGGATTGCCCGGCCCCTCTAAGCCGGCATCTCACGTTCGCAGATTATCGCGAGTACAAACACCTTTGCATCCATCGACCCATTTCATCATCTCGCCTGTGAACCTCGTTATCATTTTGCATCAAAGGACCAACGCGGGTCAACGCCATGTCCCACTCGACGAACGTCGCATCCTCGACGATCGACGAATCGACCTGGGTAGCGCACTTGCGGATGAGAATCGCATGCGAGGACCGTGAAAGCGCACCAGGATCCGATAGTCCCTGCGGCATCCCTGCAGATAGGCACGGCACTTTTCCAGATTCGCGGCGAGCAGGCGGTGGATGCTCTCTACGGCTTCCCGGTCCGCCTTGCCGAAGCGATTGGCCTTGTCGATCTCGACGGCCATGACCTGCCGCAGCGTCTGCGCGCAAATCGGCTCGCGCAGGTGCGCTGCCAGGACACGGCCGTCCTCGATGACGAATCCGGGAACGATATCCAAAGTTCGATCCCGGAAAGCAGGATGCAGGCGCACTAGCGTCTGGGTCGGGCGCTCGGCGTTGTCAATCCACGTTTAGTCGGAGGCGCTTCTCACGCGAGGTCTGTGCCTGAGTTGAACGACCTGGCACATTTTCTCCATGAATTGACCACCTACAGTCCTCCTCAAGAAGGGCCACCAAAATGCATCTGAAGGAGCACTGATCCCGGTGCTGACCTGCGTCCTAATAGGGATCAGCGGGCTCGAGAGAAAGAAGCTGCCGCAGAACAGGATCAGTTACCCGGGCTTTCGCGCGACCACATAGGAATTGCCGTAAAGGGATTGCGCAACCCGCCAATGTGCAATTATTCGGTCGAAGTGCTTGGTCCAGGCAAGTGCGCATCGGAAGACCTCGACAAGCACGCCGTACAGGCGGTCTCGATTGCAGCAAAGCAGAAGCGCCAAATACCGAATCAGGAGATCGCACATGGTCGAGGCTGGGCCCCTGGTTGAGCCGCTGGCCAGAACCTCGAATTGCCGACAGAGATGGACCAGGGCAGCCGGCGTGAAACGGTAATAATCCGCCGGATCTGGCGTCATTTTAAGGAGGAATGCGGCGCCAATATAAAGAATCCCGCCGGGTCGCAGAATCCGGAATGCCTCGTCGACGACGCGTTGAGGGGTGTGGCAGCATGTAAGCATCTGCACCAACAATACGCAGTTGACGCTCCCCGAGGGCACGATGCTGAGGTCGTGCGCGTCGGCGACGATATCGACGCCAGGCTCGGGCACGAGGTCGACGCAAATTATCTTGGAATCTCTAGGCGGTGGCCCGAAAGAATAGCGGCCGCGCGCGTTGCGACCGCCGACGTCGTAGATGACAGGGTTCGGGGGCAACAGGTCATATGGGCTCGGCCGGATGGGCTGAAAGGCGTAATTCGTCGAGGGGCGCGGAATTAGCCGGAGGAGCCGGGCAAAGCGAGCGCGAACTGGCAGCGAAGCTGCGCTAATTCCTCCTTGAGTCTTGTCGGCCATGTGAGAGGTGTAGCCAAAATCGCGAAGACCATAGATACTCCATCGTCTTTCGGTTTAGCGCAAGCAAGATTCGTCGCGCGGTCAGGACATCATCCTATTTAAAGCTGGCGGGCTAATGCTTTCGGGCTCGGCGTTTCGGACGAGCAGCTCAACGAACGTTGTTCCCCCCGCGCCTGGACGCCGGCGAAGCCCGGCGGCGGAGTACGGCAAAGTACGAAGAATGGCGCACCCCCTGTGGAACGCCATCGCGCTTGGCGCAGAGCCTAGCCGAGTGTTTTCTTGGTTCGAATCATATCAGGGCGCATCGGCGAGCCTGTACGACCATGTGTGAATGATATCGTCGATTACTGCTGCTATGCCTGGAACACTCTCATCGATCAGCCCTGGAAGATCGTGTCCATCGCGCGCCGCGATTGGGCGAACGTGGGTTATTCAATGTGAGGATTGGTACAAGCCATTGATTTATCTCGGTCAGGGTGCCGATTCTGCGCAAGTTGGGTTAAGTTGGAGCCATCAACCGGTTGCCCGCGATCCGAGCGAGATCATCGCGTTCTAAAAAATTGTTCCCGCATACACAGTAATGCGTTATGGTTCGAAAGGGTGTCAATGACATCCGATTTGCTGGCGGCATGTGGCCCTTTGGGATGGGCACGCAACCGGCAGAAACGTCTTGACCGGTCTCGATACAGCACGAAATTAAGTCATCGATGCGTGGCCTGCTCTTCCTTTTCCTATTCACGGCGAGCTTGCCTCTAATATTTGTATCGGCGTTCAACGGCGTGCTGATTTGGTACGTTTTTTCCTTCGGCAATTTTCATACGCTAGTTTGGGGGCCTCTCAGCGATCTCAATTATGCTTACATCATTGCGATCCTTACATGCTTGTCATGGTTGTTTTCCAGTACTGAGAAGAAACGGCTACCTCTGACGCCGCTGCTGATTTTGACGATAACGTCTTCGGTGTGGATGACCATCACGTCAATGTATGCGCTGGCGCCGGAAGCAGACGTTTGGGCCAAATGGGTGTTTGTTCACAAGATGCTATTTATGGCCCTGGTGGGCTACGCGCTGACCACGACGCAGGAACGTGTAAATCAGCTTATTTGGGTGATAGTGCTCTCGATTGGTTTTTGGGGAGTCAAGGGCGCCATCGGCGGGCTTCTGCTGGGTGGAACAGTTTACGGGCCGCCTGGAGGGGCGATCTCTGACAATAATGACTTCGGACTTGCGCTGCTGATGATTCTGCCATTGATCCTCTATCAATGGCAGTTGGCAACAAATCGATGGATCGCTTATGGCCTAATGTTGATGGGGATTCTGGTTGTCGTGGCCGCGGTTCTGACCTATTCGCGCGGCGCTCTGGTCGGGTTATGCGTGATGGGATCGTTCCTGCTGATCAGATCGCGTGCAAAACTGTCGATAATTGTCTTAATCATCGTCGTGGGATGCTCCATTTATAGTTTTGCGCCGACGAAGTGGTTGAGTCGCATGTCAACGATCGAATCTTACCAGGACGATGACTCGGCAATGGGTCGGATCTATTTTTGGAAGATCGCGCTTCAGATTGCCGATCAGCGGCCTATCATCGGCGGTGGGTTCCGGGTTACATTTTGGCCGGAAGTCACTAACCGGCTTCTTGCCGGGACCGATCTTCCTGAGCTTACGATGCCACGGGCCGTGCACAGCATTTATTTTGATGCACTCTCTGAACATGGGTATGTCGGTCTCGCGCTGTTCATGCTAATTACGCTCTATTCCTGGTTTAACTGCTCCTGGTTGATCCGCCATTCGCGCGACCGCCCGGACCACGCATGGGCAAACTTACTCGGAAGAATGGGGCATGTCGTACTGGTGTCGTATTGGACTGCTGGTGCGTTTGCGTCGCAAGCCTACTTAGATGAATATTGGTGCGTCGTGTTTTTATTCGATGCGGCGCGGCGGATCGTCGCTGTTGAAGGAGCGAAGCCGGTCGGCGCTAACGAGAGCTCATACTCCGTGTCTCCGCGTAGCAAATGGCCCTCGCTTAACTCGCGCGGAAGACCCCGCCGTGGGGTTCGAACTACCAGCCAAGGTCGAATTTAGGCATCAATGATGCGGTCGCCCGAAGACCCCTCACTGAGGGCGCGCGTGGCTCGCTCGATATTTTGGATCGTGTGGTCGCGCGGCGTCATCCAACTGCTTGCTTTTGCGACCACGCTGCTAGTTGCGCGCATTCTCGACCCTACGGACTACAGTGTAATGGCAATTGCGAGTGTCTTTACCGTGACAACGGGGACGCTTGTGGAAATGGGACTGGGCGCGGCGATAATTCAGTTTCGCGACCTTGGCAACCGTGAACTTAATACCTGCTTCTGGATCACGATGATCCTAGCCATGTGCGCCTATACAGGTCTTTTTCTTGCCTCGCCCACCATTGCTAATTGGTTCGCGCTTCCCCGTCTCGCCGAGTTACTCCCTGCGCTGGCTCTTACGTTGCCGATAAGTGCATGCAGCGTGGTTTCCGACGGGTTGCTCCGGAACCGGCTCGCTTTCAATCGTGTTTCTCAAGCGGAGATCTTTGCTGGCCTCGTCACCATGCCGGTAACGCTCGGCTGCGCGCTCGCCGGCCTCGGCGTATGGGCGTTGGTCGCTGGATCCCTGGTCGCGCCGGCGGTACGTAGCGCTGCGACGATCGCGTTTTCACCATGGTATCCTACCTTTCATATTGGCGGAAAGCGAATGAAGGATGTAGTCCACTTCAGTTTGGCGACGCTCGGTGTTAAGACGTTGTGGATCTTACGAGAGGACAGCGATGTTGTCGTTGTTGGCAAATTAACGGGAGACGTGACGCTCGGGTTTTACTCTATGGCGAAACAGCTGGCCTTGCTGCCGACGAGCAAGATTTCCGGAGTTGTCAACACGCTGAGTCTGCCAGTGATGGCGGAGCTGCAGACGGATGTCGATGCAATGCGTCAGGCGTTTTACCGGGCTATACGCCTTACAGCGGTCATCACCGTGCCTATTTCGGGCGGAATGGCGCTCGTCGCCGACGAAATGGTCGCGGTGCTGCTTGGCCCAAAGTGGTCGCCGATAGTGCCTCTCTTGCGACTGTTGTGTGCCTATGCCGGGGTGCGTGCCATCGATGTTCTTTTTCCTCCAATTCTGTTCGCGCGACGCCGACAAAGATTTTTATTATTCTACTGCCTCGTTTTGTTAATAGTGGTAACGGTTGCAGCAATTCTTGGCGCGTTTTGGAACGCTGCAGAGGGCGTCGTGATTGTTTCGACACTTGCCTATTGCGCCGTGATGGTCACCATGGCAAAAGAAGCTCTCGGTGAAATCAAAGGACGGTTTTCCGAATTGTTGATGGAGACTTGGCCGATTTTGACCGCCGGCGCGGCGATGGCAGCGAGCGTATTTTTGTTACGAGATTTTTTGATAGCGGATCGATTGGAGTCTTCGTCAATCCGGCTCGTGATCTCATGCTTAGTGGGGGCAACGACCTACTGCACAACGCTGCTAATAATCGGGGGTCCAGTAATCAGTGAGGGCGCTCAAGTTGTCAGCTGGATCGTACGCCGGGGTATCCGTGGCTGAACAGGTGCGCAATCCGAGTGAAGCGATGCTGTGGTCGCCCTTAATGTGCGGGCTGAGGTTCTGGCTGCGATTGGGCCGAGGAGATTAGGTGCACTTGTCGAAGGAATCCCTCAAACATGAGAAGCGACCAGATGAGCCGGCTGTAATCCCGCAACCCTGAAGTATGGTTATTAAGCGCACTTTCTATAAATCGGTTATTAAACCACCCGGTTTCACGGATCAGCGGCCCCGTAAGAGTACTGCGCACTTGCTCGCGTAATGGTCCTCTGAACCAGGAGGCAAGTGGCACAACGAAGCCTTGCTTTGGTCTGTAAAGTACGTCGTGTGGCAACCGACCTTCGAGCGCCCGCTTGAATATGTATTTTCCCTCCCCGCTTTTCAGCTTGAATCGGGCCGGAATCGATGCGGCCCACTCGGCAAAGCTGTGATCAAGAAGTGGTGACCTCACTTCAAGGGAATTTGCCATGCTTGCGCGATCGACTTTGGTAAGGATGTCACCGGGAAGATAGGTCTTGATGTCCGCGTACTGAACAGCAGAAAGCGGATCCGTGGTGGGTGCGGCCGTGATGTGCCGAACTAGCTCGTCCTTCGCGTGGTAACCCTGGAGTTCCCGCGCAAACGACTTACTGAATAAGTCCATTCGGACGGAGTCAGCGAGCATAGCGACATTTAGGAAATATCCGTCAGCGGTGTTCTCTGCTAACTCCAGTAAAGTTGCCTTTGCTCGCAAAGGGCGCGGGGCCCAGTCGAGCTTGGGATAAATTTGACCTAGCGTCCGCAGCAATGGGCGCCGAATGCGGTCGGGCAGCAGCTGCCGAAACTTTTCCTCAGAATTGTGCCAACGATACCGCCGATAGCCGGCCAACATTTCATCCCCTCCGTCACCGGACAAGACAACTGCTACGCGCTCCCTGGCCACCGCACACACGCGGTAGGTAGGTATGGCAGAGACGTCAGCAAACGGTTCGTCATAAATGCGTGGCAACCGGCCAATCAGATCGAAATCGTGGGCGTCAACAATACGTCGGTGGTGCACGGTGTGGTATTGTGCCACGATCATGTCCGCGTATCGCGACTCATCGAAAGCGGGTTGAGTGAAGCCGACAGAGAATGAATTCACGATATCCGACATCTCTGCCATTATTCCGACAATCGCGCTCGAGTCGACGCCCCTCGAAAGAAACGCCCCGAGCGGGACCTCTGAGATTAGCCGCATTTCAACCGCTTCACGAAGTCTCTCGACGAGTTCGCGTTGGGCTTGCAACTCACTTATCGAGCGACCGTCATCAAACACGAGGTCCCAATAGCGAGTTGCATCTTGCATCGGCCGGCCACGCCGCATCAGAAGGAAATGCGCCGGCGGGACCTTGAAGATGTCGCGATAGATCGACTTGCTTTCAGGAACATAGCCGTAAGCAAAGTAATCCTCGATGGCTGCCGGATTAATTCGTCTTTGCACGGCAGGGCAGACGAGGAGCGCCTTCATCTCGGAGGCGAATAGTAACAGACCATCGTTAAGCAACGTGTAGTACAATGGCTTCTTCCCAAAGCGATCACGTGCAAGGAACAATGTCTGCTCGCACTCGTCCCATAGTGCGAAAGCAAACATACCTCGGAACTTAGTTAAGCTGTCCGTGCCCCACTCCGTCCACGCGTGCAGAATTACTTCGGTGTCCGACTGAGTGCGGAAGCGATAGCCTTTAGACTTGAGCTCTTCTGTTAGCTCTCGAAAGTTGTATATTTCGCCATTGAATGAAATGGCGATCTTTTTGTCTGCGCTGAGGAACGGTTGCTGGCCACCCGCGATATCGATGATTGCGAGTCGCCGGTGGCCTAGCCCAATGCCGGGCGCGGAATGAAAGCCGCTTGCGTCGGGACCTCGGTGAGCCAGGCAGTGGGTCATCCGGTAGAGCAGATCAAGGTCGATTTTCCTGGTCTCTCGAATATCGACGATTCCGGCTATACCGCACATATCACGACCATTTTGAGAGAGCCCTATGTCGCGGAATGGACCCACGGGTCTCCGCAAACGAGCAATGCCTAGTACATTTTGTCAAGACGATTGCGCTGCAAAATTGATCGGAACAGTCTTAACTGCCCCTCCGTAGTTGCGGCCCAACTGAAATCTTCGGCATAACGTCGGACTATAGTACGGCTCGGTGCATCGTACGTAATTTGTTGAACTGCGCAGGCGAAATTTTGCGCAGTTCGGTTCGCAATCAAACGACCGACCGAGGAGGACCTAACGATTTCTCTTATACCAGGGACGTCGCTGGCGACAACTGGGGTTCCGCAGGCCATGGCTTCCAGAAGCACGTTCGGCCAACCCTCATATCGGGACGCTAGTATCAGAACGTCAGCAGCGGCATAAAACTTCGGAAGCGCATGCTGCGGCATCGAACCAAGGAAAGCGATCCGATCCGCTACCAAGAGGCGCTTTGCACGGTTCTCAAGTGAGGTGCGCTCAGGACCATCGCCGACAATCAAGAGGCGCGCTTCAGGCAGAAAGGTAAGTACCTCAATCGTTAGCTCATGGCCCTTCAGCGGGATAAGATTGCCGACCGAAAGCAGCACCAACCCTTTAACGCCGAGGTCCGCCCGAAAAGCTGCGCGATCACCTGGACAAAAAAGCTTAAGATCGACGCCGTTAGGCAGCACGGACACGCGGTCTCGTGCAATACCCAACTTAACCAAATGTTCCCTAAGGGCCGCCGAGACGGTCACCAGACCAGCCGCACGCTCGGCAGCCCAATGAATCATGCGCCGGGGCAAAGTATATTGCGTTATAATGTTGAGATCACTGCCACGTCCCGTAATCACGACCGGCTTGCGAAAATGGCGTCCCAGCATGATAGCGGCGACGCCATCTGGATAAAAGTAGTGCGCATCGATAAGATCGAATTCGCCGCTGCGTCTTATTAGGCGCCGTATTGCGCCACGAACTCCGTAGTACATCAGGGCGGGGGCGGCGACCATGCCAATTTTCGGAAATAGCGCATATCGCGGATGGTGGACAGAAACACCGTGTCGGATCTCCGAGCGAGGAACCAGGGCGAACTTACTGTAGCGTCCGAAGAAAGACGCCGAAAAGGGGAACCAAGGGCATGGTGCAACGACCCGCACTGAAAGGCCAACAGTCTTGGACAGTTCTCGAATACGATTTTCCACGAAAATGCCGTGCTGTGGTCGCGCAGCATTTGGGTACAGCGTCGTGAAAGTTAGGATCTTCATCGAGGACGGACCTTAATCGAGCGTGGAATGAAGACCACGGAGATTCGGTCTTCTATTCGGAGTACAGCCGGGCATGTATACCCACGGTCCGGAGCGCCGCCCTGTCGCCTCCTTCTTCGCTCCCATAACGTGCTGACCTATAGCATCTGGCCGCAAACTAGGGTAATGTGCCGTGACAAATTGCGTGATTGTTTTTAGGTGCAGCCTGGTTCCTCATGCCTGCGAGGTACGGAAGAGCGTCCCTCGTCGATGCAGCCAGAGAACGGGCATGCCCATCGCTGAGCGGCCTGAGGATCCTGCATGTGCTCGACCATTCGGTTCCGATTCACAGTGGATACTCGTTCCGAAGCATAGCCCTATTTCGAGAGCAACGCCGACGTGGCTGGTATACTGCCCATCTAACCACACCGAAACATACCCAGGGAGAAGCTACCCTCGAGTACGTTGGCGATTTTGCTTTCCATCGCACGACAGGCCTGCGACACACAAACGTTCCGATCATCCAGGAGCTAGCGATAATCGGAGCTGTGGTGCGCCGAATCCTAGATGTCGCGGCTGTCGAGAAGCCAGACATTTTGCATGCTCACTCGCCGGTGCTAAACGC
>Ga0126371_10004240_pt1 | contig 12627 bp, 19 predicted proteins | sample PanSoiMetaPlot_4_FD_110145 | JGI IMG/M metagenome (GOLD analysis project Ga0126371, IMG submission 110145) | Tropical forest soil microbial communities from Panama - MetaG Plot_4 | ecosystem: Environmental > Terrestrial > Soil > Tropical forest > Bulk soil | place: Panama | collected 2016-02-17
AACCCAGGACCGGTGCGATCTACCCCATCCTCCTCGATTTCTCTGCCGTCCCCTTCAAGATCAAAACAATGCTCAACGACATCGCCATGCGAGAGGCGGTGCAGGACCTGGCCAAGATTTTCCTCCACCCAGATTTCGCCAACGGGTTCACCAAGGCGTTTGGGAAGGAGTACTACGCCGAGCTAATCCCCTGGCTGAGGGATACGGTTGGCTCGAGATCCTACCGCACCATTAACCAAATGGGCCTTGTCAAAATCGCCCAGATCGCACGAGAGGCGATTATAAACCAACTCATCGGGCTAAACCCCGGCACGGTGATGAAGCACGCGCCAACAGCAATGCTGTTGTCGATGAGAGAGGTTGGAATTCGAAATTTTGCCGACGCAGCGATGCAACTCTGGGGCCGCAATCCAGAGACCGGCGAGAGGTGGAACCAGTTTGCCATCCGCGTAAGCGGTGAGCTTCCCCTCCGCATGCGGTACTGGATCGAGAACATGCACGGGGACGAACGGACATACTTCGAGTCCCTAAGCAATGCTGAAAAAGCTCGTAGGATCTCCCGCTATATCGGTGCCTACCCTGTCTCGATCTCCGACTACGCCTCAGCCGTACCTACCTGGCTTGCGCAATATTGGAAGGCCAAGGGCCAAGGGCAGGACGAGGGCGAGGCGATATTCGAGGCCGACCGCGCAGTGCGTCGAGCACATGGTTCCACCGTCACCGCTGCCCGAGCCAAGGTCCAACGCCTTGGCCCAACCGCCCAATACTTCCTTCCCTTCTACAACTTCTTCAACACGATTCTAAACCTTAAGTACGAAGAAGCATGGAAGGCGAAGCTCTACCTCGAAAGACGCGCGCTGGATGGGAAGGAGGTCCCCCAGATCCCCGATCGAGGCACAACGATCACCCTTAACCCAAACCAGTACTACGACGTCGACAAACTGCGTGAGCAGTACGACAAAACCAAGAATCGCATCCCCCATATCGCAGGTTACTTCTTCCTCACCACCCTTGCGCTGGGAGCGATTGAGGAAGCAGTCGATCCGCTCTCAGGCGATGTCAACCGCCCCTTCGTCCCCAAGGGTTCGAAGTACTCGTACCGAGATCTGATGAGTATGAAAGAGGCGAAGTATCTGGCTGAAGCTCTCGCGTGGCGCCCTGAAGCCAGTGTGTGGCCAGTGGCCAGGGACCTAACCGAATCCATCCTGGGCGGCTACCACTACTCTGCTGGCATCATGACCGTTCCCTTTGAAAAGATCGTCACCTTCATCGGCGACCTAGAAAAGGGCAAGCACGCCTTCACCCCCGACTCTGCTGGCAAGACCATTCGTGACGCCAACTTTATCCTCGGCCTCGCCACTGGCGGTATGACCAACGAAGAACTTGGGAAGATTGCAGAGTTCACAGTCGACCACACCTATGGGAAGCAGAAAGTACGGGGCTTCGGCGACGTCTATCGTGGATTTAGGAAGGGTCGATGACGTCCCCCTTAACATACGTAATCGGATCCTTTCCTACCTGCTTGATCCGTTTTGATGCAAGCATAAGATAAAGGACCTTAAGGAGAGAGTGGGCTGGTAGCAGGTCTTGGGCAAACCTGAGGAGGCGGTGTTCGGTAACTGGTCCACCTTGACGGGCGATGAACTCTTCGATCTCGTCCATCGCTCGTCCATCGGCGGAGATTGCTCCAGCTGCGAATACATCAGGCATGGCGCGTTCGATTTCGTGTAACCATTCCAAAGCAGTATCAAATTCCCGACGATCGAGACGCAGTTGATCACCACGATCAACCGCAGCCACCATAGCAAGCTTGTATAAGTGCGCCCGCCTTCGAGCATTGTAGTGAACCAGTTTCGGGTGTGTTGGTTTTGGTCGCTCATCTTCATCCCTCCATTTCTTAACTGCCTTCCGCCAATCCTCGGTCCAGTTAAAGGGGCCATACAACGTCTTAAACATCACCTGCAAGTCATGGATCAAATCTTGAGGTACTTCTCCAGTGACAAGAGAGAAATCGTCACGGATATTACGCTCACCACTAAACACAAGAATAAGGCGACTAGTAAATCCCTGGTCCCAGGCGAAGTCTGGGATGAATTTAATAAGATTACTAGGAGTACTCCCAGCGATGATACTAAGCTGGGGCCGAGGGATCCGTATGCGAGTATCCTTATGACGCCGTGTATGTTCATATGGCACCGTTCCATCATAAAACGTCGTGAGGGTTGGGATCATGTCGCCTTCGAACGAGGATAGCAGCGTTCCCCATTCATCAAACATGATCGTCATAGAGTGAAACTCAACGTTAATCGACACTGGGTGATGCTGAACCCAGTTTCTCTTACTTCCAACCAACGCATCAACCAACGAGGCCTTGGTCATATCCGTGGGCGACAGATGAAACCCCTCCAGCGTATCAAGCAAGGCCCGGCCCTTCATTATGGTCCGGGTCTTCCCTACTCCGGGGGTACCAACAAGCACCACGTACATATTTGGATACAGCGTATCACCGCCAGAGTTGAGCCAAACCCTCTGCTCCAGGGCCGCTGCGATAGCCCCAATCGCAGTCCACTTCCTAAACAGGACCGGAGCTTCAAGATTTTCGGTGAACTCTACGAACCGGCTGATCCAAGATACGCATCTCCTGCTGGCGCTTCCGTTTATCACTAGGCTCATAGGTCTTGAGCCCATCGGGGTTCTTGCTTTCGTCATACTTTCCCCAATTCCAGCCTGAGGCTATGCCGAAGGGAATAATAAATTCGCGGTTTCGGTCCAGCGATACAGGGTATCGAAGCGCTTCGATAATTTTAGGTATAACTGTATCCTCTTTCGCTTCGGGATACTGCACAAGGATTGCATCATGGATTTGCATAAGAAGTTGACAGTCTCTTCGTCGCCATACATTAAGCATCCCTCGATTAAGAATATCAGCCAGCGATCCTTGGGGATCGTAGGCGATGGCTTCGCGTAGCGTCGCGTCATCATTTCGTCTCCCGAAAAAATACCGCTTGCGACCGGTGAGGTTGACGATGTACCCCTCCTCCCGCAGCTGCTGGTCTACGTAGTGGTGCCATTGGTGGTGGGCAGGGAAGGCGGAGAAATATTTAGGTTGGAAATCCTCAATAAGACCGATTTCAATCTTTGACTGGTTTGCAAGTGTTCGAGGCTTGCCTCCGTAGTTAGTTCCGTGCCCAATTTTTTTGCACATGAAGCGTCGATCGTAATGTCTATAGTAGGGTTGCTCGGCCAGCTTCCTGTCGCTTGCCATGTTGCCGGTCCATCGAATTTCAGGCCATACAAGCTTTGCAACTGTAGTGTGCAGGTCCCCTGCTTCGCAAGCATCCAAATATCTTCCATCTCCGAATAGGTTCCATTCAATTGCTCCGACGCAGCGGGATTCGCCTTGCTCGGCGTCGAAGTAGGCGAGCTTATATCCTCGATCTGCAACGAATACCGACCGGAGGGATTCCTCGATATTTTGTAAATTCGTTCCAGTGCCAAACTCGCTAAAACTTGAACTAAGTCGCCCAGTGTTAGTTCCTGCAATGTTATACGATGTTCGCATCCTTCCGTCATGATCGATCTCCGTTTGTAGCATCCCAATCTTCTTCTGCAAGTCACGCATCATTAGAAGGTGTCGTACTATTTGCGCGGCAGAGAAGTATGATTGAAGTCTTTCCAAAGCATCACGATTAACACTAGGCCTCCCGCTACGCATAACAGGAGGGAGAGCCAGAATGTCGTAGAAGAGTTCGTGGAGATGTTTATTACTACGCCAATTAAAGTCGTGTATCCCACAGCCAACTCTAACAATCGTCTCCAGTTGATCTTCAAGTCTTTCAAGTAGTTCATAATACTCCTCAATCACGTCCGCTCGCTTGGTTTCGTCCACCAATACACCACGAACCCGCATTTCGAACACCGGGCCTTGAAGATCGCGAGAAAAGCTGTAAGTCGCAGCCGTGTGATTATCAAGTTGTGGGAGCAGGACATTGAGGACTTCGGCAGTGACAGCGCAATCCAAGCCATTGTACACCCATTCACGTTGTTGTGGGGCAAGGTCGGAGGGAGAGAGGCTAGCGGTTTGGATTACCTTCATTCGTCCCTCTTTATCGTCGTGACTCGCTCCCTCATCGTTTTCCAAGCTCCCTCATCAGTGTATATAGAACCAAGGTACCCAAGACTTTTAAGCGCCTCTGGTTGGAGAGCATGGTGCAGAAGCATAGTATCGTGTTCAACACCAAAACACTTAATCCGCATAGCGCGATATAAAAAAGCCACGTCGTACATTCCATTCTGAAAAACCTTCTTTATCTTCGGATCTCTACAAATGTCGTCCACAAATTTCCAAGCTGCTCGTTCAGCCTTAGCATCAGGCCAATAACTTCGTCCCTTTCTTCGCGAGTCATGGAAAGGTACAACAAGCGCAAGCGATGGGGATGGAGCAAACCCAACGCATGTAATCTGCGATCCGATCGTCTCAATATCGATAGAAACAAATCCGTTGATATACTCTCTGGAGAAAGCATGGAGATCCTCTATGGTTGGTTCGATCCAAACCTCGCGCTTGGGGCGGCGAAGGTCTGGAAACTCAGATTCGCGGAGAGCCTTGGCCAGGTCGAGAACGACGGTTGGCCTCAGGCTCATTTGACGTGTAACCGCAGCAGGGTGATATGTTGGCAGAACCTTAAAGCCGGATGCTGTGTGAGTGCTGAGATCAACAACTCCTCGGTATTTTGTGATGGCAGTTCTTCCAAGCATCGCCCACATAGCAGTATTCCCGAGGGCGATGACGATGTTGGGATCAGCGGAGATAATTTGATCTGCGAGCCGGTCAAGCTCGGGGGCGAATTCTTCCCGAATATAGGTGATAGTATCTCTATACTTAATCCCTGGGTATCCTGTGATTCCGGAGGATTTTGGGCCACAGAGTGCCTCCATGTCATTTCCGGGAGGGTGAAGGTTGAAGACGTTGGTGAGGAGACATTGGGATCGGTCGATTCCAGCGTCGGCCAGCATGTGGGTTAGGAGCGAGCCAGAGTACCCAACAAAGGGCGTCTGGCGCTTGGCTTCCTCTGCTCCCCAGGCTTCGCCAACGATTGCAATAGCGGTCATCTCTTCCTCTTAAGGAAGTTGGTGGGGCATTTGCGCCCCACCAATCCACGCTACTCCACCGGTGCCGAGCTACGTACTCGGGCCATCACTCCATCGCCTGATTGGAGTGGCTCGTGGATCACCTGCACAATCACCTCGCAGTTTGTAGCTTCCGGGATTGCCTGTTCGAAGCTCTTCCCATCACTGAGGTCAACTCCACAGTGTTCGAGGAACTCCTTAATCCGATACTTCGCCTTCTCGGTGATGTAGAGGCGGTGGTTGATAATCGTTCCACGCACCTCGCCAAACTCCTCCAGCTCGTCCTCGTCGACGTTTTTGTAGGGCTCGATGACCTTTAAGACGAAGTCGACGTAGTCGGTTTGTTGGACCGAGGATTTGTCAAAGCGGTGACCTTGGACCACGCAGGTGTAATACCCGCGCGGGGTTACTGGAGGGCGCTCTGCGTCCTCGGCTGGTTGGGAGAGGATGGAGGTAAGGTTGGTTGGGGCTGGCTTGATTGCTGATTTAGCCATTTGTGAGTTCCTGCTTGATGTGATTGAGAAGGGTGATGACGATGTTGATACTGTTTATGGCGTACTTTTTACCTCGCTGTGGTTTTGGTTTAGATGCGGCGAATCTTGGGTGGTTGTGCTTTTTGCGTGGGTATATTCCTCTGGGCATTGGGGGTTTCCTTTGGTGGGTCACGAAGAACCTTAAAGAAATCGGCTAGGCCGGTTTCAATAGGGTACTCTTTCGACATCTCGAACGGTTTAGGGTTCGCAAGGTCGAGGAGTGGGGTGGAGGTCGTGCGTAGGGTACGTCTGCCGTTGTTGTTGTAGAAATGCACGACCGAGGGGAAGTATTGTGGGATCTTGGGCGAGAGCTTCTGGCCAATGCCTTGGGGGAAGGCTTTGGTTTTCTCTGCGCCAGATGGATCCTGGATGGTCATGTAAGTTAGATGGCCAAGGATCAGGACGTTGGTTCCGTAGTTGTCACTGGTGAGGTTGGCCAGGTCCTTTTCAACTGCGTCTTGTGAGTTTCCATAGGTAACGCGAGGATCGAACTGGCCCGAGCGCCCCTTGGGTGTGAGGGGTTCTTGGAAATCAAAGGCCGAGTCGCAGTAGCGGGAGAGGGTGTCGACGACGAGTATCCAATCCGGCCCCCATTCGGAGGGAGGTCCGAGGTCTTCATCGTCGGTTTTCCAGTGGTTCATCATCTTCTGGGCAGTAGTGTAGGCCTTTGGCACGCCTTTAATCACTGGTCCATCTGGTCCAGGGGAATAATGGTCACGGAGCGTGACGTAGTGCACGTTTGGAAGAAACAGTGGGCATTCATGCTGGACGAAGGTACGGAGTGGATCGAGGTTGTTATCCATATCAATAACCCCAAGCTTATAACCAGCACAAACAAGCGAAGTAAGGCCCCCTGTCTTGCCACTTTTGCTGTCTCCCAAAACCAGAAGCTTGATGAATTTAGTTGACCGATGTTGATCCAGTGTTGGCATGTGCGAATAGCTCCGTGTAGATTGTGATTATATCCCCAACCCTAGCGTCGGGGCGGAAGGATAGGTCCATGTCTAGAGTCATACCTTGTGGAAACCGAACAAGCACACGCGTACCTAGCTCACCGTCCTGGACCTGGGTAACCTGCGCCTTGGTTAAGATGACCTTGTACCTGACTTTAGTCTGTTCCATCGTGCCTCCTGTAAGGGGTTCTCCCCGCGCTTGAGCCTTTCGCGATAGACGTGCCCCGCTACTTGGCCTTTGGTTAGTTTCAGCTCCCAACCAATCTGCCGGTAGGTCTGGCCTTGGTGATAGCGCACGTAGCACATCTCGGCTATCGTGTTCTTAGTGGGTTCCATCGTTGATCCTTTGGGAGTTGGGTGAAACCAGCTGCAAGGAATCTTTCCCGGACCTGCGGCGACTTGTTGCAGATTTCCCTAAACCTGCAACCACCGTATTTATCACACGCTGTGTCATTCTGTGGCCAGTGACCCGAATGAGCGCATTGTTCCGCCAGACGAAGCCAGAAAGCCAAGTCACGCGTCCACTCGTCAAGTTGATCGCTAGACCGATACGTAAATCGACGCGCGAATTCCGGCTTCTCGGGGTGGTCTTTAGCAAGTTTCGCAGCATCGACAATGATTCCTTTGACATTTGCATCGAACACCACCTTGGTTGCGAGGGTATAGAACGACATTTGGTTGTTGGGCTCGTACTGGGCGAAGTACCGATCATCCAACTGAGAGGTGGTTGTTTTGTAATCCTTTCCAAAGATCTCGTCGTTGAACATTACCATCTTATCGAGGTGACCACAGAGGGTGTAGGGCTGGTCCCAGCCTTGAGGGGAGTAGTCGAGTTCGAAGCGGAAGGAGAGTTCGGTTGCTGGCCTACCATCGGGGCGGATGTAGGTTGTGGCTTTGTCGTCTTGGTAGTGGTCGAGGTAGAGGACGACTAGGTACATCAGCGACTTGCGGTTCTTGGCTGCGCCAGCGGGGGTGGAGGTATCCACGTCCCAGTCGTGGGCGGAGTATAGGATCTCCCTCACTACTAGATTTAAGGCCTCCTCATGATCCATTCCTGAGGTACGGTATTCGTCGTAGTTCTGAAACGCGGTGTGGGTTTCGATCCCGAACCTTAGGTGGATGCTTTCTTCTTTTGGTCGCCAGCCCTCGATGTGAGTGAGGAAGTAGTAGTACATACACTTCTTAAGATCTCCGAGCGAAGTCGAGTCCCAGGCCCACTGGATGCTGGTACCTGGGAGGAAGTTGGATTCTGGTTCGGTCATAAGGGCCTCAATCCAAGCTTTGGCTTTGGTCTTAGGATTTTCTTCATCAATCGGTCAACCTTGGGTGAGTAGTCGGTTTTCTTCGCCTTCACCCCGCTCTCTGCCCGATCTCGATCCCGGCGGATATAGGCGATGATCTGGTCCCGGTTTTCTGGGGTTACCTCGTCTGGTGGTAGGACGTTCATCAGCCAGTCAAGATAGTTCATTCCTCCTGGAAATCTTTCATCTTCCTCGATCTTAGCCATTCTCTTATTGTCTCCCTTACTTTGGTGGTCCATCCATATCCCTGGGTTCGCCGGAGTTCTTCCACATCTTTGGTGTATAGGAAGAGGGTGACTTTGGTAATCGGTTCGCCTTTAAATGTACCCATCCTGTGTTTGTGTACCTCCAATGTGTCCAGGGTTCAGAGCTAGGGTCGCATAGGCACCCACATATGATGCAGATGAACGGACTGCCATTGGGCCAGCGGTCGGTCACACATATCGGGCACATCATGCTGAAAGTTCCTCTACCTCATGACCACCCAGACTGTTGTGTTTGACGTGAACATACCACCGGCCAGCTTCCAGGCGAACCAGTACGATGAGCCCATCGTAGTCGGAGATGCCAAAGAATGGATCGACTGGGTCGCGCGACTCGCGGTTGAGCTGGCGATCGTAAGTCCGAGCCTTATGCAGTCGCACGCGGAGCTGCATTGCATCGCCTCTCTCCTCAAACCCTTCCTTTGGAACGCGAATTCCTACCTTCGAATCCAAAGCTCGATCTAGGATCTCATAATAAGGCCGGTATGCTATCCTTGATGTTGGGGTGACCATTGGATCTCCTGGCTGTTGATCTCATAAAGGGTATCCTTGGAGCGAGTGGTGATGACGTATTTTAGGTTTCGCTCTTGCTCTAGATTGAGATTGATGAGGTGAGGATCCAGGTGAAATACTAGGTTCCACTCTAACCCCTTCGCCTTGTGCCCTGTAAGAAGTTGTATGTTTCCTTCCTGTGCAAAAAGGCTCTCAGCCCAGGCGATGGATGTACTAAGAGTTTGACCGTTGCGTGCGAATACTCGCATGCAATCTGCAATATCGGATGCCGTGGATGACTGTTTGGCAAGCTTTTCTTGTAGCCACCAGTCGATGGCTGAGAGCGTTTCACGTTGTGACATATTCTCATTGCCAAGTTTCCTCATTATTGCAACTACCTTGGGCCCCACATCAGTTCCTTGCACAGTAACGCTGCGGCCACTAGCCAGCAGGCGTAAGGCCATAGCGAAAAGGGGCGCGTTGTTGCGACAGATGATAGCACAGCCATCCACAAAATTGTCAGGCTGAGGGTCCAATAAAGCAGTAGCCAATCCTCCAGCACGGTTCCACCTCATCTTTGGCTTGTGCCACTGGACCGCCTTGACAATCGCCTCGGGGCAGCGGAACGAGACTGTGAGGCACGCTTCGACCGCGTCGAAGTCGGCTGCGTGGCGTTCCATACCGTCCGGATAGGCTCCACGAAAAGCATAGATACTCTGCCCACTGTCACCAACTGCAATAATACGAGATTCTCGGAATTTGCAGAGCATCGCATGATTACAGGGGTTGAGATCTTGCCTTTCATCGACAAGGATAAGTCCAAACTGTGGGTATGTTCCTCCGAACACAGCGGGCATATAAATCTGGTCGTCAAAGTCAACACGCCCTTTATATGATGCTTGGATTGAGGCGAGGAGGACTTCATCGACGAGTTCCCATCCAAGTTCGGAGAGCTTGGTATCCAGGCGTTGTTCCAGGGCGAGCCCATCGGCAAGTCGCTTGGCGTTGTGGTATTTGTTGTCTGGGACGTAGCCAAGGTTCTTGGCGAGGGAGATGGCGGACGTGATTTCGAAGAACTCATCAAAGGCTTCGGAGTGGAGCCGCTTTGGTCGCGCATATATTGCCTCGCGAAGGATGTCTGAGTTCTTGGTGAAGCTCACGTCGAGCTTTTTGATCCCGAGGGTGTCTCGCCAAACTCTGTAGCCAAGCGAGTGAGACGTTCGGATGTCTGTTGTATCTCGGAAAGCGAGTCGTCCATCATCGTAAGAAGCTTTTCGATCTTCGACAGCCTCCTCGACATTACGCTTTCCAAACGCAAGATAGAGCTTAGGTTCAGTGCGATCTGCGTGGTCGATGAGCTTGAGGATGGTACTTTTGCCAGTGCCAGCGTCCGAGCGGACGAGAATGTTTTTCTTCGTGGTCTTAACAAGATCAAGGATGTGCTCCATCTCATCGGTTGGTTTTGGGTGCGAAGATTTTGCACCAGCCTTGGGGGCTAATGTATCCCGCAACGTCGGTGCACTCGTTGGGAGACCGATACATCGTGCAGAGGCCACAGCGCTCTCCATTTGAGGGTTTGGATTGGTAGCGGATACGAGAGTCGCGCTTAGACTTCTTTATCTTTGCCATTGGACATCTCGGATTTGAGTATACCGATCCCCACGCGGGCTTCGCTGAGGTCGTGTTCGAGCTTTACTACTCGCTCGTGGGACATCCTGGCCGCGTGATACCAGTGACCGGCTTTGTCCATGTATTCGACGAGGCGGGCAGACGATAGTCGCCCAGTCCAGACGAGGTAGGTGTCGTGGAGCTTGCTCATTGGATTACCTTGTGTCCTTTGGTTGAGAGGGCGGTGGCGAGTTCACTGGTGCGCAGGAGGTTTTGGCCGATGCGGAGGAACTGGTCACCCATCTCGATGTCGTCGTGTTGGAGTTTGTACAGGTGGCCGATGGTTAGAGCGGCCTCGGATGCGAGGCGGAGGTATTCGGTTAGCTGGCCGAGGGTTTCGCCAAGCGAGGCGTGCCCGCCTTTGGTTTCGTATGGGAGTCTGGTCATCCAGTTAGCTCCGAGCGGTCCTTGGGAGCGTAGGCTTTCATCTCTTCCTCGATGTTGACTGGGTTGATGCCAGTGTCCCCGATTGATTTGGTTAGATCTACCCTAAACCTGTCGATGAACTTCATCCCCTTCTCACAATCCATGATTAGGGAGGAGAGTATGCTGGCCATGTCGTTCATTGCGTTGTACGCAGTATCGGCCTTGTCGAGGATTTGGTGAAAGCGTGAGCGAACTAGCTCAGGAGCTACTGAGATCTTTGGGTCGGGGTTGGATCTGAAAAGGCTCATAGTGGTCTTACTCCGAGGTTGGATTTGGATCGGCCAAGGCCCAGGAGCTTGAGCAATCGGCCAGCGGTATGGTGGACTTTTTGACGGTCCACAGTGTAGTGGTCGGGGAGGTCGTCCCAGGCTGGGTGGTTTTCTACCATTGGTGAGTTGAGCAGGCTCCATTGTATTGGGTAAGCTCGATGGCCAGAGGTTGGGATGATCCAGCCTTCTTCGTCGCCGATCATGATCTTCTGTGCAATGTCGAAGGCTGGTTCACCACGGACTTTGTGGAGGATTAGGTAGAGTTCGCTCATTGTAGTAACCTTGGTTCATCAGAATGAAGGAACTCCTGAACTCTCCGCTCGATTGCCGCTTGAGTCTCAGGTGTGTTTGGCTCGCCAACAAAATCCAACAGCAACTGCCGAACAAACGCAATCGCCTTTAGGCATTGTTGAAGGTCAAGCATCGGTTCCCTCCAAGGCCGCGTCAATCATGGCTTGCCAGATTTCAGGCGTGTCTAACCATCCACCTGATGCTTTAAGCATTTGCGGCGTCGGCTCACGCATCGCCGCAATGGCGGCGCGGGCCATGTCTTCGTCACTGTCGCGCCTGTTTGCCGAAGCAATTATCGCCCCAGCCACGCGCTTAATCATGGTCATGACGCCTTATCCCTCATCATCTTGATACGACGAAGCGAGTCGCTAACGGTTGATCTTTGTCCTTCCGTGACGTTAGATACCTCTCTCTTCGCTTTAGTCTTACGCGCAATCTTCGCAGATCGCGTATCGAGTAGCTTACCAGCGATATTGCTTCGGCCAGTGACATATCCGGGTGCGGATGCAATGTGAGGTATGAATTTAAGCGCTTTGCCAAGTCCGCCTTCTGTATAAGGAAATCGTTGCGCATGGCCAGTCCATTCGAGGTAGAGGTTGATGCCATCGTGGTAGATAATTGGAGGGTTCAGGGGTTTGCTCATCACAGTCCTCTCAATCCAAGGGTTTTGCGTTTGGGTGCCCCCGAGACAGGCACGGCGGGTGAAGCCGGAGCGACAGAGGAAGGCAAGACGGGTTCCACCGTCGACTGCTCCTGCTCGGGGGCTATCTCTGGCTCGTAGTCATGGTTCGTCGAGGGTTCAAGCCATTGGCGGGTGTGGTAATCCAAAAACCAGCCATCGCCGATATGCTTGTGCTGCTTAAACACTCCCAGCATTATGCGATGGCGGCAGGTCCTGTGCCTACCACGAGGACAAGCACATTCGTCGTGGGTTAGGAGATAGCTCGACTCCACCTCCAAGTCCGCGTTGAACTTGGTGATTATGTACGCTCCAGGCGTATCGGTTTTGCGAAGGGAATAGAGTTCCATTTGTCTTGCCTTTCTTGATTCTACCACCATTATACCACACTTTTGCCAAAAAGTCAAGCGAAAAATTAAAATTCTACCAGAAAAATGGATTTCTCATACCCCTCATACCCTCTCATATCTCTCATAGCCTCATAGACGATTGTGGCAACATTAAGGCATCGTTACTTCTGTTATTTTTTTTTTTTTTTTTTTTTTTTTAAAATGAAAGTAGGAAATTTGGCCTTTGTATCAAGGGGGAGGGGGTGATAAACTAGGGCGATGTTGGTGATGGA
>Ga0126371_10004243_pt1 | contig 12624 bp, 11 predicted proteins | sample PanSoiMetaPlot_4_FD_110145 | JGI IMG/M metagenome (GOLD analysis project Ga0126371, IMG submission 110145) | Tropical forest soil microbial communities from Panama - MetaG Plot_4 | ecosystem: Environmental > Terrestrial > Soil > Tropical forest > Bulk soil | place: Panama | collected 2016-02-17
AGCCAGCACTTTGACTGGGGATTTCGCCGGGGCAACCGCATGAGTGCTCATCGTTGTTTCCCTCGTGGTTGGCGATGAGATTTTCTCTGCGTTGGCGTGAATTGCTGGTGGAGCTTTTCGGCCAGCCGTGTGCCGATCATTCGCGGTCTCGCACCTACCCACACCTGCATTATTCCCGCATCAATCCGATCAATGTTCACCGGATGAGCTATGACGCCCGGCAAACCACGTTCCGCCACAAGCCGTGTCAATTCCTGCTGCAAAGCATCGCCAATTCCAAAACGATGGCCTGCGGGAAACCCATGCAGCACCAGTTCCTCGATGTGCAGCTCTACCGCGAATGCCGTTGACGCGGCATTGACGCGCTCTCCCGGTGACCCGATGATCCGTTGACCCGATGATCCGATGGTTAAACCCATCCAGCCACCTCCGCGTCAGGCAACGGCTTCTCAAGTTTTGCGAACTCAGTTCGGGCCGAGCGCAGCAGGTGCGACATGCGCACCGGCTCTCCGGCGTCTGCTGCCAGAAAGGCAGCACCCATGGCGATGTTGCGGATGTGTCCCCCGGCAGCGTGCAGGTTGGCCAGACGCTCGATCTTCAGGCCCTCAGTGGGCGTGGCATGAGGAAACACGCGACGCCAGATTTCCGCACGCTGCGCCGCCTCCGGCACTGGGAATTCCACCAGGAAGCGTATGCGCCGCAGAAACGCCTGATCGAGCGCGCTCTTTCGGTTGGTCGTCAGGATGGCGAGGCCGCGATAGGCCTCCATGCGCTGCAGCAGGTAGCTGACCTCAATGTTGGCATAGCGGTCATGGCTGTCTTTGACTTCGCTGCGTTTGCCAAAAAGCGCGTCGGCTTCGTCAAACAGGAGCACGGCTGCGCCCTCTTCAGCGGCATCGAAGACGCGCCGCAGATTTTTCTCCGTTTCGCCAATGTACTTGCTCACCACCTGGCTGAGATCGATGCGATACAAATCCAGGCGCAACTCATTGGCGAGCACCTCCGCCGCCATGGTCTTGCCGGTTCCGCTGGGGCCGGCGAACAGTGCGCTGATTCCCAGTCCGCGCGCCCCTTTCGAAGCAAAACCCCATCCGTAATACACCTTGGCGCGTTGCCGCACATGGACAGCAATTTGACTCAGCACCTGCTTCTGCTTTTCCGGAATGACCAGATCGTCCCAGGTCGCAACCGGCTCAATGCGCTGGGCCAAACCTTCCAGACGCGGCCGTGCCTGCACCCGGCAGGCGTCCCACAAGCGTTGCGCCAGCGCTTCACTTGCGCTCTGCTCATTTGCATCGCCGACCGAAGCCATCTGTTCTGCCGTACCGTGAATTCCGGCCTGCCATGCCGCCGATTGAATGGCCCTCGGAGCTAAATTGAACTGCGAAACTACGGAATCAAGTTTTCCGTTGAGCTGCGGCAGCACCGGTTGCACAACGCTCTTCCAGAATTCGGCCTGCTCAGTTCGCGTGGGATTGTCCACATCGAAAAGAACGGCTGGACAGTGGCCGGACTTGCGTGAGCTGCGAGTAGAGATCACCAGCGGAGTCCGAATCGATTCCATCAGCCAGGAAATCGAGGGAGCAGGAAGATTTTCCTGATGGTCATCGTCGCAGTCCAGGAAGAGAGCACTGGACTCGAGCACCGCCTCGCGTTCCCACAGCCGCAGCAGGTTTTCAATCTCCGTTCCGCTGCTCGGCAGCATCCACGCGGCCAGCGAATGCAGGCGCAAGCCAATCATCATGGATGCGGCCCCGGCAATCTCTCTCTTGCAGCTACTCGCGCTGCCGCACAATTGCACAATGGGCACGCCGGTGTCATTGCTTGTTCGCGACCATGCTGCAGCTATCTGCTCAGCGATGGAAATGTGTGATGGCGGGAGCGGCGCCGGCTCCGGGACAGGGCGTACCAGCGACTGCAATCGCTCATCCAGGCAATGGACGCCTGCCAGATAATGCAGCGCGCGCTCCTGAATGCGCAGCGGACTGGTGGCCAGCGTCTCTCCACTGCCGATCTCAATCATGTGCCAGCGGCGCAGCGGCCTCGAGGGCGTGAGCGCGCTCCAGTGGGCTTCCGGCAAAGAAGAGAGAGCCAGACTGAAAGTGGGCTGTATTCTGTGCGTATCTTTCTGCGCGGCGGCGTAGAGCGCTGGAAAACGCGCATCCATTTCCGCTCCCGCGCACATCAGCAGAATCTTGCGCTCAAAATTGGAAAGCTCGAAAAGGGAGCAGATGCTCTCCAGCGCCGGTGGCCGCGAGAAATGCCATGCGGGCGCTTCATCTCTTGTTGAAGTCGCGGCTGACTTGTCGTCATTCGCAGTCCCAGCCTCAGATTGCGAAAACTGCTTTTCAAGCTCGCTTCGCAGACTATCCAGAGCTGACGCGAGGTAGACCTGATTGGCTTCGTACCATGTCCCGTTGTTAGCCATTTCCGTCATGGCATGTTCACCGTGGGGCCGGTAAATTTATTGGCGCCGGTGTCGTACGTGAGCAGGCTCTCGGCGCCATCCACTTGCAACCGAACCAGGTAAGTTCCCAGCGGGACGCCGGCAATGTTAATAATGATCTGATTGGAGTCTGCGGTCGGCACCACAGGCGCGGAAACAAATGCCTGCGGAGGAGTGGCAGTCACATTGTTCAGCAACATCACCACCTGCTGGCCCGCGCCGATGTTGGGAGTGACTGTGAATTTCACGTCTGTTCCCGTGGCGGGAGCGACTGCCTTGGTCGCCGTCGGAGGCGTGATCGTGGGACGAAGCACGAACGGCGCCACATTCGATTCCACGCCGCGATGCAGCATTTGCGGCGTTCCCATCATGCTCTTTTGCAGAACCTGGACGGCCTGAACGCCCGCATGAATGCTTGCCGGCACCGGCAAGGTAATCTGCGTGTCCGAAATCCGCGCGCCGGGAATTGCGGTGGGATCAAACTCCTGCCCTTCCATCAGAACAAAGGTGTTGGGCGCGCGCAGTTGCTGTCCTTGAATCAGCAGCGTGGAGGCAGAGGTGATCGGCTGAGTTGGATCTCCAGACGGAACGATCTGCGTGATGTTGGGCGATTGGAATGGGACCACGAAGAGATTGCGCGCGATCACCGGCGGGGCTTCCTGCGGAGTATCACTGGTCTCCATCAGGACCACTGAGGCCTGGTAGGCCACAGACAAGTTGTACTCAACCTGGAAAAAGGCCGACCACAATTTGGAAAATTCTTCGAGCGATAAAGCTGTGGGCGTGAACTTAACGCGTTCAATCTGGTTTTCCAGCCCCGACCCGGCCAAAAATGTGAAATGAGTGGTCGCGGCATTGATAGCGGAGGGTAAAAGCAGCGGCTGGGAGTGAAGTGTGGTCACTACTGCACCCATCAGTCGTTGCGGCTCCAGCTTTGAATCATCGCCATGAAACGTGAATAAGTAATGGAGATCCAAAGCTGCCTGCGGACGCTGCACCAGCGAGCCATCTGCGCGCCGTGTCGGCAGATCGGCGTTTCGGTACGCCGCGTTGGGCGTGATCTGGTAAAGATAAATGTTGACCAGCGGAGCCGTTGTGTTGGTGGGATCCGGACGATTGAATCCTACCTGCGCCAGAGCGACAGCATTGCCCACCGGCGTCTGCAGGATTTGCTGCAGTGCCGCGGTTACGGTGGCGATGGCCAGGAAGTTACTCATCGTCTCCCCTCACTTCGCTGCTTCAGGTATTCGTCCAGGGAGAGAGCAGCAGACCGCGTGTGCCGTGCAGGCGCTGCTGCCGGAGACGAGAATTGGGCGCGTACATCCACGCGGCCTATGGTCACGCGGATTACGGGGCCATCAGGCAACGAATTGGATACTAGAGCGTTGGCTGATGATGCACTCCTGCGATCCCTCGAGACCGTCGGTCCGAACACAACGGCTTGCGAGGCCGATTGCCTGCTGGTCTGGATAGTCTCGGGTGAAAATGCCGGCTCGAGCGGAGATCTCCGGCTGATTTTCGTTCCTTCAATGATGTCAGGCTGAGAAATAACGAGAGAGTCCCGGTCAGGACTAGCCGCTGTCTCAATGACAGTTACGGGGCTGGGAACCCTTGTCGCAACGTTTGCTGACGGCGTTGGGGAAAATGCCTGTACAAAATTCTCTTGCGCGCTCAACTGCTTTGGCAAAGCAGGCGTCGGATCCAAAAGGCCGGTAGAAACATTCTTTTCGACCGGAGTTTCCCAATCCCGGGGAAGAGTGGCCTCTCTGCCTCGCTCTGATAGAGAGCTTGCTTGAACCGGAGTAGCACCTGCCTCTGCCTGAAAATTCCTCTCGCCTGGATTAACGACTCTTTCGATCGCAATTTCAGAGGGTGCTCCGCTGGCTTCCAGTCCGGAACCAGGACTGAACATAGTGGGAACAACCGGTTGCGCCACTGGGACGAGACCTGCGGCGCGGGCAGCCAGGCGATTCAGAAAGTTGGCCATGACCCCGCCATTTCCAGATATGCCTGCCGGCGCACCGAGCTGAGCGCCAGGATGTCATGTTCGCGCCATCCATAGGCCCGGGCGAGCGCATGCACATCCCGCAGCAGCCGCCGGGCCAGCGTGCTGATCTTTACCCAGAGAAAATTTTCAATATCGAGAACAACCTGCCAGCCGTGGCGGCATGCGCAACAAGTCAGATCAATGAGCGTTTCTGCCTGTGGATCGGCAGCGGCCATGCACGACGCAATCTTCTCCATCGCGGATTGTGGCAATTTCTGAATTGCTCCGGCCTTGTCCTCCGCTTCCAAACATCTTTCCAGCAACAATTTCTGTGCGGCCTCCGCACTTGAGCATTCGCTCATAGCACGCAGATCGAGGCTGTTGGGAAGCCGCAGATGAAAAGCCACGCCTTCCGCTTCCACAACTAGCGGTTGCTCGGCGGCGGCCTGCGGCAGAATCAGTTCCCTGGTAGACATGCGATATTCAAGGCGCTCGCCGCATTGCGGGCATTGCGCGAACGCTTCAATGCTGGGACCAAACAATTGTTGAAAGATTTCGAGCAGCCGCGCATCACGCCGCCCGAGGCTGAGATTTGCCAATTCCTGCCGGGATTCGTCACAACAGGCGGAGAGCAGAGTGAGCGCACGGTCTACCGGATGTTCGCGCGCACCCCGCTCCCATACCTCAAGCAGTTCTGAAGCCGACAGGGACCTCATAGATCAGGGCCTACCCTCCCGCCGGCACCGTGAAGCTGGGCTCCGTGGGTTCGGTCACGCTGGTGTCGCGCTCCCAACCTTCGTTCTCCAGCTTGATGTGCTGGATAGCGATGGCATTGGCATTGGCGTCGAGGTCCGGCTGCGCCAGAAATTCCGAAACCCAGCAGCGGTAAACCTTGTACGCAATCGCCAACTGGCCGGCTTCGTTGTAGAACTCGATGATGATGTCTTTGCGGAAACTGGCGAGCGACACCTCCGCCCCCAGTCCTGCTCCGAAGTTCCACACGCTGTTGGCCCACTGCTCGAATGCGATGTCGTGGGTGACGCCGCGCTCCAGCGTGATGGCGTCGAATTCCGTTCGCGCCGGCGATTTACGGCTGGTGCTGGGATCGCCGCCTTCGCGGTGCTTCACCACCTCAGTTGTTTTCTTGAGGCCGCTGACTTTGCTGATGCCTGCTACGTATTTCCCGTCCCACTTCACGCGGAACTTGAAATTCTTGTACGGGTCAAAACGCTGCGGATTTGCGCTGAATTGAGCCATGCTGATCTCCTTACGCTCCGGTCTGTCCAGCCATCTGCTGGATCTGGATGATCACGAACTCAGCGGGCTTCAATGGCGCAAAGCCCACCAGAATGTTCACGATGCCATTGTTCTGGTCGGTTGGGGTTGTGGTCTCGCTGTCGCACTTGACGAAGTAGGCCTGCTGCGGCGTTGTTCCCTGGAACGCGCCCTGGCGGAACAGCGTCTGCATGAAGGCGCCTACGTTCAGGCGAATCTGCGCCCACAGTGGCGCATCGTTGGGCTCAAACACCACCCATTGCGTGCCGCGATAGAGGCTCTCCTCGATGTACAGCGCCAAGCGGCGGATCGGTATGTATTTCCATTGCGACCCGAGTTCGTCCGCGCCCTGCGTGGTGCGCGCTCCCCAGATCACTGTGCCGTACACGGGGAAGTTGCGGATGCAGTTGACTGCGACTGGATTTAAGAATCCGTTTTGCGCATCGTTCAGCGGCACTGCCACACCGGAAACTCCAACCAGAGCGGTTGCAGTCCCAGCGGGCGCTTTCCACACGCCGCGACTGGCATCTGTAGCCGCATACATCCCGGCGACAAAACCGCAGGGTGGATAGGGCCGCGGGACATTCTGGTTTGCCGGATCTGGAGCCAGCAGCCAGGGGAAATAAAACGCGGCGTTGCCATTTGCGCCCGCGATGCCAGGACCGCTTCCCAATTTGGAAAAGTCCGTGATACCCGGATCAGAATCCGCGATCAGGAACGCTCGTCGTCCTTCGCAATAATGCTCCAGTGCAGAAAGCGTAGTGGTTACGATTTCGCCCGGAACACAGAGCAGGTTGAATAAATCCACGGTGTCGAGAGCAGAGAGACCGAAACCAGACGTAGTGAGCACTGTCTCAAAATTTCCCGGTGTAGCCACAGCAGTGCTCGGGGTAAGCACCGTGCCATCAGCGCCCGCGGTGCCGCCTTTGCCCGTGTTCCCCAGTTGCGTGTCTTGCGGAAAACTGCCGGCGGCTGCAGTATCGGCGGGCGGGGTAGGAGGCGGGGCAGGGGGCGCAGGCGGAACTGGTACGCTCACCGTGATCAGTTTTGAGCTGTTGTTGACCACGTCTACCACGAACCGGCCCTGAGGGTCGGGTTGGGTCATACTGAGATTCTCAAAGGACTCAACCACGGTCTGGGTTGTGGCTCCTTTGGGTCCGTAGACCACTTGCAGACGAAACCTGCCGGTGCTCCCGCTCTGGTTTTTGATCGCGATCCAGTAATCGTTGCCCCATATGCCGGGGTTTTGAGCTGTCGCTGTGATGCTGTTAGGGCTAGTGCCTACGGTGATGGAGGCAGGAACGGCCACCTTGAGACTGGCCGCCGGCACGTTGGTGGGCGGACTTTCCAGCATGGTTGCTGTCGCCTGGTCTACTGCGACGCGCACAATGTAGGCCTGCGACCCGCCATTGGCAAAAAATTGAGAGACCGAGTAGCCCAACAGGCTGCGTGAGTCCAGCGGGCCAAACTGGTTGATGTAGTCCGACAGGCTCAACACCAGCGTTGCCTTATTGACGGGACCTTTGGGCGCCCAGCCAATAAATGCGGCAATCGAAGTCGCCACGCCGGTAATGGTGTGGACTCCACTGGGAAGCTCCTCAATATAAACACCCGGAAAGGTGGTGGTAACTGGCATGAATCATCTCCGTTTCTGAACTGTTTTGAAGCCTGTCTGCTTGTTCCGGCCCTACGACTGGCGTTCCGGCCCGAACGGAGAAACACGATTCAGCTTCTCCACCGGGACGACCACAGTCTGCCTGCGGGTTACATCTACCAACGCAAAGAATCGGGCTTTCTGACCGGAGTCAGAAAAATCGATGATGGTTCCTTCCACCTCCTCCTCTGCCTGTGGCTTCGCCAGCACAGCTTCTGGATTTGGAAGAAAGACATCAGAAATCCGAAATCGCACCTTGTCCCCGGTTTGCGTTGGATTTCCTCCCTTGTGAATCATTGCGGGCACACAGTGCTGAAGCATGCGGCGGGCCAAAGAAGAACCCGGAGATGAAATTCATTTTGGGAAAACTGGAAAGTGGCTGCCGAGCATGTAAACACAGCAGTTATTCGTGATCGGACAATTGTGAAAGCAAAATTCAAAGACTTTGGGGGCTACGAAACCAAAGCTCAATCACTGCAAGCGTTGGCAGCGTTAGCCAAACAGTTTTTGGTCATCGTGACGCGGCATCTGCTGAGAAATAAGAACTTTGTCAGGAAAACCACAGCTTCAAACCTTCACTGCAAGAGCTTGCAGTCAAGGCAGAGAATGTTTTGATGTGTTTTTGTCCAGAGTGTCCAGTGCGTCCATTATCATTTGAATATGTCCAACAGGCAATCAGAAGCCTCGAATAATGTCCTGCAGCACGCTCTCCGGCGCGAAGTCACTAATGCAGAGCGGGCATATTCGTTTGTCACTCAGAGACAGCTTGCACGTTCTTAGCATCCTGCAAAATCCGCCTCAGCCGAACGCAAGGTTACGTGCCGCTGCTCGTGCACTGCGCAAGGCGACCCAAAAACCCTGACTTCTGTCTTTTCAGGATCTCCCCAGCACCCTCCTGCCCAAGTCTCTGAAATGTTAAAATTTCTTTAACAGCGTCCAACGAACCTACGTGAGAATTCTCAACAATGTACCGCGGTGGTGCCTGCTGATTGCCGCCTTTGCCCCAGCCATCGCTTTGGGCCAGAACGGTAATTCGTCGGGCCCGGTAGTAGTTCAGCCGGGCGCTCCAGGAAAACCCAGCAAGCGGTTGCCGCCCACTACCACCGGTAAGCTGCCTCCCCGCTCCCAGGCAGAAGTGGACTTCATGCAGGGCATGATCGTCCATCATTTACAGGCGGTGGAGATGACGGCGCTGATTCCATCGCATACAGAGGATAAGGAAATCCGCCTGTTGGGCGCGCGCATCAGTCACTCGCAGTCGGACGAAATCAGATTCATGCGCCACTGGCTCACCGCTCGTGGAGAATCAACTTCCGCCACCATGCCGGGCATGGACTCCCATTCCATGGGCCTGATGCCGGGCATGCTTACGCCCGAACAGATGGACGCCCTGCGCAAAGCCAAGGGCGCCGAGTTCGACCATTTATTTTTGACCGGGATGATTCAGCACCACAACGGCGCATTGACCATGGTCAAGGACCTGTTCAACACCGCCGGCGCTGGGCAGGATGCTGACCTGTTTGACTTCGCTACCGATGCAGACAATACTCAACGGGCTGAAATCAGGATTATGCAAACCATGTTGGATAAAGACCATCCAGAGGAGAAACAATGAATCGAGCACAGAGGCTTGCTTTTTTTGCGGCGATAATGGCAGTCACGCTATTTTTCAGTGTGAGCTGGCTGCACGCGCAGGCACAAAAGCCTGCACCCTCGTCCGGCGCCCAGGCCGACGATGAGGAGGAAGCGAATCCGTTTGCTCCCGAGCCACCTCCCACTCTGCCGCCCGGCATGACCGGATCGGATGTGAACGATCCCCGCGCCAAGCTCTCCCCGGGGCTCTATAACGCAGGTGAGGCAGCAAAGGGATTGAAACACCTCGTGCTGGTGAAGAAGCCCGACGCATTTCAGCTCGGCTCATCTAATCCTGATGATCCCAAGGTGCAGAAGATGCTCGGTCAGCTCCGCGTGGCCGATACCGCCAAGATACCTAAGAACATTCAGTTGGTGATCGCCCAGCTTGCCTTCGCCAACTCCGATCTCGCATTTCAGGGCAATCATCTCTTTCAGGGAAATTTTTATGGCGTCAGCATCTATGACATTACTCATCCCGGGCAAACCAAGCTGCTGACCTCGCTGGTCTGCCCCGGCGGCCAGGGTGATGTCTCCGTATACAAGAACCTGCTTTTCATGTCTGTAGAAATGCCGAATGGACGTCTCGACTGTGGCACTCAAGGCTTTCCTCCCGAACCTCCGCCGCCCGACGCAGACAAGAATAAGGATAAGAAAGACAAAAAGCGTCCCGTGCCTGTAGCGCAGAAAGACCGCTTCCGCGGCGTGAGAATCTTCGACATTTCAGACATTAAAAATCCCCGGCAAGTGGCTGCGATACAGACCTGCCGCGGATCACACACCCATACCCTGGTCGTTGACCCCAACGACAAAGACAATGTCTACATCTACGTCTCAGGCACATCGTATGTGCGCCGCCCGGAAGAACTGGCCGGATGCTCCGATGAGAAGCCGGACAAAGATCCCAACACTGCCCTGTTCCGCATTGACGTGATCAAGGTCCCTGTGGCTGCGCCGCAGGATGCCAAAGTCGTTTCCAGTCCGCGTGTGTTTATCGATCCTCGCACCGGCGCGGTCAACGGCCTGAACAACGGCGGCACGCATGGCAAGAAAGGCCCTGAGAAACCGAAGGACACCGATCAGTGCCACGACATTACCGTCTATTCGGCAATCGGCCTGGCGGCTGGCGCGTGCTCTGGAAACGGAATTCTGCTCGATATCAAAGACCCTGTCCATCCCAAGCGCGTGGACGCAGTCAACGATCCGAACTATTCCTACTGGCACTCAGCTTCGTTCTCCAACGATGGCACTAAAGTTGTTTTTACCGACGAGTGGGGCGGCGGCCTGGGGCCGCGGTGCCGCCCGAACGATCCCAACAAATGGGGCGCGGACGCGATTTTCGGACTGCAAAACGACAAACTCACCTTCGAAAGCTATTACAAGATGCCGGCGGCGCAGGGTGACACCGAAAATTGCGTGGCGCACAACGGCTCACTGATTCCCGTTCCGGGACGCGATATCGAGGTGCAGGCCTGGTACCAGGGCGGCGTTTCCGTCATGGATTTTACTGACGCGGCGCATCCTTTCGAAATTGCCTACTTCGACCGCGGGGCGATCGACCCCAAGATGCTGGTGCTCGGCGGCGACTGGTCGGCATACTGGTACAACGGTTACATCTACGGATCCGAGATTGCGCGCGGCCTGGATGTGTTTGAACTCACGCCCACGCAGTACCTGACGCAGAATGAAATCGACGCGGCCAAGACGGTTCGCGTCAACGAGCTGAACGTGCAGAACCAGCAAAAGCTCGAATGGCCGTCAAAACTCATTGTTGCCAAAGCTTACCTCGATCAGTTGTCCCGGTCGCAGGCACTGCCCGCGGATAAGATCGCCGATCTGCAAAAAGCGATTCAAAGCGCCGAGAGTTCGCACCTGAGCCAGGGTTCAGTCGAAAAGTTGAAGAGCATGGCCTCCTCCGTGGAAAAGGATGCGGGCGCGGCGAAGAGTCAGGCGGATTCGAAACGGCTGCACGCTCTGGCTGAGATTCTGGAGCATCCATCGGCATAGCTACTCTTTGTAAGATCGGTCTAGCCTAAGGAACCGGATGGCTCAGGCCGTGGGCCCGCATTTTGTAATAGAGTGTGCGTTCGCTGGTACGAAGCTGCCGCGCAATCTCACGTCGCGTCGAGCCCTGAATCTTGATAGCCGTCTCCAATATTCTTTTCTCCGTCTCCTGAAGCGCCTGAGAGAAAGAAATGCCATGCTGGCAGATTGCTGTCCACATGGCGCTTGCAGCTTCCGCGAAGGGGTCCGGTTCTTTGGGCCCTTGGCTGTCCGGCGCCAACTGTGATTTCCAGTCCGATAAACCCAGTGATGAACCCTCTTTTTTGAGGAAAAGCATCCGCTGCACTGCATTTTCCAGTTCGCGCACATTGCCCACGAAGGGCCGGGCTTGCAGCAGCGTCAACAAATCTTCATCAACATTTTGTATCGGCTCATACAGCCTCCGGTGCCGGTTCGCCAGCGCAAGAATCAGGTGTTTCACGTCTTCCCGGCGCTCTCGCAGTGGCGGCAAAGAGAGCTTGACCACATTCAGCCGGTGGTAAAGGTCGGAACGAAAGCGATTCTCGCGTACCAGCGGTTCCAGCGGCTCGTTGCAGGCGGCCACGATCCGCACATCAATGCTCATCTCGCGGTCCGAGCCTACCGGCCGCACAATTCCCCTCTGGATCACGTCCAGCAACTTGGGCTGCAGATGAAGTGGGAGATCGTTGATGTCGTCCAGAAAAAGCGTTCCGTGCTGGGCTGACTGGAAAAGGCCTTTGCGGTCAGCGACCGCGCCGGAAAATGCGCCGCGATGGTGGCCAAAGAGTTCGCTCTCCGCCAGTGCCTCGCTGATCGTGCTGCAATGCACCGTAATAAAAGGATGGCGACTGCGTTTCTGGTCCAACTGGTGGATTGCCCGGGCCAGAATCTGTTTGCCCGTGCCGGTCTCGCCCTCCAGCAGCACCGTGATGTCGCTTACCTCTGCTGCCCGGTAGGCGCGCTGCAGCAAGAGCGCCATGTTGGCAGAGCAGGTAACAAACCCCAATCCCTCAAATATTTCTAGCAGATCATGATCAGTGGGCAGGTCACTCATCAGACCCTCCTTGCGGGTCGGATCGGCAGACGCAATGTGCGCGGAAGCGGGCTCCGGCAGAAGCCGCATCGAACCGTTTCCGGAAGAGGCCGGGGATGAGAGATTCGTGGTCGCCCAATCCGTCCTGAAAAGAGGTTGATGACTCTGTAGAGGTAGAGCGAATTAACGGTACATCAAAGTGAAACGATTGGGATTAATTTTCCCTAAAATTTCGGACACAATTTTACCTCTGATCGGCAATTACGTGAGCCCCTAGTAGGGGAGTTCCCGGCTAACGCGGCTGCTCCGCGATGATGTGTTCCTCTGATACAAAATAGGCAATCCGGCTGTGGTCAACGAAATTCACTTCATCTTCGCTGGAGGCTTTCCACTCTGCTGACTCACGCGCCTTCAGGAGTGACTGCACATCGTCGAACCAGAGTTCCACTATGCCGTCATAGTGAGGCTGGTGTTTGTCTCCGGGAACAACAATACGATGGCTCTGCACGAAACGGCGCACCCCTGGAATCCGCGCGCCAATGGGCGCATGAATGTTCTTCCAATAATCAAAA
>Ga0126371_10004244_pt1 | contig 12622 bp, 8 predicted proteins | sample PanSoiMetaPlot_4_FD_110145 | JGI IMG/M metagenome (GOLD analysis project Ga0126371, IMG submission 110145) | Tropical forest soil microbial communities from Panama - MetaG Plot_4 | ecosystem: Environmental > Terrestrial > Soil > Tropical forest > Bulk soil | place: Panama | collected 2016-02-17
ACCCGTTCGCCTTTGCCCATGCTGAAAGCTTCATTCCGTCGGTATAGATGCCTATATTCGAATAGGCAATACCACGATTAAGGTAAACTGCTATGACCCCCCCCCATGCGGTTCGCGGCTACCGGCACGGATCGCGGCCGCGATCACCCCGCGCGCCAGCGCCGTTGGCGCCGCCGAAACGCGCCTTGCCTGCGGCTTGCCGACAACCTCGTCGTTTCCCGGGGTGCGGCGCTTGGAAAGGTCGTGGCTGAGGGTTCCTATGCTAGAACGTCGCCGCTCTTGGCAGGAGGTTGTGTCATGGATGATCCGTTTCGCCGCGCCGCGCTGACCGCGGGCGTGTTCTACCAGGATCCCTGGGCGGCGCTCAACTGGCTCCAAAAGGCCTTCGGGTTCCAACGCAGCATGGTCATCAGCGACAAGGACGGAAAGCTTGCCCATGCCGAGATGCGCTTTGGCGATAGCATCGTCTATGTCGGTGCCGAATGGGCTGAGTTTGTCGCGAGCCCAGTTTCGGTCCGCGGCAAGAACACGCAAACCATTCATGTGCAGCTAAAAGACGGCCTCGACGCGCATTGTGCGCGGGCGCGCGCGGCCGGCGCGGTCATTCTGCAGGAGCCATTTGATCAGTTCTATGGGGATCGAACCTATCGGGCGCGTGATCTCGAAGGCCATATCTGGACGTTCGGTCAGATCGTCCGTCACGTGACGCGCGAGGAAGCCGAAAAGGCCAGTGGGCTCAAGATCGACGCGCCAAGCTGGCCATGACATCGGCCAATGGGGTCGGCTGATCCCTATCGTCTTGTCGTCGACAGGCGGGGCCTCAGCGCCGGCCGTGGGCTGATGGCATAGGCGGCCAAAAGCACGATCACGGTGCCGAGTGCAGGAAACGCCGCAAGCGGGCTACCGGCACCCGCAAGCGCCGCGGTCGAGGCACAGGAAATCGACGCAAACGCCTCCGCATAGGTGGCCAGCCGCGACGCGGTGTGGCGTCGTCGGAACTGGGTGCGACGGGCTTGGCTCCGAAACCACCATTGGATTTGCGTGGCAGCGGCGGCGGCGAGCGCGATGGCGACGGCGGTCACCAGCGCATGAAGCGGTGAGGCGAGGGCCATCGCGATAAGAAACGGCGCGAACACCATAGCGATGCCGCCCATCACGGCTTCGACCTTCGCACGCACGATCAACGTCGCCGAGACCGGGGCAGTGGCAATCAGATCGGGTGCGTCTTCGCCGGAAATCGCCAGCCAGGCCAATCCGCCCGCGAGCTGTCCGGCTGCCATGACCAAAACCGGGACCAACAGAACCAGGGCATCGCTGCCGTCTGCGAAGCTGCGCCACAGCAGCAACCCCGGTGGCAACAGATAGAGCAGCTGCATCAGTGTCTGTGACATGAGCCACGGGTCGCGGCGCAGCAGCAACCATTCCTTACGACGCAGTGTCCGCTGGGGGGAGGTCCGACGAAATCCGCGCGTCACGCGCCTCACGCGCGCCGCCGCATGGGAAAGGCTGGCCGCTTCGATCGCATAGCCGCCAAATCGCGCTGCGAACACCGCGATCGCGGCGATCAGCACCGCAAACGAGGCACCGAGCACGGCACAGAGCGCCGTGGTGTCGCCCAAGATCGCGCGCGCCGGCCAGAAGATCATACTGCCGACATCCGGCGCGCGGGCCACCACGGCCTGCGATTGCAGCACGGCGAACCGCGACAGCGTTCCGTAGGACAGAATGGCGGCGGCCTGAATGCCGATCACGAATGCCGCCCCGACAACGGCGGCGAGGATTTGGGCTATCAGCCGCGTGCGCCGCGGGCCGATGGTCCGGAACAGGCCAGCCGTCAATGCGACCGCAAGGCCCGCCGCGGCCGCGCCCATGGCGACCACGACCCCGTAGGCCGCAAGCCAGTGCCGTCCGCCCCATAGCGCCAGGACATTGATGAAGGGGGCGGCAAGCAACAGCGCCATCACCGTGACCGAAATCGCCACAACGCCGATACGCACGCAAAATACCCGGCGTTGGTCGACCGGTGACGACAAGATGAGATCAAGATCGGCGCGGGCATAGAGAACCCGGGTCACCGATTCCATGGCTTGAGACAGCATCAGTGACCACGACATCAGCACCGCACCGCTAATGACGATGAGCACCGCCTTGTCGGGGTGGGTGATCGACGCAAATCGGGCAACAATCGAAAACGCCAGCGCGTGCATGAAGGCCGCAAACAGCAGAAACACGACGAGGAGGGCGCGTGCCCGCGAGGCCGATCCGGCGAGCATCATCGATTGCGCATCGCGCCAGGCGAGCCGTAGCTCGTGGCTTGCGAACAGTCCCAGGGTGCCGGGCGCGCTCACGCGGCTGCGGTCTCCTCGGCCACGAGGGCAAGAAAGGTGTCCTCGAGCGTCGGGCCGCTGTCGCCCGCCTGGGCGCGCAGCTCCTCGAGCGTGCCTTGCGCGATCAGCCGCCCGGCCGCAATGACACCGATGCGCTCGGCCATGCGCTCGGCGATTTCCAAAATATGCGTGGTCATGATGACGGTCGCACCCGCGGCGGTGCGCTCCAGCAAGACGTTCTTGACCTGACGGGCCGAGCCAGCGTCAAGCCCGGTGAGCGGCTCGTCGAGAATGATGAGCTGGGGCTCGTGCACCAGCGCACCGGCGAGCGCTACCTTTTGGCGCATTCCCTTTGAGAACCCTTGGCAGCGCTCATGCGCGTGCGCCATCAGCCCGAGCCAGCTGATGAGGTGATGGGCCCGCGCTTCGGCGGTCGGCGCGTCAAGGCCCCACAGGCCGGCGACGAACTCGAGATATTCCATCGGCGTCAGCTTGTCGTAGATCATGGGTTCGTCGGAAATCCACGCCATGAGCTGTTTGGCCCCGACCGGATCGCCGAGCGCATCAATTCCCATGACCTTGATTGACCCGGCATCAGGACGTAGCAGCCCGGCGATCATCCGCAAGGTTGTGGTCTTTCCCGCCCCGTTGGGGCCGAGCAGCGCGTAGAACTCGCCGGTCCGAACCGTCAGGTCGAGGTCGTCGACGGCAGGACGATCAAATACTTTGCGCAGCCCACGGACCTCAAGTGCGAATAGGGATTGCGGTGTGATCATCGTGGTCTGCCGCCTTGTGGTCTCTCAATCGGCTCTCCTAGCGCACAGAGGTTTCGGCGGCGTGAATCCCGTCGTGACAATTCCCCGGGTCGAGGGTGGCGGCACGCCTTTTGCGAGCCGGCGCGGCCTCGTTGGCGCGTGCCGGCCTCCTCGTGTAGGTTTGCGGTCGGTCAAGGCGTCCTGCGACGTCAAGGCAAGCAGAAGGGTAAAGGGTCCTGTCCGGCGCCCCTTTTCGCGGATGCTAAGCTGACCGTATCCATTCTGCGGCCAACCAAGCGCGAAAGCCGCGGCGTGATGTTGCAAAGCCAGGGTGAGGAAACACAGCAAGGATGCTGACATGAATAGTTTGGCAAAATATCGAATGTATATCGCCGGCGAATGGGTCGAGCCACGCGCCGGCGCGTACTTCGAAAGCTTCGATCCTTATACGGGCAAGCCGTGGGCGCTGGTCGCTCGCGGCAATGCTGACGACGTCGATGTCGCCGTCAATGCGGCCGAGGCCGCGTTTTCATCAGGCGAATGGCCAGCACTCACCGCCAGCCAACGGGGTCGTTTGCTCACGCGTCTCGGCGATCTCATCACCCGCGATGCCGACAAGTTGGCGGCGATCGAGGTCCGCGACAACGGCAAGCTGATCGCCGAAATGGGCGCCCAGCTGCGGTATCTGCCACAGTGGTACTATTATTATGGCGGACTCGCCGACAAGATTGAAGGTTCGGTCATTCCCATCGACAAGGCGCAGACGTTCAACTACACGCGCCACGAGCCGGTGGGCGTGGTCGCTGCCATCACGCCGTGGAATTCTCCGTTGTTGCTGCTGTCCTGGAAGCTTGCGCCGGCGCTGGCGGCCGGCTGTACGGTGGTGATCAAACCCTCCGAACACACCTCGGTGTCGGCGCTGGAATTTTGCAAGCTCATTGCCGAAGCCGGGATTCCCAAAGGGGTCGTCAACGTCGTGACCGGTTTCGGGTCCGAAGTCGGAGAACCGCTGGTCGTTCATCCCAGGGTCGCCAAAGTTGCATTCACCGGCGGCGAGTTTGGCGGTCAGAAGGTTTACGAGATGGCCGCCAAGGGCCTGAAAGGCGTCACTCTCGAGCTTGGCGGCAAATCTCCCAACATCGTGTTTGACGACGCGGTTGTCGACGATGCCGTCAAGGGCGCCATTTCTGGAATTTTTGCCGCCACCGGGCAAACCTGCATTGCCGGATCGCGGCTTCTCTTACAGGACTCCATTCACAACGCCTTTATGGATAAGCTCGTTGCGCTGGCGCAGACCGCGCGAATGGGCAACCCCATCGAGCCCGATACCCAGGTCGGCCCGGTGACCACTCGGCCGCAATATGAGAAGATCCTCAACTATATCGAGGTTGCTGCCAAGGATGGCGCCATGTGCGTGCTGGGCGGCAAAAAGGCGACACGCCCGGAGTGCGGGGAGGGATGGTTTATCGAGCCGACGATCTTCACCGGAGTCGATAACCGCATGCGCATTGCCCGCGAGGAAGTTTTTGGACCGGTTCTGTCGGTCATCCGTTTCCGCGATGAACAGGAAGCGATCGAAATCGCCAATGACAGCCCCTATGGATTGGCGGCCGGTGTCTGGACTGCGAGTATCAAACGGGCGCTGCATGCATCCGAGCGGCTGCGCGCCGGGACCGTGTGGGTCAATACCTACCGGGCCGTGAGCTATCTCTCGCCATTCGGAGGCTACAAACGTTCCGGCCTCGGTCGCGAAAATGGCCAAGATGCGATCTGGAATTTTCTACAAACAAAGAGCGTCTGGATTTCGACGGCCGATACCGTGCCCAATCCGTTCGTGATGCGCTAAAGGGCGATTTGGACGACGAGACGGCATGCGCCGACGAGTCTGAGGCCGCCGTGCGCCAGATGGGATGCCGCGCCATGAGGATGATCGCATCGATCCGCGCTGCAGTCTCTGGTTTGGTCACGTACAAATACGCGCAGGGGTCGCAAAGGCTTCCCAAGCAGCCGCGGCGCCTCAGGAACGCCGAACTGTCAAGACATTATCACTTCTGGTAGTCAGACTGGCAGACTTAAGATCTTGTATCGCGCTTCATCGGACGCGGGCGTTTTTAGGTTGAACCGGCGGCCGCGAACGGTGAGCGGAGCTACACGCTTCTCGGCTCCGGGGCCGCGCCCCTGCGGCGCCCCGCGGCCCTTTTAAAGCGGGTTGGGCCCAACAGATGACAGGAATCAAATCAGACACCGCGATGGGTACCCTCCTGCCCCCGGTCACTGCCCCCAAGAGCGCGGGGCGGTCCCGGGAGGGGCGCGTGTCAAGGGGGAAGACCCTGCGTCCCACGGACAAGCTCAGCGCCACCGCGCGATCGTTTGCCATCCTCGAACATGTGGCGCTCGCGCAAGCGCCCGTCGACGTCGTCGACATCATCGGGGCGCTCAATCTGCCCAAGGCCACCGCCTATCGGTTGGTCGATTGGTTCGTGACCCAGGGGTTCTTGTCGCGCGAGCCGGCGCGCAAGCGTCTGGTGGTCGGGTCGCGGTTTACGCGCCTTGCCTTCGGGGCGCTTGTGGCCTCCATGCGCGACACCGCGCGCCACGTCATTCTCCAGCGCCTGGCTGCAGCGATCAACGAAACCTGCAATGTCGGCACCCTGGTCAACGGCGAGATCGTCTATCTGGACCGCGTTGACGCCGAGAACTGGCCGCTGCGCTTGCAATTCACTGTGGGGTCGCGGGTCCCCTTGCACTGCACGGCGATCGGCAAGCTGTTTCTGGCCTTGGCGCCGGCGCGGCAGAGGCGCGGTCTTCTCGGTAGTCTCGAGCTCAAACGATTTACCGAACACACCATCACCAGCGGGACTCGTCTTGAGGAAGAGCTCAAGCTGATTCGCAAGGAAGGAGTCTCGTTCGACCGTCAGGAATTTTTAGTCGGCGTCAACTGCGTGGCGGTGCCGATCACCGGGGCCGATGGGGACATTCTGGCCGCAGTCGCGATCCAGGCACCGGAAGCGCGCATGCCGCTCGACATCGCGCGCCGCCATTTGCCGTTGCTGCGTCACGCGGCCATCGAGTTTGCGACGACGTTCGAAGCTGCGGGCTGAACCCAAGGCCTCGACCAAACGATCGCCCTGACGCGCGCGTCAGCCCGTTCGATCACTCAATCGCCACGAACCCCGGCTGCCCGACTGCGATGGGTGCAAGCAGCATCCAGATTCACGGTATCGAACAACAGTGCCGACGTTCTCGTTATGTCCGCCCGGGCCGGAATCGTCAGTTGAGTAGAATGTTTTTGCATCTCCCTCCGGGCGTCCGACGTGATCGCTCGCTATGCTTTCTAAAGGTAAGAAGGAAACGAGCTGAAATTCGTCGAGATAAACCAGCCGACGCCGATTTGGCCCGCAGGTCTCGATTTCGAAACCAGCATCATTGCTCCTTGGCCAACCCCCGCTGCCCTGCTCGCGAGATTCGTTTTTTAAAACGCCAGCGACCACCATTGCGGGCGCGGCGATTGATGACGAATGGAGCCGTTAAGCGAAAGGCAAGCACGCGACCCAATAATGTCTCGTCCGGACGGACTCTCAGCGGAATGTCGCGATGGCGGCCGTTTTTTTGATAGTCGGATTGGTCATCTTAGGCGTTCCCCTCATGGCCATCCTGGCGCTGGTGCAAGCGTCCGGTGCCAGGTCCGACATCGCTCGGCTGAGCGATCAAGTAAGACTGTTGCGGCGCGAGCTTCAAGAGCTCCGAGACGACCGAAGGAAAGCCCCGCTCGCAACCGCGGAGGCCGCGCCGAGCGATCAGTCGACTCGATCTCCAGGTACGTGGGATCGCACGCCGCGCGGCGCCGCGTCAGAACTGGCCGTCAGCGCGGTGCCGGCTGCCGCCGACGCTCCAGCGGACTCGACAATCGAACAGATAGAAACAGGCAAACGCGTTCCGGCGATAGAATCGGCCGTTGATACGGCGATCGGTGGGGCCGACGCCCAAGAAGCCCAAACGCCCTTGGCGCCGCCAGCTCTTTCCAGTTCGCCAATCCATAGCAGCCCCGAGGTTGGCGCCGCTGACGGGGATGTTGAAAAGGCCGTCGCGACGCGATGGACCATATGGATTGGTGGCGTCGCGCTGGCGATGGGCGGCGTGCTGATCGTTCGCTACAGCATCGAGGCCGGTTTCTTCGGTCCAGCGACGCGACTGCTGATGGGAGCAGTTTTTTCCATAATGGTCGCGGCGCTGGCGGAATTCATCCGGCGCAGAGACCTGAGGCTCCAGGTTGGCGACTTTCCCTCCGAACAGGTTCCATCGGTGCTCGCCGGCGTGAGCGTTGTCAGCGGCTTCGGGGTCATCTACGCCGCGAACGGCGTCTACGGCTTGCTGGGGTCGGCCGCGGCTTTCACGATCATGGGCGTCATCGGCGTGTCGGCGCTCCTGGTTTCGCTGGTGTACGGTTCCGGACTCGGCCTGCTGGGGCTGGTTGGCTCTTATCTCACCCCATTCTTCGTGAGCGGGGCGGCGCCGAACTACCCGGCGCTGTCGGTCTTCGTCGCCTTGGTGACCCTCGTCGCCTTCGGGATTGACGTCCGGCGGCGGTCGACCGCACTCCTTGCGGGCGCGATCGTCGGGCACAATGTCTGGACCGCCTTGATCGCGATGGCTGACGGCGCCGCCTCCTGGGGTGCCTTCCTTGTGGTCGCAGCCGCAGTCGTCGCGACGCTCGGCAGTGAGCTCACGCGGGCCGGGACGCAACGCCGCGCGCCCGCGGACCGCCTGGTCCGCGTCGCCGCCTTCGGCGCGCCGCTCACGCTGGCGAGTGTGCTCTGGGTTCACCAGGACGGTGATACCCCATTCCGGCTCGCGCTCGTCGCTCTGCTTGGGGCCAATGTCGCGGCTTCGGTTCGCACGAACGGACTGGCAGTGCTCGCGCCGATCGCGGGCGCCGCGGCGACGGGTCTCGTGCTGTTATGGCCGGCGGGGGATGGCGCGCTCGGCGTCGGGCCGAGCCTGCTCATCGACTTATTGCGGCTCGACTTCGCTGCGGGCGTTGCGCCGGGACTCTCCGCTTTCGCGCTCTTGTTCTTTGTTCTGGTGTCGCTGCCGCTGGTTCTCGCGCTCGTTCTTGGCTACCGCAATGCCGGCAGCGACCCGTTCAGTCGCGGGTGTATCGCCTTCGCCTCGGCGCTCACACCGGTCTGCATCACACTCGCGGCATCGCTGCGCCTGAACGGATTCGATCGGTCGACCCGCTTCGCGCTGCTTGCGGCGGTTCTGGCCTTCGGGCTCGGCGCCGTGTCGGAACTGCTGTTCCGACGGGAGCGGCGGGACGAAGCTCCGCCAGAAACCAAGCCCCTCGCCTATATCGGCTCGGCCGCGCATGCGGCTGCCGCAGCGATCGCCATTGGTCTTGCGATCGCCTTCGCGCTTCGCGAGACCTGGCTGATGGTTGGTTTCGCGATTGCAAGCGCCGGGGTTGCGCTGATCGCCCGCGCGCGGCCCGTTCCGCTGCTGCGCGGCATGGCTGCAGCGCTCGGTACAGCGGCTTTCGGCCAGCTCCTCCGGCGTCCCGTGCTCGCCGACGTTGGGACACTGCCGCTGCTCAACTGGCTGATCGTGGCCTATGGTTTGCCGACGCTCGCTTTCGCAGTCGCAGCCACTGCACTGTCGAGGAGACGAGACCGGGCGCTAAAGGTCAGTGAAGCCCTCGCGTCGTTCTTTTTCGTAGCCTTTGTGATGCTGGAGATCGCTCAGGTGTTCGTCGGCCCCGACCTGAGCGCGGCGACTTCGCTGCTTACATACGAGATCTTCATCGATCCCTCGCCGCAGCTACAGGACCGCGCCGTCGGGCTGCTTGCCCTGTCGAGCATCGCGGCAGCGCTCCTCTGCGCAGTGTTCATGAAGCTGCGATCGGCGACCGCAAGCCCGGTCTACGCCACGGCTGAGCGGCTCCTCGCGGTCGCCGCCGTCGGGATTGCGGTCGGCGGCCTCGCCAATGCGACCAATCCGCTGCTCAACGGAATGCCGGTTCACGAACCGGCAATTTTCAATCGGCTGCTCTTCGGGTATATCGGCACGGGACTCGTGCTCGGACTGCTGTCTCGCCGGCTGTTTGCGCCTTCGGCAGACAGCCTTCTCCGGCCGGTCCTCGAGGGCCTGTCGATCCTGCTGACCGCGCTCGGCGCGACGCTCGTCCTGCGGCACGCGTTTTCGGGGCCGTATCTGCGCGGGTGGAATGGGGGCGTTGCCGGATTCTATGAGGCCGTGTCGACCGCTCTCCTTTGGTTGACGCTCGCTGGCATGGTCTCGCTGTGGCGTGGTCGACGAGAGAGCACCGTGCTCGGCTACGGCACCGCGGCGCTCTGCGTGATTGCGATCGCCAACGCGATCGTCGTGCTCGGCCTTGTAAGGAACCCGCTCATCGATCTCACGGCGGTCGAAGGGCCGATCGTCTTCAATCGCATCCTGTGGGGCTACGCACCGGTTGCGATCGGCTTCCTCATTGTCGCGCAGCTTGTCGCTGAGCGCGAAACCTGGTTGGCTCGATTGTTGCGGAACGTCGGTTTCGGCGCCCTTGCCCTGATGGTGTTTCTGCTCGCGCGCCACGGCTTTCATGGTCCGACACTGCGTTCGGTGTGGCCCGTGACGCTCGCGGAATCAGGCTTCTACGGATCGGTCGCCATGCTCGCCGCGATGGTGACGACCTTCAGAGATCTGGCTAGCGGTCGATACGGCCCAAGCGACCGGAATCTGCTGTCCTATGCCGCGGCCGCGGTCGCAGTAGGAGTCGCCCTTCTTGTCGAAACAGCCTATTGGGGAGCACCGCTCGTTGGCTGGCCCTTTTGGAACAACGCCACCCTCGGTGTGCTAACACCGGCAATCCTCGCTGCGGTCGCCTCGTTCGGAACCGCAGCGTGGGGGACCGACCGGGTCGTTCACAGAGTCTACGGCGGTGCGGCGGTCGCGGGCGGCCTGTTCTATTTGCTGCTGCAAGTGCGATTGGTATTTCCGGAAGCGGATCTGTTGAAAGGCTGGTCGCCAGAGTCCGGAACTATTCGCTTCTACGCCTATTCAGTCGTGACGCTGGTCTATGGCATCGCTCTGCTTGTCGCCGGCCTTCGACTCGAGCGCCGCGACCTGCGAATGGCGGCCCTTGGCGTCGTGGCCCTGGCGGTCTGCAAAGTGTTCCTGCTTGATCTCGGCGGCCTGGAGGGCCTGTGGCGGGCCGCTTCCTTCATCGGTCTCGGCGCGAACCTGATCGGTATCGCGTATCTCTATCGCTGGCTCATGCCGCCCGAGAGACCGATCGACGCCGTCGGATGAGCCGAGAGCTTCGGGATCCCGGGCGTGCGCCCAGGTTGGTTCACGACCTGAGCGGTTTTCTACCTCGGTCCCCGATTAGCCGTTCCCGGGCTGCCCAGACACTGCTGCCCGAAATGATCCTCGCCTGTGCTCGTTCACACTAACCGACTCGAATTTTGCCCCTCCTATATTCGATTAGGCAATATCACGATTAAGGTAAACTGTTATGACCCCCTTTGCCTTCGTGGCGTCCGTGGTATCGGCTGGCGCCGCGGTCCCGCGGGCAAGTTGCGCCGTCTCTCGACGCAACAGCTCCGTCGCCTGGCCCATGAAATCGAGGATGACGGCGAGTTCCTCGTCCTCATAGGTTGCGACCAAATCCTGAAACGATCGGGCAAGCGAGTCGAATAACGGGCCGATGGCCGAGAGCCGTTCGGCGCGCAATGCGACAATCACCCGGCGTCGATCTTTTTGGTCGCGCACCCGCTGTGCAAATCCCTTGGTTTCGAGCCGATCGATCAGACTGGTGACCGAGGCCGTGGCTAGTCCCGTGTGGGCGGCAATCTCACCCGCCGACAGCGGACCCAGCCGGTCGAGAATGCTGATGGTTTTCTGCTCGGTGACGCTGAGCCCCATCCGTTCCGCGACCGCGCTGTGAAACATCACCGTGGCATCGCTTTGCGCGCGCCCGGCGCGGGACAGGGCGGCAACCAGCTCCATGCGCGTCGCCACCGATCGGGTGCGTCGACTTGACACCGGCAAGGCTCTCCGTTATCTCGACGATCGAGATATTTAGTTCGGCGAATAAAATAGCCGACGGAAGCATCGGTGTCATCACCCGCGTGGAGACCAGGCAGCGCCTGCGCCCTGGTTGGGCGTCGAGCGATGGGGATACACCGCAGGGACGGGGCCGCCCGAGGCGCCGGTGTTGCGCCGGGATGTTCGAACACAGCGCGTTGGGAAGCGGGTCTGAGATGGATGAGCGGACGCAGCTCCTGCATTCGCTGGCGATCGACCGAACCGCTCCGCGAGCGGTCAGGCCGCACCGGCGGTTCCTGCTCGCGATCGTTGCGGTCGCCGTGATCCTGGCCGCAGGTGGCGCGGCGATTGTCTGGCAGCTGTCGACGTCGGCGCTCCCGGTCGCGGCGGTCCCGCCACCGGGACCGCCCCCTGCGCCGCCGCCGGCAACGACAGCATCGCAGTCTCGCGCGCTGGTCGCGTCCGGCTACGTGGTGGCGCGTCGCAAGGCCACCATTGCTTCGGAAATCACCGGCAAGGTCGTCGAATTACGCGTCGACGAGGGCAATGTTGTCGAGGCCGGCCAGATCTTGGCGCAGCTCGACAGCTCGATCGCCGAGACCGACCTGGCCTTGGCGCAGTCGCGCGCGCTGGCCTCGCAGGCCGCGGTGGGGGCGATCGCGGCCGACCTGCGCGATGCCGAGCGTATCTTCGACCGGACCCAGACCTTGTCGCAGAAGAACTTCGCGACCGAAGCCGATCTGACCAAGGCGGAGGCCAGGGTCGGCGTGCTGCGCGCGCAGCTCAACCAGTCGCAAGCGCAGCGCGAGACCGCGCGGCTTGACGCCCAGCGCGCCGCCAAGGTGCTTGAGCAACACCGGATCCGCGCACCCTTTGCGGGCGTTGTGATCGAACGCAGTGCGCAGCCCGGCGAGATGATCTCGCCGATGTCGGCCGGCGGCAGTTTTACCCGCACCGGCATCTGTACCATCGTCGATATGGACTCCATTGAGGTCGAAGTCGATGTGAACGAGGCCTTCATCGGCCGGGTGCATGCCGGCGGTCGCGTCACCGCGGTGCTTGACGCCTATCCGGATTGGACCATCCCGGCTTCGGTGATCGCCATCGTGCCGACCGCGAATCGCGACAAGGCGACCGTCAAAGTCCGCATCGGCTTTGCTATCAAGGATCCGCGGATCCTTCCCGACATGGGCATCAAGGTCTCGTTCCTCGACCCCGACGGGCCGGGCGCCTCGGCGGCCGCGCATCCGTCGCGGCCGGACTAAATCCGGCTGCCCCGCTCGAACCGGAGTTCACAATCATGTCCGATACGGCCGCCACTCCCGTGGTTCGTTTGCTGAATGTTCGCAAGGGCTTCACCAAGGGCCAGGAGACCATCAGCATCTTCGATGCGCTCAATCTCTCGATCCCGCCGGGAGATTTCGTGGCCATCATGGGACCTTCCGGATCCGGCAAGACGACGATGCTCAACCTGCTGGGCGGTCTCGACCG
>Ga0126371_10004245_pt1 | contig 12621 bp, 19 predicted proteins | sample PanSoiMetaPlot_4_FD_110145 | JGI IMG/M metagenome (GOLD analysis project Ga0126371, IMG submission 110145) | Tropical forest soil microbial communities from Panama - MetaG Plot_4 | ecosystem: Environmental > Terrestrial > Soil > Tropical forest > Bulk soil | place: Panama | collected 2016-02-17
AGGCCAGTAAGGGATATAGGGGCGAACTTTTCTGAGGCCTTCGAGGGCCGCCCTCGCCGCCTCAGCTTTGCTTCCAATCCACTCTCGTCAAAATGCAATCACCGGTTGAGGCCTTCATCGAGCTTGGCAAACAACCGTTTGGCATTGTCATTGAGGTCGGAGAACGAATCGACAATTTGAGCGACGACTCTCAATCGCCCGGCGTCGTCGCGGTGCAAGAGCCAGGTGTGAAACGCGGTGCCAGTGAAGATTTCGTTGCCGGGTGGTTGGCGCAATGAGAACCTGAGGCGAGTCTTGATTCTTACATCACTGGATTCGAAGTCCTCTCGGGCAAGAACCTCATCGACGTCATGTTGTTCATCCGCAAATCCGGCCCGGGCGGTAAGAAAGTCCTGCAGACCCTTTAGACCACGCCATTTATAGCCATCGGCAAAGCCTGTCTCAAAGTCATCCGTGACGACTTGCCGCATCTCCTCAGCCGTAGGGTGGCTCTGTAGCACCCGAAAGTACGCCTGTAATGCTGCACGGATTTCGCTGTCCGACGGCGGCGCATTCATGGTGCGACGCTATCACGCATGGAGCGACTCTGTCACGACCGCGAGGCGCGCGCTCGCCCGGGCTGAACTGTCAGCGATGTACCTCAGGAGTCGCGAGGGGGAGCCGGTACACACGAATCGCGGTCCCGCCGAGAATCTGGTCCCTCTCCTCTTGTCCAAGACCCGCCAGCGCCGCGTTGGTCTCGTGCCAGATTTTGGAGTAGCCTCCGCGCACGACCGCCACCGGCCAATCGCTGCCAAACATCAGTCGCTCGGGTCCGAACCATTCGAGCGCGTGTTCGACGTACGGCTGAATCTCCGCAGCGGACCAATGGTCGGCTGCACCGGCATCGAGCCCGGACAGCTTGGCATAGACGTTGGGCGCCTCTGCGGCTAGCCTCAAGAGCGTGCCCCATGGCTCAAACTTGCGTGGCGCGATCGGCGGCTTGCCCAGGTGATCGATCACGATACGAAGATCAGGAATGCGCTGCGCCAGCGTCGGCACATGCTCAAGATGACGCGGCAGAATCCCGACGTAATCGAAGACGAGACTTCGGCTCGCCACAACGCGAAGGCCTTCGATCACTTGCTCGGATAAGATCCAGTCTGGATCCGGCTCGACATTGATCAAATGCCGGACACCGACGAACTTTCGCTCCCGACCCAAGGTGTCCAGCATCCGCGCTGCCTCGTCCGGTCGTGCAAGGGGGATCCAGCCCACGACACCGCCAATCCAAGCGTGGGCATAGGCGTGAGCCAATAAGGCGTCATTCTCTTCCACCTCGTCCGCCGCTTCGACCGTGATCGTTGCATCCACACCTGTTGCTTCCATCTCAGGCCAGAGTTCACCGGGCTCAAACGAGCGCCGGATGGGTCTGATGACAGGATCACCTGCATAGGGCGGCACCTCCATCCACGAAGTTTGGTACGTCCCATAGCGCCAGAAATGTTGGTGAGCATCGACGATCATGGTCATGGACTCAGCTCCGGCGGGGCTTTTGGCTCACAAAATACTTTCACGGGAAAGATTCGCTTGGCAGCAGTGGGTAAATCGAGAAAGGCCGTGTAGCCGCTGTCTTTATGAAAAACCGGTGCTCCACCGTTTCCTCGATTCAGAACATGGTAGGCATGTCCACCGGGATCCGAGGCATGGACGCGCAGACTACGCGAACAAGCATTTTCGGTGCAAGAAAAAGTAGCTCTAGCACGCTACAGGGTAGGTCGATCATGATCGCGAGCAGCCAGTGTTTCGACATCTTCATCGTAAAACCTCCCTCTTTGGTGATCTGTCCTGGTTATGGTCGGCGAGGTCCTCAATCCAACCATGCGACTACTGGCACAAAAGTTGGTGACTCACAACTTCTGTGGATAAGCCTGTGAACAATTTCGTGTTCGAGCATGTTACGGGCAGATTACACGGGCCGAGTGACAGAATGCCTAATTTTTAGGCATTGTGTGCCGCGAGTCAGAACCCCAATACCGTGTGGTCGCAGGCTCGCAGTATAGAATTAGGTCAAGTGGGCCTCTTGACTTTTCGCCGTTGACCGGCCCGAACAGCGACCGATGGCATCGCGCATCGGAATACGGAAGAACCCGAATCGTTATCCACAGCTAGGGGTCCTTGCGGAGGGTAACGGCACCGGGAAATGCGCACATCATACGCCCAGCGCGGCGTCTCTCACAGGCGAGACATGGTCGTGTCGTCGAAGAACATGCTTTCGCGTCTAGGGCGCGGGTTGTTCATTCGATATTCTCAGCAGATTCTGCTAACCGTTGACAAAGGTACTCGTCCAAATTCTCCTGTCATTGATCGTCCATCACGAGCGTTTCGACGTCGTCTCAACCTCGCCCATGAGTCTCATCCACCATGCGAGCAAGTAGTAGACGATTGCGTACATCAATCGCACGGAGCCACCTCTCTTTCAACGGCCAATTGCCAGAGAACCGCCAGCCAGCGAGCGAGAGATTCCACACCGTGCCGTGACCCTCAAACGAACCGGTCTAGTACGTCACGGGACAAGAGACGGGAACGCGCCGGTACGGACGAATCGTGAAGGGCATCAGGCCCTACCAATCTGTCGTCGTTTCATCGCTCTCGCCACGGCATCCCTCAGCCGCTCGGCTTCGACCGGCTTGACCAAATAATCCACCAGGCCATGTCTCATGAAGGAAATGGCCATGTCAGTATTCGGGTAGGCCGTGAGGACAATGAGCGAGACATGGGGGTACGCTCTCTGAAAATAGCCGATGGTTTCGACGCCATTGACCTTCGGCATGCGGATGTCACAGATCACGGTATCCAGCAGTAATCGATTCTCTCCTGTATTGATGGCTTCGATGGCTTGCTCCCCATTTTCGGCTTCCTGCACGTCATAGCCGGCCTTTTCGAGAGCCATCCGCACCAAGGACCTGACAACAGATTCATCATCGACTACGAGCACCCGACCGTTGGCAGTTAATGCGCCAAACAAGAGATCTGATTTGTACTCAGTCATAGCTTCTCCTTTTCGTGATAGTCCATTGCACGACGGCGGCTCCGGCGAATTGAGATGCTCACGTCAGCGCAATCCAATACGTATGGAACGGCGAACCAGCCTCACGAAGTTGTAGCGGGCTCTCGAAGGCCAATACACCACATGCCTGCTGACGGGGGAGATGAGCCGAACGTCTCTGGAGTCACTGCCGCGTTCCATCCTCCTCTCTTCATCGGACCAGTTGCACGGTCTGCCTGTACGCAATGCGCTCTCCAATTGGACTCACCGGACCCAGATCGTTCCGATCACCAAGAAGAGAACTACCATCGTGAGGAAAATCAGTGAGAGGATGATCAAGAGATCCATGGTGATACAGCCTTTGTAAGGCCTTGAGGACCCCGCGCCGCCTCATCAGGGCAACGTCCGTGCCAGATGAACAATAACCATCCAGCTGAACTCGTTGGACCAGAAGATGGCAATTATTCACTGAACTCGATTGCTTCCGGGTTCAGACGATCTCCGTACGTTCGTTGAGGGCACCACGTTGAAGGCATCCAAACTGATTCTGTCTGGATGTAATTCGATTCGCTATGTGGACTGAGGTGCGCGTGTTATGAGCGGGAGCTTCTGCGTCCAGTGGGTGAACCGGCTAACAAACATTCGTTTTTGAACCAGCTGTAGGATAAGTCAAACCTCTTGAGAAATCGACCAGCTCTTCTTGGCAATTTCGGAGGGGATTTTGATACAGGTGAGTCGAGTGTTGTCGGAGAGAAGAGGTATAGAAAGATTCGCCGGTCGTAAAGCAGAGCGACTTTCTGCTTCTTTCAATTTACGTTAACGTCACGGGCCATTCCCCGCCACTCGATACCCGCTGCTTCTACCTCGCTGCCAAGCGACCCGTCACGAGGTGCAGCCTGACTCATCCACGGCAAAGGACTGAGTCAAGAAGCCGGGCGGGGCGATCCGCCGCAAGGACAGGATGGGCATCTCTTCTGTCGGCTCGATCAGGCTTGTGGGCGTGTCTGGCTCGATCGCCGTGCTACCCACAAGTTCGGGGGTGGCTAATGCCAACGGACTGGAGAGCCAACTGCTCGGTTCGGCAGGGAGACTCTCTCGTCCCGCGACGGTGAAGCTGCTGAAGTTCCCTTCGGCGAGCTTCGCTCAGTGCAGGCTCAGCAACGAGGTCGGGACCAGCGGCTTTTGCCCGAGTGGAATGATTTTACCGCTCGCTGGCGCGATGGGCGCAAGTGGCGGCGCCCATGTTTACTTGGTGGTCGTTCAGTACGACAGCCACGGCGTCTTATGAAGGTAGATGTTGTCTCCCAGCTGCTTCAACATGAAGTCTGCGACGTCGGCGCGGGAGATTTTGGCTTTGATCGCCATGGCAGAGCCCGGAAGGCCATGCCGATACGTGCCCGTGCGGGCGCCGTTCGTGAAGGAACCGGGGCGGACGATCGTCCACTGGGTGTGGCTCTGTTTGACGCAGTTTTCTTGAAGGTCATGCTCCGCAAACCCCTGACTCAGCAGGAGAGAAACAAGGATGTACTTATAATGGAAAGGCAGCATGGCCCGGCTGTCACCGATGCCGATCGACGAGAGACAGACGAGACGGCGCACGCCCGCCTTCTCCATGGCGCCGATGACATTCCGCGTCCCCGCCGATCGCACCGTGTTTTTCGTAAGGGCCGGCGTGCAAAAGGGACAATCCGGGGGAGTCTCTCGGCAAGATCCCGAAACAGGTCGTTCAAATCCCGGTGTACGGCGATCGCTTCAGCGACTTCAAGAAGCGCGCGGGACTGATCAGTGAGGGGATCAACGGTAGGCATAAGTCCAATATCCGCCATGATCAATCAGTCACAATCTTAACCGGACACGCTTTCCTGCTCAATATGGCACCAGCAGAAGGGCTGGACAGAAGGTGTGGACGTGTACTCCGAACTGATTACCGTCACCAAATGAGCCCTTACGAGTCATAGAGTGACAACAGAACCGTAAATCAGCAATGACGTATTTCATATGGACGCCTCCTGACCCCCCGTTACTACCATTCTACGGCTTGAGGTCCACCGCCGCCTTGTAGCTTCCATCCATATAGAAAGGCACAGATTCATGCTCGTGCGTGATCTTCCACACGCCACGAATTTTCCGGAACCCGAGCGTGTGGCGAAACCAGATGTCGCTTTTCTCGCCATCGGTTTGCATTCCGCTCATCCGATTGAGGCTGTGGGAGAAGGCCACGTCATCACCCACAGTGACGCTCAGCTTGCGGATCTCATAGCCGATCGGGCCTTGCCACGTGTCGAACCATGCGTTCAGGACCTTCGCTTTCGTTGCCGGAGATATCAATGGTGGCGCGAGGGAGAACAGGATGCAATCTGCCGCATAGCGAGAGAGCACGCCAGCGGCGTTCTTGGTGCGGATCGCCTTTGCCCAATCAGCGATTAAAGCACGAACCTGAGCTTCATTATTTGCTGTGTGGCTTGTGGTTGTCATCTCTCTCCTCCGACCCTCCGATTCCAATGTGAACGACTGCCGACATCATATAGTCGTTCGCGAAGATCAAAATCGACATCGGGACTCCCCGTCGCGAATCAATCTGTCGTGGGCGCTGGCTGGGGACCGCCTAATCAGGAGCGAAGGAAGCGCAAATCCTGACGGAACGCTGGCGGATCCACGACAACACGGTCCGTCCGCACAGCAGTCTCGGGGGCCAGCCACCCGCTCCCGAAACCTTCCGGCTTGCGAGCTGAAGGCTCACATGGTAGGTGGTACAAAAACTCCCGGCTGGTCAATGCGGTTTACGTAGTAGTACTGGTGTCCCCAACGGGATTATAAGCCTTTTAACCCCACACCTCGAGCGGCTAATCGTGCCGTTCTCTGGAGAAATCCGGGTGGCTGCGTAAGGGGGTCATAGGAACCGACCTGCGGTTTACGAATTTCAGCAAGTCCAACCTCAGACAACCTAACTCCACAAGAAACCACAAAAGAGGACGCTCCGGACACGGGGTCAGATGGCGCTGGATTGTCCTGTCTTGGTAGCAGCGTGGTAGCAGATGTGATTGGAGAATAGTCCCTACCTCCTCGATAATCCTGCAAATCTTGACACGTCCCTACGAGCGGCATAGCCTTGCCCACCTATCTGAGGGTCATCGCGGTCCTCGAAGATGATCACCGGGAAAAACTGGTAGGACCCAAGACGAAGCGGACGGCCGCTAAGCGGAAAGGTGACGCATGGTGCAAGGAATCGACAACATCGGGATCTGCACGACCGACCTGACACGGTCAGTGAGATTCTACGAAAGACTGGGCTTCTCCGAGGCGTACCGCAACGACCGCGGCGTGATGATGGCAGCGGGAACTGTGCACCTGTTCCTCTTTCAAGTGCGGCGACCTGATCCGGCGCCGGTGGGCCGCGAGCTTGGCCTGTTTGGCAATCTGCCCGGCCTCGATCATATCAGTTTCGCGGTCACCGACGTCGATGCACTCTATGCTGACCTTTGCAAGGCCGGCGTCGCGTTCGCGGGTCCACCCGAGGATCAGTCGTGGGGTGCGCGCATGGTCGGTCTGAAGGATCCGGACGGCAACAATCTCTACCTCCTGCAGCGGCTTTAGCGCTATATGGCCACGCAACGATTTTGTGATGGTGTCCTCCCTCGTGGGCGGAGGCGTTTCGGGCTTGTATACGGCGCGGTTGCGAGCGGCTGCCGGCGTGACACAACCTCAGTGAAGTATACAGGGATTATCGTCATGTCCATGTACCAGCTGATCGCGCCATCCAGTCGGGGTACGTCAGACTGAACCTACGGAAGAGCCTGGATTCCTATGGTAATCCTTCGCGGACGCGACCGATGGCCATAAAGTAACTGATCGTGCAAAACAACTCATCGGTGTCGAGCAATCGCTGAATGTCATCCTCCCACCGCCCAAGCTCACGTGCGGTGATGACGTGGTTCTGGCAGGCGGCGCGGCCGATCTCAAGAAAGTACGCGCTGAAACTCTTGGGTTCGAAGATGACGACACTGGCTTCGACCGCGATATCGACCAGCCCACAAGATTTAAATAGCCCTGGCAATTCCCGACCGATCCAGCCGTTCTTAGTATGGTGGTCACAGTCAAAGTGAAAGATCTTCCGTACCAGACTTCGATCGCTCAGGTTGATCGTCACCGTCTCGAAGTCCGGCTCGATAAGGTAAACAAATCCCTGTGGCTTCGTCACGCGGATCAATTCGATCAAGGCTTGCCCCGGATCGCTCAGATACGGAAATAGGCGTTCGCTCCTCGAGACATCGAAGGTGTGATCCGAGAAAGGCAGCCGTTGCGCGTCTCCTTGGTGGTATTTGATCGGAAGATTAAGGCCGGCCGCTCTGCGCTGAGCTTCATCCAGAAACTTGCGACTTGCATCGAGGCCGACGACCCTGCCTGAAGGGGCCACGAGCCGGGCAAGTTTGACTGTCTCCAGTCCGACACCACAACCATTGTCCAGCACCGACATGCCAGACCGGATCCGAGATTGTTCGATTGCGGTCTTCTTGAGTCGTTGGATCCCGGCGAGTCCGTCGAAGACTTCGAGGATGTGGATATAATCCTGGACGTTCGCGGCGTCATCCATTCGTTCGAAGGCTTTGACGTTGATGCGGCCGAGATCATCAGGATCGGTCGTTGACATGGGAGCGTCCTCTCTCGCACGAGCAGCGTCTTTGGTCGGGGCCCCTCGATTGTACACGGGAGGTGGGCGCGCGAGCCTGAATCTTGGTTGGATCTTCGGTTTACTTTGTTGAAAATCTTCCTCTTAGTCTCCTACTTACAGTTATCGCAGACAACGTGAATGGCTTCCCACCGCAAGGTAGGTGCGACTTCTATACCCCTGAGACGGACATCCATCACACTAAGGGGTTGGGCGCTAGCAGTGACCGGAACACTGGATGGTTGCATGACAAGGGCGACCAATGAAATCGCTATGATCGTTAAGACGATTTTTGTATAGAGATCAATTTCCATGCCTATTCCTCCTTCTGTTGATCAGTGGACAGGCACAAACATTGGACTAAGAGTGTCACTTTCTTTCCTTTGAGGCGGTAGGGAGAATTGACCGACCCGTTGATTTAGAGTCCTGTCGAAACCCTACCTCAGGACACTCAGCCAGAGAAATCATCAACAAGAGGGGAGGATTCGTGATGACACAAGTTACCATGGCTCACGGTAGGTCAGGGCGTTTTGGCATCAGGTTGGCACCATAAAAGTACCTGAGGGATCTCTGACTTCCTTCGATGGTGAGGGATATGTGTATGGAGTTAGTTAGAGATTGTCGCTACCTCAGAACTACCAATTTCCTTCGGGGCCAGCTGATGCGCTAGTCAACATTGAAAAGTTGATGTCCCCAATCGGAATGTGACCCTTTCAATGCCGCATTTGGGCCACCTCATCATCCCGTTTTCTGGGGAAATCCCTTTGGCTGCATAACGCGATTTCAGATGGTCATTCTCACTAGACTCGGTACAGAATTCGAGGGACGGCCAGCGATCTTCCTGACTCAGATCGAAGGTGGTACAACTACAGCGGCAGGTCAGTAACTCACAACGCGGAAGAGGAGGGCAGTGAAGATATCGTTTCAAAAGCTGCACCCCGAGGTCTTCTTTCTCGACGGCCACAATCTGGAGAGCCTGTCTGAATACCTTCAGAGCCGTGGCTGGCTGCTCCAATCAGAGCGGGTTGTTGCCTCGGCTCATGCGGGTGCGGGCAACATGAACTATACGCTTCGAGTCCGGACGTCCGATCGAAGCATCATCGTGAAGCAAGCCCGTCCGTGGGTGGAAAAATATCCTCATATTCCGGCCCCCTGGGATCGTGCCCTCGTCGAGGGCCGGTTCTACCAATTGGTCGGAACTTGGCCGGCCCTGGCGCAACGTATGCCTCGCCTCCTCGGCTTCGATCCAGACGCGCATGTGCTCATGTTGGAGGATTTGGGTGAGACGCAAGACTGCACTGGTCTCTACGGAGGAGACAGGCTCCCCTCCGAGCGACTCATGGAGCTCCTTCAATACTTAGTAGACCTACATCTGAACTTTCAAAACTATGAGGCAAAATCCTCCTTTGCCAATCAGGCGATGCGAGAATTGAATCATACACATCTCTTTGTGATTCCGCTGCAGAAGGACAACGGGCTGATCCTGGATTCCATTACACCCGGTTTGGAGGCGGAGGCTGCAAAGCTGAGAACCGATGAGCCATACACGAAGACCATCATAGAGTTGGGCAAGCGATATCTCGGAACTGGCGATGCGCTCTTGCATGGCGATTACTTCCCCGGCAGTTGGCTGCGGATCGGTGCGGGAATCAAAATTATTGACCCCGAATTCTGCTTTTTTGGTCCTCCGGAATTCGATTTAGGCGTATTCATCGCCCATCTCTATCTCGCGCATCAATCAGACGCTTTGGTCCGGCAATCACTCGCGGACTATCAAACTGCTGCCCCATTGAATAGTCGGCTCACGCGTCAATTTGCTGGGATGGAAATCATGCGACGGCTGATTGGTGTGGCCCAACTCCCGCTTGCATACGGATTAGAGCTGAAAGCTGACCTCCTCACCCTGTCTCGCTCACTCGTCATGTCCTGAAAGCCGAGCAATCACCATGGCCTCAAACAGGATTCCTTTGATGTTCGCCCTTGCTTTGGTGCTCGCCTCGCCAGCTGCATGGATTGAAGCCTCTCGGATCATCGAACATCCTCAGTCTCCGACTGCGGTATGGATTGATACCGATCCATCGGTCGAACCGGGTGGTCATGAGGTGGATGACGGTTTCGCCCTGGTCCAAGCGTTTCATTCACCGGAACTGCGCATAAAAGGAATCAGTGTCGTATTCGGTAATGCCGAGCTTGAGAAGGGATTCCAGATCGCTGAGGCCATGGTCAGACGATTCGGACCAGCAGAGCTCGAAGTATTGCCGGGCGCAGCAGGCGCACACCAACTTGGCGAAGAAACACTTGCCTCTCATGCCCTTGCCGAAGCACTGGCGAGGGAGCCCTTGACAATCTTGGCATTGGGACCACTAACGAATATTGCGACCGTACTGAAGCAACACCCTCAGTTATCGACACGGATCAAGGCCGTCGTCGCCGTGGCCGGTCGACGGCCGGAGCAGCACTTTAGGACTGGCACGAAATCCGGAAAGCCGTTTCGCGATTTTAACTTCGAGCTTGATTCGGAAGCTGCTCGGCTCGTGCTAGTCTCAGGTGTGCCGGTGATCCTTGCGCCCTGGGAACTATCATCCCAAGTTTGGATTACCGCTGACGACCTTCAACAGATGAAAGCTGGTCCGCCCGCTGCACAATGGCTCTACGCCTCGGCAATGGATTGGTTGGGGCTGTGGAGGGATCAGTTCGGCGTAGACGGGTTCAACCCATTCGATACCCTTGCCGTGGCGATCCTCACGTCACCGGAACTTTTGGCCTGTGAGACCCTGTCCGTAAGAATCGAGACCCTGCCCGACGATGCCCCGCCCGATGGCGCACCGTCAGGAATCAAAAAACCGTACCTGCTTGTCTCCAACGATCTTCAATCAAAAGTGACAGTGGAATATTGTTGGAAGGCATCCCACAATTTTAAGACGGACCTTATGAAAAGAATCTTGCTCGGGTCGCTCTAACAGCCTCTATAGATACCAGGCTGGGGACCTGATTGAAGTTCAAAAACCCTTTTTAACTACGTTTTTCTATTGAAAGCGTTGGTGTCCCCAACGGGATTTTTCAGACAGGGGAGCAACAGATAGACCCCTTAGCTTCACGATCAACCTGCTGGTGGAGGCCGCATGACCGACCACCACGCCCTCTCCGTTCGCCGCGAGCATAACACGCAGAAGGTCAAAAGTTTAGGCCCTCGCACTCGTTCTGTTCGCGCCCCTGACGCGAACTACCCCCGCAAATGCATGACACGCATTTCTGAGAGGAGTTCGCAGGGTGAGGAACGGAAAGGCCAAGGGAACGATGCAGACGCACACTGAACCTCGAACCGCTCAATGCGAGCACTGTCACGGTTCTCTGAGTCCGGTTCGTCCTTGGCAACGGTTTTGTTCCGAAGCGTGTCGGAATCGTTGGGACGCCCAAGAACGGCGGCAGGCGCTTGCCGCGTACCGGGCTGCTTGAGCGGCCACGGCATGAGACGAGGCGATGGACAGGCTCTGCTCCTGTGCGTGCTGGATGCTCTCATCACCCGCGAGGAAGTAGTCGTAGAGGCCGAGGATGGGCGAGAAGTTTCCGGTTACGACCTGTTAACTAAACTTCACTCCGTCATTACAGGTCAATGAGGTCACAGGGCAAGTGTTGTATGTCACCGTCTTTCAGGATGAAGGATTGCAGGATGAGCCAGTGTGAAGTCACGCTGTTACCGGATACCGATGGTCCCAATACCGGAAACGGGAGGTGAGTGATGGCTGCTCGGAAACGGAAGATTCAGCAGGATGAGCAAACCAAGCGGAGAATTCAGGCAAGTCAGTTATTGAATCGCTTGGAATTATTCGTGAATAATAAGATCGAATTGAGTGCCGCGCAAGTGCAGGCGGCGAAGGTCGTCATCGGGAAATCGATTCCGGACCTCAAGGCCATTGAGCACACTGGCACAGATGGCAAGTCCATTGTGCATGAGCATCGCTTTGTTGACGTTGTGGTGGAGACATGAGCCATATAAACCCTGAGCTTGTCAGTGCGTCACCCTTGGCCGAGGGATTCAGTTCCCCGAACGGGCAAACAAGTGCCGTGAGAGAAACCATGAGCCCTAGGGAGCGTGTTCGACAGCACCGAACCAAGCTTCACGAGGAACAGCGCCGTCGCTTGGAGGTGTGGATCAGCACTCCCCTGATCGAGAAGGTGAGCCAGATTGCCAGAGCCAACCATGAACCTCTGTGGTCGGCCGTCCAGAAAGCCCTTGAGGCCCATGTGGAACTACACCGCGAACTGGCAGCCGAGAGTCGGCGGCTGATCGAGGAATCCACATACTTACGAGAACAGCTTGATTCTCCTGAACGGCGGCGTCAGGTCAACGAATATAACCGGAAACTTGGTGACTTCCGGGAGCGGCTCGCTAAGTTCCAGCAGCCACACAGACCCTTAGATCAAGCCGCACCGATCGACGCACCTGTTATGGAAAGTTAAGGTTCTAGAGAAACCTAGAGATGGATCCTGAGCCAACCAGTATGCCACGAGCAGAAAGCGACGGCGGTGAGTGATTTAACTGAACAGGTCTTGTATATCACGGTGTTTCAGGATGGGGAATTGGGCGATGAGAAAAAGGGTGATCAGGGGTAGTGCCGTGCAAGTGATTGAGAACACAACTGAGGTTTGAAAAACAATCAAAATTAATCAAGTGTGTTCTCTGGGGGCAGCCGCTCCTCTCAGAGGCCCTCCGGAAAATCCCCGACGATCCCGCTCGTGGTGCCACGACCAGACAACTCAGTGTTCAAAGACGGCCCTTCCAGTACCTAGGAGGAGTGGCCGTGGCGGGAATTGCCGGAGCTGGCGAGAGGAATCGAACCTCCAACCTGCGGTTTACAAAGACCAGACCAACCGAATCCACTCGACGACGAAACTCCTTCAGAATCAGCGCCTAGCAGGGAGGTGA
>Ga0126371_10004246_pt1 | contig 12621 bp, 6 predicted proteins | sample PanSoiMetaPlot_4_FD_110145 | JGI IMG/M metagenome (GOLD analysis project Ga0126371, IMG submission 110145) | Tropical forest soil microbial communities from Panama - MetaG Plot_4 | ecosystem: Environmental > Terrestrial > Soil > Tropical forest > Bulk soil | place: Panama | collected 2016-02-17
CAGTTCACCGGTCCGTCGATCAAAGAGATCTTCGGTGAAATCGACCGCCTCAAAGACGCGCCTCCGACCGATCCTGAGTTGAAGGGAATCCAGAATTACCTCTCCGGCCTCTTCATCATCCAGAACTCCAGCCGTGATGCGCTCATCAGCCAGCTGCAGTACGTCGACTTCCAGGGCCTGGGTGAAGACTACCTGAAGACCTACGTCGCCAAGGTCAACGCCGTTACTCCCGCCGATGTACAAAAGATGACCGCTGATTACCTGAAGTCACCGGAGATGACCATCGTAGTCGTCGGCGACAAATCCAAAATCACCGATCAACTTGCCCCATGGTCAGCGCAATAGTTGAAAATGACGTGCCCATGGGGTAGTTGATCTCACAGTCATCGTGGCAGACCGCGGATGCCGGGTTTTTTCATCGGATCTCATCCTGAGCGGCCAAAACGTTCAGCATCCTTTAGCCTTGCGCTGATTGCTTATCTGATCTGCTATCTGTGCGCACATGCGCACATTCTCGTTGTGTTTTTACGACGAGCGTTTTCTCTAAGAAAAGAAATTCCCCTCGAATCAAGACAAGAAAATAGGATTTGCCTTGTCAAGCCACGCCATTTAATGCAAGATTATAGGCCCGCCCAATTCCCGCTTGTACGGAACATCAATGGCAGATATTACGCTCACCGACTCTTCATCCCTTTCGGCCAATGCGACCGTGTTCGACGATTCTGTCCTTGGAAAAACTCTGCCATCGGTTATGCACTTTCTGCGCTCTGACGTGATCGGCTCGATGGGCCAAACGCTCGATAAGGTTCAGATAAACTCGCTGTCAATCGGTTTTGATTACGAGCCTAAATTCTCTCTCGCGGGTGGTACGGTCACATTCACAGCAGGTGGTGGCCCGACCGGCGAAATCGACCTGTATAAGCCTGCTGGAGGCGGAAAACCGAGCTCGCTCTTCCCTATCGATCAATTCGGCACAGACATCGAAATGAGAAGTAACTACTATTTGGCTTTGTCATTTCAACTGTCGCTTATAGAAAAAATGAAAGCTACACTGGGTGCATTTTGTCTTATGCCTACTGTAGCTGCGACGGGAAGCGCAAAGTTATATCTCCCATTTGCACCAGATGCTCAGAGCTCCTATCCAACACTGAAGAGCGCCCTGGAAACGCTCTGCGGAACATTTGTTCTTCCATCCTCTATTGATGACATAACGAAACTGCCGGTGGGGTCAGTATTCGCTTATGACTCTCAGGGCACTGTCGGATTTAAGGGAAGTTTTGACGTATTGGCAGCTGTGAATCCGACAGCGACACCTGGAGTCAGTACGAGCTTTGGTCCGATTACGATTGATGCTGGGCCTAGCGTCACGATCGGTGGCGGATTCTCACTAACGGGAGAGTTCCAGGTTCGGATATGGAAGAAAAGCGCGAATGTTTTTCAAATTGGCTATTACAAAAAGCAAGGCGCAAGCTTCACGGTATCCTTTGACGCGAGTGTCGGTGTTGATGTGGCTGTTGGATCTTACGATATTGTCGCTAAAATCTATGGCCTTCTTGGCGATTCGGGAAAGCTCGACCCGAACTGGCTAAAGGCAAATGTTCCAAGTTCTGTTGCCGATGATGTACAGGCTGCATACAAGGCTGCAGTCCAGACAAAGCTGTCGATAGCGATTGATGAGGAATGCGATACATCCCTCACTGACCAGACCGCGTTTTCATGGAACTTCGATCTGATGGCGTTAGATTCGACGTCGCAGGATGCATTCGCCAGCTTGATTCGTGGAGACCTTTCTCCGTTGATGAGTGGGACGCCACTGCCTGCAGGGATTACCAAAGCAGGTAGTGTCTTCGACCGAATGAAAGAGACAAAGCATACCTTTACCTTCAATTTCCTGGGCTTGTTTGATCACGCCAGCGTTCAGGATGCAGTACGTAAGATGGGAACGAAGATAAGCGAGGACGGGCAATTGGTTATTACCGACACAGCTCATCTGACTCGTCTCAGTGCTACAGTGACGCCGTTCGTGAAGAGTGATCAATTGCGTAAGGTCTTTTCAGAAGACTGCGTTGCCACTGTCGGCTACGCTGTTTCCCTGGGGCAGCTTGCTCCACAATTGAAGGTGGATTATAGCTATTTCGACTACGAAAGCCATGCCCATATCTCGGATTTGCAGTTGTTTGTGGATACTGCAGGCCGGCTTGGAGAGTCCGACGCCAAGGCAGACTGGGCAAATGTTATCCAGGCAGGAATCTCAAGCCAGTCCGCTTCGTTATTCGCAACGCTGACCTACGAGGCCGCATCTGGCGTGAAATTATTCCTGGATCAGGATGCAAATCCCCGTAGCATTCCTGATTTTGAAAGAGTTGGACGCAATGCCCTGCTGGTCACGCCAGGTTTAGGTCTCCATCCAGAATTTACAACGCGCCTTGCGGATGATGTGCAATGGCAAGAGATCAGCAAGGCAGGTACTGCTCAGAACTTCTATGGGGTCATAGGAGTGGATCAAATCAATCCACCGCAATGGGCTACCATTTCCTTCGCCTGGACTGTACATATTCTCTTCTGGGCTCCTGCTATGCACTCGACAGGTCAGGCACTGCAGGCGATCTCTCAATATTTGACCCAGCATCCCGGCATAGATCCTCTGAACGACCGGGGATTTCTAGCGCGCCGTCAAGCATTCGTGAGTCAACTTCAGAATGCGATACAAAAAGCCCCTTTGTTCGATGATGCCCTGGGGCTAATGACAATGTTTCTTGCGGCCCCACCAGTAAATAAGAACGTGGTGATTACCTACGCAGGGAAAAAGACGGCTTATACATAAAGCCATGATGAATACTGCGTGTATTGAGTACAAGCAGAGATGCGAACGATCGGGTGAGACCTTTCAAAGTGAAGAGGGCGCTATTTAATGGCACGTATTCTTTCTCAAATTGACCATGTAGTCGTGGTCATGTTCGAAAATCGCTCATTTGACACAATTTTTGGTTGGCTTTATGCAAATGGTGCACAACAGCCAACCCAATATCTACCATCATCTCCGAACCCAAAGCCATTTGACGGATTGAACCATAACCTGTTCAACCCGCAAACGGCTGCGTATTTCAATGGGCAGGATCAGGACAAAATCTGGGGACCATTTGACAAGGCAACCAGTACTGTCAACCCAAATCCCGATCCACTGGAAGACTTCGCCAACGTGAACTACCAACTCTTTGGGCCAGAGGAACCGAACCAGAACCCAAGGTGGCCAAACCTTGGATTCGTGGTCAACTACGCTCTGCAAACGGGTCCAAATATCCCCGTAGAAATGATGGAGGCATACAGTCCTGATCAGGTTCCTGTGCTTTCGGCTCTTGCTCGCAATTACGCTGTTTCGGATGCGTGGTTTTGTTCCGTGCCGAGCGACACATGGCCAAATCGATCCTTTGTCCATGCCGGTACCTCAAACGGCAATGTAGTGAACGGCACATACCCAAACCCGTTCGACTGGAATGTGCGTACCATCTTCAACGTTCTCGAAGATACGGGTGCGTCCTGGAAGGTCTACAGCAACACCGTTATCACTCCTGCTTTGACCGGGCTGATGTTCCCAGAGCTCTGGCAATATTCTTTGGATCGTTTCGCCCATTTCGATGATTTCAGGCAGGCGTGCTCAGATGGCGCCTTGCCCCAGTATTCATTTCTGGAGCCAAGCTTCCTCGACAATCCAGACGACTACCACCCACCGCATGACGTCGTTGCTGGAGAGAAGTTTCTCTATGAGATATGGCAGGCGGTAAGTAAATCACCAAAATGGAAGCAGACTCTCCTGATCATCACATTCGACGAACATGGCGGGACGTATGACCACGTCATGCCCCCTTGGAACGCGGCCTGCCCAGATGAGGAAAGCAATCCAGGCCAGCTGGGATTCACGTTTAATCGCTTCGGCGTGCGCGTTCCTACTGTAGTTGTCTCGCCCTGGATTCAGGCGGGAACAGTGTTTCGATCGAATACAGCCACACCATACGATCACACGTCGGTCCTGGCGACGCTGCGCGACCGGCTTGAAATCCCAGGCGAGAAAATGCTGACCAGCAAGAGAATTGAGGCAGCTCCAACGCTGGCGCAAGTCTTGAATCTAGCAGAGGTCCGCGACGATCTTCCCGACATATCGCCACCTCCGGCTGAGACCCAGCAAACTGGCACGTTCCTCCCGCCGAATGAATTGCAGAAGACGCTCATCTCGGCACAAGCTGTGCAACAGAACCAAGACCCCCAAAAGACTCTCGCTCAGATGGGAACTCGACAGCAGGCGATTGAGTTTTTCCAAAGGCAAGCCCAGGCCAGACAAGAAGGCCCTTCGCATAAATGAATGTATTGAAGTAAACGTTGACCTCCATCGTGTCAAAAGTGGAATTGATACGGAAGAAGCCGACGGACACACTCAGGCTGTTGTTCAGCACGCCTCAAGACGAAGAGTAGGACAATCCGAAACAGAAGGCGTATCGATATATTGTGCACCTCTGCCGAGCTTGAGAAATTGTATAACTCATGGGCTCGCGCAGCTTAAGCCAGCAGCGAGAGGATCCGTGATGCACGCTAATGAAGACTATCGATGGTTGGCTTAATCCACGAAAAGGCAAACTGCTCAATTGCAGGAAATTGTGAAGCCAGAACAGCGATTAAAGGTATTCCTCCGACGCTAAGTAGGCGCAAAGCAGCTTCAAAATAGTTGGCCTTACCTGGTGTACTGTGTTCAAGGGTACTTAAGAGAGGGTTACTGTCCATCTGAACAAACAAAATTGCGGCGAGAAGGAACATCACGCTGAATGTGATCGTAAGGATACTGGCGATTGTGTGTTGCCCCTGAAAAGGATAGGCCCTTACTCCGAGAATCAGCACTACGTATCCGTAGAGCACAAATGCAAGGAGCCAACGCACCTGTGAATTGACATACTTGATAAGAGCAACATAACGTAGCGCAATATAGTCAATTACTGGCCTGTCACCCTCCTCAGAACGTTTTTGGAACCACATCACATCGTCTCCTATAGACGGAGCTATACATGCATCAAAACATACATTCAGTAAAGTGTGATCATGAAGGCTGGTATCCTCAGCGAGCGGTATTCTGTATGAAAGATTGTTGACGTGACACTCTGCTGTTTCAAGATATGGGGTTAGTGATGCCCTTGCCGTTGGGGCCGATTCATCTCTAACCCGGCGCAATAAACGTAACGTGTTGGATTGTAAAGCAAGCGACGGGAGTCGCTCGAATGACCGCCAAATCTTGACCGATGTAAGCTCTTTGGGTATATTTTCGAAGCCTGTTGACAGTGGACTGGCGGACAGGATGGCTAATAATGTCCTCAGGCTTACCCAGATAGACCAAATTCGGAACCACTGTATGACAATTGATGCCGTTAATAAACCGACTCCCCCAAAGACAATCCAGTCGCGGAGCAACCAGTTATCAACTCCTCGCAGAGCCTGCCAGCCCCGCAATGCGAAGAAAACGGCGAAGGTTGCGAAGAGAAGGATGCCGCCCTTCGCATCTGCCTTTACCAGGGATTCGACCTTTACTAAGAGTTTTTGTTGTGCGCCTCCCAATGCTCTAACCCATGCCGCGCTGCAGCTCGGAACAGATGAAGCTAAGAATAAGGGATCGACCCTCATTGCCTTGATTGTCTTCACTGCCCGAATACCGATAACCGAAAAGAAATACCAAACTGCGATAACTGCTGCTATGACTGGAATCGGAGACAAACCATCCATTACGTAGACCGCGCGATAAGCCGTCAAGGAGATGTTAGCCCAATCTGCAAGGAACGCATATGCCGCAACTGCCATCGTTACAAGCGGGTAAATTGCAACAATTATGAAATCACTGCTGGTGACGATGTCTGTATCCCCCAAATGGCCACTACCCTTTATGATCGGCAGAGTGATTCCAATTGTTTTATCTTCCGACTCTTGCTTGAAATCCAGCTTGCGTCTGCCATTCTCTCCCCGCATCCTGATGCCAGCATGTCCTCCATTTGCAACCTGGCTATCCATGCCTTTCCCCGAGCCTTCGTCTGGTTTCCCGATCTGAGCAAGCCGAGAAGCTGTTCTTAATGCTCGAACAAGCAGTAAGATACTTGTACACAGAAGGAGAACACACATAACAAGCTCACTGATGAACAGTGTCCTCTTGAACAACAATATGCCTAGCGTACTAATCGTACTAACCGATGGATCATATGCGACGTTTAGAAGATTCTTTTGAATTACTATGGATGGGACAGCAATCAGAAATAGCAATATCAAAAGCTGATTATTACCAACCAGTAAAAAGTAATCCTGCGCTAAATCTTCATTCCGCCGGCCTCCTTTTAATTGCATGCTTTGTAACAAACCGGCGGGCGTCTTAAGGCTCTTCTTAGTGCGATGAGGAAGATAGAGCTTGCGATATCTAAATAAATGGGACCCCACGACGCCCAGGAGAGCCACCATAATGATGTACCACACCCATGGCGCCGTGAACTCCTTGTCGCTCATCATTGACAACGGTACTCTGGCTTTGCGCACCGTCCAGAATGCGTCATTCCCCAAGACATATGTCCCGGGATAGTACCCTAAGTAGGAAACCAAAGGTGATCTGCTGATAGAGTCGTCAATGAGTAGGTTCATTCCAATAAATGTTGCGACCGCCCCGCTGTTGGGAAAAGCAGATGTGTCTGTCTCGCCGACCTCAGTTTGGAGCAAAAGTGTATTCACCAATGGAAATGAGGTGACTGAAATAGTCCCTCTGAGAGCTTCAAAATTCAAGACACGAAGCATCAACAGGTCCTGGTCATAGGTCGCAAGTCGAACGTCTGGAACATTGTGCCGAAGGTATTGCAGGAGGTACACCTCATCCAGCGGATTCGAGGCAGTGACTATGATTACCCGATATCGGAGGTGCCGAATCGTTGAGGTTATGTTACTTAAAGCCTGATCGATGTCCGGCGCCGCCTGCTCTGTTGCAAATGCCACAGGACTGTCCAGTTCATTTGACGATTGCTCGTGCAGGCTGAACGGGACGATTTGAGATCTGACCGGTTGCCCGGATATATCGGCAGGCGTGACACTGACAACTGTTGGTTGCCACATGTTACGCAGTGCTGACAGATCGCGTGGATACGTCAAGGTTGATATTCCGGGAAATGTGCATTGCTTTTCAAGAGTCCCAGGACTGTAGGACGTCTCATCTTCGCTAAGATATGCAACTTCGCCGATGTGATACCCGAGCTCTCGGAGAAATGCGAGCATTGTCATCTCAGTACGACAGTCTGTTGGGGCAAGTGGCGTAAAAGAGCCAAGATGTTGCTTATCTATTTCCTCTTTAAATGTATTCCTTTGTGCCTCGACTGTAGTTGTTGGGCTGAGGATATCGGCGGATATGCACAGACGATCTCTGGCAAGGGTCCGAAGGTCCTCGAGGGCTCGATACAAAGGACTGAAAGAAGCAGAAAAATTGGGACCCAGCACTTTCACTTTAGTGGTCAAATTGCACGGGCCAGGGTCTGGTCCTTTCTGAATATTGTTTGCATCCGCGCATTGCGGTCCGCCATTTAGGCGACAGTCGAGCTGTACTATGTAGCGTGCCGCTTTCGTAAATGCGATTTTGTTAAGCCCCGCTGTGGGGGTTTCGCCGACAAGGAAGACGAGGAGCCGCGGAGAATAGATAGACGATATGTCCGCGCCAGGCTTGGTGAACTTTCGAAACATGAGAAGACCAGGTTGATCTCTCAATTGTTGTTTCAAAGTATCCGTAAGGCCGATATCGCGCTCGTTTAGTTGTGTCTGTTGGAGACCACTCCAGGGGAACCAATACCTCTCGAAACCGAACCCATTTGCTTCCGCCGCGCGCTCAATGGCAACAACATTTCTGTCGAACTGAAGCGAGAGATGTGATCCCAAAGGATCTGGAATAGTGGCAATGATGTAGGTCAGATTTAGACCTGCCGAAGGATCCTTCGGCGGAAGACACGATGCGATATCCGCCTTATAGTGATATTGTGGAGTAAATTTCCGTTGGATTCGGCCTTCTAAAACGGTTTCTTCCTTGATTTCTTCAGGAAAGTATTCTGCATCGTTGTGTAGCGGAGGATGGACATCCACACCTGCAGCCGGCTTGATCGGATGGTTTGCATTCGTTTCGAGGTCCTCCGGATCGACTGTGGAAAAAGCTTTACATAAGGCGTACCACGGACCTTGTTCATTCTGCGAAAGGGAATATCGATTGTATGTGGCTGTGGTATTTGTGGAAGATGCAGCCACACTCGGAGTGCTAGCAGGAGCTGGTGGCGCAGTATTCGTTTGATTGACCCACGGGCTTAGAAAAAAGGTAAGAACGGCCGCAGCACCTATTCCGCCAGCAATAGGAAGAGAAGTTTTCTGGTCCACCTTAGCACCCCGCGCGGGCCCTTGATCAGCAGTAGCACACTATAGCTAGCTCGCTGAGCCATCCTGGTATCAGAATGTGGCAGCCCGCGAATTTATCGCAACTCTATGAAGGGGGATCATCTGCGGAACTCAAATATAGCAGCCGTGGGCCTAATCATCTTCTTAGACGCATGCTCGTCTTTAGAAACCACCCACCTAGTTGGTGGCCAAGCTCATCGGTTCGTTACAAGAAATTTGACTCAGCAGGTCACGACAAACAATGAGCGGGAAAATAATAGCACGAGTACCTGGAGCGCGACGCCTGTGTACGCATAGAGGTGAGCACGCTCACCTCAGCGAAGTATAGGCTGAGCAGTTAATCACTATTAACACTTTGCTCAGTTATAGTTATCTGCTTAGTTAACCAAAATGGCTCTCGTCGGACTTGTGGTATCTGTCAATCTCGATTTACTTCAAAGAGCGAAATAGCCACTACATCGTGAGCATTGAGGTGATCTAGCTAGAGCAGCCGAGTGGATTGAAGCTCATCGTAAGCTGGGACTATACCATTTGGTAGTCTAAAGCTTTACTTAAGGAACAGCCGAACCGTGATGATCCGGCTGTTGCATCCGGGGAGTTAGAAGGAGTTGTCCACATAGCCCAGACAAGAGCACCAGCAAGTTGAGCACTGGTAACGGTTGGTCCTGATAGTTGCAGGCCCCTGACATTGCAGCACTCCAGACAACGTGATTCAGACTGCAATGGGAGCCTTCTTTTGGCAACCTCTATTGAGCAGGCGATGAGGCGCCGATCAAGTCGCTCACACTCGCAGAGAGTTGTGCATTGGACAGAACATAGAACATCCCGCCCCGTCCGTTCTGGCTGACCGAGCAGTCCGGCCCATCGTAGGAACCTTCCTGGTTCATATCGCCGAAGATTGTGTATCTTTCATGCCCAGAAGTAGAGACGCCAACTTTTGCGTGGTTTCCATTTGGATTGTCTCCTCCGAGGAGCCCAAAGGCCACCCCTTTCCAAGTGCCGGTTGTGGCGTTCTCAACCGGTCCAGGAGCGCTCAGCGACTTGTCCCAGCAGGTGATCGCGGTGCTGTTCGCGGCTGTTGTCGAAGCGAGCTTGTCTGGGTTCGTCCACCAGTTTGCAACGTGTAGCGAAGCCCCGCCCAGCAGCGACGACACCATCTGCCAGGGGGGAACTGTCAGCCTGGAGGGTTTGGAAATCAATTCGATTCCTGTTGAGAGCGTGCCGGTCAGAGGCTCTGCCGCCTTTGACTGCACTCCTAAAGAACTCACCAATCGCTGCACGTCACTGGGGCCGCCATTGCTAACGACCTGCAGGTCGTTGGGATCCGTCACGACGCTGGCATTGCTCATCCCTTGCAATACGGCGATCAGATCGCTTTTGGTGAGACGCAGCGCGAAAAAGTGCTGACTCACTTTCACGTTATTGTCCTTAGTACACCCAAGCGTATTACCGTCGGACTTCCGCGGATGGGCGACGCTGCCGGAGAGCGGCCAGTCCGGCGTGGAAACCTGCATTACCATTCCGTTACCAACGTCGTTCCAGGCGAGAATGCCTTTCGAGTGACCCCATGGGCCGCTACAGGATATTGAGTTTCCGCATTTTAGCGCGGGGTCTTCGTAGGGCTGGTCGTTCCAGACTACATAGTGGAACTTGCCTTTATAGATTTCATCGAAAGTGGAGCCAAGAGGGTCCTCCGTCGTTGTTCCCAAACACTGTTGGCCTCCATCCTGCAGCGAAGGGTGTTCGCTACTTGCGAAGACATACTGCTGGCCGAAGTGCGAGAACGTGGAGGTAGGAGACCGACCTGCGTCGAAAGGGCACGTACGTGTGTCTCCATTACCGCATTGAGGAAATGACTGGGAGTTGAGTTTGAAGACAAACCACCAGTCCACAGGATGGCCCGCCGCAATCAAAGGAGATGGAGCGATACAACCCGCCGAGTTTTGCGAGCCGCCGCAGACCATTGCACCAGACTCTACGGCGGTTGGCGATGTGACAGATGGATTGGGCGTGGACACTGAATGGTTAGTAACGGCACCATGCAGTAATGCGATTGCGAGCGGCACAATTGGCGCCAGTGTTCGCGTGATCGGGTGAATAGTAACTTTCGTTGATGCCGTGTCTTTTTTCTGCATCGTCATAAGCCGGGCATACTTCACCTGGAATGCCGCCCGAAAACTGAGAGGTGTTTATTTACCTTGGTCCCTCCCAGCGACCCCACCCGCAACTGCGCCGGTGACTGCTCCCGCCATTGCTCCCGCAGGTGCGCCAGCAGCGGCGCCGGCCATGGCGCCAGCAGCTACCGCAGTCTCAGGGTCGGGCTTAGTGACCCCCTCATCCCGGCTATATGAGATTCCTTTACCTACCGCATACGTGCTTGCGCTGATACCCAGCAGAGTTAGCACACCGTCGGACACCCAAGGAAAATAATTGTTTTTCAGAACGAGGTAGAATAAGCTGATGGCGATGACGAACGTGAAAATCAACAATTGGAGGCGCGACATGCTTGCATCCCCGTTGGTCTCACATACCAGCGAAGTAAGGTTGATCTCATCACGCCAAATCATCACCAACAGCTTCGCCGCCAACAATCCCAGAAAAATGCAGAGTATGTACTCGCAAACAACTACTATTAAGGATGAGTTCATATTCCCAAGTCCTCTCTTTCAGTCTTTCGATTTCCAGGTGGTGAAGGCCTTAACCGATGCGTAGATACCACTGCTTCCCCCAAATACGGCCAGCCGCTTTGAGCTCACATTCGGTAAGGCCCCATTAGCGTGAACAGCGTCCCGGACATACTGGGCAGCAAGTGCAAGGGTCATCAAGAGCAGTTGCAAGCGCTCTGGGCTTATTCCATTGCTTCCATCCTTACGGGCAAGCAGACGGGACAGGTTAATGCGGCGCGTGAGCATATGGTATGCCAGCATAGCCGCCAGCACTGCCAAAAGGCCTCGCCCTCAAGCCGAAGAACTTCAACTGCATTCATGAGTTGGCTATCCTAGTATGCTGGGGCGCGATAGTACAAGAGAATATCCGTCGGAATTTTACTCGGAAGGAATCCAACAGCTTTACAAAGGGGGAATCAGAAGTATCGATAATTGATCCTGACCTGTCAAGACAAAGTTCTGCGACTCAATGTATTGGGGAAACTGTTGCCAAACGTCGAGGACGTCGTCGACTTTTCTTTTGTATGCTGGCCTCTCTCTGGTGAGGGTTGTCTTTGTCTGGAACCGGCAAGGCAAGTTCAACCCGACGGAGTATCGACTTGCAGGAACAGCCGTCAGAGGATTTTTCCTTAACTACTGAACGATCTATCCCGAGTGGTCGCGAAGAAGTGGTTCCTTCTCTAGCCATCTGATTCTGGATTTGACCGGATGCATAATCGTCGATGAATGTTTTTTGATAGAGGTCTTCGCCGATGAAACGACGCACAATTCTTAAATCGCTTCTAGCCGCGATGGCAGTTGGTGCCACCAGCAGTCTTCGCGCGTTTGCGAGCCTCCCGAAGATGAAGATTACGCGGGTGAGGGCATATCAGCCTCCGAATCCTAATCCCTTGTTCAATCAGAGCGACATGGTCGTGACAGTTGAAACCGATGCGGGGATTATGGGCATCGGCGAAGGCGGCTCAAAGGACCTGCTGTCACAGGCTGCCGGAAGACTGATCGGGCGCGATCCACAGTATATCGAGCGACTCTGGCAAGACATGAATCGCGCTTTCTTCTATCCGGCTGGACGTGAGAGAACACACGCGATCGGAGCGCTGGACCTTGCGCTCTGGGATATCAAGGGCAAGGCGATGAATCTACCTGTTCATGAATTGCTCGGGGGAATGGTCCGCAATTATTGCGAATGTTACAACACGGCGGGAATCATTCCGGGTGTCACGGCTGACACTCCAATCAAAGAACGCGCTAGAGCTACGATTGAAGCTGGCTATCGCGCTTTCCGTTTTGGAGCAATGGACCTGCCACGCGATGAAAGCACATTCAACACGAGCGAACGGATAACGCATCTTACAGAAGAATGCGCAACAGCAAGAGAAGGTGTGGGCAAGGATGGAGACTGGATCGTCGATTTTCACCAACGATTCGACTTATCGGATGCCGTTCGAGGCTGCAATGAAATCGAAAGCCTTGCTCCCTTCTTTGTAGAAGATCCAGTCCGCGCCGAGGCATTCCTGCAGGA
>Ga0126371_10004247_pt1 | contig 12619 bp, 8 predicted proteins | sample PanSoiMetaPlot_4_FD_110145 | JGI IMG/M metagenome (GOLD analysis project Ga0126371, IMG submission 110145) | Tropical forest soil microbial communities from Panama - MetaG Plot_4 | ecosystem: Environmental > Terrestrial > Soil > Tropical forest > Bulk soil | place: Panama | collected 2016-02-17
CCTTGCTCGACTGGGCAGAACATAACCAAGAATCCTTTTGACCACGAAAGAACACTTTGTCGCTGGTCACGGTAAACCAGTGGCCGGTTATCGACAGCCGAGTCCATTGCTGAATCGCCGCCCTCCCCCCAGCCCACATTTAGGTACTCCCACCAGCTTTAATGAATCGCGTACTTTATCGTGCACCGTAGCCAGCCTACTCTTTCTACGACCTGGTAACGGTCACGCCTGAGCAGCGCAATCGTAAACGGCAATTCGCCTCCTCGCAATTCTCTGGACCTTTTTGGTCCGCCTTTCCGCAGTTGTTAATAGAGCGGCGATAGGGCAGACGAGACTGGAGCGAAACTTCCACACGGTCGCTGCCAAGAGGTTAACAGCCAACAATCTCGATGTCGGAAAGCGCGATGTAACTTCCCTCCATTCGGAATCCTGAGGAGGACGCTATGAAAAGGATAGCTTTGTTCGCTCTGAGTGTGATGTTTGCGGTTTGGGAAACGGCCAGTGCACAACCTCAGCCTGCGGATGGCACACCGGCCAAGGCCAGCGTGGTTCCCAACGTTGTGAGATTCAGTGGCACCGCGAAGGACCTCGATGGCGCGCCGCTCAGCGGAACGGTGGGCATGACCTTCGCGCTTTACCAGAACCAGCAGGGCGGGGCGCCACTGTGGCTGGAAGTCCAAAATGTCAACCCGGACAAGAGCGGCCACTACAGCGTCACGCTGGGCGCGACTAAGCCCCAAGGCATTCCGCTGGATCTGTTCAGTTCCGGGCAAGCGCAATGGCTCGGGGTGCAGATTGAAGGGCAAGCGGAGCAGGCGCGGGTGCTTTTGCTCAGCGTGCCATACGCCTTGAAGGCGGCGGATGCCGAAACCATCGGAGGGTTGCCGCCGTCGGCGTTTGTGCTGGCCGCACCGTCAGCGGCTGGCAACGCGCCCAGTTCCGGCGCAAGCGCAACCAGCGGTGGCAGCAGCACGAATGCGAGCGCACCAGCGGGAGCAGCCGTCAGCATCACCGGTTCAGGCACGATCAACTTTTTGCCGCTGTGGACGTCGGCCTCCAACCTGGGTACCTCCGTGCTGTTTCAGTCGGGCAGTGGAAGCACGGCCAAGCTCGGCCTCAACACCACCAGTCCTGTTGCGACACTCGACGTCAAAGGGACAACCAATTTGCAGGGCCTGCTGACCTCAGCTCCAACCGGAACGGCGACTACCGGTGGGGGTAAGCCTTCGCAGGCCCACAGCTTCGTCGCTTCGGCCTTCAACAGCGGCACCGGCAAGGCCCTCAATCAGACCTTTCAATGGAAAGCCGAGCCTACGGGCAACAACACGGCGAGTCCCTCGGGAACATTAAATCTACTGTTCGGCTCAGGCACAGTCGCTCCGGCGGAAACCGGGCTGAAGGTGAACAACAAGGGCGTTCTCAGCTTTGCTCCTGGGCAGACTTTTCCCGGCGCTGGAACGATCACGGGCGTGACTGCGGGTACGGGCCTGACCGGAGGTGGAACCAGCGGCAAGGTCACGCTCAACCTGGATACGTCGAAGATTCCTCAGCTGTCGAACGCGAACTCATTCACCAGCCCGCAAAGCATTACCAACAACGCCGTTGCCGATGCCCTCACCGTCACCAACAATGCCGGCAGCGGATACGGCATTGTGACCACAGGAAATGGGGGTGGGGTTTTCGCTGAAGCTCACAACGTCGGAGCCACTGGCGTCTTTGGCGCCAACATGGCCAGCACCGGCAACGGCATTGGCGTGCAGGGCTTCAGCGTGGGGGGCACGGGCATCTATGGCAGCACCGCGGGGGTGAGTGGATTGTTCAATGGCGCGGCCGCAGTGGTGGGCGACAGCAAGAAGTATTGGGGGGTGTGGGGACTAAGCGCCTTGACGGACGGAGTGCATGGCATCAACGGTTCCGGTGGCGCCGGCGTGGGCGCCGAGAACAAGGGGCAGGGATATGGCGTCTGGGCCATCTCGAGCAATGCCAATAGTTACGGCGTCGGAGTGCGCGGTGAAAGTTTCGGCACAGGGTTTTTCCCTAATGGCTGGGGTTCCGACGGAGTCGACGGCATCGCCCACAGCGCCACAGGATCGGGAGTCGCGGGAGTAAACTTCTCTAGTGGTGCGGGCGTGTACGCTCACTCCGACAGCGGATGGGGCGTGCTCACCGACAGCAATGTCAGCCAGACGCGCAACGCCGGCGGCTGGGTTAAGGCTATGGTGTATGTTGATCCCTTCACGCAGAATGGGACGGCAATCACCAACTGCTTCAACTCTCAGTCTGGCAGCGCAGCGACAAACACTCCGCCGTGCGGTTTCACCGTGAACCACTTCAACGAAGGATACGACGTCATTGATTTCGGCTTCCAGGTGAACGATCGATTTCTGCAAATCACCCCGCAGATCACGACGGCGGCCTTTAATGCAGCCCGCAATCAGGGTGCGTGCACAACTTGCTTTGTGGCCTCCACTGATGCCTCCTCGGGGCTCACGAACGCGAATCAAGTAGCTGTGATCACCGTTGATGGGTCCAATAACGACCAAAGCAGCAACAAGGTCGATGTTCCCTTCTTCATTGTGGTTTATTGACCGCCCAAACTGAACCAGGCCATTGATGTGTTCGGGCATCGCTGGCGCGGGAGCATGTTCTACACTTATGGCCCGAAGGTGATTCAACACTGCCAAGTTGTGAAACGAAACAGCAGCTGCACGCTCCAGTTCCCGTTTCCTTTTAGCCAATGATGTGCGCTCGGCATCCGCACAGGGTCTGTCAAGCCTTGCAGATACAGTCCTAAGGTCGTTCTGATCAACTGCATTCAACAGCCATTGCTTTTCTGCGTAATCGAAGCCGCCTGAACACACCGCTTGGACTGCCGCGTCATCCTCGCCCTGCTCACTGTTGGCCAAAACCAAAAGAACTCGTGGAGCAAGCGCTGCTCAGCCGGGCGGCAGCCCGCACAAAATCTTTCATAAAGGACGGAAAGAACTGGTAGTCATCCTTGTAGACCTGCGCAAGAGGCTGCAAAATCGGGCTCGACTTCGCCAGATGAACGACAAGGTGGCCATCGGTCTGAAGTAGCAGGACTGCCCGGAAGTCAATGCCGACACATCATTTTGTCTCTGAAGTCGCCCTGCACGAAGAATCTCTGGACCTTTTTCCACCTTGTTTCCGCAGTTGTTAACAGAGGTGCAATGAGGCGGCCAAATTCGCTTGCGCCTCTAGACTTATTGTTGCGTTTTCTTCAGGCGGCAAGAATCCAGCGCGATTATTAGAAATTTTCGAGAAGGAGCGGTAAGAAGATGAAAGCGGTTATGTCCCGGAATTCGGTCGCGCTCAAGCTGTCTCGCTCGCGCGCTCAACCGCGAACCAGCTTACCCTGGCGTTGCTCAACTCCCCGCGCGGAGACTGTCGTTCCACGGCAGGCAGCAGACTCACCGCAGCGGAACGTCCTCGCTTGCTGGTGCACCACATTGCAGCGTAACTCAAAGCACGGCCACAGGTCTTAGGAGAAACCCCCATGAAACGTCACGATACTTCAGTCTCGCCCTCGTTCCGCTACTCACGCATCCGTGCGCTGCTGATGGGCACGCTGTTATTGGAAGTTCCGCTATGTGCTCCGGAACTGGGACTGGCGCAGAACCAGGTGTCGGACCAGGAAAAGAGCGTCAGATTCATCCATCCTCCCGCCGACGCGCCGGTGTTGGCGATGCATAAGGACGCAATGCATCCGCCACCGGAACCGAACGCCGGACCCAAGGTACGACCCGGAAAATCCGTAAACCGCGGGCCTTTGCCCAAGGGTGCTATGGCAGCAAAGGAGATCGAAGAAGAGAACACCGACAACCTGGTACGCAACTGGAAGTACCGCCGGCCCATGAAAGAGGTTAAGAAAGCGGTGCATGAATCGCTGGCCATGCCATCGGAACCCCATCGTGCCTCTACCACCTCGGCACCACGGCCTTCCAGCGAAGCACAGCCTTCAGTGAGCACTACGGGATGGGATCAGATCGGCTATGGCGACTGGTTCAGCGATAACGTCCACTACCAGGCCGGCCGCATTCGGCAAGCCTCGTATGCCTACGACAACGAACAGGGATTCACGACTCTGTGGCTGGGAGCCACTGGTGGCGGGCTCTGGCGGGGTATCGATCTACTTTTTGCGGTGGTGTTCGTTCCCATGAGTGACAATCTTCCGGGCTCGCCCTCAGTGGGCGCCTTTCTGGTACAACCGGGAAACTCCAACAACATTTTGATCGCAACCGGCGATTCCTACCGTTACGGCGGCACCGGCATGTACAAAACCGTCGATGGCGGAGCGAATTGGTTTGAGGTCAATCCTTACGACGGAAGTAGTTGGCCGTCCGCATTTCAAAAAGTTCTCATCGACCTTAGCGACGCTAGCAATCAAACCGTGCTGGCCGAGGGTGACACTGGAATCTGGCGCTCCACAGACTTCGGCAACTCGTGGTACCAGGTCTATTCTGGCGCGACCAGCGACCTGGTACAGGACCCTGTCAATACATACATCTGGTACGCCGGCGCGCCGGGGACAGGTGTGCTGCGTTCGACCAGTTCGGGGACGTCGTTCGGTCCAATCGGCTGCTGCATCGCTGGACCGATTGGGCGCGTTTCGGTCGCAGTCTCGGGACAAGCCCCCTGGCATGTCTATGCCATCTCCGCAATCACTGACGGCGGGGGCGTGTCGCGCTCGCTGGGCGGTATCTGGAGGTCTGACGACTACGGGGACGGCAACTGGAACCAGGTCGAGTCCACCGACAACATCAGTGGCGCGGGCCAGGCTTATCACACGACGAGTATCAACGTTGATCCGAACAACGCCGACATCGTGTTCGCCGGCATGGCAGGAAGTCAGGTCACTTACAACGGAACCGCGGGCAGTCCGACCTGGAAATACTCCAACAGCTTCGATGAAGGCCACTCCGACCATACTGGATACGTTTTTGAACCGGGGAGCAGCAACGTTATCAGCACCACCGATGGCGGCGTATATGTTCTCGATGAGTTCTCGCTCAGTGTGTCTGGATCTCTTAACTATGCCACGAATCTGAATGTGCAACAGGTTTTCGGGCCCGTGGGCGATCTGGCCTGTTCCTTGACGGAGCCGGACGAGTGCATCGCGGGGCTGCAAGATAACAAGTCGGTAATGATCAACAAGAATCTCACACCGCCCATCTGGCAGACGACCGCCGGCCTCTACGACGGAAACGCAAGCAGCATCGCGCCCGACAACGCCAACGAACTCTTTATGATGAGCAACGGGGATCGCCACTACACGACGGACGGCGGAAACAACTGGAGCGGTGACTACGGAAATTGTTTGCCCAACAACTACTATGCCACCACGATGATCGACCAGACACCGCCCAACGGCTTCACACCATTCATCTACACTTTCAGCCTGCCGCCGGGCGGTGGCGGCAACAGCTACGTGTACTACAAGGGAGTAAATCCCACCTGTGACTGGGCGCAAGCCAATCCCAATAATCCATTCAACACGAATGTATTCAGCCCGCGGCTGATGGATGCATCCAACGACCAGAACGCCTACGTTTTCTACGTGGGGGGCTGGGGCACCAGCACTCTCTATGTGCTGGATAGCCACAGCATGGGCGATCTGGGCGCGATGTCCTATGTGGATCGCACTCCGCCACTACCCCGGTGGTCAACATTCAATGACAGCCAGATCGCCGCAGACCGCTCCAGTCTGCGTCCCAATACCGTGACCTATACGACGGGCGCGTCGAGACCCTCACGGGCATTTCTGAGCAACGATCGCGGCCAGAGTTGGAGCGATGTGACGGGCGACCTAATCACGAAGCTCCCCAGCGCCAGCTACAACAAGCTGATTGCGAATCCGGGAGACCAGAACCAATTGTTCCTGGGAACTGACCAGGGCATCTACCGATCCGACAATTTCGGCGTTAATTGGTATCGGTATATGGAAGGCATGCCCGCTGTCGCCGATATCTTTGGACTCGAGCTCAACTATGACCACTCCAATCCGCCGCTGTTGCACATTGGAACCTTCGGTCGCGGGTTCTGGGAGCGGCAGGTTGGGCAAGATGCAGTACTGTCTGCGGTCAGTGCCGATGGTCCCACCATTGTGGGTGGCAAGCCAATGGATTTCGTCGTCTGGCTCGATCGCGCGGCTCCGCAAGACGTCACAGTCACATTGACGAGCAGCAACCAGTTCCTGATTCCGTTGCCAAGCAGCGTGACTGTAGGACAGTTCTATTCGAACGCGGGGATAGTAGTCAGCACGGGCGCAGTAACACAAAACACGGTCGTCACTCTCACTGCCACCTACAACCAGGTGCAGAAGTCGATCAACGTTACGGTTACACCGAAGCCCCCGACTTCGATCAGCATAGCGTCGTCTAAAAATCCGTCAACTTTTGGAACTAGCATGACGTTCACCGCTTCCGTGACGTCGGGGAGTGCCGGCACGACTACCGGCAGCGTGGCTTTCAAGGACGGTGCGGCAGTTCTCGGCTCGGCAACGCTCAGTGGGGGAAAGGCGGCCATCTCTACGTCGGCTCTGGGCGCGGGAACTCACTCGATCACTGCCGTCTACGGCGGGGATGGAAACTTCTCCGGCAGCACATCGGGGGTGCTGTCCCAGGTAGTGAACAGAGCAACCAGCGCAACCTCACTGGTGTCATCCCTCAATCCATCAACGTTTGGGCTCGCGGTGACCTTCACCGCCACGGTTTCCTCTTCTGGCGGCACGCCCACCGGATCCGTAACCTTTAAGAACGGATCCACTACGCTCGGCTCGGGGATTCTCAGCGGCGGACACGCATCGTTCGCCACCTCGGGCCTCGCGGCCGGGAGCCATGCCATCACTGCCTTGTACGCAGGCACCACCAACTTCGGCGGCAGCACCTCAGGGGCAATAGCGCAAACTGTGAACAGGGCAGCAAGCTCGACCACGATCTTCTCTTCGGTGAACCCGTCTTCGTTCCACCAGACGGTTAAGTTCACCGCGACCGTAAAGTCGAGCACCAGCGGCACACCGACAGGATCAGTCACCTTCAAGGACCGCACAACCGTTCTGGGATCGGTGGCACTGGATATCAGCGGTGTGGCGACGTTCAGTACGGCCAATCTCAGTGTGGTCAGCCACTCCATCACGGCAGTTTATGGCGGGAGCGTTAACTTCCTGACCAGCACGTCGGGGACACTGACGCAAACGGTGAAGAAGGCCGCAAGCTTGACCACGGTCGTCTCTTCTACGAACTCATCTTCGTTCCATCAAACCGTTACGTTCACGGCGAAGGTAAAGTCGAGCACGACCGGCGTGCCTACGGGATCCGTCACCTTCAAGGACGGCACAACAGTCCTGGGCTCGATGGCGCTGAATGCCAGCGGAGTGGCAACGTTCGGCACTACCAATCTCACTGTGGCTAGCCACTCCATCACAGTTCTTTATGGCGGGAGCGCTAACTTCCTGACCAGCACCTCAGGGCTGACGCAAACTGTAAAGAAGGCGAATACGACGACGAAGATTGTGTCTTCGCTGAATCCATCGAGGAAGGGACAATCAGTGACGTTCACGGCGACGGTCGCGCCGTCCTTTGGTGGAGTCCCCGGCGGCACGGTTACGTTCAAGGACGGAACCGTCACACTTGGCAGTGGCACGGTCAATACGACTACGCTGCAGGCCAAATTCACGACCACCATGTTAGCCGTGGCCACGCATCACATGATCGCGGTCTATGGCGGAAACGCGGACTTTAACACCAGCTCTTCTGTGGTGCTGAACCAGATCGTGAACCCATGAGCGGCTTTCTGGAAGGAGGACCGCGCATCTTGGAGTTGTCCGTGTTCCAGTCTCGGGGTTTTCCAGTTTCCGGGATTTGGCTTTCTGGAAGCCAACTGATGGTGTCTAAGAAGCTATCAATGTCTGCCTGTGCGGGAGTGCATTTCCTGCTCGCCAGCGGCTAGACCGGCGGACGGCGTCCCGTCTCTCAGGTCGCCATTGCTCTTCGACATCAAACTTTTCCACGGTTGCTCAATAAGGATGGAAGGCAAACCCGCAGCGGAAGTTGCCGGCGATCGTGAACTCCTTCGCCGCGCCTTCGAGAATGTGCTGCGCAACGCAATCCGTTATTCTCCGGAACAGGCCGCCATTGACGTTCTCCTGCGGAGAGTTCAGATCACCACCATTACGGTCCGCGACTACGGCCCGCGAGTGCGGGAGGAATCTCTCACCCAAATCTTCGAATCCTTCTTCCACGCGGACGGAAGGAATTGACCTCGGTTTGTCCATTGCCAAGCGGGCCGTGCGACTGCATCGGGGTACGATCACAGCGCAGAATGCCCTTCCAGCTCTGCGCGTGCAAATCGTTATTACCGAGAAAAATCGCGAAATAGACAGACGTAGCCCCTGACGCGGACACAGCATTATAGGCACTCAGGTTGCAGGGGGATGAGAATTCTGAACGTCAATCATCTGGATAGTCGGTCAATTTCTTTTACGGCAAGAGGGGCATTCTCTTCGGTCGGCTTTGCGATGCATTCTTCCTCCACCGAACTCGCCTCCACTTGGCACGTCCCGGCCCTTACGGTGCGGGTGTATGGGGATATTGTTCTTGCGATTACGTCCGCGGTGGCGCTCTACTTTGTGGCGAGGCACAAACATCTTTTCGGTGTGAGCCAGGGCTTGAAGTCCCTTTCACTACTTGGTTTGGGCCATCAGGCGCTGAGCCTGGCGTGTACGTTCATCGTTCGGACCGATGGTTGCTACATAGAGATCCACGGCCTGTTTGAGGAGCGACTTGGCTTCGTCGTTGCGCCCCATCAACATTTGACAACGGCCCCACTTCGCCAGCAGGCTTGGTAGAGTTGTGTCGGTCTTGGGCAGTGTCGCAAGCCCCTTTTCAGAGGCAACACGCAAGATCGGTGCTGCTTCAGAAACGCGGCCGCGATCCAGCATCACCTCGCCAAGATTCCCCATCGATATCAGTGTTTCTGCATGATCCGGCCCAAGCACACGGCGACGACGCTCGTAGGCATCTCGAAACGTGGCCTCGGCTTCGGGCAGTCTGCCCGCTGCGCGGAGTACCGCCCCGAGGGCATTGATCGACGCGAGAGTCTCGGGATGGTCCTCTCCGAGGATGGACCGGTGTCCGGCAAGCGCCTCGCGGCACGCGGCCTCTGCCTCGCTGAACTTCTTTTCAAGCCTCAATGCAGCACACAGATTTCCCGTGGCAGTAAGCGTGAAGTGGTGGTCGGGGCCCAATGACTTCCGATAAGCTTCCCTGGCGGAACGGAAAGCGGCCTCGCCCTCCGGATATTTTTGCCGATCCAGAAGGACCAGTCCAAAATTCTGGGTTGTGGTGGCAGTGTCAGGGTGATCCGGGCCGAGAACACGACGCGAGGCATCGAGGGACTCTTTGAGGTAGGACTCGGCTTCATCCAGCCGGCCAAGGTCCCAGTAGAGCAATCCCAACGCGTCGAGTGACGACAGAGTGGTCGTGTGGTCATTCCCTTTGGTCTTGCGCGCTAGATCCAGAGCCTCGTGTTGTATGGTCACGGCCTCATCCCGCTTGTCCGCATCGCGGAGCGCTTGACCGAACCACTGCAATGCGCCGATCAAATCGACCGCAGCGGGCGGGCCGGCTTGCCTCAAGCCCTGGACGGCCGGACGGAATACGCTCTCTGCTTGCTTTAGGTCACCCTTCTGGTACAGGACCACACCTAACCGCGAGGCGGTTTCCAGCGTCTGGAGAGCATTCGGCCCCGGATCACGGCGCTGAGCTTCCAGTGCGGCCCTGAGGTGGGCTTCCGCTTCGTCAAGTTTTCCCAGGGAACGCAAAGAGTCCCCGAGTTCCGATCGCGATGCGCTTGTGTCGGGATTGGTTTCCCCCAGCGTCGCTCGTCGCGTCGTCCACGAGTGCCGCGCCATATCCACAGATGGCTGGTAAATGCCGAGTTCTCTATAAACTTGCGACATCGTCACCTGCAGCCGCGCGCGGACGGATGGCTGAGCCAGCTGTGTGTCGATGGCGCCCGAAGCGCGATTCAGGATTTCGTAAGCCGTTATGGACTTGCCGCGGGCTTCACCGGGGTCGGCGACCTCAAACAATTGAACAAGGAAGTCCGAAGTTTGCTTTGCCGTCGCCGCTTCCATATTTGCCCGGTCGCGTTCCCGCGCGATGCGATGCAAGTTCACCGTCTGCATTACAACGAACGCCGCGAGCAGCACGCCGGCAGCAAAGGCGACAGCTACACCCGCGGCATTGCGCTGCACGTATTTACGGACTAGGTATGCTGCGGTGGCCGAGCGTGCTGTAACAGGCCGGTTCTCAAGATAACGATGAATGTCGGCGGCAAGCTCTGAAGGCGTCCCATACCTTCGATTTCGATCTTTCTCTAATGATTTGAGTGTGATCCAGTCCAGTTCACCACGTAACACCCCGACAAGCTGAGCTGGCTCACACCCGCGTGCTTCTGCCTTGACCGTGGGAGTGTCTCTGTTCGAGCCGACCTTCGTGCTCGGACGCGGCGGGTCCGCCTCGTACAACTCGCGCAACACTTCATCGAGTCGTTGCTGTTTCCAGCGCGCGGTATCAAACGGCAGGTATCCCGTAAGCAACTCATACAGAACCACGCCGAGCGAGTACACATCCGTCCGCGTATCTACATCGTGAACATTGGGGTCCGCCTGCTCGGGACTCATATACCCGGGTGTGCCGAGAAACGCTCCCGCCTGCGTAAATAGAGTGTCTCTAAGCACGGTCGGAACGGTGGCCTTCGCCAGGCCAAAGTCAATAATGCGAGGCGTAGGCTTGCCGTCGACCTCCACGACCAGAATGTTCGACGGTTTCAGGTCTCTATGAATGATGGCCTTCTGGTGGGCATGTTGCACGCCTTCGCAGACCTGGACGAACAGCTTCAAACGATCTCGAATGATGAGTTTCTTCTGATCGCAGTATTCGATAATGGGAAGGCCATTCACATATTCCATCACCAGGTACGCCTGACCAGTCGGCGTTGTGCCGGCATCGAACACTTTGGCGATTGCGGGGTGGTCCATGAGTGCCAGCGACTGGCGTTCTGCGTGAAAACGCTGCACGGCCGATGAATCATACAACGCGGTTTTGATAACCTTCAGGGCAACGCGTCGGCGCACCGGTTCGGTTTGGTCGGCGAGCCATACCTCTCCCATGCCGCCGGTCCCCAGCACTCTGATAAGCCGATAGGCCCCCAGTTTCTCGGGTTGAATTGGCGGCTCTCCTGAGGTTTCTCCCCAGGGATCGCGGGACAGGTTATCGGATCCGGCATGGGCTGCGAGGAGCGATTCGACTTCTGCCCTGAGCGCTCCATCTCCGGCGCAGGCGGCATCGACGAAAGCTCCACGTTGTGCTGGTTCTCGCTCCAGCGCTTGACCGACAATCTCTTTGATTTTCTGCCACTGTTCAGACATTGTACCCGCCCCCTTGCCGCCTCATGTCGCGGGTTAGTCATGTCTCGCTGGCCGTGGAACGGCGTGCGCGCGCAGGGTGTCACCCGTAGATGCCGCCGAGCAACGTGTCGCAGGTTCTTCAGACGAGGGGAATCAGTTGGTGGAGCGTGGCTTGATCGTGAGTTTCCAGTGCACCAACTGCTCAATCACAGGGTGAGTTTCGACACGGGCAATAACGGCGTCCCGCTCCGGGTAAGATAGCCCGACCTTGTCGACAAGTCAACGAGATACCGCTGGGTGACGTAACATTGATTGTCTAGAAAGCGAGAGGGTGTAAGTTGGATCAACAGCCCCCTTTATATGTCCCCCACAGAACTTTGATGAATAGCGTACTTTTTCGAGGAGTTAAGCGCGGGCACTCTTTCTGCGAGCTGGTAACGTTGGGGCACGAGATAGCTATAGGGTTAGGGCTAGTTGTCGTATCTAATCGCCACCAACCCGCCACCTGTCACTGTAAGATTATGATTCTACAAGGCTAAAAACTGAATAACGGTTACGATAACCGTCGTACGAATAACCTCTAGTTTGTATGGCGGTCCGGCCTTAGTCTCTTGCGGCAAGGGACCCAAGGCTCAGGTCTGCAATCTCGGCGCGTACCTCAGATATTTCCTCTTTAACACCTTCCAGTGCTGGATGAGCCCCGGCTTCTGCACCTGCTTTTGCGGCACCATAAACCACCAAAAACAAAAACCCACCGACACACGCACCAAAAAACATATTCATAGTTCCCTCAGGGTAATGCAACCACCGACGAAGAAGCCAGTAACCAAAGGCCACGGCACCCGGCCTCCCTATGCACCAATGGGCGATAGAAAAGCGAAAATAATGGTTGCTTATACAACTCAAAATAGTATAAGTTTATCTAATACTTCAGGAGTTCCCTATATGAGCAGAGTAGTCATCGCGGTGACCGTGCCGCCCGAGCTGGCGGAGAAGTTGGACGCCGTTGCGGAGTCTGAATATCGGAGTCGTTCAAGTCTGGCGTCGCAGCTTATCGCCCAGGGTGGTGTTAGGTTCTTGGTTGTTTTCTTCTCAAAACGGTAGCCGAATGAGCATGAGGGCCACGTACCGCGTATTCTGAGTGATATCTATTCTTGAGTGGCGGGGAATTGGTGGATGCCGCGAATA
>Ga0126371_10004248_pt1 | contig 12619 bp, 10 predicted proteins | sample PanSoiMetaPlot_4_FD_110145 | JGI IMG/M metagenome (GOLD analysis project Ga0126371, IMG submission 110145) | Tropical forest soil microbial communities from Panama - MetaG Plot_4 | ecosystem: Environmental > Terrestrial > Soil > Tropical forest > Bulk soil | place: Panama | collected 2016-02-17
GAAAGGTCTGCAGGCCGCGCAGCGTGAGCCAGCATTCGAAGGGCGATGGCACCATGCCGCCGTCGCGCTGGATGCTGCGCAGTTTTTCGAAAAGCGGTCCAGCTTCACGGAAGACGAGCGCGCCGCTGAGGACGTCACTGTGTCCGGAGAGGTATTTCGTTACCGAATGCATCGACACGTCTGCGCCGAGCTTGAGCGGTTGCTGCAGCAGCGGAGTTGCCCACGTGTTGTCGCAGGCAAAAAGCGCGCCCGCTTTTTGCGCGATGGCGGCGACGCCGCGGAGATCGGTGATGTTCAGCAGCGGATTCGACGGCGTCTCCGCCCAGATCAGTTTGGTCGCTGGTGTCACGGCGCGCTGGATGGCGGCGAGATCGCGCATATCCACCAGCGTGGATTTGAGATTCCAGCTGCTCAAGTGATTTGTGAGCAGCGCCGACGTGCCGTAGTAAGCATCTTCCGGTGCGATCACGTGATCGCCGGGAGAGAGCGACTGAAAAAGCGCGAGCGTCGCGGCGCTTCCCGAGGCAAAAGCCAGCGCGGCTGCGCCTTCTTCCAGGGAAGCAAGAGCGTTTTCCAGGCTTTCACGATTGGGATTGTTGCTGCGGCCGTAGAGGAAACCACCGGGCAGGCTGCCGTCGCCGGCCTTCTCGAAGGTGGTGGAAAGATGGATCGCGGAAGTTACGTCGCGAGCCGCCTCCGCCCTGCGTCCGGCATGGACGGCCTTGGTCTCGATCTTCATAAGCAGTTCAGGTTACATCAATGAACTGCGCTTGTCGCCTGCGTTGGCGCGAAGCGTTTGATCTAAGCGCCGACACTGAGCGCATCTTTACTGGGCTTGGCCATGCCGAGCAGGATCTGGAACAGCAACAGCCAGCGCTTCAAATTCACGGTGATCAGGAAATTTTCTTTGGCGTGCTCGCGGCCGTTCTTTCCCAATTGCGTGGCAAATTCCGGATGCGTCAACAAATAGCGGATCTGATAAGCGCAGCCTTCCACGGAGTGCACCAGCACGCCCGTGAGTTTGTGGATGATTTGCGTCGGAATGCCGCCGACGGCGCCGGCAACCACGGGCTTCTGCTTCCACAGACCTTCGGTCACGGTCAGCCCAAAGCCTTCTTTGAGCGACTTCTGAATGATGACGGTGGAAGCACGCTGCAGTGCATTGATCTCGAGTCCGGACCATGGAGGCAAGTTGAGGATGATCACGTCAGGATCATCGCCGGCCGCTTCCATGACTTCCTGCAGAACCACTGCGCCTTCCGGATCGTCGGTGGCGCCGCCGCCGGCAAGTACGAGCTGGCAGTCCACATATTTCTTCACCAGCTTGTAGGACTCAATCACGCCCACAGGGTCCTTCAGCCGGTCGAAACGGGAAATCTGGGTAAGGATTGGGCGCGAGCGGTCGATTCCGAAGTCGTCGCAAACTTTGTCGATGTAGGTTTCGTCCAGCTCACGGTTCTTTTCCGAAAGCGGATCAATCGAAGGATAAAAAAGGTATTGCGGGATGGCGAGCCGCCGTGTGAAAGCCGGCGCGGAGAAAATCGCCGCGTCATACTGATCGACCATGGGCAGCAGAAAGTCCCAAACGCCCTGATGAGGATTGGAGAGGTCGATGTGACAGCGCCAAATCCAGCGTCCGCGAGTCTCGGCTTTGGAGCGGATCAGGCCGACGGGTTGCGGATCGTGGATCACGAACAGATCTTCAGGAAATTGCATTCTCTGGCGGTTTTGCTCGTTGTAGGCCATGAAGATGTCCTGGATCTGCTTGGTCAGGTTGTAATCGCCGCCGTGGAGAGCGTTATGGAAGCCCTTGGTGACCTCGAAAAAATCGTTGCCGCCGGTGATGACCTCCCATTTTGTGGGGATCTCCAGCTCATTCAGCAGCGGAATCAGGCGATTCAGGATCTCAGCCACGCCGCCTCCGACCGCGGTGGAGTTGACCATCTTCACGGTCTTGCCTTGCAGGTGACGGGCCAGGAAACGGATTTCGTCGAGCTCGGGCCGGCCGATGATGGCAGCGTAGTCTTCAAGCCGAGGAGGCGCCGGCGGCGGGGGCGGCTCCGTCTTGATGCGTGGATGTTTGCGCCGCTCGATGAAGTGAGCCGGAAGGTCTGTCTGGCGGAAGCGGCGCTCTTTGACACGCTGGCCGCCATCCTCGGGAGGCGCTACCGTCTCCGGTGCTTTCTCCGGCTTCGCCGGGTTCACTTCTATTGTCTTGTCCTGGGTTACCGCCTTCTGCTCGCGGTCTTTCTCTTTCATCTTTGTCTCCGCCGTAGTTTCAGCCTCTGCCTCTCAGGCGCGGGCGATCTCGGTCTCAATCACCTTGAGAATGCCTCGGCGCACGCCTTCCAGAGTCGAGGTGTAGATGTCGATCCGTTTCAAGCGGTCCGCAGCCGGTCCCAAATCCAGCTCCGTTTCCAGCCAGACAGAAAAATCGTTGTTGTCAAGTTTCAGACGCAGCCGCGCGTCAATGAAATGGTAATAGATGCTGTGGATGCTGACCCGGCGGAGCCCGTCTGCAAATTCCTCAATATTGCGCGCAACATATGGAGTCGGCACGACCACGATATCCGCAGCCATAAGATAGAACGGTTCCATTGCAGGACGCGATGCCGCTCGCGGGTTCTTTTGCAGGTAACTTTCGATGATATGAATGATGCGTTCCCGTAATGTGGCGATCGACGTAAACTCGCGGACGTCGATTGCCGCCAGGCGCTCCGCCAGTTCAACTTCGTTACAGGCAGCAAAGGCCCAGTGGGAAAAGTCATTGGAAAAGCCTTCGCGAATGAAATGGTGCTCTTCCAAAGTTTGAAACGTGTGCTGGAAGATGGAGGCTTCCGGACACTGGCGGATCGCTTCCAGCAATTCCTGGAGATTGTTGGCGCGGAATCTGCCGATGCGCAGGAGGTGCGCTGCCGAATTGAAATAAAACGGCGAGCGCGCCCAACGCTCGCGAGTGGCGGGGAACTGCGGTGCGGTGGCCATGACGCCTCCTCGGCCGGTCCTTAGTAGTCTAGCCTGAATTTTTTAGGATGCCCGCTCGTCCAGCTTCGTTGTGTCTGAACGGGTTCCGGCCAGACCCGCTGCCGAAGTCAGTGGTGATGGATCCCCGAAGTCGGAGGCGCGAACAACAGGGAGAATGCCAGGCCTACCAGCAGCATCCATCCCAGGTTGGCGCGCGCTGCGTCGCTGGAGACACGCACGCTTCCAAAAGGAGCGAACAAGAAAGCCGCAAAGATAAGAGCGGCGATGACAGTTCCCAGAACTCCCGCGCGCATGCCAAAAATCGAAGCTATGGCCAGCAGAATTGCGATAAAAACCAGCGGGATCGTTGCCCCCCAGGGCCGCCCGGCGCCGACCACGCATGCTACTGCCGCTGCCAGCCCGCTCGCTACCGCCCCTATCAAGGTATTGCATCGCAGCCTCGCAACCGCAGGTTTGCTTGTTCCTTCTCCACCCATCACTGATTCGTTACCAGAAATAGCATCGCAGAATGCAGGGTTGCTGTGGGAAAAATCGAAAGTTGCGACCGATTGGCGGCCTTGCATGCGTCGCTGAGCGCCATCCGAATCCAGCAGCTACTCTGGATTTCTGTGGCAGCCATGCATCTGAATCAGTAAGGTTATTCCCGGGCCCAGCACGGTACGGACCTGTATGCACAACGCCGATCCATTCCTTTTTCAGCTCTTTTTTATTTTTGTCTGGGCCAAGCTCTTCGGAGAGGTTTTCGAACGGCTGCATCTGCCCGCGGTGCTGGGAGAGATTCTCGCCGGGGTAATCGTTGGCCCATATGGAGCACGGCTGGTTGTTCCAGAAGGCTCGATCTTTGCCATCGCACAGATCGGGGCAATCTTTCTGTTGTTTACTGTGGGACTGCAGACCCATCCGAAAGATCTGCTCAGCGTCGGCCGGACTTCACTTTACGTGGCTCTGGCGGGAATCACGGTCCCGTTCGTGACCGGGTTCGGTTACATGATTCTGCGCGGCGATCCGGCGCATGAAGCTACTTTTGTCGGTGCCGCCATGGTAGCCACCAGCGTCGGCATCACTGCCCGCATCCTGGGCGACATGCATCTGCTCCAGACGCTGCCCGCCCGCATCATCCTGGGCGCTGCCGTCTTCGATGACATTCTGGGAATGATCGTGTTGGCAGCGGTGGTTGGATTTGTATCGTCTTCGGGTACGGCGTGGATCCAGCTGCTGGTTACGGCGATTGAAGCTGTTGGCTTTGCCCTGGTGATGCTGCTTTATGCTCCTCGGGTGGTGCGCCGCATGGAGCCCGGCCTGGAACGGATGTCCACGCAGGACGCTCCGCTGATCATCGCCCTGGCAATCTGCCTGGGGCTTTCCTATGCGGCTACGAAGATCGGCATGGCGGCGATCATCGGCGCATTTTTCTCCGGGCTGGCATTTGCCGAATACTCGCCGCGATGGAATCTGCGCTCACGGGCCTTCGCCCTGAACGAATTCCTCGCTCCATTCTTCTTCTTTACCATGGGAGCGCGTTTGAATCTTGCGGTCTTCGATCGCAAGCTGATCATTTCAGCGATCGTCATTTCGGCGCTCGCGTTCCTTTCCAAGCTTGTGGGATGTGGGCTGCCGGTACTCCGCTCAGGCTGGCAAATGTCGTTGAAAGTGGGAGTAGGGATGGTGCCGCGCGGCGAAGTCGGCTTGATCGTCGCTCTGGTGGGCTTGCAGATGAACGTAATTTCCGAGCCGGCCTACGCCCTGGTGGTCTGCCTCACGGCCGCCACCACCCTGGTGGCTCCTCCTATTATGAAGGTCGTGTTCCGAGACGAACTCAGCCCTGAGCCGGAGTTCGTGGAACGGCGACGCGGCGCAATGTAGGTGGCCCGGCGGCTGCGCGCGTACCCGGTATAATTCGCATTTACTTTCCTTCCAGGAGTTGAACAAGATGGCTGGAGTGGCAGGCCGGGTGGCGCTGGTCACCGGCGCTTCGCAGGGAATTGGGCGTGCCTGCGCTCTCGCGCTGGCAGAAGGCGGCGCCACCGTCGCATTAGGTGCGCGCAACGAGGAAAAACTAGCGGCTGTTGCCAGGGAAATCGAAGCTAAAAACGGCCAGGCTGCAACGTTCGTGATGGATGTTGCGCAGGAAGAGCAGGTCAAAACCGCATTCAAGGCCGCACAAGAGCGGTTCGGCAAGATCGATATCCTGGTCAACAATGCAGGCATCACCCGTGACACGCTGTTGATGCGAATGAAGAAGTCAGACTGGGATTCAGTCATTCAGACAAACATGGGGGGCGCGTTTTTCTGTACGCAGGCGGTCATAACGTCGATGATCCGGCAGCGCTGGGGACGGATCATCAACATCAGCAGCATCTTCGGACAGACCGGCCAGGCGGGCCAGGCAAACTACGCTGCGTCGAAAGCCGGACTGATCGGCTTTACCATGGCGATGGCGCGGGAAGTGGCTTCGCGCGGAATTACAGTCAACGCTGTTGCGCCCGGTTACATCGAGACCGCGATGACCGAGGGGCTCTCTAAGGATTTGAAATCGAAGGTCAACGAAATGATCCCCCTAGGGCGCGCGGGTACCGATGCCGAAGTTGCCTACGCGGTAAAGTTTCTTGCCTCCGAGGAAGCTTCCTATATCACCGGGCATGTGCTCAAAGTCAATGGAGGCATGTTGATGGGATAGTAAACAGAGTCAAGCGCCGTCGCTGCTCTGACGTCCCTGAAGGTCCTTTGCCATCGCAATAGCATGCTGTCGATTGTCCAAGCCGAAACTGCCGAACAGATTGCAATCGTTCGGGAAATGATGCTGGAGTATGCGGCGTGGCTGAATTTCGATCTGTGCTTTCAGGGATTTGACGAAGAGCTGCGGACTTTGCCTGGTAAATATGCTCCTCCGCAGGGCCGTCTGCTGCTGGCGTATCTTGAAAAGCGGCCTGCAGGAATGGTGGCGTTACGTCCCATGGCGCAAGTTGGCGTATGCGAGATGAAGAGGCTCTATGTAAAGCAGGATTTTCGCGGTCAATCTCTAGGTAGAAACCTGGCCGCAGCTATCATTCGGGAGGCCGCCGAAGCAGGTTACACACGGATGAGACTGGATACAGTGCCGGGAAAGATGGACTCGCAATCCGGCTATATCTTGATCTTGGATTTCAACCCGTTGCCCCTTATTATGAAACGCCAGTCCGCGGGACCCTCTTTTTCGAACTGACGATTCGTGAGACGGTAAGCAATTCGTCTTAAAACCAACAGAAAGTTTTTGCTTGTCCGGCGGTGAAATTATGAGATGTTGGCCCGGCGGTACCGCGAATGCAGCTATTGCCTCATTGGTAAATGGCTGATTCTTCAGGACCGCAGCGCGCAGCAACGAGATGAAACTCGAGCATCGAAGTGGAAGGCATTGCGTGAAAAGAATTAGTGCATTTTTTCTGGAAAATTGTGCTTGCACAAACCTTCTACTCTGATTACTATTCCCGCACCCCCAATAAGTTGGCTACCCAAGAGTCAGCTCCAAAATGAACATCGGCGAGACGATCAGGAACTACCGGCTGCAAAAGGGCATGTCACAGGGTGACATCGAAAAACGCACTGGGCTATTGCGCTGCTATCTCTCGCGTGTGGAAAACGGACACACCATCCCTTCTCTGGATACCCTGGCAAAGATCGCGAACGCAATGGACGTTCCGCTGGGACACTTCTTTGCAGATCATCGCAATGGAAGCAGCAAAACCCTGCCGCATTTGACCGAAGATGAGGTGCGATTCCTCAGCCAGATCCGGCGTTACTCCGCCAACCTGAATGACAGCGATCGCAAGCTGGTGCTGGCCATGGTCAAGAAGATGGCCACGACTTCGGGAAGATAGAGACACTCCACTCGGCTGAATCGGCAGGCGCGAAGGGTTCGCGCTTACGCTGCCTTGCTCGCTTCGCTCAAGGCAAGAACCGCAAGTTCCAGACGGTCGCGCGCGCCGGTCTTGGTAAAAATGCTCTGCAGATGGCGCTTGACCGTGTTCTCGCTGATGGAAAGAGCGCTGCCAATATCGCGATTCTTCATCCCTCTTGCGACAAAGTAGGCGATCTGGCGTTCGCGTTCGGAGAGGCGAGCCAGGCTGTTGGCCGTGGCCTTGGATTCGGCAGTCATGGTACTGAGCACCTGTTGAGCGAGCTCGTCAGAAAAGGCCAGCTCGCCGTTGGCGACGGTGCGGATGGCGACGAAGAGTTTTCCCGGCCCGTCGCTTTTGAGCACGAGCCCCCGGGCGCCGAGTTTCACAGCCTGGGCATAATCGAGTTCGTTATCGGAGCCCGTAAGGACGACAGTTGCCACGCGGCTGCCTGCGCGATCCAGGGTACGCAAGACATCGAAGCCATCTCCCATAGGCATGAACAGATCCAGGACGAGTACGTCCGGATGCAGCTCCTGCACCAGCGCCAACGCTTCCTGGCCATTGGCCGCGCCACCCTCTACGGAAAAGTCTTCTTCGCTTCCCAGCAGTGCGGCCAGCGATTCGCGCAAAACTGCATGGTCGTCTGCCACTACAATGCGGATTGGGCTTTTGAGCACACTCTTGCCTGGCATAACGGTTTCTTAGATGCAATCCAAAGCACAATGATCTGCCTGCAACTTTCGGATTCCTTCTTCCCCGGTGTTCTGTGGTATAGTCCGCCAAAATCCCTTTGTCCCGCCATCTGGCGACGGAGCTTCTGGCCTTGACCATCGACGAAGAGCTGTCTGTATTGGAAGACCACCTGCGCCGGCTGAAGGTGGAATACGACATCTTCTTTGGAGGAGGATCGAAGAAGCCGCCTTCCGAAATCGAGTGGAAGGTCAGAAACCTGATGAAAAAGTTCTCCGATGGCGGCCGGATGAACTACGCTCAGCGCTTCCGCTACAGCACCCTCCAGCAGCGATACGCGCTCTTCAATGCGCTGTGGCAGCAAAAATTGCAGATTAAAGAAGAAGGATACCGTCGCCCCCAGGACGCGATTTTAGGCATTCAGGGCCTGCGTGACGAACAGCAGCATGAGGCGGAGAAGGCCCTGGGACACAAGTCTGCTGCATCTCGCGGCGATGCAGCCTTCAACATCGCCGACCCTGACTCTGAACGCGACAAGGTTGAAGCTCTTTTTCGAGCCCTCTCCGAAGCACGCCAGAAGACCGGGGAGAAAAGCACGGCCAATCTGGAATCGTTCAAGAAGTTCCTGCGACAGAAGACCACGCAGCTGCACAAACAGTATGGCTGCCAGGCGGTCGAATATTCCGTGGATGTACAAAAGGGGCAGGTGAAACTGAAAGCCAGACCAAAGACCTGAGACCTGATCCCGTTCCGCGCTTTGCAAGCCCCGCTTCCCGCTGATAACTTATTCCTTCGCTCATCCACCTTTTCCGAGGAAACAAGTGCCCAAGATCAAGCGCGCCATTCTGAGCGTCACCGACAAGACAGGGATTGCGGAGTTTGCCCGCAAGCTCAGCGGGTTGAACGTTGAGCTCGTCTCCACTGGAGGGACGGCCAAGCTGCTGCGCGAAGCCGGCGTCACGGTGAAGGACATTTCCGAACTCACCGGCTTTCCCGAGATGATGGATGGGCGGGTCAAGACCCTCCATCCTCGTGTGCACGGCGGAATCCTGCACGTTCGCGAAAACCCGGAGCACGTGGCCGCAGCCCGGGAGCACGGCATTGAGCCGATTGACATGGTGGTAGTCAATCTGTACGCCTTCGAAAAAACAGCCGCTAAACCGGGCGTGAATTTCGACGAATTGATCGAAAACATAGATATTGGCGGGCCTTCCATGGTCCGATCCGCGGCCAAGAATTTCCGCGATGTGGCGATTGTGACCTCGCCCCAGGACTATGGGCCTATCGCCACGGAAATGGCGGGATCAGGAGGGGAGTTGAGCCTTACGACGCGCTGGCGGCTGGCGCAAAAAGCGTTCTCCGTAACAGCTGCGTATGACAGCGCGATCGCTGCGACTTTGAGCGGAATCCCGCTTGATAGCGCGGGTCAATTCCATCTTCCGCAGGCAGACTCGGGTTTCCCCGCAAGTTTCGAGCTGTCATTGCGCAAAGTCATGGACCTGCGCTATGGCGAGAATCCTCACCAGCGGGCGGCAATGTATTCCGATGGCTCAAGCACCGGAATTGCCAACAGCCGACAGCTGCAGGGAAAAGAGCTTTCTTACAACAACATCGTCGATCTGCAGGCCGCCTGGGATTTGGCACAGGATTTTGATGAGACGGTCTGCGCGATCATCAAGCACACCAATCCTTGCGGCACAGCCACCGGTGCGACCCTGCGCGAGGCGTATGTCCGCGCTTTCGAAGCTGACCCGGTTTCAGCATACGGCGGCGTGATTGGCGTCAATCGCGTCATCGACATTGCCGCGGCTGAGGAGATGGCAAAGCTGTTCGTCGAAGCGATCGCCGCCCCCGGATTTGAACCCGGAGCGCTGGAGCGATTTTCAGCAAGAAGGAACCTGCGCCTGGTGGAAGTCCGCCACGGGGAGCCGAAGTATGCGATGAAACATGTTTCCGGCGGCATGCTGGTGCAGGATCAGGACGCGCATCGCCTGAACCCGGCCGAACTCAAGGTTGCAACGACACGTAAGCCCAGCGATCAGGAAATGGGAGCGCTGCTCTTTGCCTGGAAGGTCTGCAAACACGTGAAATCGAATGCGATCGTGTACGCAAGAGCGGGGCAGACCGTCGGCGTCGGCGCGGGCCAAATGTCGCGCGTGGATTCGTGCAAGATTGGGGCCATGAAAGCGATCCTACCTGTACAAGGCACAGTGGCTGCTTCGGATGCCTTCTTTCCTTTCCCGGATGGGGTGGAAGAGATCGCAAAGGCTGGAGCGACGGCGATTATTCAGCCAGGCGGCTCGGTGCGCGATGCGGAAGTGATTGAGGCTGCAAACCGGCTCGGCCTGGCTATGGTGCTGACCGGAGTACGTCACTTCCGTCACTAAATTAAGAATTGTTATTCACGGAAAAAAGCTGAAGACCCGGGCTAAAATGAGGATGAACAAAAGGTTAACCGCCTGGCCCGTGTTCTCGGCATCAAAAAGATTGGGGTAGTTCTCGGTTCGTTTATGAATTTCATCAAGATCCGCTATGTCCTTCTTGGTTCTGTGCTGTCGTCCCTGACTCTGGTTGCACAACAAAAAGCTCCCGCAGCGCAGCCTGCAGCACCACAAGCCCAAACCAATGCCAGCCAGCCTGAGGCCAAGAAGCCCGATCGCGCTGCTGCCTACTATCACTTCGCCCTGGCGCACATGTATGAAGAGATGATCGCCATGTATGGGCGCTCTGAGTATGCCACCAAGGCGATCGAAGAATACAAGCTCGCGATTGAGAATGACCCCTCGTCAGAGTTCCTCAATTCCGGACTGGCAGAACTTTATGCCCGCACCGGGCGGATCCGCGATGCTGTACTCGAAGCTCAGGATCTCCTGAAGCGCGATCCCAACAATCTGGAAGCGCACAAGTTGCTGGGCCGGATCTACCGCCGGTCACTCGGCGACTCGATGCCTTCCGAAGAAGTGCTGAAGCTCGCCATCGAGCAATACGAGGCCATCGTCAGGATCGAACCTAAAAATCCCGATGACCACCTGCTTCTGGGGCAGCTCTACATTCTCAGCAAGGACATGGTGAAGGCGGAAAAGGAATTGAAGACCGCCGTACAGTTGGATCCAGGCTCGGAAGAAGCGGTCACGAATCTGGCGTATCTCTATAACGAAGAAGGCGACTTCAAGCGGGCGATCGATCTTCTGAACAACATCCCGGAGGCGCAGCGAACCTCCAAGATTTATGCCGCGCTCGGCGCCACCTACGAGCAGCATAAGGATTATAAGAATGCGATTGCTGCCTTCAACAAGGCCATTCAGCTCGACAAAGAGAATCTGGATGCAATGCGAGGGCTTGCGCAGAACCTGGTCAATGATAACCAGGTGGAAGCTGCTTTAAATGAATACAAAGCCATTCAGGATGCAGATCCCCAGGATGCTCAGTCAGCCTTACGTATTGCCGAGATCTATCGTCACATGGGAAAGCTCGACCTGGCGATGGACAGCCTCAAAAAAGCCGAAGCGCTGATGCAGGACTCGCTGGAGATCACCTATAACGAGGCGTTGATCCTGGAAGCCCAGGGCAAATTCGACAACGCGGCTGAACTGCTTCAAAAACTGGTGGCAAGCAGCACGCCGCAAAAGGGAGCGAACGATTCTGCCGGAGAACGCAACAATCGTGCCTTGTTCCTCGAGCGGCTCGGCAACGTGTACCGCGAGGAGGGCCGGCCGCTGCTTGCTGTTGAAACCTTCCGCAAGATGGTCGAATTAGGCGGAGACGAAGCCTCTCGCGGCTACCAGGAGATCATCGACAGCTATCGCGAGCAGAAGCAGTGGGCAGATGCTACGCGCGTGGCCCAGGAAGCAGTCAGCAAGCTGCCCAATGACAAAACTCTGAAGCTGGCGCTCGCCCAGCAGCTGGCGGATACGGGCAAAGCGGACGAGGGCATTCATATGGTCCAGGGTTTGATGAAGAACTCGCCCGACGACCGCGACACGCTCATTGGGTTGTCTCAGATTTATGCCCGTCTGAGGCGCTGGAAGGATGCTGAGGACACACTGGTGAAGGCCGATAAATACTCCAGCAAGCCGGAGGAAAAGGAATACATCCAGTTCCTGCAGGGCTCGATGTTTGAACGGCAGAAGAAATACGATCAGGCGGAGCAGTCGTTCCGCCAGGTCCTGCAGATCGATCCCAACAACAGCATGACGTTGAACTATCTCGGCTACATGATGGCCGATCACAACACTCATCTCGAAGAAGCGCTCTCGCTCATCAAAAAGGCTATTTCGTTGGATCCGCAGAATGGCGCCTATATCGATTCTCTGGGCTGGGCTTATTTCAAGCTGGGTAAGTACGACGAGGCCGAGGAGGCCCTGCGCAAAGCGGCCGACAAGACGCCCAACGATGCCACCATTCAGGATCATCTGGGCGAGCTTTATTCGAAAACCGGAAGATTTAAACTGGCGGCTACTCACTGGGAACGAGCGCTGAATGAGTGGAACAAATCCGTTGCCGGCGACGTTGACCCGCAGGACGTGTCGCGCGTTACCAAGAAGCTGGAGAGTACACGAGTCAAGCTGGCCCAGCAAAGCAGCAAGCAATAAGTAATTTCAAATTTGAAACTGAAAATTTAGAATTTCGGCATGCTTGCTCCCTATGCGTTGCGGGCAGAAGAAAGCCGCGGGCGTCGGTATCCCGAGCCGAGCCATCCTTATCGCAACGACTTCCAGCGGGATCGCGATCGCGTCGTTCATTCACGGGCGTTTCGCCGGCTTGAAAACAAAACGCAGGTCTTCACTCGCCGTTATTCTGACCACTTCCGCAACCGGCTGACCCACACAATTGAGGTTTCACAGATCTCACGCACAATTGCCGCTGAACTGGCGTTGAATGAGGACCTGGTCGAGGCCCTGGCTCTGGTTCATGACGTGGGCCATCCCCCATTCGGTCATGCTGGCGAACGGACCCTCGATCTCATCATGCGCGAGCACGGGGGACGTTTTGACCATAATCTGCACGCCCTGCGCATCGTAGAGCAGTTTGAGCAGCGCTACGCCGATTTCCCGGGATTGAACCTGACA
>Ga0126371_10004249_pt1 | contig 12617 bp, 9 predicted proteins | sample PanSoiMetaPlot_4_FD_110145 | JGI IMG/M metagenome (GOLD analysis project Ga0126371, IMG submission 110145) | Tropical forest soil microbial communities from Panama - MetaG Plot_4 | ecosystem: Environmental > Terrestrial > Soil > Tropical forest > Bulk soil | place: Panama | collected 2016-02-17
GACGGTGTATCCCTTGCCCACTCCGCCGGGGTCGATCTCCACTCCTGCGCGATCGAAGCGAACGGTTTGATGGCGTGCATCGAGTTGAACGTGCTGGTATCCGACGAGTTCGAGCGCGTCGCGGATCTCATCGGGAGATGGAACATGGCGAGTCCCCCCAAAAAAAACCCAGGCTCGCATGAGCGGGCCGACGGTGAGATCGAAGATTCCTTCGCTGGCGCGGCTATATGCAAGGCAATCGGAGAGGAGTTGGAAGAGTTCCGGCGACACTTTGACCGGATGCGCTGCCGCCTCGCGATTGACACGACTCCACTCGCTCGCGCGCTTGTAATTTGAGAGCAGTTCATCCAGACGATGCGCTTCATCAAATGCGGCGTCGATCGCCTGGTTCATCGATGCCTGATCGGAGCCATAGAGAATGACGGAGAACGTTGCGCCCATGGCGTCCGTGTTTCTCTCCACTCGCTGCGCTCCGGCTGGCGTGACCAGCAGGAGCGCTGCGAAAAGAGCGAGAGACAGGCGCATCAAGATTGAGCCTTCGGCATCTGATTCTTCCAGAAGGCTTCGTACTCGAACATAGCCTCCTTAATGGGCACGCCACGGACTTCGATCTTCGTCAGATCGGCGGAACCGATTCCAGCGGCCTCGGCAAGAAGCGCCATGTTGTCGGCGTACTGGAACGATTCATCGGTGGGCGTTAACTGATCCGGAGGATGATCCTTGGGATTCTTGTACACGCGATATGGAGCCTCGTGCCGGCCCGCGCGAGGGTTATAACCCATACAGGCCGCAGCAACGGCGTCGGTGTTCACGCAGTTCTTGCCGACGATGAGAATTCCCGGATGAACAGGCTTGGAACCCAGAACCCACGGGCCCTCACCACCAACCATCGAGACGATGCCGTCGGCAATGGCGAGATCCACCGGGCGAGCACCGAGAATATCGACGAGAACTCGAGGCAGCCGCCATCCTTCGTAACGGGTTGTTTTCGCATCGAGTTCGACGGGAGCGCCGGAGGGCGATTGCTTATACCCGTAGTGAAAGACCTGCTCGCGGTTTTCGTAGATGCCGAGTGGCGTGATGCCGAACAGGTTCTTGATGCAGATGGTAAGGCCCATTTCTTCGTGGTTCTTCATCTTGCCCATGCTGACAAAGAAATCGCAGTCCTCATAGGAGTGGTTCATCTGGAAAGCCGGGAAGACGTACGGTGTGCTCTTCACTTTCAGTAGCGAGAACTGCTTGGGCCCGGGCTTGTCGGTATCTTCGAACTCGACAATCGGCGCAGCATTGCGGATGGCGTTGACGTCCCATCCGCCCTGAAGCAGTTTGTCTTCGAGCTTGTAGCCGCGTTTGCGGCTCTCGCAGCCTTCCAAAATGCGGACGCGCTTGGCGCCCAGTGCGCCGAATGCGGCGACTGCAGAGCCTACGACACGCGGATGCACCCAGTGCGTGTCGCCCGAAGTGTATCCGGGGAAACGGCCATCCCCCGTAAGATTGACCTTGATGCCGACGGTTTTTCCTTTGACATGGTTGTCGATCCCGCCGATCTGGTCAAACATCTTGCGGAATTGCGCGGTCAAGTCTTCATCGTAGTTGTGGACTTTGGCGACGGACACTGGTTCTGCCGGAGCCGCCGTTACACTTCGTGCGTCTTCTGTGGAGCGAACTGGAGTCGGTCGCGCTGCGGCATTGGGAACCGCCATTGCACCTGCAGCGAGACCAGACATTGCCAGCCAATCGCGCCGCGTCAGCCCTTTACACATGGTGTTGCCTCCTTTATTCGATCGAAACGGCTGCCCATAACGAAAGCTTTGGAATCGTAATTTCGGTTCGCCCCTCGTTCGCTCGCAGGGCGAGATCGATCGCCGCCCCATCTGGAGTTTCCAAGCGAGCCGTGCGGAATCCTCCAGCGACACGAAGAGTGATGGCCTCAACCGGATGGTCGAAGTAGTTGACCAACTGCACCAGCAGCGGCTGTCCGGGAGCACCTCCAGTGGTCACGGTCATTACCGACGGCACGTTGAAGGGAACCACGCCGAGGTCGTCGTCCGAGAGAAGTTCCTTGAGGTCGTGCGCCACGGATTCGGGATCCGGATCTTTGTAGACAAACAAGCTGCCTTTGCCAGTAGGCAGTTCGGCGTATGGCTCGGTCTTCGGAGCGTTGCCCCAGCTTGGCCCGGCGATCACGACTCCGCCGTTCTCGGCAAACTCCTGGAGCACTTTGTGTTCCGCCACGGACGGCGGGTCGAGTTCGGTGGCCACGATAGCGCGGAATTTCGCGAGCGCAGGCGCGCCGAGTTCGGAACGCAACACAATGCGATACGGCATCTGACGCCGCGCCGCGAGCCTCAGGTACTCGTCGGCGAGATCGGCTTGTGTGCTCGCTGGGTCGAGGACAATGCCAACATTTCCATAGGGTGAAAGTGTGCGCCATGCGGAGTGACTCTCGGCAAATTTCAAGCAGGCTGAAAGATGGTGCCACGTTTCGAGTGCGGAAGCGTCGCGGGCACGCAGCTTGGAGCGAACCGTATCGTCGAGAGCGATGATCCAACGGCCTCCGGCTGCGGCCGCATCGGCTACGGCACGCGCGTAATCCATGGCCGATGCATTCTCGAGCCGGCTGCTGATCCACACCGGACGACTCGGCGATGAGACGGCGAACGAGCGCACGAGCCAGATGTTCGACTCGATCCAGGGCTGGCTTGAGGGTGCGCCGCGAATGCCCATTTCGGAGAGATTGCGACCGCTGGGAGCAACGCCGGTGACAGCGGTGATTGGTGCAGGCCTCGATCGTGCCGACGAAGCGTCGTTCGAGATCTCGATAACCAACATGGAGCCAGCTGCCTTGCGCAGGGCAGCAGGAAATTCCTGAGTGAAGTCGCCATCAAGCACCAGCCCATCGAGAGAGGCTTGCGTAGCGGCTGCGGCGATTTTCGATGCATCGCCTTCCGCGTAGACCAATCCCAGCACCGCCAAGCCTCGCTTGTGTGCCGCCTCCGTATAGACCTTCACGAGTTGCTGCTGCGTTGTCTCGACACTTGCATCGACGGACGCACTCCAGCTAACCAACAGGCAGTTCACGGACGAGTCTTCGAGAAGGTCGAGCGTGACGGGTTCGTACCATCGCGCCAGGGCATCGCGGCCAGCGGCATCGGCAGGGAGCGTTTTCGCGTGAGTTCTCCATGCGAGTTCCAACGGGCCACCGGTCCAGCGAATCGGAATCCATGCCTCCGGAGGCACGGAGGCGGAAGCACCGAGCGTGCACGACAGCAGGAAGAGCCCCGTCACATAAGAAAGACGGGAGATGGCGCGTCTAGATGAAGAGATTGAAGCTAAGGCTAAGGCGACATCGAAAACATGGTCGGCCCAAGATCTTAGACGGGTCCAACTCCTACACGCTAGGGTGACAACTATGCGGGTCGCAACCGATTCGCCGTAGATGGCAGAGTCCGACCGCGGCAAGGTGTTCTCCTTGAAGACCAATCCTCAGACACATCATCTCTACGCGACCGTCTCCGAAGAATCTGTGATTGGAATCACGACTGCGCCTATCATTTTGTGCGCACGCTCTCCCCATGTTCTCAAGAACATCCTCAATGCGTGGATGCCCATCATACGCAGTGAACACGTGCGGCGCTGAGGCGATATGGTTGGGATGCACAAAGGGCAAATTCTGGCGTGTGCGCTCGCGGCTAAGGCAGTGAGACGCATGCTTCCAAACGGGTCAGCAGTTGCGGAGGCATCCAAGACCATACAGGGGCGACCGAAAAGCCCTGTGGAGATAACGGATTAGCTCGTCAGACAATGCGTCACACATGAAAGCTCGACCCATCTGCACAAAAGTCGAAAGGAAATCCTGAGAAATTGGGCTGGATTTGGAGTTGCAGGGCAAACCGTGAGATTGGCTCGACCCATTGCAACCAAAAGAGGCTTTTGGTTGCGGGGGGATTTGAACCCCGCGACGCCCATTCCACATTCAGTCTGCGATGCCTTACGCGAGACAGTTCCTTCAGGGAGCGATCTTGAAAACCGTTCCGCAACCTACTATGGGAGGTCTTCCATAGGAGCAGATCGGATTGCCGCCGTTCGATGTCGTCCCATAGAGATTCCCAGCGGAGTCCCGGACCAGGCTCGCATTCGGAGTAGCGCCGTCCGTCTGGTCGAAGGCATGCAGAATCGTCAACTTGCTGGCGATTCCGATCTTATAGACCGTTCCGCAGCCCGGCGCGAGTAATGAGTTATCGCCGCACAACGCATTCCCACCGTAGACAGTCACTCCATAAGCGTTTCCCGCTGGGTCGGCAATCAGCCCGCCGACGGGACTCGCGCCGTCGGGCGCTCCAGTGAACGTGTGCAACACGGTCAGTTTGCCGGAAGTGTCCAACTTGAAAATCGTACCGCAGCCGAAGTTCATCGGATCGCAGGCTATCGCTCCGTAGGCGGCAGCGCCGTAGAGATTGCCGGCAGAATCAAGCAGGAGCTTGCCCTCGGGGTTCGCTCCATCGACGCCACCAGTGAAGTTGTACAAGACGGTCATCTTGCCAGATGGGGAAATCCTGAAGATGGTGCCGCATCCTCCGCCCGCTCCGAGACCCGAACAGTTGCTTCCACCGAAGAAAGTCGTGCCGTAGACATTCCCGCTAGAATCCAACGCAAGGCCCGCGTCCGGGTACGAACCGTCTCCGGGTCCTCCAACGAATCGGTGAAGAATGGTTTCTTGTCCGGAGGGAGAAATCTTGAACACAACTCCACAAAAGCAGATGAAAGGGTCCGTGCCGCCATTCTCGGTCGTTCCATACAGATTCCCGGCGGCATCGCTCACAAGAGTGGCCAGATAAGGATATCTGCCGTCAGGACGATCAAGAAAGTTGTGGATGATCGTTACGGTTCCGGTCTGATCCACCTTGTAGACCGTTCCATCGTATGCGGAGCCCCCGAAATAGGTCGTCCCGTAGGCAGTTCCGCTCGGTGTAGGCAGAAGTCCCGAGTAGGGCTCTTTGCCGTCTGGGTTGTCGGTAAAAGCATGAAGAATGCTTCCCACTCCATTCTTAGTAACCTTGAATATCGTGCCGCAGCCGCCCGAACCATTGGTTTTGTCACAGGCGTATTTCCCACCCGAAACCGTTGTGCCGTACAAATTTCCTGCACGATCAAGGATCAAAGCGCCATTCGGCCCCGCTCCATCGGGAGCCCCGCCGAACGCATAGAGGGTACTGAAAGTTTGCGCTGATGCAAATGGTGCGAAGAAGGTTAGAGCTATCAATGTCGGCACGAGCGTTCGCGCTCGCAACTTTGTTCTTGATCTGAATTTCCTCTTTTGCGCCCCGTGGGACATGCGGCCTCCTCGATTCGATCCCGGGTGCGGCCTCGAAATGGCACGTATTTATATATCGTCTTTCCGCCTTTGGCAATGCGTGCCAGCATGAAGATGCTGTCGCTAACAGGCCTTTACACCTGACCGTTGGTTAATGAGCGATATCCCGATTTTTCGCCAATTGACCGCCAGCTTCATAGCTTCCGCGTAGCCGACAATCGCGGAAACATGTCGGGTCCATATTTTTCCGTAGTTTCTCCGACATCTCGAATCGACGGAAAATAAGGAGGGCCGTGTTCCCCCCCGAGACAGCCCTCCGTTTCCCACTGCTTACTGTTTACGGAGCGCCACTCCCGCCAAGTAGTTCCCAGGAACGGCCTGTGGTGCCATCGTGAAGGCTTGTGGGCCCGCCTTTACAACCTGAATGTCGAAGCCAAACCCACAGCCTGAGCCACAGCCGAGAGCAATAAATCCGCTGCCGTCAGCGTTGAACTGCTGAATCTGCGCACTCTGGCCGGAAAGGTTGATGTCTCCGCACCCTGCGGTGTGCTGCGTAGCAGAGGTCTGCGTCCCATTGCCAGTTGCGTCGAGCGTGAACGTGGTCTCCAGTGTGGTCGTCCCGCATCCGGTCACTCCAGACAGTGCCGCGACCCAAGTGCCTTTCATCTGGCTGATGCTGAATGGAGCATTTGTTTTCGATGCCTCTTGAGCTGTGCTGAGGATCACCGCCGCCAGCGTGACGATTAGCATTGCTGCGGCTCCAGTTGCAACTCTCTTGGTACTTTGCTTCATAACTTTCCTCCTAGTTTTGGATTTCATCTCGCCAGCCACAGAGGGGAAGGAAGTTGGGCGCTGGCTTGCCGGGACGGCCATGCCGCCCTACTGGATAAAACGTAAAATCCTGAAAACTTGGCTCACCATAGAAAAGATTCATTTCTTTGATCCGAAATCAGCGTAAAGCTTAAGAAAGACAAGATGCTTGGAGCATTGACTTTCGCGCCGATCCGGGGTACTTTCTACGCCACATCGGTTGCTATTGGGGGAGGGGCGTGGCACCGACGTCGCCGGACATTGTTTCGGAGCTACTCGTGCGATGGAACGCGGGAGACGTTTCCGCGAGAGAAGCCCTCGTTCCATTCGTTTACGACGAATTGCGGCGGATCGCTCGCCGCTGTCTTGCAGGTCAAGGACGCGATCACACCCTCCAACCAACCGCCTTGGTACATGAGGCGTATCTGCGTTTCGCCCGCCGCGATGCTGCGAACTATCGTGACCGGGTTCATTTCTTTGCGCTGGCGGCCCAGATCATGCGCCAGATTCTCATTGACCATGCCCGGAAGTCTGCTTCCGCGAAACGGGGAGCGAATGCCGTCACGCTCTCGCTGGACGAAGCGTTAGACCGTCCCGCCGAGGGTCCGAAACAGACCACCCTCGATCTGATCGCGTTAGATAACGCCATGAATCAATTGGCAAAGCTCGACGCGCGACAGTGCCGGATTGTGGAATTACGTTTTTTCGGGGGTCTCTCCATCGACGAAGCTGCGGAAATCGTTGAGATCTCACCTGCCACCGCGAAACGCGAGTGGGCCACCGCGCGCGTGTGGCTACACCGGATGATGAGTGAATCCGCCACGTTATGAATCCTGAACGCTGGCAAAAGGTGAAGGATGTGCTAGCGGAAGCGATGGAAGTAAACCCTGTCGACCGCGAAGCGTGTTTGGACAGACGATGTGCTGGGGATGCTTCTCTTCGCCGGGAAGTTCAGATCTTACTTGATCACGAAAGCGGTGCCGGTTCGCGCTTCCTGAACGAAACTGCTCTTTCGGAAGTCAGCGTGACTCTGCTCGCGGCTGAACAAGCACCCGTCATTGGCCGCCAGTTCGGAGCCTACAAAACGGTCAAGCAGATCGGCCTTGGAGGTATGGGCGAGGTTTATCGTGCGTACCGCGCCGACGATGAATATCGAAAAGAAGTCGCGCTGAAAGTGGTGCGGGGCGGCCAAGATTCAGAGTTTGTGGTTACTCGATTCAAGAAAGAACGGCAGATCCTGGCCGGTCTGGAACATCCCAACATCGCCCGGCTGCTCGATGGAGGCACATCCGAAGACGACACGCCGTACCTGGTGATGGAACTGGTCGATGGTCAGCCGATCACCGATTATTGCGACTCGAATGCGCTTTCCACTCATGACAGACTGAAGATCTTTATGGAAGTTTGTACCGCTGTGCAGTACGCGCATCAGCGGTTGATCATTCATCGCGACATCAAGCCCAGCAATATTCTTGTGACACAGGATGGCACGCCCAAGCTCCTGGATTTCGGCATAGCGAAGATTCTCGACACAGACGCTGGGTCCGCGAAGCCGGACCAAACGTTGACCATATTCCGGGCACTTACTCCTCAGTATGCAAGTCCAGAACAGGTAACGGGTGAGGCGATCACGACTGCAAGCGACGTTTATTCACTTGGCGCCGTCTTGTACGAGTTGCTGGCGGGAACAAGCCCGTATCCGAACACTACGAATTATCAAGACGCCGCGCGCATGGTCTGCGAATTCGAACCGTGCAAGCCCAGCACAGTCCCGCGGCTGAACGGAAAATCGACACTCGAATTGAAGTCCGGATTTTCAGCGAAGACGCTCAGCTTCGCGTCCGATCGACGCCGGAATGACTTGAAGGGCGACTTGGACAACATCGTCCTGATGGCGCTACGCAAGGAACCTCAGCGACGTTACGCCTCCGTTGAGCAGTTTGCAGAAGATATCCGAAGATACCTTGCAAACTTGCCGGTCATGGCCCGAAAGGATACAGCGAGTTACCGTGCTTCCAAGTTCGTCTTACGTCACAAAGTGGGCCTCGCGGCTGCGACAGCCGTCGTGCTTACCGTGGTAGCTGGATTTGTGATCACCGTACGCGAGGCGCGTATTGCGCAGCAACATTTCAACGATGTTCGCAGCCTCGCGAATTCGCTCATCTTCGACGTCCACGACTCGATCAAAGACCTCCCCGGTTCGACTCCGGCGAAAAAAATTATCGTGGATCGCGCACTTCGCTACCTGAATAACCTCGCCCAGCAGTCTGGGGGCGATGTTGGCCTGCAGAGGGAACTGGCGTCGGCGTATGAACGCCTCGGCTCGGTGCAAGGAGATTATTTGGAGAATAATCTCGGGGATGCTCAAGGCGCGCTTGAGAGTTACAAGAAGGCGCTGGAAATTCGCGAGCGGACCGACGCGGTCTCGAAAGACTGGAATGACCGTCTGGCGCTCGCGACCGGATATCGACTCGTAGCGCATCAACTGTGGGCCAACGGCGATCCCCGCGGTGCGAGGGAGCCGATCCAACGCGCGATTGCCATCTCCGAAGCGCTCAATCTGGCCCAGCCCGGCATCCGCAAGATTGTCGACGAAGTCGGTTTCGAGTACGAGGTATCTGGAAGAATCGGCTACCCCGGCGATCTCTCCGCCAAGCAGAAGATCCTCGCCGACTACCGCCGTGGCATGGACCTCGGCGAAATCGCCATCAAACTTGCGCCCGATGATATTCGCACTCTGCACAACTTAGCCATGGGTGCGGGCGACATCGGCAATATTCTAGAAGGTTTCGACGCGCGCGAGGCCCTCAAGTATTACCAGAGGGAAATGGAGATCGATTCTCAGATAACACAACGCTCCAACGATCTTCGCTATTGGCGCAGTCTAGCCATCGACTATGGATCGATCGCCAGTGTTTACGACGACCTCGGCGACTATTCGCGCGCGCTGGAGAATAACAAGAAAGACCTTGAAATTTATCAGAGTCTTCTAGCAAAGGACCCTAGTAATGCTCTACTGCGGCAGGGGCTTTCAATCACCTACATGAACACCGCGGCTTCGGCCGCGAGAGCGGGAGACATTTCAGTGGCTCTTGATGACTCCAGCCAGAGTCTGGAGATCATGCGAAAACTGGTGGCAAATGCTCCCGAAAAAGCATTTCAGCGCGGCATCTTTGCGGCGATGCTGGTTGTGCGTGGCACAATTCTGACGATCGCCAATCAGCCGGAGTCAGCGATTGCCGAGATTCAGCACGGCAGGTCGATTTATGAGTCCTTATACAAGGCGGGTGCCGGAGAACAGGTAAACGTGGCCGCAGCCGACGTGAAACTAGGAGAGGCTTGTTCCAAGGCAAGTCATGATGAGGTCGCGTCCGAATATTTTCGGCAAGCCCTGACCATCGCTGAACCCTTAATCCCCGCGAACCTCGACGCAATCTACGTCGCCGCAGACGCCCACTCCGGCCTTGGCGATCTCAGCGCCAGGAAAGCTCAGCGAGCAGGGCAATCTGCATCGCGCAGGTCGGACTGGGGTGAAGCACGCTCTCAATACCAAGAGAGCCTAAATGCCTGGCATCGGATTGAGCATCCTAACCACACGGCGCCAAATAGCTTCCAAGTTGGGGACCCCGCGATCGTCGCCAAACGGTTGAGGCTTGCCGAATCAACCTATTCGGCTAGTGCCAACTCCTCTACGCGCTTTGCAAAAGGTGGAGCTTCCGAACCTTAGAGCGTCAGGTTTCACGTTGTCGGGGTTTTTGGTTGCGCGCACTGGGGGCTACCGCAGTGACGACCCGAACATCCACATCCTGAAGCGAGCCAAGCCGAGTCCGCCAAGCTCCGATATAGCACTCTTTAATCAGAAGAAAATATTTTTCCTGATGGTAGAAGATTGGTATTGCGATTTTTCACCAACGCGACTATCTCGCCACACACTACAGGACAGGCTATCGTTTCCCCATTTGAGAGGGGTACCACGCTTATGGTTAAATACCGCCCATCTTCGCATCGGGGTGTGCCATGAAGATTGGTTTTTCGTTACCCAACATCGGGCCCATCGGCACCGTAGAAGCGGTCACCAAGGTCGCACAACGCGCCGAGGCTCTCGGCTACAGCAGCTTATGGACGATCGAGCGCTTGCTTTATCCAGTAAAGCTACAAACCCCCTATCCCGGAACGCCCGACGGATCCTTACCGGAAGTCTACAGGCACACACTTGATCCACTGGACTCGCTCACTTACGTCGCAGCTCATACCAGAAAGATCAGGCTGGGCACCAGCGTCCTCGACATGCCCTACTACAACCCGGTGATGCTGGCGCGCCGGTTGACAACGATCGATATCCTTTCCAATGGCCGACTGTGCGTTGGGCTGGGTCTGGGCTGGAATAAAGATGAGATGGACGCAACCGGTGCCGACATAACGAAGCGAGGGGCCTTGGCTGATGAATTTCTGCCATTGCTAAAAGCCATTTGGACCACGAATCCAGTTGAGTTTCACGGTAAATTTTTTAATGTGCCCAAGTCTTACATCGACGCCAAGCCCGTGCAGAAGCCGCATCCGCCGATTTACCTGGGCGCATTCGTCCCTGCTGCGCTCAAGCGCCTTGCAAGATTGGCCGACGGATGGAATCCGGTCTTCCTTCCCGTTCCCGCCATGGCGGAAATGTTCGGCAGCATCAAGCAAATGGCGAAGGAAGCGGGGCGCGATCCGTCCGCTATCTCCATGGTCGTTCATGCGGGCTTGGGGCTTACCGAACAACCATTAGGCAAGGACCGGGCGGTATTCTCCGGTTCACTTGAACAGATCAGTGACGATGTTAGGGCTTGCGCGAAAATTGGGGCGAGCGAAGTCTTCTTTGATCCGGCCTTTGCTCCCGGAGGCCAATCGCTTGACGGTTGGCTGTGTTTGCTGGAGCAACTGCGCGGAATGATGGATCTGTAGCTTGCATCAACTTGGTGTTGCTGACTCTACATCTTGCCCCATGCGACGACCCGCACCGGAGTAATGCGCAACACAGGAGCGTCCTCGTCCAGCATGCTCTCGTCGTACTGGGGATATTTCGCTCGCAAGCGCTGAATCGCCTGTTTACGCTCGGCCGGTGAAGAAACCAAGTCCGCTTCTCCCCGCACGAGCACGTACCATAGACGCGTCCAGTCTTCATCATATTGGTCGACGAGCAACGCAACATGAGGCGTCTGTTTGATGTTCTTCATTCGCGCTAACCGGGTCGGAGTTACTCGCTTCGGCTTGTGATCAATCGCGGAATAAAAGACCGAGCCATCCCAGACAAAGCAAATAGGAATTAGGTGCGGCCTTCGATCTGCATCCTGCGTCGCCAGGCGTGCAATTCGCGCCACTTCAAGTCTTGCGTGAATTTCGGCCGAAATCAGCGGAGGTTTGTTGGCCATGGGAAGCGAATACTCATTAATTCTAGACTCCGGCGTCCTCGTAAGAACGTAAAATCAAATCAGGCCGAGTAGCAGTCGGCTTCATGCAAAGTCGTTTCATTGCAATGTCAGTTCTTCGGACCGAAATGTCGCATTGCTATCTTGCAGATGCCCGCTGACGTCCTCGACAATTAGCAACTGAGAATATGGGTGGACAAAGGAAGGAAAATAGGAATGACGTGGCGCGAATTGAACGACCAGCTAAGAAAAGCCACAAAGGTTAAACCGATTCTGCAATTGTATAAAGCGGAGCGCAAGGGGAAGCGTCGCAGGCGGTGGCTGACTAGAATCTACTGCCGCTACAGCTGTCTTCGGCGCAAGAAAGAAATGAAAGCTGTTGCATCAGCTCAATCTTTTGTATGAAACGCTGAGCGACCCCAGCCTCTTACCGACCTTTGTCGGCAGTTAGATCGGCTGAAAACACGTTTCACTAGATGAAAGTCTGGTTGACATGCTTCCTGCAAGTGAGATAGACATCCCCGAAACGCACTAAAGCCACGTTGTCTTTTCGCCCACTCCTTAGGGAGTAATCAGTTTTCGAGGAGGTCCCCCATGTCCCGGCCGAATTCCCTGCTTATGTTCTTGATCTCGCTAGCCGTACTCTGCATGCCACTTCACGCGCAAACAGTAGACACAGCCATCATAGGCACGGTCACCGACCACTCTGGGGCAGTAATTTCGGGAGCCACAGTGACAGTCACGTCGGTGTCCACTGGGATCGCAAAAACGGCGGTGACCACAGACGCGGGTGAATACAGCATCAACTACCTGCTGCCAGGTGCGTATGACGTTGCGGTCACGGCCAATGGGTTCACCTCAACTCGGCAGCACGGAATTGAGGTGCTGCTGAGTCACGAGGCACGGGTCAACTTCCAACTGCAGATTGGGACCGTCTCGGAGCAGGTGAATGTTGAAGGAGGGCAACCGTTGCTGCAGACCCAAGCCTCCTCTCTGGGCAACGTTGTCGGCGAGGAAGAGACACAGAACCTTCCCCTGAATGGGCGCAAATTCGAGGACCTCGCCATTCTTACGCCCGGCACGACCGC